>ERZ773038.41-NODE-41-length-84259-cov-50.976688_pt1 | contig 84259 bp, 78 predicted proteins | sample MGYA00511665_ERZ773038 | MGnify/ENA primary metagenome ERZ773038 (study PRJEB29015, sample SAMEA2737966) | human oral metagenome | biome: human oral; feature: human-associated habitat; material: dental | place: China | collected 2028 ... | reverse complement strand
GAACGATTTGGCTGTTACCATGAGCTTCCATACCATCAACACGTCCACGACGAGCAGTTACGTGACCCATAACATCACCGAGGTTTTCTTCAGGAACGGTGATAGTAACCAGCATCATTGGTTCCAAGATAACTGGTTGGGCAGTCTTAGCTGCTTCCTTAAGTGCCAAAGAAGCGGCAATCTTGAAGGCCGTTTCAGATGAGTCGACATCGTGGTAAGAACCATCATAAAGTTTCGCCTTGATGTCAACCAATGGATAACCAGCAAGAACACCATTAGCCATAGCTTCTTCCAACCCTTTTTCTACGGCTGGAATGAATTCACGTGGGACAACACCACCGACGATGGCATTTTCGAACTCGAAGCCTTTACCTTCTTCATTCGGCGTAAATTCAATCCAAACATCACCGAATTGACCTTTACCACCAGATTGACGTTTGAAGAAACCACGGGCTTGGGTAGAAGCACGGAAGGTTTCACGGTAAGATACCTGAGGAGCACCAACGTTAGCTTCAACCTTGTGTTCACGTTTCAGACGGTCAACAAGGACATCCAAGTGCAATTCACCCATACCAGAGATAACAGTTTCACCAGTTTCTGGGTTGGTTTCAACACGGAAGGTTGGGTCTTCTTCAGCCAGTTTTTGCAAACCGATTGCCATCTTATCTTGGTCGGCCTTAGTCTTAGGTTCAACCATGAGTTGGATAACAGGTTCTGGAACTTCAATTGATTCAAGAATAACCTTGTGTTTTTCATCGGTCAATGAGTCACCAGTTGTCGTATCTTTCAAGCCGATAGCCGCAGCGATGTCACCTGAGTAAACAGTTTCGATTTCTTTACGGCTGTTGGCGTGCATTTGCAGGATACGTCCGATACGTTCACGCTTATCCTTAGTAGTATTCATGACGTATGAACCTGAGTTCATCACACCTGAATAAACACGGATGAAGGTCAAACGACCAACGAATGGGTCAGTCATAATCTTGAAGGCAAGCGCTGCGAATGGTTCATCATCAGATGCTGGACGTTCTTCTTCTTCGTCTGTATCTGGGTTAACACCCTTGATTGCAGGAATGTCAAGTGGGCTTGGCAGATAGTCAATAACGGCATCAAGCATCATTTGTACACCCTTGTTCTTGAAGGCAGAACCACAAAGAACTGGGAAGAATTCAACGTTGATAGTTGCCTTACGGATAGCCGCTTTCAATTCTTCGTTAGTGATTTCTTCACCTTCAAGATATTTCATCATCAGGTCTTCATCAGTTTCAGCTACTGCTTCAATCAGTTTTTCACGATATTCCTGAGCTTGTTCAAGGTATTCAGCTGGAATATCTTCTTCAAGGATATCTGTACCGAGGTCATTCGTATAGACTTCAGCTTTCATCGTAATCAAGTCAATGATACCAGTGAAGTCATCTTCAGCACCGATTGGCAATTGGATTGGGTGAGCATTTGCTTGCAAACGTTCATGTAAAGTTGATACTGAGTAAAGGAAGTCAGCACCAATCTTATCCATCTTATTAGCAAATACGATACGTGGAACACCGTATTCAGTGGCTTGACGCCACACAGTTTCAGTTTGAGGTTCAACACCTGATTGAGCATCAAGAACGGTTACAGCACCGTCAAGAACACGGAGGGAACGTTGTACTTCAATGGTGAAGTCCACGTGTCCTGGGGTATCAATGATGTTAACACGGTGACCATCCCATTGGGCAGTTGTTGCCGCAGATGTGATAGTGATTCCACGTTCTTGCTCTTGTTCCATCCAGTCCATTTGTGAAGCCCCTTCGTGAGTTTCACCGATTTTGTGGATACGACCAGTGTAGTAAAGAATACGCTCTGTAGTTGTTGTTTTACCGGCATCAACGTGAGCCATGATACCAATATTACGAGTTCTTTCCAATGAAAATTCGCGAGCCATGAATGATTCTCCTATAAATCTATAATTTTTGGAAAAAACGGATAGGCAGGGACCTACCCGTTTTATTTATTCGCTTAGGTTTGGATACGAGACTTAGCAAACTCGGGCTAAATGCCTTTGTTCCTTAAATAATTGAGCACAGGCTAAACGCTGTGTGAATCTTAATTAATTGAGTTCAGACTACATTGTTTTTAGCCGAATTGAACTCGACTCGAGAGCGACCAGTCCAAAAAGATATAAATTCCTAGAAACTGAAGTTTCTTCGTCATTTTTCCTATTTTGTCCTTGCTCTCTTCGTCTCTGTATCTTAATCTTACCAGCGGAAATGTGCGAAGGCACGGTTGGCTTCTGCCATACGGTGAGTATCTTCGCGTTTCTTAACAGCAGCACCTGTGTTGTTTGAGGCATCCAAAATTTCTTTTGCCAAACGGTCTTGCATAGTATGTTCACCACGGGCACGTGAAGCATTTACCAACCAACGAAGGCCAAGTGTAGTTCGGCGTTCTGGACGAACTTCAACTGGGACTTGGTAGTTAGACCCACCGACACGGCGAGCACGTACTTCAAGTACAGGCATGACGTTTTCCATCGCTGTTTCAAAAACTTCAAGAGCATCGTTGCTAGTTGCGTCTTTGATTTGGTCAAAGGCACCGTAAACGATGGTAGCAGCTGTACCACGTTTACCGTCAAGCATAACACGGTTGATAAGACGTGTTACAAGTTTTGAATTGTACAATGGATCTGGCAATACTTCGCGCTTAGGCGCTTGATTTTTACGACTCATTAGTTCTTATCCCCCTTCTATTATCCTTTAGGACGTTTAGCACCGTATTTAGAACGGCCTTGTTTACGGTCGGCAACACCTGCAGTATCAAGGGCACCACGGACGATATGATAACGAACCCCTGGAAGGTCTTTAACACGTCCACCACGGATAAGCACAACACTGTGTTCTTGCAAGTTGTGGCCGATACCTGGGATATAAGCTGTGACTTCGATCAAGTTGCTCAAACGTACACGAGCGAATTTACGAAGGGCAGAGTTAGGTTTTTTAGGTGTCATAGTACCAACACGAGTGGCAACACCACGTTTTTGTGGTGAAGAAACGTTTGTTGGAACTTTTTTGTGTGAGTTGTAACCAACGTTAAGTGCTGGTGAGTCAGATTTCTCAACTTTAGATTTACGCGGTTTACGTACCAATTGGTTGATTGTAGGCATCTACATTTTCTCCTGTAAAATTTTATTTTTGGTTGATAGGGCACTTGGTGACAGCCCCTATCTGTGTGCACTTTTGCAACATTTGTCAGCACGTCTCTGTACACTTTGGAGAGACCAAAAGTAAAAAGTACCGCCTATTATAATATCAAGATTGGCAGGCTTTGTCAACGAAAAATAGCCGACTTTTTCAATACTGTCAAGCATTTGTAACTTTCCAAATGAGGACTTGCGAACTTGGACAGACCAACTCCAGAGTGACAGTACTTTCTGTTTGGGAATTAGCCTTGATATCCAATAAAATCAAAAGTTCCCAAGGGAAGAAGCTGTGTTAATCAAAAATTTTTTAACTATCAGAAAGTCAGCAACTAGGGCCATCTGATTAGTTTCTTCACTGGCCTGATAAAATTGGCCAAAGCGACCAAGTTTATCGAGCCTTGCACTGCTGCAGGCAGGATTAGGGTAGAGCGAGACCAACGATTGAGGCTTCTTTTATTTTCAAGGGACTGAGTTTTCTGGCTTACAAAAGAAAAACCAGTCTGACTACAATCAGACTAGTTTCTTTTATTGAAAGATATTTCCCAATTCTACCTTGACTAGGTTATTTTTGACATCAATCTCAGAGACGGTCAGGAGGGACTTGTAATCAAAGAGGTGTTCCCGTTCTTTTTGGGCATTCTCGGCGAAGACGGCAACTCCCACCAGTTCACTTTCAAACTCCTTGAGGAGACTAATCATCCCGCTGATGGTTCCTCCTCCTTTGAGGAAGTCATCGACAATTAAAACGCGACTGTTGGGCTTGAGGCTACGTTTCGAGAGGAACATTTTTTCAATCCGGTCACTCGAACCGCTGACATAATTAACGGAAACGGTTGAGCCTTCGGTAATTTTCAAATCCCGCCGGACGATAACAAAGGGAACATTGAGGACATTAGCCACAGCATTAGCCAAGGGAACCCCCTTAGTGGCTACGGTCATGACGGCATCAACTTTTTGACCTGCAAAACTGCTGGCAATAATCCGGCCCACGCTCTGTAAGATGCTAGGGGTACTGAGGAGGTCGGACAGATAGATATAGCCACCTGGCAAAATCCGATCGCTTTCAGACAGTCGTTGACAGAGATTCTCAACAATCACCTTAGCCTCCTCAGAAGAAATACTTGGAGTAAAAATCACGCCACCGCTGGCACCTGTGACCGTTTCAATATGGCCGATGTCACTATTTTCAAAAGCCCGCTTGATAATAGCAATATCTTCTGAGATGGAAGACTTGGCAGCTTCATATTTTTCGGCGAAAGTATTAAGGCTGGTCAAGCTGTAAGGATTATTGATGAGGTAGTTAGAAATAACCACCATCCGTTCACTTCTTCTTAATTTCATTCTTTCCCCAATTCTTATTGTTTTGTTAATATTGTATCATAATACCAGCAAAAAACGAACATTTACGCCGTAAATATTCGTTTTATTCTTTATTTTATAATTTTGGTTTGTAGAAGGAGCGATTTTCCAAGGCGAAGACCCGACTGGTCATCTCACCCTCTTCGACCTGAGCCAGAGCTGTTGTCATCATCATCATTTCAGCATCAATATTATCAATCATATGAATGATTTCAGCTTCCATAATCCGAGGCCGAACAGGACTGCCGTATTCCAGCTGGCCGTGGTGGCTGAGGACGACGTGGCGGAGGATGGTGACATCCTCTCGGTCATCTTCAATCCCCAGCTCAATAATGGCCTTGGTGATTTCTTCATTAACCAAGGCGATGTGACCGATGAGATTGCCCCGAACGGTGTACTCTGTCCCATCAACGCCAGAGAGCTCGATACACTTGGCCAAATCATGAAGCATGATACCAGCAAAGAGCAGGCTCTTATTGAGGTTGGGATAAATGTCGCCGATGCTATCGGCCAGGCGAACCATGGTCGCTGTGTGGTAGGCAAGACCATTCTCAAAGGCATGATGGTTAGTCTTGGCCGCTGGATAGGTAAAGAAGGCCTTGTCGAACTTGCGGTAGAGGGTGCGAACGATTCTTTGCCAGGTGGCATTTTCAATCTTAAACATCATACCCTCAAGGTAGTCGCGAATCTCGGTGATATCAACTGGGGATTTCTCACGAAAATCAGCTGGGTCGCTGGGTTCCCCTTCCTTAACATTACGCAAGGTAATTTGATTGACCTGAGGGGTGCCATTATAGACCTCCCGTCTGCCTTGCATGTGGACAACCTTTCCAGCTGTGAATTCTTGGACATTGTGGGGCTGGGCATCCCAGAGATTCCCTGAAATCTCCCCAGAGTCATCTTGGAAGGTCATGGCTAGGTAATCCTTGCCCGCCCGAGTCTTTCTTAGCTCGGCCTTCTTGATCAGATAGAAGCCTTCAAAAAGCTCATCTTTTTTCATTTGATTAATTTTCATGCGAGTCCTCGCCTTCTTCTACTTGAGGGATATTGAGTAAGGATTGGGTGCTAGAATCCTGATAAGCTTCAACCGTATCCAGAGTCCTAACAATGGCCTTGGTCCTAGTCGTCAAGAGGCTATCAACGGTTTTACTAGCTGTATTGAGCTGCTTTTGCGCCTTTGTCAACATGTTTCCAAACTTACCAAACTCAGTTTTGACATTGCCCAAAATTTTCGAAATATCGTCAGCATTCTTTTGCATATTGAGGGTCTTAAAGCCAACAGAGAGAGAATTGAGCAGGGCAGACAGGGTTGAAGGACCTGCCACGACAATGTTTTCTTCCCGTCTTAGGCCATCAAAGAAGGCCGAATTTCGGACCACTTCTGAATAGAGACCTTCTGTCGGCAGAAACATGATGCCAAAATTGGTGGTTTCTGGCGGCTTGAGGTATTTCTTTTGAATGTCCTTGGCGAAGCGTTTGATACTGGCCAGGAGCGACTTGCGATAGGTCTCAATTTGTTGGCTGTCGCTGGATTCGTAGGCCTCTTCCAGACGATAGTAGTCTTCCAAGGGGAACTTGGAGTCGATGGGCAGGTAGACATAGTCACCATTGTGGTTGCCAGGCAGCTTGATGGCGTATTCGACCCGATCGCTGGAGCCCTTGACCGTGGCAAATTCCCGCTCATACTGGCTGTCGGTCATGATATCTTCAATGATTTGTCCCAGTTGCAACTCGCCCATAATCCCACGAGTTTTGGTATTGGACAGCACCTTGTTGAGGGTGCCAACATCTTGGGCCACTGTTTTCATTTGTCCCAGACCCTGGTTAACGGATTCCAATTGTTTGGAGACCGTAGCAAAGGAGGCCTGCAGGCGGCTTTGGAGAGTCTGCTCCAGCTTTTCTTCCACGGTCGCTCGCATTTGGTCCAGCCGTTTTTCGTTGGATTCCTGCATTTCCTTGACTGCCTTGGTCAAGCTCTGGTTGATTAATTCTAGCCGCTGGTCCGAGCGGTCCCGATTATCGCTGAGATTTTTATGGAGGACATCTCGAATATCAGCTAGCTGTTGGTAGGTTTCCGTCTTTTGCCGACTCAACTCCTGATTGAGGGCCAAAACCTGATCCTTCTTAGCCAAATCCAACTGATAGGAGACCTGTTCAGACAGGTTATCAGCATTGTCATCCAGCTTCTTGGCCAGCTGATTCTGGAGATCAGTCAGCTTGATGACCAGATAAAGAGAGAGACCTAGACTAGCTAGGCCAATTAGCATTACAATTAGGCTCATGTTTTATCCTTACTTTGAATGACAATAAGATAGCCCTCATCCAGGCTAACCTCTATTGCTTGATGGCTAAATTCATTGCTAGAATAGATCTTCTTTTGGAAATAATTGCCCGGGGTCAACTCGTATTTAGCACCCGTGATGGTTAGTGGGGCAGTAGCTTCTGTCATAAAGGAGACATAGGCCATCCTTTCAACTGGAAAAATCTGGTGCCGACCCGCCGGTAGATAGCTGATGACATTCTGCTCATCCACTAGGCTAATTTGCCCCATAAAAGGAGCAATTCCAGGGTCGCTAGGCAGGAAGATATTGCTGAGGGCGTGGTCCAGGCGACCACCAAAGGCTCCATAGATGGTCAGCTGAGCTTGGGGATACTGCCGCAAGACCGTCTTGACCGCCAGCTCGGTATCCGTGTCATCCTTCTGGATGGGTGCCTGAATTAAACGACTGGCCTGCTGACGAATCTGCTTTAATTCTTCTGCCGTTACCGAATCAAAATCACCAATGGCTAAATCCAAGGGAAGCCCCTGGTCCAAAAGCCAGAGACAGGCACGGTCAATACCGACATAGAGGTCAAAGTCCTCAGGTACCTGACTTCTGCAGCCACCAGACAAGAGAGCAATCTTCTTAGGCATCCAAGGCATCCCGCAAGGTTTGAACCTGACTGGTCAAATCGCTAGCCTTAAAGAGATAGGAACCGGCAACAAAGACATTAGCTCCAGCTTCCTGACAGGCCTTGATGGTCTTGTCATCAACCCCGCCATCAACCTCAATGTCAAAAGCATAGCCACCCTCTTCTCGCCAGGTTGCCACCTGTTTGACCTTGTCCAGCATCTCCGGAATAAAAGCCTGACCACCAAAACCAGGATTAACGGTCATAATCAGCACCTGATCAACTAGACTAAGGACTGGCTCCAGAGCTGAAACCGGCGTCCCTGGATTGATAACAACACCAGCCTTGAGGCCAGCCTTTTTAATCTTTTGTAGGGCTCCATGAATATGCTTGGTGGCTTCGACATGGATGGTCATAATGTCAGCCCCAGCCTGGGCAAAAGCATCCACATAACGTTCGGGTTCAACCACCATCAGGTGACAGTCGAAGACCAGCTTGCTGTGTTTCCGCAGGCTGGCAACGACATCAGCCCCGAAGCTGATGTTGGGAACGAACTGGCCATCCATAATATCAATATGAACGTAGTCGGCACTGGTTTCATCAATCCGTTTAAGTTCTTGGGCGAAATTAGCGTAATCAGCAGCTAGAATTGAGGGAGCAATTTTATTGACCATAGAAGCATAATCCTACTTTCTTTTGATGACTTTCTTATAGGTTTCTCGACGATTTTCAATCTCACTAAGGAAGACCAGGTAATCATCGTAACGACTGGCCCAAATCTGATTAGACTCTAGGGCAGCCTTGACCGCACAACCCGGTTCATGGGTATGGGTACAGGAGCGGAACTTGCAGTCCTGACTGATCCTTTTGAGTTCAGGAAAGGCCTGATTGAGTTGGGCACTATCTGACACCTCATAATCAATGGAAGAAAATCCCGGTGTATCGGCAATTTTGCCCCCATGGACCTTATAGAAGCTGACAGCTCGAGTCGTGTGCCGGCCCCGGCCCAAACTATCGGAAATGCTATTGGTCTCCAGTTCAAGCTCGGGGGCAATTTTATTGAGCAGGGTTGATTTTCCTACGCCAGTTTGGCCCATAAAGACCGTGACTTGGCCTTTTAACTTGGGCAGGAGCTGATCCAAGGACCAAAAAAATTCATATCCGATAGCCTGATAGTGCTGGCCAATTTTCTTCAGCTGAGCGTCGTCTGCGAGGAGGTCCATTTTAGAAATATAGATCAAGGGTTTAATCTGCTTATGCTCCAGGAGCACCAAGAAGCGATCCAAAAGATTACTATTAAAATCAGGCTCCTTGGCCGACATGATAACCACTGCCTGATCGATATTGACAATGGGAGGGCGGACTAGGCTATTTTTTCGCTCATGAATTTTTAAAATATAGCCTTCAGAATTTTCCTCGGCTGAAAAGTCAACCCAATCGCCAACATAGGGAGTTTGGCCCTTCTTGCGGAAATTTCCCCGAGCCCTGGTCTGAAAAATTTGGCCATCAGCTTCCACATAATAAAAGCCCGCTAAAGCCTTGATAATTCTACCTTGCAAATGAACTCCTTTGTGAATTTTATGGGCTTATTATACCATAAAAGCAAGGGCCAGATGTGACTAAACTTTATTTGTCAAGGATTGAACCTGACTTTTTGCTAATTAAGCTGGGTAAGGCTCTAATTCAAGGAAATAAGAGCCTGGTTCGCCAATGTTCCAGTCCTGTCTGGAAAAAATCGAGATAAATTAAAAGATTACTTTAAAAAATTTCAAGCTAGAAGATTACCTGCTCACTAAATCTGCCATATTATTGTCGCCAACTTAATCTTGCAATTTTCAGAAAATCCGCTATAATAGTTTTATATGCGGAGGTGGTGGAACGGCAGACACGCATGCTTCAGGCGCATGTGCCCGTACGGGTGTGAGGGTTCAAATCCCTTCCTCCGCATTATGACATCAAAGCTGATGTCTTTTATTTTTACTTAATGAAAATCAGCACTAGCCTATAGCAAAAGGAATTGATGAAGACTAGGGTTGTTTTTCAAAGAGGCTTTTTGGAAAGGTGGCCCAGCTTGGTACGGCACCGGACTCGAAATCCGGCAAGTGGATTTTACGTTCACGCGCGGGTTCAAATCCCGTCCTTTCCTTAGAATGACAAAAGCCAGCCCGCTTGGGTTGGCTTTTTGTTATGTATTTTGCTTTGATAAGAGAAGGAGCCAGAGACTAAGCAGAAAGGTTAGCGCTGTGAGGCCTCCTGTGACATACTTTTCTAAAAAACTATGGCTGACGAAGAAGTTAAAGAGGGTCGTTATCCCAAGAAGCAATGTTGCTATTTTGACAAAGATGGCACTCTTTTTATCAAAATTGCCTGCGCTCATCACTCTGCCGTAGACAAGATAGGCATAAGCAAAGGTTGACCAAAGCAACAATAGGATTAGATTGGCTGGCCTTAACCAAATAGGAAAGACTGTGTAAATTCCACCGAAAAACAATTTGCCGAGCGGAGCCCCAAATAAAATGAGCAGATGCAGTATGGCTTGAGAAAACCAGACTAGGGCACAAACAAAGGATAAAATTTTTCGTCTTGTCATTAGACTCTCCTTTCTGACCATTACTGAGGTTGATGCCTATTTCACGCCCACATCCAAGAGGGCATCGGCTAAACGGCCAAAGTCCTGGATGGAGAGGGCTTCGCCACGGATATTGGGTTTCAGCTCTGCCATTTCAAGGGCAGCTTGGAGTTTGGACTTGGTTGCTTCTTCCTTACCGAAGCGATTAGTCAGATTATTCCAGAGGGTCTTGCGGCGATGGACAAAGCTAGCCTTGGCCACATCAAAGAAGAAATCCTCATCCTGGACGGCAATCAGAGGAGCCGGACGCCTGGTCATCTTGAGAATGGCGGAATCGACATTGGGGGCTGGGACAAAGACCGTGCGAGGCACGATAAAAGCCACCTTGGCGCTCATGTAGTACTGGACGGCGATGGATAGGCTGCCGTAGGCCTTGGTATTGGGCTCAGCCGAAATGCGATCGGCCACCTCTTTTTGCGTCATGACCACAAACTCCGCAAAAGGAATCTTGCTCTCAATCAGATGCATGAGAATGGGCGTAGTGATATAGTAGGGCAGGTTGGCTACTACCTTGATGGGCAGGTCGGGATTGGCAAAATTCTTAATCTGGGTCTGCAAATCTGATTTGAGAATATCTTCATTGATGACGGTAACATTATCAAAATCCCGCAAGGTGTCTGCCAAAATCGGAATCAGGCGGTCATCAATTTCAAAAGCCATAACCTCAGCGGCCTGATCCGCTAAAAATTCGGTCAAGGCCCCGATACCAGGGCCAATCTCGATAACATTGACATTTCGGTCAATTTCCGCCGTATCGACAATCTTCTGCAAAATATTAGTATCAGTCAGGAAATTCTGTCCAAAGGATTTTTTAAAAGTGAACCCGTGCCGCTCCAAAATGGCCCGAGTCACACTGTAGTCTGCTATTTTCATACCTTGTATTATACCATAAAGATGGAGATAGGCTTGTCAGGTTGGGGCAGACTTTAATCAATAAATCTGGTAAAGTCTTTGACGGGACGTCTGGCATGGGGATACCCTGGTGTTAAGGCTTTTCCAACCGGCAACATTAGGATAGGTTCCCAATTCTCTGGAAGCTGGAGATAGGCCTTTATGGCTGTGAAATCAGCTCCTCGCATAGGAACACTATCATAACCAAAACTTCTCACCACATGCATAAGATTCATAGCAAAAAGACCAACGTCCAATCGAAGTCCTTCCAAGTCCTTATCCTCTGGATGAAGTTTAAAATAAGCCTCTATTCGGGATAATTTACCAGCAACTTCAGCCCTAGAGATGGCTCCTCGTTGAAGATGAAACTCTTGCCACCAATCTAAATCATAGGCCAATTTATCGCCAAAGACTAGAAAGACCGCTGAGGCATCTTTAACCTGAACCTGCCCTGCTGCTAATTGAGCTAAATGGGCCTGTTTTTCCTTGTTACGAACAACAACGACTCGCCAAGGCTGGAAATTGTTTCCCGACGGAGCCTGACTAGCGTGCTCCAAGATTGATTGTGCTAGGCTTCTAGGGAGAGTATCTCTAGGATTAAAGTGCCGAACCGAATGACGACCATCTAAAAAATCTAAAAAAGTTTCCATCTGATTTTCTCCTTGTCTTCTAAGATAAATTCATTATAATAGAGCCAAATACAAAAAAACAGTAGTCACTTTTTTGTGACTATCAGGAAGAGATGCTTATGCAAACAAGAAACAACTGGAACTGCGGTCTGACGAGAGTCATGGACAGCCTAGCAGGAAAGTGGAAACTACAAATCTTTTGGATCATTTCCCAGAAGCAGCCCGCCCGATTTAATCAATTAAAACGGGATGTTAAGGGGATTACAAAAACCATGTTAACTCGCTCCTTAGGTGATCTTATCAAAGAGGATCTCATTATCAAAGAGGATTTTAAGACTTGGCCACTGCACACCCAGTATTCACTCAGCCCCAAAGGGCAAGAGCTTCTAAAACTCATGATGGGTTTAAATGACTGGGGCAGGGAAAATTTATAAGCTGAAGAGACAAGTACACTGACAAACTTTCAAGCACCTCCTGTCACGCTGTAGTCTGCGATTCTCATGTACAAATTCCTCTATTTTTAAAAATACCGTCTGACACCTTTCCTGTAGCTGTCATAAGCCTGACCAAACTGTTGCCTGCACCACCTCTCCTCTGACAAAATAATCCAATGGCCGGATACCTGAAAAATAAGCGTCAACAGCCCAAAAATCAGAGATTGAGCCAGCAAAGACATTCCGATTAAAATCACGAAATAGGACAGGTAAATCGGGTTGCGGGAAAATTTATAAATCCCCTTTTGGTTAAAGCCTGCTTGATTAGGGAAGGCAAAGTGAACCATGGTAACAGCACACAAAATCAACCCCAAGATATAACTAAAAAGTCCTAGATAAAAGCAGACAGAACCGTCACTTTTGATTGGTAACAGCAGGGACATCACAGCAAGAGCCAGAGTCGCCAGCTGATAAACGATATAGGCAATTTGCTCATTTCCCTTGACAGGTGCAAAATGAGCAGCTCGCTTCAAAGCCTTTTTATTCACAAAAGAAAGCAGACCAAACCGAACCCCAATAAAAGGCAAGAACAAAATAGTTAACATATTTATTCTCCTTTAATCTAGCTACATCTCACTGAGTTTGCTTGTCACACTCAATTTGCGCATAGTAGCTCTGATACCCAATTTCTTTTCTAAAAAATTGGTATTGAGGCGTTTTTTCTTGGCTTCTCGTGGTAAATATAAATAAAGGCATTCGCTGCCAACCACAAAGGCCTCATCACCAAAATCTGTTTCTGTCAAATCTGCTAAAGTTTCTTTAGACCAATCATCATTGGTAAAAACAAGGTGGATACGTGACGCATCATAAGTCGCATCAAAAGGATCCTCCTGAGCAGCTATCGTCAACTGTTCTGGTAATTTGATAATCACAGACAAGTCAGCACCAAGCTGCTTTAAAATTGTATCATGAACTAATCTTTTAATAGCCTCATCGGACAAGTCTGTATTCAAGATAATATTACCACTTTGAATATAGGTTTTAACTGATAAGAAACCGACAGCCTCTAAGATTTCTACTAAGTCAGACATTTTCGGAATTCGATTTTTCCCCGTCGGTGTAACACCACGAAGTAAGATAATTTTCTTGGCCATAGTATCATCAACCTCTTTTCTCCCCTATTCTACCATACCCCTATTCAAAAAATTACCCTCATTTGACAGCGACCCCAGAAAGGTATACAATCCTAGCCAGATTAAAGAATAGGAGAATCCCATGAAAACCATCAATGCTACCTTTTTCATTAAAGAAGAAAGTCGCCAAGACTTCCTCCATGCTTTCGCACCTCTGATTGCTTCCTCTAGGCAAGAAGCTGGCAACCGCGGCTACCAACTCTATCAATCCCTTGATGATTCTAATCAATTCTTGATTGTTGAGAAATGGCAGGATCAAGCAGCTATTGATAGCCACAACCAAACACCTGAATTTGTTCACTTCTTTGAACAGTTACCGGATTTCTCATCTGCTGAAGCCATCGTCTCAGTGATGGAATAATTGATTTGAGGCTAAACTAAAACGCTCATTGGAGCGTTTTTTATATTACTGTCTAAAATAGAGGCCTGTCATGAGGCTGACTTTTGGTAGGTAAGCAGAATAATTCACCAAGCCCCTTCCACATTTCCTACAATTACTCCGATAGTGAGGCAAGGAGTTGCCCGTAATACTGGGGATTTCCTGTAGAAAAATAGCGATACCAAGCTTCAATCGTCGTTGCCGAATATAAATCCAGTTTTTCGATAATGTATTTGGCCCAGAGCAGGGAACCTGCTGAACTTGCCGTGATGAGATTGTTATCGCTGACTGCCAGATCATCTCGATAGTAGGCTTGTCCACTATAATTTTCACTCATACTGGATAAAAAGAAGGGGGCATTGCTCGTGTGAGGACGATTATTGAGCAAGCCCTTATCTGCCAAGCCCAAGGTAGCCCCGCAAATAGCCGCAACCAGCTTGCCTGACTGCAGAAAATCTGCTGCCAAAGTCAGGACATTTTCTTGCTCCTCATCCAACCAAGTATCAGCACCGATGAGCACTAGAGCAGCTGCATCTTCCATAACCACTTCATCGAGGGTGACATCAGGAATAAGAGTCAGGCTACCCGCCGTTTTAATGACCTGCTTGGTCCTGCCAACCGTTTTTACAGTTAACTGATGAGCTTTCGTCATGTTTTGTAAACTTAGGGCTTGCAGGAGATAACCATGTTCCCAATCAGCCATGGTGTCTAAGAGATAGAGATAAATTGTTTTCATCATTGCCTCCTCTAAGTATCTAGACGGATAATCTTCGACAGTGATCGGTTGCGATAGACCACGTCTTCCCTAGCCATAAAACCACACTTTCCCCAAAAGCGGTTACCAACCTCATTTTTATCAAAATAAGCAGGGCTACCTTATGAATCCCTTCTTCTTTGATAGCGAGAAGACAAGCTTCAACCAAGCGAGAGTCAATTCCTCGACCTTGGTGGCTAGGGTCAACTGCTGTATGATAAATATAAGCCCGGCGACCATCGTGACCCGCCATGATGACGCCTACAATTTTTTCTCCTTCAGTTGAAACCAAGCAAGTGTGGGGATTGCGAGCCAGAAAGGCAGCAATGCCTTCCCGCGAATCGTCCAGATGATTAAGTCCCATACCCTTACAAGATAACCACAGCTGGTAAACTGTGTCGTAATCATTAATCGTCATTGGTCTAATCATGTCTTATACTTTTTTATATACAGAAATTGTTTATTATTATCTGAATGGATAATCTTGAGTATTTAGTTATTCAACAATAAAAATTTACCAATTACTCAGACTCATTAACTAGTTGACCTGAAGGACTTAAATCTGTAAAAACGCGTGTTAGGTATGTGCCACATTTTGGACAATTAATATTCTCAAAATCCCGATTTCCTTCCACAATAGACCTACTGTCATATTCAACTAGGCTATTACATTGTTTACATCTAATTCTTTGCAACATCATCAACCTCCCCAATTTTTATTATTTTACGTATTTGTCCACACTTAATTTTGCAATTACTAAAATTATACCACTATTTCTTCTTGCCCTTACTATTTTGAGCTATCAATTTATTTTTTATAATCGTCGCACAAGCTTCAGTCAATGGTTCCCCTATCGCTTGTTTGTAATTGAAACCAATCAACTGCATTGTTTTTAAAGTATCTTTGTTCAGTAGCTCAACTAGTTGTTCCATTGACTGTTCTTGTATCTCATTTAATCCAGAAAAGCTAGATAATAATGAAATTGCCTTTTCAAGAGTATTAGATAAATATTCAATATCTTCATCGTCTATATTTATTTTCTCGTACTCTTCCTTATATGACTGTGCAATTCTAATAGCTTGTTCTCGTTCAGCTAGTAATTCACTAATTAGATCGTCATAAGTAGAGCGTAATATGGCTGCATCCTTTACATCTTTCACTGATTGAATTTTACTAGTCACCATCGTTGCAGTCCCTTTAACTGCAAGAGTTGCTAAATCCACACCAGCTTTGGCTAATGCTTCAGTTACGTTATAGTCCATCATTTTTCCTCTCTTAATAACTATATTTCTCCATCACTTCTTCCACTTCCGCCAAGGTTACCCCAAAGAGTTCCAAGCGTTTGAGCAGCTGTTTGCCATTGCAATAGCCGATGCGTAGGCTTTGACCGAGATATTCTCGACGTTGACGACTATCCTGGCCCATAAGAAGGCCCAGTCGCACCAGGTCGAATTTAGAAATGTCAAAATTATTTTCGTCATCATAAGACCCCAGAACTCCTGTCAGGGCTTTCTGCAAATCGTCAAAAGAGGCATGCTCCACCCCTAGGGAGCGGCCTTTTGTTTTGGATTTGGGAATGGCCTCGTCACGATTGAGGAAGGCATGCTTGGCTGTCGGAACAGCCTGCATAATGATTTTGCGGATACGCTCACCATTGTAGTCAGGGTCGGTAAAGACGATAACCCCCCGCAGGTCATTGAGGTAGGCGATCCGCTCCAAGTCCTCGTCCGTGACGGCAGAACCCTTGGTTTCGTAGGTATCAACCTCATAAAAGCGTCTCAGATTGGCGGTATCGCTCTTACCCTCGACCACCAGAACTTCTTGAATTTTAATTTTTTCAGTCAAGCTTAAAAATCCTCATGGCATTTGCGGTAGTAGCGTCAGCCACTTCCTGGCTGGTCAAGCCACGCAGCTCCGCAATCTTGTCAACAACATAGCGAGTATAGGCAGTCTTATTTTCCCGCCCCCGCTTAGGAACAGGAGCCAGATAGGGAGCATCGGTCTCCACCAAAATCTTATCCAGGGGCAGACCTTGAGCAGCTTCTTGAACATCCAGAGCCTTTTTAAAGGTGACCACTCCCGAAAAGGAGATGGTCATGCCCAGGTCAACAAACTTCTGGGCCATGTATAGAGGACCCGAATAAGAGTGCATAATGCCGCCACGAGGGCCAACGCCAACCTCCTTGATGACCTGATAGGTGTCCTCAAGGGCATCGCGGGTGTGGACAACAAAGGGCAGGTTGTGGTCCTTGGATAGCTGAATCTGCCGCTTAAAGACTTCAATCTGCACCTCTTTGGGGTCTTCCATCCAGTGGTAATCTAGACCGATTTCCCCCAAGGCAATGACCCGATGATTAGCCAGATTTTGGACAATCATGTCTTCAACCTCTTGGTTGTAAGAACCAGCTTCAGTCGGGTGCCAACCGATAGTCGAATAGAGCTCAGGAAACTGGGCTGAGAGCTCCAAACTCCGCTTGATGGTGGGTGGGTCGAAGCCGACAATATTCATCCTTGTCACGCCAAGCTCACGGGCTAGAGCAATCTCTTGCGCTTCTTGTCCGGCAAAATTTTCCACGTTTAGATGGGTGTGTGTATCAAAAATTTCCATCATTTCTCTTTTAGTTCCTCGTCTTTCCGAAAGATACCTAAATAGGCTTGGTTGAGCCATTTCTAGTTTTCATATTCTCTCATGCCTCCCCATGCTTTCCTATACTCTAGTTAGTATGTGGTTAGTTTTTAGAGAGTAACTTGGTTAAGCTTCTCCCTAACTCGATCATGTATGGTTTCAGTCACATGACTGTACATCCTCAAAGTAATTGATTCATCAACATAACCCACATACTCCATAATAGTTTTAATTGGAATACCTGCCTACTAAGGAGAGAACTAAACTTAATTCATCTTTACTGATGTAATGCTCCTGAGCCTTCCTCAGTTTTTCATAGTCGGCCTTTACTTTAGGAATAACAACATTTTTCGAGCCCTATCGGACTTTATTCTACAACAGACCTATCACAAAGATTATTTTTTATGAAAATTGGTCATGGTTTGATATTGCTTTCCCCAGTCACATAAAGTTTTAAGGACCGGTTCAAGAGTCTGACCTATTTCAGTAAGGGAATATTCTACTTTTGGCGGAATCTCTGGATAAATGGTTCGCTGAATAATTCCCTTTTCCTCCAATTCTTTTAATTGGTCTGTTAATGTTTTAGTCGTTATGCTTCCTAACAAACGTCTTAATTCATTAAAGCGTACTGTTTTCTTTTTATAAATATTCCAGAGTATTTTCAATTTCCACTTGCCGCTTAATATGTTCACACCAAGTTCCATGGGACAGGTATTTTCCAGCATGATGGATTTAGCCATTCTGTACACTTCCTTCATTGGCAGATATAGTAATTGATACTAGATATCAAAAATGTGCCTACTTGTTCTCAAACTTAGGACATGCTACCATTTCATTATAACAAAAGAAACTGGAGAGGAAAACGAATGATGATTATTGATAACATCCAACATGTCATGCTCCCATTAGAAATGCAAGTGGATAAATTAGAAAAAGCCAAAGTTGATAAAGCTATCTTATTTTGCACAACACCACACCCCGAAAAAGCCAAAAATTATTCTGAATTCAAAAAAGAAATGAATACTCTTTTTGAGTTGCTATCAGGCCATAGTCAAACAATCGCCCCATTAGACAGAATGAGACAAAATAACCAAGAGGTTGCTCAAGCTATCCAGCAATATCCAGATAAATTCTATGGTTTTGGCTCCCTTCCTTTAGGATTGTCATTAGACGAAACCATTAAATGGATTAAGGAGCAGATTATAGGAAACGATTTTAAAGGTATTGGTGAATTTACTCCAGGGTCCGATGAACAGATTTACCAATTAGAAGTTATTTTTAAAGCATTGGAACAGTTTCCAAAATTGCCAGTATGGGTGCATACCTTCAACCCTGTCACATCTAAAGGAATTGAAATACTGATGAATCTGACCAAGAAATATCCGCAAACACCCGTTATTTTTGGACACATGGGAGGTTACCAGTGGATGACTGTCATAGATTTCGTCAAAGAGACAGCCAATGCTTATGTTGATTTATCAGCAGCTTTTTCTACATTAGCTGTCAAAATGGCTCTGGCGGAAATTCCAGATAAATGTCTTTTTGGATCAGATGCCCCCTATGGAGAACCTTTCATTAGCAAAGAATTAGTCGAATTTTTAGCCCCATCTTTGGAAGTTAAAAATATGGTTTTAGGAAAGAATATATTAAGACTGATTAATGGATAAACAAAAATCAAAAAATAATAACTTTTGCAAAGAAAGCGTTCTAAGTGGCCCTGGGACATCCTCTTATGAACAAGCAAAGAACAGTTAAGACACCGGAAAAATACCTTGCTAAGTTTTAAAAAACAAAAAAATCTCTTCACAAATACAACTTTTGACAACTGCATTGTAAAGAGAATTTGATTATTTTTCATAAGCCAAATCAACAGACCAGCGGATACTGCTGTAGGAGACATAACTAATCTATTGATAATCGTCTACTTCCAGAATCCTGTCATAGCATGCCTTGTCTCCCTTATTAAAGTGAATTGGCTTAGACTGAACATCTTGGCTTATTTTTGACGACTACCTTTTGTGGAAGCCATAAGCACCTTGGGCAGGAAGATTTTTGTTTAGACCTTGCAGCTGATTCGGGTGATGCGACAGTAACAAACAGTCTTTGCTGCGGGGCCTACCAGCGTGGCTACTCCCCACTTTAGACCAAATGGGACTTCTACACTTTTTATTCCCTACATATCAGCTTGCCCTAGCTTATCCGCTTTATTCTTTTTGGACATTAGAAAACGAGGTTTTGACCATACATCAAAATCTCGTTTTTTGTAATTTTCTAATTTAAACCTAAAACCTGATTAATAAAGTTCATACACAATCTTTTCCAAATTCCTAATGTTTCATAATCTGAGAATTCTGCCTGTGTATTGCGATTAATGACAGATAGACCATGTTCTCCCACTGCAAACATATGTAATTCATAGAAGACACCATTGTCTTTTAGTTTCTTCGCATAGTCTAAAAGAGCATTGTTATAGATGCAGTCATCATTTTGCATCCCCCAAATAAAGGTAGGGACGGTATCTCTGGAAATATGTTCAATTGGACTGTGTTTTTTCAAATTTTCCTTGGTTAATTCTTTACCCACAACGGTCTTCAAAGCGCCAGTTAAAAAATCTAGTTTGGGCATAGGAGATAAGTTGGTGGGTTGCTGATTATTCGGATCAGCCATAACGCTATCATATTGATAAGAGAAATCCAATAAAGGATAAGATAGGACAACTAAGCTTGGTCTTATTTTTTCCTCTGGGTAGGCAAAATAAGCTTGCAGAGAAGGCTCATTCCAACGATTGGCCAGGGAAGCACAGTGGGTAGCACCAGCCGAAAAACCAATAAAAATGATTTTATCTGGATCAACATTCCATTGCTCTGCTTTTTCTCTTGTGACCAGAAGCATTTTAGCCAAGTCATACAAGGGAGCTGGATAGCCACTTTCCTGGCCCACTCTATAATCTAGCGTAATAGCTTGGAAGCCCTTGTTAAGGAAATAAAGGGCGACTGGCTCTTTTTCTCGGTCAGTTACCTTGAAAAAGCCTCCGCCACCACAAATAATCACAGCAGGGCGTGGATTATAATTCTTAATATCTGATGTCTCTTCCACCAAATAGGTTGTATAAGTAACAGCCTTTTTATCAGCTTCTGACCAAAGTTGATCGGTATTGATTTTCATAAATTTTCTCCTTCCTTTAGCTACAAGGCCATTGAGTGATGTCAAAAAGAAAATCTGATGCCCCTACATCTAAAATCTACATTTTTTCTACATCACCGTGAGCGTGTTCCCCTATCATGGCACTAATATAATTTTCCGCCTTTCTTTGTTCTCGTCCAACAATCGGTGAACTTCAGCCGCCTCGTCAAAGCTCCTAATGGCAATATCATCTTCTAAAAGTTGACCTTCTTTAAAGGCTTCATTTAACAATTTTCCTGCTAGTTGCAATTGACTTAAACTAGCATGACTAATCACAAAACCTTTAATTTGTTGACAGTTCATATATAACTGTCGAGCACTAAAGATCTCTCCCCGAGGAGTTGTTATAAGTGTTAGGACACCCTTTAAAGCTAACAAATCACTATTAGTCTGCAAGGCTATTTCTCCAGAGGTATCAATAATCTGATCAAAACCAGTTGGAAATTGCTCTGCCAGTTTTTGAAAAAGTCTATCATCATGATAATCAAAACAGACAGAGCTCCCAATTTCCCGCAATCTTGAAAAGTCTCGCTGGTTAGAGGTTGTCACAACCTTTGCTCCCGCCTTATGAGCAAGCCAAAGTAACTTGTTACCCACATGGCCTGCTGCTCCTTCAATCAATAAAGTTTGATCTGGTAGCAACTGCATAACATCCTGTAAAACTATGGCTGCAGTTGCAGCGGAATGAACAGCCCCAATTAGCTTGACCGGATTAGCACCTGTGGGAACTAAGAAAAGTCTTTCCGTCGAAATTAAAGCATACTCACTAGTAACCCCTTGTCTACCATCATAACCCATACTATTGGTCCAGACTAAATCACCAATAGTAAACTGAGTAACTCCATTACCAACTTCAACGACCTCCCCTAAAGCATCTCGCCCAAGAATATAAGGATAAGGCAGTTGGGTCTTGTAACGTCCTGATCGAATAAAGGTATCAACATAATTGACCGAAACTGCCAAAACTTTGATGAGAACTGTTTTAGGTATCACCTCTGGGACAGGCAAATCACCAATTTGGATGACTGAAGGGTCTCCCTGCTCATAAATATAAACTGCTTTCATTTCTACTCCTTTCTCTCAATGTGCCTTGAAATACTAATAAAATAAATTAGTCTCATTAAAAAGCCTGCAAACCAGCCAAAAGGGGCTGCCAGCCAGATACCGTTAAAACCTAGTTTTGTATGAGATAAGCAGACAGCTAACGGAACCTGCAGCAGACAAAAGGTGGTGACAGAAGCAATCAATGGCAATAAGGATTTTCCATATCCCAATAATAGACCATTTAGCACCTGCATAGCACCAAAAACAAAGTAAAAAATAGATACTATTCGTAGATAGCCTTCTCCAATCTGAACAATTGCCTTCTGACGATTAAAAATAGCAATAAAATGAGGAGCAAAACTGTAAATAAGTCCAGAAATAGCAATCGAAATCCCCAAAGTTATTATTAAGGCGCTCCTGCCTCCTTTTGCTATTCGTTTTTGTTCACCTGCTCCTTTATTTTGAGCTGTAAAATTCATAAGAGCCTGACCTAAATTAATAGCAGGCATTTCTGCAAAAGCATCCACTTTGGAAGCGGCAGTATAAGCAGCAATCGCATTTGCTCCAAAACCATTAACTAAAAATTGGATAACCAAAAAACCTAAACTGATAAAAATTTGCTGTAACATGGCAGGAAGCCCGATAGCCAAAGAAGTTTTTAAAATATTGACTTTCCACCTTAAATGACGAAGATTGGGAGCTAATTTAGGATAATACCTATACATATAGCACAAACAGACTACAAAGGAAAATCCCTGTGCAAGTACAGTCGCTAGAGCGGCGCCGATAACACCGTAAGTAAAAATTTTTATAAAAATAACGTCTAACAAAACATTTAGAAAAACTGAACTAATCAAAATAAAAGTCGGTGTTTTAGAATCCCCCAAACCTCTTAAAACATTAGCTAGGGTATTATAAGCAAAAAGGAAGGGCAGACCTAACAAAATAGTCTGTAAATAGGCAGCTGCATCGGATAACAAACCAGTTGGAACATTTAAGTGCTCTAAAAAAACAGAAGAGTAAAGAAGGCCAAAGACCATTAAAAAGAAAGAAAACAGACTAATAAAAATAAGGTTTGTGTCAACGACTTCTTTCATATTTTGATTTCTTTTAGCACCATAAAGTTGGGAAATAATGACACTTGCGCCAATGGACATGCCAGTAGATACTGAGACTGTCAGCGCCACTATTTGAGTACTAGAACCAACAGCAGCAAGATCCTCAGCTCCCAGAAGATTGCCAACGATAGCAGTATCTGTAACATTATAAAGCTGCTCAAATAAGTTTCCTAAGAAAATAGGGAGAGCAAAAACAAAAAGCCTTTTTAATTCACTTCCCTTTGTTAGGTCAGTCATTTTAAACTCCTTTAAAAATGATATAATAAAGCATACAATCCATACAATTATTATAAAGGAAAACTCTTTGATGGGGACCGATAAGATTGTATGACAGACAATTTAAGGAGAGCCTATGTCTATTAATTCGTTTGAAAATTACCCTATGACTTGGAAACCTGACAGAAATTTACTAAAAACACCCCTGTATTTTCATTTAGCCCAACTCTTGGAACAAGACATTAGGGCAGGACGCTTGCCTTTTGGCACTCAGCTTCCGCCACAGCGAGAATTGGCAGATTTTTTAGATATTAACTTAAGCACTGTCACAAGAGCATTTAAAATTTGCATGCAAAAAGGGCTCATTCATGCCGTAATCGGCAAGGGGACTTTTGTCTCATCTCAGCCTCCTCTTCCTTTATCAGCATTTAAAAAGGATGATACTTGTATCCGTCTCAGTGTTTTATGCTCCTATTATCAACTGAATCATATCGTATCCGATGTATCTAGAAAATTGATGCAGAGCCAATCAGTTGATCAGCTGTTTGAATTTGATGCCGGTCAAACGGAACAGGAGCAAAAGCAAAAAATTACTGCTCAAAACTGGCTGCAAAAATTTCAAGTTCAAACTTCTGTTGACAATATCTTGCTGGCTGATGGCACCCAGAACGCTTTAGTCATCGCATTTTTGACTCTCTTTAAAGCTGGCGATAAAATTGGAGTAGACACTTTTACCTATACAAATTTTATAGCTCTTGCTAATCAATTCCAGATTGAACTGGTGCCTTTAAAAAGTGACAAAGAAGGCATACTCATTCAAGACTTAGTAAAAACACTCAAACAGCAGGAACTCAAGGCCCTTTATTTGGTTCCGACCTCTAATAATCCAACCGCTGTCAGCCTGTCCATGAAGCGCCGAAGACAGTTAGCAGAGCTTATTGTCAAAAAACAGCTACTGCTGATAGAAGATGATACCTATGCTTTTATAAATGCTAAAGATACAGCACCTTTTGTTCAGCTCATTCCCCAACATACAATCTACATCCACGGACTATCTAAGTCTCTATTTTCCGGTCTGCGCGTGGCGTATATGGTTGTTCCTAATCATTTGCAGCCTCAATTTACAAAAACTGCTGACACTCTTAATACTCATATTCCCTTGCTTAATGCTAATATCGTCAGCGAGCTAATTGTCAGCGGTAAAGCCGATGAAGTTATTGAAAGAAAAAAAGCCTTAGCTAAAGAACGCAATGCTTTGTACCGTCAGTATTTTCCAAACTCTGCTGCTGCCAATCCTTATGTTTTATTTCAATGGCTGCCTTTGCCTGAACACATAAATGGGTATGACTTTGAAGAATTGGCCAAGAAAAACGGTGTGGAAATTTTATGCGCAGAACGCTTTCTGGTAGGAGGAGCAACAGAACAATCAGCTCTTCGTGTAGCCACCTGTTCACCAGATACAACAGAAGAGTTAGAACAAGGACTTAAGTTACTAAAAAAGCTGCTGCCTCTTGCATAGTATAAGAACCCCAAAATGCTCCCCAAGTTTTCTTTAAAAAGAGAAATTTTTTATTGACCTTCACATGATGTCAATCTGTATAATAGACGAAACAACAGGAGGAAGCCTTATGAAAATTGGGAAAGTCTCAGATTTAACAGATGTCAGTATGAGATCACTGCGCTATTATGAAGAAAAAGGTTTGATTCACCCAGAGCGCCTGGAGAATGGTTATCGTAATTATGACGAGGCAATGCTAGAACAGGTAAAAACCATCAAATTATATTTTGAATTAGGATTGACTATAGAAGAAATCTCAAGCATTCTTAATTGTGATCCCAGTATTCTTCCCTATAATACTCCCGTTTGTAGGGATGTTATTGCAGTCTATGAAAACAAAATTGAAGAGATTCGAAACCAAGTTAAAAACCTAAACCAAGTTGAGTCGCAGTTACAAAAACGATTAGAATGGATTTATAAGCTAAAAGAAAAGGAGAAGTAAAATGAAAGCAATAGAAATCATAAACTACGGAGAACCGGATGTTGCCAGAGTGAGAACTGTGGAAAGACCAAATAGACGACCAGGTGAAGTACTAATTCAAGTAGTAGCATCTTCTATCAACCCAGTGGATATCAAGCACATGACACCAGGAACTATTCAAAAAATTAATTCTTTTCCGATGGTTTTAGGATGGGACATTTCTGGAATTGTCATAGGAGTTGATAAACAATCGTCTTTTTCTTTGGGTGATTGAGCTGTAGCTCTGCATCCACAAGGAAGCTGGCAACAAGTTATTAGTATTCCTGAAAATCAGCTCATAAAACTGCCGGACTCAATTGATTTTATTAGCGGAGCCAGTGTTCCGTTAGCCTCTTCCACAGCATTACAAGCTTTAAGAAGATTGCAGTTAAGTCCAAATGAAAACTTATTAGTTATCGGTGCGGCTAGCAGTGTTGGTTATTACGCACTGCAAATTGCTAAAGAAATGGGAATTACTGTGGCTGGTCTAGTCAGAAATGAAGATCAAAAAAGCAGTATAGAGTCAGCAACCACTAAAATCTATACTATCAATGAGTCTCTTCCTGAATTTGATGCTGTTTTTGATACTGCAGGTGTATTAGATCGCATTGATTTTATTCGCAAAGGCGGGAAACTGGTAACTGTCAGCGATGATACCATTGAACCTCAGGTAATAGCTCATACATCGTTTGCCGATCACAACTATGTTAAAGTAAATCCAGCTGATTTGAGCCACATCATTCGCTTAATTTCAGAAGGAAAAATAAAAACTAGAATAGCAAAGTCCTATCCTTTCAATGATGTTCAAACTGCTCTGACGCAAGCCAAACGGTCTGGAAATAAAGGTAAGATAATGCTTGTTTTTTAAAAATCATAACCGCCCAAACGGGTGATTTATTTGTTTCGCAGTTGCAGAGCAGAACAGACATAAAGTCAGTCGCCAATAAAATATCCCTACAGCTTCTCTCCTATCAATGCTAAATAACCTTTCTGTGATGACCTCTATCGTCCTTCCAGTCGCCTTATTAAAATAAGAGGTTCTACTGAATAAGCACGAGCACCAAAAATACTCATTCCTTTATGCTCTAGCACAAAGTCAGCATAAAAGAGCCCAAATATACGCTTGAACCCTTTTCTTCAGCTAATTTAATTCTTGGTATTGGCCATCCTTGATAACAGTGTAGCCTTGCGATTTGATACTTTGATCAGACTGTTGGAAGCTAATATGATTCACCTTGGCATTGTTTGGGGCAACTAGACCTAGAATGGCAGCATTGGCATTAAGGTCAACCTTGTTGCAGTCAACCATTACCGTTTCTACTAGGCGGTCATCTTTGTAGTCAATCTTGTGCTCAACCCCCTTAATACCATCATATTTACTAGCTCCCTTTTGCTCCATGAGTTGCTTGGCTGCGTCTGCGGAATCCGCATGAATAGCTGAATAAAGCTCGGTTGTCGTGCTCTTAACCTTAGTGACCTTATCATCTTGATAAACCAAATGAATCCGATTATCAGACTTTCCAACCGTCAGCTTTTGATAATCAGCCGTTTGACTTGGGTTGCTTTTGGCTGAGTGACAGGCAACCAAGAGAAGAGCACCTAAAAGCGCCAACAGCCCCGCAAACATTTTCCTAAAAGACATTATGTATACTCCAATTCTATTTGTAACTCCTTAAGACCATTATAAGGGGCTCCTAGTTTTTGTCAAGCTGCTTAATTCAGAGCCAAAAAAATCCCTGTAAAGTCTCCAGCGAATCAGTTAGATTCTGCAGCATCTCCATTAACAAAAAGCTATTAGAAACCTCGAATCAGCAAAAGGGCCCTCCGCCAGACAGCAGAGAACCCTAATTTTCATTTCACTTTTACTTAAAATCCCGAGGCTGACCAGTATAATTAGCCCAACCCTGACTGAGGAAATCATCATTAATCTGGTAGTTGGGTTTGGCTTGCTTCTTGGTCAAGAAAGGATTAATATACTTGTCAGCCGCTAGCCAACCATTCCAGCCCAGATGGATGGTGTCCTGCATAAAGTAAGGACGATCGCCATCCTTAGACAAGTCAGCAATATGAGTAAAGCCTTGGCTTTGCAATTGATACTTGATCTTGGCTACCGATTCTTGATACTTCTTAGTATCTAATCCGGTGTAATCAGACCATTTCTTATTAACTGGCGGGATGATGAAGAGGACATCCGTATCCATCTGCGCAAACTGGTTAAGGACCAGCTGTAAGTCATTAAATTCTGGTGACTCGGTATAATTGAATTTCTTTTGTGAACCTTTTAAGGCCTTGTAATTCCCCTTAAGCCGAGTGTTAAAGAAACTATTGGAAACACTGAAGGGATTGTTATTCGTTGCCTTAGCAGCCAGCTTATCAGCCCGATTGGATAGAGTATCATAAGAGAAATTCTTAGGTAGCTTAGCAGCTTTTTTAGTAATCTTACCATCGTAATTTCGACTACTTACTGCAAATTGGCTATAGAAATTATCTTCTTTTTCCAAGACCTTTTGCATGACTTTAAGTCGACCGCGATCCGCCTTAGATAGCTCTTGGCCCTTAGCCACCTTTTCCATCATCTCAGCCATAGAGGCTTCTGGATAAAGTTTGAGGAAACGCTTCGCCGCATAACGATCATAGGTTGTCCCTCTTTGACTGCGCAAGAAACGAACCATCTGGTCACTACTAAAGAAGCTTTGAAAAGCCGCAGAATTGGCCCCCGTCTTAACAAACCATTGCGGTGAAATGACATAGACCGCCTGCTCATTAGTCATCTGAGGAATAATCTGCTGTATCCCAAAATATTGCGTCAGAGAAGCTGCTCCTCTTTGCCCCAATAGGTAGGGAGTGTAGCCTCGATTGTAGGCTTCAGCCAAAACAGAAGGGTGCATGGCATCCATCCGCGACCATTCACTAGAACCAAAGAAAGGGACAAAGCGATGATTAGGGTCGCTAAGAGCCCTTACTTTTTTTGAGCGGCTTTTAAAGCTAATCTTAGTCAAGGCTACGGCATCATCCTTTTCAGCCTTGAAGGAATGCCCCCCCTTACTTGGGTAGAGGCCAATCAAGCCGACAACCAAGACCAAGGCACAGACCAGAGGGCCAAAAACTTGCCATAAACGTTTAAGCATTACGTAACTCCGTTACCCCTTGAACAATCTTGTTCGCTGTGTTCCAGTCATCACGGCCGAACTCAGAAACTGGGACGCTGATGTCAAAATGGTTTTCCAATTCAACAATCAATTCAACCGTGCCCATACTATCGAGCACACCAGCATCAAACAAGTCTTCATCCATCATGTCAGAGACATCTTCCATGAAAAGATCATCAATAATTTCAATAACATCTGCTTTAATATCCATTTTTATTACCTCACATACCGCTAGGGATTGGACTAGACGGGACTTTGTTATTTCTACTCAATAAAAATCAAAAATAGACAAGGGAGGGAACATCAAGAACCGCCATAGCAGGTCTTGCAGCAAGTCCAGTGACAAAATCACGGACTTACTATGTCCATTGTATCTTTTTGACTTTTGAAGAGTAAATTTACTGTTTAATCAGCGGATTATTGAACCACTGGGCATCTAGGAAACCTGAGAAGAGTAAGAAGGAAACCATGACCACGTTGAAGGTGATAAAGATTCCCAGAGCCTGAGTCCACTTGTTATCAGGCAGAGGCTCTTGCCCCTTCTTCTTTCTTTCCTTGTTTATTTTTTTCTTCTTGCGGAACCAGGCATCATTGATGACCAGGCCGACTCCGTGAAAGAGACCATAGGCGATATAGTACCAGGTCACCCCGTGCCAGAAACCCATGACCAACATATTGATGATATAGGCCACACTAGAGGTGACATTACGGTTATCAAAGACCTTCTTTTGGATCAAAAGCTTAACCAGCCGCATGAAGATAAAGTCACGGAACCAGAAGGACAAGCTCATATGCCAACGATTCCAGAATTCCTTCAAATCCCTTGAAATAAAGGGTTTGTTGAAGTTAATCGGGCTCTTAACCCCCATCAAATTTGAAATGGCCAGGGCAAACATGGAGTAGCCGGCAAAGTCAAAGAAGAGGTCGAAACCATAAGCGTACATAACACCTAGGGTATAACGGTTAAAAACACCACCCATCTGGAGGGCATTCTCCTTCATCGGAGTAAGTAGATAAGTCTCATCCAAGTAAGCAATGATGAACTTGTAGAGGAAACCTAGCATAATCCAATGGATAGCCTGCTCCAGCATGTTGAGCAACTCATCTCGCTCAGGAATCTTCTGGTAGTCCTCATCAAAGCGCTTGAAGCGATCAATTGGTCCACTTGAAAAGGTGGGCATAAAGAGCAAGAAACGCAGGAATTGCCAGAGAGTAAATTCCTTGAGAACGCCGTCACGCATTTCAATAATCATGCCGACCGCTCGGAAGGTTAGATAGGAAATGCCTAGGAAACCGAAGAGGGAAGCAAAGCCATGTGAAATGGTTGGGGCCACCTTGACAAAAGCCAGCGGTAAGACCGACAGGAAGCTCCAGAAATAAAAGACGCCAGAACTATTGGCCCGCTTGCGATAAGCCTTGTAAGAAAAGACCAGGGCTGTCTCCCAAAGGATATAGACAAGCAGTGAAGTTAGCTGGTTGAGATTTTTCCCCGTCAGCATCAAGACAATAAAGACCAGACTGACCAAGGCCTCGTAAGGAGCGAAGCGCTTCTTGAAAAAGAGGCCGATAAAAATCGGCAAAACCGCTAAGATAATATAGAGAAAATATTGGGGATTCCCATAAGCCTCTAGCTTGGGGAGAGAGGTCAAAAAGCTAATCATCGCTTGTTCACCTCATTCATGATCCCCTTAATATCAATCTTGCCGTTGGGAGTCAGAGGAAGCTCATCGCGATAGAGGAATTTTGAAGGCATCATATAGTCCATCATGATATCCTTGAGATCTTCCTTGATGGCCTTAGTGATGTCTAAGGCTTTATCAAATTGCTCCTCAACACCGTCCTTGAGGACAATGTAGGCCAGAAGATTTTGCACCTTGTGGTCCTTATTGTAACGAGGAACCGCCACGGCTGAGTCAACATAGCGAGACTTATTGAGGTTCTGAGCCACATCTTCCAATTCAATCCGAAAACCATTGAACTTGATTTGGAAGTCCATCCGACCGCCGTATAGAAGCAGCCCCTCATCGGTCATTTTCCCTAGGTCACCCGTATGATAGGCAGGAAGACCCTGGTAGTCAAAGAAGGCTTCTGCTGTTTTCTCAGGATTATTGAGATAACCCTTGGATACGGCAGGACCGGAGACAATAATCTCGCCCTGCTGACCGCTTGGTAGAGGATGGCCAGCCTCATCAATCACATAAGTCGGTGAATCTGCCTTGGTATAGCCGATTGGCAGACGCTTGCAGGTCGCCAACATCTCATCGGTCACTGCAACGGCTGACAGGGCAACCGTCGCCTCCGTTGGACCGTAAGCATTGACAATACGAGCTTGAGGGAAACGGTCCCGCAACTTCTGAGCCGTCTTAACCGTCAGCTCCTCCCCATCGAAATAGAAATGGGTCAGGCCAGGCAGGGTCTGGCTGTTAAAGTCATCTGATAACATAGCCATATCCACAAAGGATGGCGTTGAAGTCCAGACCTCAATTGGCAGCTCATTGATGGTTGCGAAGAGCTTTTTAAAATCAGCGATAACTTCCTTAGGCAGAGCGAAGAGGGTTCCCCCTTTGGCTAGGGTTGGAGCCCAGTACATAACTGACAAATCAAAAGAATAGGGTGGTTGTGCCAACATCTGTGGATGCTCAGGAACACTGAACTGCTGGTCGCTAATCATCCAATTGGTAAAGCTGAGCAGGTTATCGTGGGAAATTTGCACGCCCTTGGGCTTGCCTGTCGTCCCTGAAGTGAAGATAATGTAGTAGTTATCATCACCTTCAACTGGATGGGTCAGCTGATAGCTAGCCTTCTGAGCAAAGGCCGCTTTGACTTGGTCCAAATTAAGGATGGGGTTGGCCACATTGGTCAAGGGAAAGTCACCAATGGCAATAATCAGGCTAGGTTGTGCCACTTCTATAATAGCTTCAATCCGATCTAAGGCAGAATGCTGATCAACAGGAATGTAGGCATGACCTGTTTTACTGAGAGCAAGGAAGGTTGCCAACATCTCATACTCTTGACCGCCAAAGACCATAACGGGTGACTTAGCCGGCAAATCTAGACTATCGAGGTAGGCAGCAAGGGCATCAGAATCTGACTTCAACTCACCATAGGTATGGACTTCTCCTAGAATGTTATAAACAGGATAATCCGCCTGCGATTGGGCATAGGCCTCAATCGTTTGAATCATATCTTTAATCACAGTAGTCTAACCTCTCCTAAAATTCGTTGTAAATAAAATTGCCTTGGCCACGACCAAGATAGCTAAAGAAATACAATAGCATAAGAATAATAATAAAATACAAGGCTGTTCGCCACAAGAATCGCCAGTGGGATTTCATGTTTGCTTTCCCTCTCATTTTTACATTTTCAGGAGATTGACGGTCAGCCCAGCTAGCAAACTATCTCTAACTAGTACAAAGTACCCATCTTACCTGAAATATTTAGTCTCCTTATTTTACCATATTATTGCAGGTTGGCGATAGTTAATCGTTTTCAGATGGACCTAAGACCAAGAATCAGCCTTTAGACCTAGGTTAAGGTCCTAAAAACCGTAAAAAATCTAACATCCTAGGGAAGGTTTGATACCATTAGCAAATAGATCTACTTTTTTATCCGATTTGTCAAACTATTCTCTAAAGAAAGGTCTAGAAATTTACCCAAAAAAGGTCAGCCCCCTCGAGTATGGGCTGACCTTTTTTATCGTCATTAAGCAGACAAGACTTTACGTCCTTTGCGACGACGTGCTGCAAGAACACGACGACCGTTCTTAGTTGACATACGATGACGGAATCCGTGCTTACGTTGACGACGGATCTTACTTGGTTGATAAGTACGTTTCACCTGGAATACCTCCTCATAGATTTTCGTATTCGTTTAGCCGGCTATAATGTGATCAGTTACTAAACATACCAGACTATTTTATAACAAACCGGTCAGGCTTGTCAAGGTCTACTGTTTCTCTCTTTTTTCAGCCAACCTTTGATTAATCCTTCCTAGGCGTCGAGTTAAAAAGAAGTAAACGATTGTCCAAATAATGAGATAGGAAACCATAAAATTTCCCAGTAACTCAAAAGAAAGAATCGGCCAGTAATAGTGGTTCAAATTATTCATCAGGCAGACAAGAGCATATACTAGGAAAAAATGCAGAATCAGTCGAAAGAAAAAGGGGGGCCTTTCTAACTCAAAAATCATGGAAATAATACCGATAAGACCGCTAACCCAGATAACATTAGTAATTTGCGGGACCGTCTGACTTTGTGTTCCTTCCAACCACAAGGTAGCCACAAAACTCAGACTGCCAAAACCAATGCCAATCAAGAAATACCAAACTAATTTTCTGAAATTTATTTTCACAGTAATCACACTTTCTCTTACAAGCCCAGGCGTTTTTCTAAATTCACCAAATAGCGGCGACTAACATCCAGTTTGCGTCTGCCTGTCAGGATAGCCAGCATATTGCCCGAAAAGCTGGCTTCAAGGGCTTCAAGATGGTTGATATTGAGCAGGGCGTGCTTGGATACCTGGACAAAATCGGGATTGTTCAGCCGCTGTGAAAATTTGTAGAGGCGGTCATTGGTCAAAATGCGCCCCTTGCTAGTCTCCAAAATTAGGCTATCGCCTTCAACATCAGCATAAATCAAGTCATCCACCTTGAGCATTTCAATGCGAACACTGGTTTTGATGGGAAGGACTGTCACCTCGCCCTGGTCGTAAGCTCCTAGATAATCTAGTATTTCCTGAACTTCCTTGGTCTTTTTTTGACTTTGAACCAGAACCTGCACCTCGTCTAACTTCAGGTTCTCCTTTTCTTCAAAGTAGTACTGCATAGACTAACTCCTCGTTTTTCTCTATCTTAACCTTTTTGACCAGCTTATGCAATTGTCAATTGGACCAAAGGATAGCAAGAGCTATCAAAAGGAAATAAAGATTACTGGAGAAAAGAAAGCCTCTCTCAAAAAAGCCAAAATACTTCTTTAAAAAAGGAAGAACCCAGGCAGCCACCAAACCATAGAGACCTATTTGGACCTAAATTTTTAAAAGCTGCGCAAGTTGATAAAAATTATGTCCCAGGGGAAGAAAGGCATCCTCAAAATTCAAGAGCACTAGGGCGATAGCTGTAAATTGAACAATTGCAAACAAGAGCAAGAGAACGGCGCCGACTGTTTAAACTGAAAACGATAGGACCAAAAGCCCAGAGCCAAAGTTAGGGCGATTGTTCTCAAAGAGACGACAAGACCGGCTAATTGGAAGTAACGCCTATGCTCCCCCGTAATCACTGACCGCTTGAGAAATCGGGTGATAAACTTTTCTATTTTTAATATGTAAGACAGCTAATAGATAATAATAGGCTAAGCAACAAAGTATTACTATCAGCGCAAAACTGGCGACCAACATTACTTCAACCTCCTTTAACCCCTTTACACGGAATATATCCCTTAAACCCGCTTGGACTTTCTGGCAAGTACACTCAACCCAAGAAGCAAGAGACCAGCCAACAGGCTAAGACCTACTACCAAAAATTCTTGCTTGAGGCTGGTTAATTCTTTCCATTTAAGACCAATGCCTAAGTATTCTTGAACACTAATCCCTGGTCGATGCCAATCAACAACCTGATCACCAATCAAGATCTGGCGATAGGCAGAGGCTACATAGGCCCAAGGAGTAGCCTTCATAAGTTTTTGAGCAAAGTCTGGCATGGTTCCAATCGGGACATAGACACCTACCAAGAAGCCAGAAGCCGTCCCAATAATTACACTAAGACGCTCAGCTACTTCTAATGCCTTAATAAACTGCACGACCACCAAGCCAATAATAGCACTCATGAGACTACTTGCAATCATGAGGCCAAGTAATTTCAGACCTTGTTCCAAAGAGATAAAAGCCAGGCTGTCCTGCCAGCTAAAATAGAGGGCCATAATCAGATAGACCAGCACCTGCATAATCACTCCAATGACTGCGCTGGAGATGACATAACCAAGATTCAACTGGAAAAGCGAGGTATCCGTCAAAAGAAAGTCATCCAATTTATGACTCTCACGATCTCTGACCAGACGAACAATGCCGGTCCAAACTGTGGTAATTGAAGCCACCGCTAGAGTTCCTCCCATAATCCATTGATCCAGCATTTTCTCTGGATGGCTGGTACCTGACCAGGCATCCTGCATATTTTTTTGCAAGAAAATCAGATAGAGGCCAAAGGCAATCCAGGCTCCCATTAAAGAGAAGAAGACTGTTGCCTTGTTATGAAAATAAAGTCGTAAATTTCTTTTTGCCATCGTAAACATCACTAAACTCCTTCTTAGTCTTTAAATACAGTACCTGCTACTGCCATAAAGACAGCATTGATGTCACCCTTTTGGAAATCAAAGTCAAGAATATAATCTTGATGACTTGCCAAAACTGACAGGGCTTGCTGCGGGCTCAAGTCCTCAATAGCCAGCCAGCCAGCTTCTCGCTCTTGATAGGTTTGGTCTGACCACGCTTGCTTGTTATCAGTCTTAATCAGAAGGCGATTTTTAGCATAGTCAGTCTTCAATTTCTCTGCGGAACCCTGAGCCAGAACTCGACCGTGGTCAATAATATAGGCCATATCAGCATTTTCGGCTTCCTCCAGATAGTGGGTGGTCAAAAAGATGGTCAGGCCTTCTTCCTTTTGCAATCGGCGTAAGAGAGCCCAGATAGACCGGCGACTTTGAATATCCAACCCCGTTGTCGGTTCATCGAGGAAAAGCAAGTCCGGTTTGGTTAGTAGAGCTCTGGCAATGTCCACCCGACGCCGTTGACCTCCCGATAGGGTGCCGTACTCCTGTTTAAGAATATCCTCAATAGCCAACATCTTAATCAAATCTTTCAGCCAAGCTGAATCCTGATGATGATAGAGACCTGCTCGGCTCTCCAGATTGGCTTGAACTGTTAATTCCTCATCCAATACACTATCTTGAAAAACCATTCCAATCTTGAGGCCCGGCGCTAAATTGACCTGACCAGAACTGGCTGATAAGAGACCTGTCAAAATCTTGATGGTTGTCGATTTTCCAGCCCCGTTGGTTCCGATATAGGCTAAAAGTTGGCCTTTCTTTACCTGAATATTCAGATTCTCCAGCACCATCTTTTTACCGTATAACTTTGTTAAATTTTTTGTCTCAATTAGCATAGGTAAAATTCCTTTCCTTTTACTGACCTAATCTTAGCAAATAGAAAGAGACCCTTGGGCCAAATTCAGCCAAGCGGTCAAAATGAACAGGTAAGCGGAGAAAAGCGCAAAGGAAAAGCACCTAAAAGTGTAGTGACCCAAAGTTGGACATAATATTTAAGTGAAGGATTGCGTTCTGTATTGCACAGGACTCAGTCCTTTTAGTTTTAATTTAATACATTTGTTGTAATAATCAATATAGGCTGAGATGGCTAGCATTAACACCTTGATAGATGGAAAAGTCACTCTGCATCCTCACTAGTAATACCAGACCCATTGTCAGCGACTGTAACCAAGATAGCATCAGGCTGACACTTAAGCTTGAGGTAAAGAATGGACTTCGGTGGATTATGCTTGAAAAAGGTAGCAAAGAGATTGTCGAACACTCTCTCAAACTAGACCCTATCAAATGTATAGAAGATTTGTTCATCCGGAATAGTAACATCTAGTTCATAACCTCCAGTTTCAAACTCGGTATGACAGTCAGCTACAAAGTTACACATAAACTCAGCTAAATCAAGCTTTCACGCTTTAAAGAAAAATTTGGATGGTCTAACTTACTAAAACTATGAAAAGAGTAAAAAAGCTAAAAAGATCCACTTGACACTTTTTACTCTCGCAAATCGGTAATGGTTATCTCTTGGGTACTGTAAAAGCCATGTCAGATGATGAATACAACTATAGATTATAGAACGACGAGCTTGGGACAAAACTATCCCTCAGCCAACGAAAAAGCAACGGTTTTGATGCCGTTGCTTTTTGCTTGACATAGGTAGTCTTGATAAAATATAGTTGACAAAAAAATAATAGAAAGGCTACCTCATGTACAGTCACTATAACACAAATCAAACGACTCTGCCACTAGAATTAAGCGCATTCTTACCCCACAACCATCTCGTTTTTACGATTGAAAAGGTGGTCAATAAACTAGATGATAATGCCTTTCTAAACTTTTATCATGAGGTTGGGCGGCCTTCTTACCATCCCCAATTACTCCTAGCAGCCCTTTTATTTGCTTATTCTCAAGGGATCTTTTCCGGACGAAAGATAGAAAAAATGATGGTGGAAAATCTTGCCCTGCAATACTTAACAGGTCAGCTGGTGATTTCTTATCGGACAATCAATCGTTTTCGTGTGGCTCCTGGGATGGAGGAGCTGATTCGTAATCTCTTTATTGACCTCAACCTTCAGTTGAAAATGGAGGAATTAGTGTCCTTAGAGTGTTTGTTTATTGACGGGACTAAGATTGAGGCTAACGCTAACAAGTACAGTTTTGTTTGACGGAAGGCTGTTGATAAATTTTCTGCCAAACTTCAAGCGACTCTAAAAACCTATTGTCAAGAGGAAATTAATCACTTGATTAAGTATGGTCGGTTTGATAAGGAACAAAAGAGGACCTACAGAAAGTCTGACAAGAATTTAGACAATTGGCACTATGATGAAAAAGAGGATAGCTACACCCATCCAGAGGGTTGGAAATAGGTGTTTCATCATCTCAAACACCAGAAAACGCAAACAGGTTTGGAACAAGAGATTAAGGTCTACCAGGCTGAGGAGCCTGAATTAGCTCCTCAAAAGGGGCTTTACATCAACGAACGGTACCAATATTTAAAGCAAAAAGAAGTTCAAGCGCTTTTATCTCCTGAGGGCAGTCAAGTTTTCGCACAACGCAAGGTTGATGTGGAGCCTGTCTTTGGGCAGATAAAGGCTTGTTTGGGTTACAAAAGGTGTCATCTGCGGGGGAAACGACAGGTCAAGATTGATATGGGATTGGCCCTTATGGTCAATAATCTCCTCAAATACAACAGGAGAAGCAACCAAACCTAAAAAACAGAGGGTCACCAACAAGTGATCCTCTGTTTTTATGGGGGCAAATGGGTTTTGTCCCAGGCCCATATACTTTTTTTAGATTCAATAATAATTGACCAGTTCAAATCCTATCTTGGCTTCCAAAAGATGCCTGAAATAAACATTATAAAAAATCAGTGACTAGAAGCAGATGAGAGAACAGCTGCCGGTAGGCGATAGACGAAACACTAAATAAAATCTAAGGCTTACTTGGAGCAACCACCACGTACCTCTTAGGGTCATGACCTTCTGAATAACTGTCCACGCCTGAAATTTTAGCGATGGTCTTATGGATAATCTTACGTTCATCATTGGACATGCTATCCATACGATAGGGCTGGTCGCTGTCAAGGACACGCTCAGCAATCTTATGAGCAAACTCAATCAGAGTTTCCATGCGACGCTCAACATAGTCGTGCACATTGACCGTGACAGACAGGGAGCGGGAAAAGTGGTCGTGGAGATAATTCTGCGCTAAGACTTGCAGAGATTTGAGTACCTTACCATGGTAACCAATCACCCGACCAGCTTCTGGAGTCTCAATCTGAATGGTAATCTGACGGCTGGTATGGCTAGTATGTAGGCTAGCCTCTACATCCATTTCATAGATAATGGATTCTAGGTAGGCGGTCACAGAGCCGGTTGCTTCCTCAATGTTCTGCTTATCCATAGAAACTGTTACTTGGGCCTCGCTGGTCTCAGAATCTTGGACAGTATTGTTGGCTTCCGATGCTTCATGACTGGCTTGAGCAGAATCTTCTTGGTCAGCTAAAGCCGCTGTTACAGGTGCTGTCGCCATCTCTTGAGAGACAAGTTCGACATCAGCTTGGCCAGCACCTTCGTAGCTCTCTTCTGCCAATTCATCTTCCCAGTCAAGACCTTCCTTGTCCAGCTCTTCCTTCTTACGCCGATATTCCTCGACAATTTCATCTGGAAGCAAATCGCTGAGCACAGAAGTGATGGAACGTCTAGCATCCAGCATTTCTGATTTGACATTCTCATTAACAATTTGACCACGTTTTTCCAAATAATTGATAATGCTAGTCACCTTACGGGACTCAGCAGCCTCTTGTCTAAGGGCCTCCTCAGAAGCCTCGCGTTTGCTAAGAGCTTGAGGCAGGCTTCTGACAATATCTTGATCAGCTTGTGAAACCGTTGTCCGGCTAATAATTTCGACATCCACCTGAGCTGGTTTTTTACCAAAGCCCAAAAAGCCCTTCTTTCCACGAGATAAAACTCTAATGGAGGCTTTAGTACGAGTAATGCCTAAATCACTAAGACCTGTTTGAATTGCTTCTTCAACAGTGTCACCCGTGAATATTACCATAATATCTATACTCCTTGGCTAACAGTTAAATCTTTCTCTCAATCAAATCAAGGCCTCAATACCTTGACTGCTTTTAGAATCAACATTTTTTCTGTCGCGCTTACTTACGTTTTTTATGAGCCTTTTTCTTGGCTTTGCGGATTTTAGCTGCTCTTTCCTTTTCCAGCGCTTCTTTCCGTTCTCGTTCGGCAATAATCTTAAAAGGATTGTGGAAAACCAGGACTTGAGCAACCTGGAAGGCATTACCAACCGCCCAGTAGAGAGCGATACCACTAGTAAAGCGGGTCCCAATCCATAGAATAAAGAGGGGCATGATGATGCTAGTGGCTGTCATAAAGGCATTCTTTTCCTTAGTGGCCTTGTTGCTGAGCCACATGGACAAGAAGGTAAAGAGGGCCGCTAAAATTGGCAGGATAAAGGTGCCATCATTTTTCCCCAGATTCCAAATTAAAAAGTTACCCCGGCTGAGAGCAGGAACCCGAATCAAAGCCTGATAAAGGGCCATCATAACTGGCAATTGAATCAGGATAGGCAGAAAGGCCGCCCATTGGTTAACACCATTTGCCTTGTAGAGTTCCTGAGTCTTCAAATATTGCGTATTGCGATCATCCGCATACTCTTTTTGAATCCGCTTGAGCTCAGGCTGCAATTCCTGGATTTCCCGACTGGACTTCATTTGTCGATTGTAAAGAGGTACCAGGGCAATCCGGACAATCAGGGTAATGAGAATAATTCCAATACCGACCGAACCGCCGAAGGACAGCCATTGAATGGCACGCCCAAAGGCATAAACCAATTGATCCCAGCCGGTTGATGAACTGCTTACAGAACTACGGCCGCAGGCCGATAGGACCACCAAGGCCGCTAGTGCTAGGCCGCTTAATCTAAGTTTTTTCTTCACAAAAATAATCCTTTCAAATAAGATACCACGGAGCAAAGCCACCATCTTGTCCACACAAGAGCTGACTAACTTCAACCAGCCAGTATTTTCGACTGGCCGGTTTTTGTGTCGCCAAGCCGTTAAACAACTCAAAGAATTTTAGGGAAATCAACGCAGGTGCTTGCACCTAGGTGATTTCATCTAAATTCACAGAGTTGTAGGCGGGTTAAATTCAATAAGTTAAGGAAATGGGAGTGAGACAAAAATCGTGATTTCTTCGAAATCGATTTGCCTCACTCTTTAGTTTCAAGGTTCGGGAAGAAATAGTCTATTCTCAGACTATTTCTTTCTCACCCCCGCACAGTTTATTAGGAAGAACGCTGTCCCGAAGGGGACAAGTACTTTACCGCCGTTTCACTGGCATGTGAGTGACTAAACACTAAAGTGTCAAGTCACTCATCACAAATCAACCACTGCGTCAAACTGTTTGTTGTTGACAAAAGTAATGAGGGAGGCCTTTTATCCCAGCTTCTATTTCCTACGGCAACCACTAGGGTGGCTTGCCTAAACTTCTTACTAAGTCCAATAATCGAGCACTATCGGCCCTCTTATCTGACTGTCGCATTCTCTGAGGAAGAAGAGAGATTTAGTCTTGATAGAGACCAGCCAAGCTGAGAACATGCTTCAAATTCTGCTTGACCTCATGATAATTGAGCTCTTCTACACCTTTCCTAGCGATAACTACAAAATCATGCGTCGTTAGAAAGGGGGAAAATTCCATTAAGACATGCCGCAATTTGCGCTTAATCCGATTGCGAACCACAGCATTCCCCAACTTTTTACTGACAGATAGACCGACACGAAAATGTCCTTGCGTTTTTTCCAAACTATAAACAACGAATTTTCGATTGGCAACACTCTTCCCCTGCCCAAAAATAGCTTGAAAGTCTTGATTTCGCTTTACTCGATAGGTCTTCTTCAACTCAGTCTCCAAATCCTCTAAATTATCCCTTATTATATCATAAAAGACCAAAAAGCCCAAAACCGCTCGGATTTAATGCCTATTGACATCTCTAATTGACTTCTATCACCAAGTTATATTTTATCACTAGTTAGTCGCAAGTGCCAGCCGAATCGAACCCCAGCAACTAGATCAAGGTAAAAGGTAAGCCCAGAAAAATATTGACTGTTATACGATAGAAAATGATCATTATAGAAATAAAGTTCGACTTTGGCGCTTGTTCAATATAAGTTTGCGTGCATAATAGCAATCGAAAACTTCATAGACGAACATTAAGAGGTGATAGGACACTTATTGCATTGATATCGGGCTTACAAGACCCAACCCTGCTCTCCTTTTTGTGGCCGCCTATATCTTCAACAACTATTTAGCAAGGAGTTTCTCTATGTCCAAATACTATCTCAGAAAAAGTGCCCTAGTCCTATCCCTGATTACAGCTGGGCTAGTTGCTAACCAAATTCAGGCTGACGGTCAGGCCAATCCAGCTCTGAATCAAAATCAGACAGCAGCTAGCACTCCGACAGAGCACGCAACTGCGAATCAGACCAGTGACCAGACTAGCCCTTTAAACCAGGAATCTCCAAAGACTCCAGAGGCTGCTAGCGATGACCAAACCAGCAAGCAAATTCCTGATTCAAACCAAGATCAAGACTCTAAGGGCTCTCAAGCAAGCACATCTGCTGAGCAGGCTCCCAATAATCAGAACCAGGCCCTGGCTCAGAACTCAACACCTCAAACTGCCAATCAAACCAATCCTGCTGATTTAAAGCCAGTTGAAGGAGAAAAGGTGGATGTTCAGATCCTTTCAACAACTGACCTCCATACCAATCTGGTCAACTACGACTATTATCAAGACAAGGCCGCTCAAAATATCGGACTAGCTAAGACCGCCCTACTGATTAATCAGGCTGAAAAAGAAAATCCCAATTCTGTTCTAGTTGACAACTGATTATGTCCGCGAACAAGTGGGGACGACTACTGCTCCCATCAATAGTTACTTCGCCCTAGTGGAAGATGACCCATCTATTCAAATCGTCAATAACGCCCAAATTTGGTATGTTAAAGACCAATTGGCCGGAACACCAGAAGCTAGCCTGCCTCTCTTGTCCGCAGCTGCTCCATTTAAAGCTGGCTCCCGCAACGATGCTTCTTCCTACACAGATATTCCAGCAGGTCCAATCGCCATCAAGAATGTCGCTGACCTCTACCTCTACGACAATGTCACTGCCGTCCTCAAGGTGACAGGTAAAGATTTGCGGGAATGGTTGGAAATGTCTGCTGGCCAATTTAATCAAATTGACCCAAATAAGACGGAAGCACAAGAACTGATTAACCCTGACTACCGTACCTACAATTTTGATGTGATTGATGGGATCAACTATACATTCGATGTTACGCAACCAAATAGATATGGTAGTGATGGCAACCTCGTTAATCCAGATGCCCATCGTGTCCAGGACTTAACCTACCAAGGGGAACCCGTCAAAGATGACCAAGAATTTATGGTCGCCACCAATAACTATCGGGCCAGCGGAAACTTTCCTGGTGTAAGGAATGCTAGCCTAAACCAATTGCTCAACCTGGAAAACCGTCAAGTCCTTATCAACTACATTACAGCCCTAAAGACCATCAATCCCACAGCTGATAACAATTGGCACTTGGCTGATACCATCAAGGGCTTAGATGTCCACTTCCGTACGGCCGAACGGGCCAAAAACCTCCTAGGCAACCGCCCAACGATTCAATTTATTGCTGCTGACCCAAGCAATAATGGCTTTGGCGACTTTAAGTACATTTACAGCGACCAAGTCAGCCAAGCTAGTCCGGTCACTCCTGAAACCCAACAAGTCCAGGGGCAAGAAACAAGAGGCCAAACAGGCTTGTCCCTTGAAGAGCGACAAGCCATCCTGCAAATGGTCACCGAAAATTATCAATCCTTACAAAATCAGACAAGGAGGCCAACTAAGACTAAAACCAATCAGAATGCTCAATTGCCAAAGACAAATGGCCAATCTATCTGGGGCTTGAGCCTGATCGGTTTGCTCATCAGTAGCCTTGCTGTAAGTCTCTTACCAAAATCAAAACGTCATTAAATTAAGAGCTTTCAAATTGGCTTGGGATAAAGCTATTTTTAGATTCGATTGCCTCTCTTCTTTTGTTGTATTTGAAGACTAACATAAAAGCTCCCACTAGCAATTCCCTAGTGGGAGCTTTTTGCGACTGAGCAACCAGACAACTGCCCCTCTTAAAGATTTTTCTTAGCTTCTTCAATCTGCCAGCGAACCTGATCGAAGCCAGTTCCGCCAAGAGAATTGCGACGTTGGACAGCAGTCTTGGATTGGAGGGTGGTATAGATGTCTTCCTCAATTAAATCGGAGATTTCTTGGTAGCGTTCCAGAGGGACATCTTGGAGGTAATGGTCATTCTTGGTGCATTCCAAGACCAGCTTACCAACGATTTCATGAGCCTGACGGAAAGGCAAACCCTTGACAGCCAGATAGTCAGCCAGTTCGGTAGCATTGGAGAAGTCTTTTTCGGTAGATTCAGCCATGTGGCTATCGTTAACGGTCATGCTGGACAGCATACCAGCCAGAATATCAATGGCCACCGTAATGGTTTCCACCGTATCAAACATCCCTTCCTTATCTTCCTGGAGGTCCTTATTGTAGGCCAGAGGCAGGGATTTCATAACGGTCAAGAAACCGGTTAAATTACCATAAACCCGACCAGTCTTCCCACGAATGAGCTCGGCCATATCAGGATTTTTCTTTTGAGGCATGATGGAAGATCCGGTTGAGAAGGTATCAGACAGGGTGATAAACTTGTATTCGTTGGAACACCAGTTGATAATTTCTTCACAGATGCGGCTCATGTGCATCATGAGAATGCTGGCATTGGACAGAAATTCCAAAATAAAATCACGGTCAGAGACAGCATCCAAAGAGTTGCTGTAAGGGGCATCGAAGCCCATCAAATCACTAGTCAGCTGGCGGTCAATGGGGAAGGTCGTTCCCGCCAAGGCTGCAGCCCCTAAAGGCGAGAGATTGGTGTGCTTTTGGTTGAAGTCAAAGCGTTCGCTATCCCTGGTGAACATATTGTAGTAGGCCATGAGGTGGTGACCAAAAGAAATGGGTTGGGCATGTTGCAGGTGGGTGTAACCCGGCATAATGGTGTCAACATGCCTATCCGCCAAATCCACCAGGCTCTTTCGCAGATTGTGTAATTTATCCAAAACCTCAGCCAATTTAGCCTTGAGATAGAGGTGCATATCGGTTGCAACTTGGTCATTACGAGAGCGAGCCGTATGGAGCTTACCAGCAACCGGACCAATTTTCTGGGTCAAAAGAGACTCCAGATTCATGTGAATATCTTCATTGGAAACATCAAACTCCAGTTGTCCTGCATGAAATTCCTGCAGGAGCTCTTCTAGCCCTGCCTTGATTTGACCAGCTTCCTCTGGAGCGATGATACCAGTTTGCCCCAGCATGGTCACATGGGCAATCGATCCCTTCAAGTCAAATTCTGCCATCTTCTGGTCAAAAGAAATGGACGCTCCAAATTCCTCCACCCACTTTTCCAAACCGGCCTCAAAACGACCGCCCCAGAGTTTATGATTTTCTGCCATAGTTTTACCAGGTTCGCCTAAGCAACGAACATTCCCTTCCTTTAGTGTTACATAGTGTCACAGTTTTATGCAAGGCCAAACAGAATCATTTGCTTGCCTAGCTTTTTTCTTTCTTATCATATCAAAAAAACTAGCCTATGTCATAGCTAGTTTTGATGGTCTCACAGAACATTTTCCTGAAAGGAAGAAATCATCTCCCCTTTCAAGCCTGTCGGTTGGCTCACTGGGCAACCTAGTCAGGTTATACTCTTGGAAAATCAAAATCTTCCGTCGTTAACTCACCTTGCCGTACCATAGTACTGCCTGCAGCTCGTTGCCTCGCCAACTTTTGATTTTCCTTGAATATAAAGTTTAAAGAAAAGAGGTCCAGATGGGGCTCTCTGACCCCTTTTATCTGAAGATTTTTCTTGAATTCTAAAGGGTTTGTTGCACCCTACCGAGAATAAAATTATTTGTGATTAACTTGAGAGTTAACTTGAGTTGGTAGCCCCCAAAGTTTGATGAAGCCAACAGCAGCATCTTGGTCGAAGCTATCAGCTGTAGTGTAGGTTGCCAAGTTTTCATCATAGAGAGAATTTGGCGATTTCCTTGCGACCACCTTAGCAGAACCCTTATAGAGTTTAACCTTGGCAGTCCCGTTAACCACCTTTTGCGTTTCCTTGATGTAGGCCAAAATAGCATCGGTTGCTGGGCTGAACCAAAGGGCATTATAAATCAGGTTGGACAATTCATTTTCCAGAATTGGTTTGAAATGAGAGACTTCCCGAACAAGAGTCAAATCTTCAATTTCCTTATGGGCTGTCAAGAGGGTGATGGCACCAGGACATTCGTAAATTTCCCGAGACTTGATACCAACTAGCCTATTTTCCACGTGGTCAATCCGGCCAACCCCGTGCTTACCAGCCAAGTCATTCAATTTTTGAATGAGGTCAGCCAATTTCATTTCTTGACCGTCGATGGCAACGGGTTTACCAGCCTTAAATTCAATATCGACAAATTCAGGCGTATCAGGAGCTTCTTCAACAGAATTGGTAATGCCAAAAGCTTCTTCTGGAGCTTGGTTCCAAGGATTTTCTAAGATCCCACATTCGTTGGCCCGACCCCAAAGGTTTTGGTCAACAGAATAAGGGTTGTCAAGGTCAGCAGGAACCGGTACACCATTTTCCTTAGCGTAGTCGATTTCTTCCTCCCGAGACCACTTCCATTCCCGAACTGGGGCAATAACCTTAAGTTCAGGTGCCAAGGCTGCAATAGCCACTTCAAACCGAACTTGGTCATTTCCCTTACCGGTACAACCGTGGGCAATGGTGGTTGCTCCAGTCTTGTGAGCAATTTCTACCAATTTCTTAGCAATAACTGGCCGGCTAAGGGCAGATACCAAAGGATATTTTTGTTCATAATAGGCATGGGCTTGCAGGGCTGGCAGAACGTATTCTTCTGCAAATTCATCCTTAACATCAAGGACGTAGGATTCAACCGCACCAACGGTCAAGGCCTTGTCGTGGATGAATTCCAAATCCTTACCTTCGCCGACGTCCATGCAGACAGCAACGACATCATAATCCTTTTTCAACCAGGTAATGGCAACGGAAGTATCAAGACCTCCTGAGTAAGCTAGAATGACTTTTTCTTTTGACATAATTATTTTCTCTTTTCTTTCTTTTTTGGTTGTTTTTGTATATCTCAACCTTACGAAACCCATTATAGGGTATTTTTATTCACTCGTCAAGGATTTTTTGTATTTTTTTTCGATTTTTTTATCTTTTTTTGATTTTTATTCATATTCCGACCGAATATACAGAAAAATATTCATTCTGATAAATGTGAGCTGACATCCTAGTCCAAATGCCTCCCAAGTTACCCATGTTAGTGCTGATGCCAGCAGGAGACCGTCTACCCGCCAACCCTGTCAACAAAAAATCAGATTAATCTCTTCAACGGCAGAATGAAAGGTCGAAATCTGATACCTTGTAGACCTTGAATTTTTGTTATCTACTAGAGTTAATAAAGAGTCAAAATATCAAGAACGGTTTTTCAAGACAAAAAAAAGAACCCGCCGTCGCGAGCTCCTTTCCATTTCACAGTATATTGGGAGAGAGATGAGAAATGGGTTTCGAATAAATAAGAAGTTCGGGATAAGTTTGCGTCTGTCTTCTACTAGTTAAAATTTTGGGAGAGAGAATCTAGTAGAAAACTTCATCCCTACGCCGATTAGTATATCTCAAATAAAAGATATTTGAACCAAAATATCTTGAATTGTCGTTTTTTTATCTTGAAATGTCAAATTTTTTCCTAAATGACATATTTTTGTCTTAAAATGCCATATTCTTTGCCTGATTGAAATCTCTTCAACATAAATTTTATCTTTGATAGTGACAAACTTCATCATAAAAATCTCTACACCAACTGTGTAAAGATTTATGAACTATGTAAGTACCTTAGGTCTTGCCCTGTCTAGCTTCCCACTCCTTCATAAGCGCCTTCATCTTTAAACGCGATACTGGACAGAAGTCTCCATTTTCAAAATAGACCAGTAAGTTGGCCTTATCAACACGACTGATATTATCCAAATTTATCAGGAAAGAACGGTGACAGGAGAAGAGTTTGGAATTAACTTCAACAATTTCTGACAGACTACCATAAAACTCAAGCCGCTCATTCCTCGTAATCAACATAACCTTGTGAGGAGTTGGGGAGGTCGCAAAGTAGTAAATATCCTTGAAAGGGAGCTGAACACGCGCTTGGGCGGACTCAAAGGTAAAGACTTCATCAACTTCCTCAGAACGATGCATATTATTGGCCGTATAGGCGATGACCTCCCGCAAATCGGCTTTGAACTGCTCATCAGGAGCCGTCTTATCAATAAAATCAAGGGCAGACACCTTATACTTGAAGCTAATTGGTGCAAATTCTGAATGGGTAGTCACAAAAACAATAATAGCATTGGGATCAATCTGACGGATGTCCGCTGCAGTCTCCAATCCCCGCTTTTCTTCTCCCTTAATCTCAATATCCAGAAGAAACAGTTGATGATTCCCCTTTTCAACAATCGCATCCAATAAATTTTGCGATTTTGAAAAAACCTCAAACTGACGGGCGGACACGCCATCCTCCCGCAAAATCTCTGCCACCAGAGTTTTAATCCGCGTCTGCTGGATTAAATTATCCTCTAAAATAAATATATTCATAAACTTTTTCCATTTCTAGTCATCGCTCTATAACAGTTAATATTATATTATTTTACACTTAAAATTACAAAAATTATTTTCAATTGAAAATAAAAAAGCCTCCCAAAAACTTGGGAGGGCAATCACGTTCAGTGAACAGCATGTTCTTATGACTGGTTAAAGGTTAGGAATACTGATTCGCACCCTGAGAAATCTCTCTCCCCATTCTCAAGGACAGGTCTCCACCACACTACCAGCTTCAACAGCAAGCAAACTTATCACTAATTCCTATCCAGTATATCATAACCTTCCTGTAACAGAAAGTAAAATGACCGTAAATTTAGCAAAAACTTTCGGATTCTCCTTTTTGAGAAGCTGTAACAGTGAAAAAGCTTGTGCAATGGTAACAAAAGGCTATCCTTTATTCCAAAAAATTAATCAATTTGCCAGGTAAATAAGGCTGCCTGACGCTTGCTAGTTTTGACCTTCTGGTCGGTCTTAGTAAAAAAACGCTTGTGTTTACGCCAAAAATCTGTCGAATTCATCATCTTATACCCAGGCCAAAAGCAAGCGTAAAATTTCCGATAAGCTGACATGGTATTCTTAGCTGGCAAGATGGACAGTACTGTGGGCTGGTAGGAAAGACGTCCCTTGATGCGAAGCAGGGCTGTCTGCAAAATATGAAAGTGATCAAAGGCCAGATACTCTTTGAGCAGGACCTGCCCATTAGCTTCCAACTGCAGCTTCCCTCTCTGATTCAGCCAAAGATTGACCCAGACAAGCTCGTCTGTCAAATTAGTCGGTACAGCCTGTTTTTGGCCAACCTGCAGATAAGCCAAAAAAGCCACAGACACCACCCATAACTGACTGTCTTGTTCAGGCTCCGAAAAGGTAGCCAGCTGTTCAAACTGGCTAGCTTTAAGCTGGAAACCCGTCTTTTCAAAAATCTTCTGGATAAGATTATCCTCTAGGGCTAAACCATTAGGCTGAAATCCTCCGACTAAGGCTAATTTCCCCGCCTGATCATCTCCGTCAAACCGTGCCGTCCGCCTTAAGAGCAGGACCTGCAGTTCTTCTTCATGATAGCGCAACAGGACACTGTCTACTGCTAAACTGGGACGTTCGTATTTCCATTTTGTTTTATCCTGATAGTCTTGACGACTGATCATACACTTCCTCCGTCTTTTTTGGCGGCCTTAGACCACTGGTACCAGCCGACCAAACTGTTGATGAGATAGATAAAGTATTTCCCCTGTATTTGCAGACTTTCTCCCCACCAAAGGTAGATGGAGAAAATATTGGTAGCAGCCCAGAAAATCCACTGTTCACGATAGACAGCAGTCATCAGGAGCTGGCCCACTCCATTGGTAGCATCAGTAACGCTGTCTCTGAAAGGCCGCCTAGCCCCGATAGACTGATAAATTAAGCCAAATCCCAGCCACCAGACGGCAGTAATCAGAAGGTACTTAAGCCAATTGCTAAACGTTAATTTACGGGCAACGAATTCCTGCTCCTTCTTTTTAAACTGGGATTGATAGATCCAGACAAAGAGACCAATGGGCTGCATGGCCGTAAAATAAAGGGTCGTCAGTACTTCACCATAAAATCCTTCCTGCAAAGCTAAAATCAGGTAAATGACGGAATTAATCAAGCCAAAGAAATAGTTGCTGGCCCGCCCCTCCGATACAAAAATGACACAGATAATGCCGGTCAGACTGCAAGTCATGCCGACCCAGTCCCTCACCTGATGATTGTAATAAAGCTCTAACCAAAGCGGAAAACTGCCCAAAACAAGCAAGTAGAGCCATTGGGGCAGGCTGCGATTGGCAAAAAGGTCATCCCAGAAGCGCTTGAGGCTCTCTGCCAGAGGCCGCTCCTTCAATCCTTTAACAATCATCTGTAAGCCCTGTGACATTTCTTGCCAAGTTGTACGGATACCTTTGATTTTTCTTTCAAAATAATTCATGATTACTCCTTTTGTTTTTAGAGAGCCGTGTCCAGTGACTTGCGGATGCAACGCTCTATTTCTATTAAATGAAGCAGCCAATCTGCCGACTTCTTAGTTCTCAATAATAGTAAATTTACTATTATTGAGAACCATTATAATCCTCGAATAAGCAGATGTCAATCGTTTATTAAATTTTTAACTAAATTTTCCCGAAATAATGTCATGGATGAATATTGAGAGCATGATAAAAGGGCTGAGCCTTCTTACTCAGTCCTTTTGGGTTTATACTCAATGAAAATCGAAATTAGCCGAGGAAGGGAGCAATGACATCAAGTCACTAAAGTAACTGATGTCAAACGGCAATCTCCATAGCGATTGCCTAGCTCTCTTACTAACCTCACAAAGTTGGTGAAATCGACCAATTTTGCTCCGCATCGCACGAACTGAAGACAGCTCAAAAGGTCTGGGAGACCTTTTGAGGTTGGAGATGCAGAAAGCCTTGCTTTCCTTTCCTCAGTAAGTACGGCAAGGTGAGTTAACGACGGTAAATTTTGATTTTCGAAGGGTATTACTATAAGCTTTTCAGCATATTTTCAATATGTTGGATTGATTTTTCCTTGCCTAGGAGGTAGATGGTATCTGGCAATTCTGGACCGTGCATTTCACCGGAAACAGCAATCCGAATTGGCATAAAGAGGTTCTTACCTTTGATACCCGTCTCCTTTTGAACAGCCTTGATTTGCGGAAAGATATTTTCCACTTGGAAATCCGCATCTGACATAGCTTCCAGCTTGGCCTTGAAGGCCTCTAGGACGGTCGGTACAGTCTCACCAGCCATAAAGTCCTTTTCTTCCTGGGATAGTTCTGGGAAGTCTTCAAAGAAAAGATCGGTCAGAGGGACAATCTCATCAGCCGATTTGAGCTGAGGCTTGTAGAGCTCCACCAACTTTTCAGCCTTATCAGTCAAGCGACCAGCTTTTTCCAAGAAAGGCTTACAGAGGGTAAAGATGGTGTCAAAGTCAGCCTTCTTGATATAGTCGTTGCTGACCCAATCCATTTTCTTTTGGTCAAAGGCCGCTGGCGACTTGCTGAGGCGAGTCTCATCAAAGAGCTTAATCAATTCCTGACGGGAGAAGATTTCCTCTTCACCACCTGGGTTCCAGCCCAAGAGGGCAATAAAGTTGAAGACAGCTTCTGGCAGATAGCCCTTCTTGCGGTAATCTTCAATAAATTGCAGGGTATTGGTATCACGTTTGGACAGTTTCTTGCCGGTTTCAGAGTTGATAATCAGGGTCATGTGACCAAATTGTGGAGGCTCCCAACCGAGTGCTTCATAAACCATGAGCTGTTTAGGTGTATTGGCGATGTGGTCATCCCCACGGATAACGTGAGAAATTCGCATATCGTGGTCATCAATGACAACGGCAAAGTTGTAGGTTGGATAGCCATCACGCTTTTGGATAACCCAGTCACCACCGATATTGTTACCCTCAAACTCGATATCGCCCTTAACCATATCGGTCCACTTGTAGATACCAGCCTCATTAACCGCCAGTCGGACAGTTGGAACAATACCAGCTGCTTCTCGCTCTGCGATGTAGGCAGCTTTTTGATCTTCACTCATGCCCAAGTATTCATTGACATAACGAGGAGTTTCGCCAGCCGCTTCTTGGCGTTCCCGCTCTGCTGCCAATTCTTCCTCGGTCACATAGGACTTGTAGGCCTTGCCTTCTGCCAAAAGCTGGTCAATATACTTTTGGTAAAGGTCTAGGCGTTCCGATTGCCGATAACGCTCGTGAGTTTCTGGGCTTTCATCCCAGTCTATTCCTAACCAACGCAGATTTTCCAACTGGGAGCGTTCGCCATCTTCGACATGACGCTTGCGGTCGGTATCTTCAATCCGGATAACAAAGGTTCCCCCGTGGTGGCGGGCATAGAGGTAATTAAAAAGGGCAGTCCTGGCATTCCCAATATGGAGCAGACCCGTTGGACTTGGTGCATAACGCACACGAATTTCATTAGACATAGTCTTTAGCGTCTCCTATTTTAAAAAGATTCAATCCTCATTATTATAGCACTAAATAAGGAAAATGGGGAGGGGCGGAAATTCCGATATTTTCTCGAGAATTCCCTTTACTTTAAAGAAGACCCTCAAAACTGTTTTAATTTTTAAACACAAAATTGGACACTTTGTCCAAAAATCCCGATATTTCATTGAATTATCATTGGAGGGGACTATAATACAGATAGAATTAGAAAGAAGGTTGCTATATGAAAAAATTTCTTATTAATGCGAGTCTTGGGCTCAGTCTAGGAGCCTTTTTAGGACTTGTTTATCTGGCTAAAAAGACTGAATTCTTCAAGAGCGACAAAAAGCTTTATGACGAATTTGACTTGACCTTAAGCTAGGAGGAATAGGCTATGCAAAAGAATAAAGCAATTATGATTGGTGCAGGGCTTTCTAATATGGCTGCCGCTGTTTACCTGATACAAGAAGGAAACTGGAAGGGGGAGCAAATTACTTTTTATGCCCTTGATAACCATGGTGCCAACGATGGTGCTCCAACTAACACAGTAGGTGACGAATACTGGAATAAAAATCACCCAATGGAAAATCAAAAGGGTTATATTGCTCGTGGTGGTCGTATGCTCAATTATCGTACTTATGTCGATTTGATGGATCTACTCGACCGTATTCCATCTGCTACAGAGCCCGGACTTACAGCGGCCCAAGATACTCGTCAATTTGATGCAGCCCATGCTACATATGACAAAGCCCGACTCTTGGCAAAAGGCCAAGGTATTATCAATGGAGGTGAGCTTGGACTAAATACTACAAGCCGAAAACTCTTGACCAAGCTGATTTTAATGCCCGATTCTGAAGAAGAGAAATTAGATAATGTGACTATCGAAGAGTTCTTCAAAGATAATCCTGAGTTCTTTGAAACTAACTTCTGGTTCATGTGGGAAACTACCTTTGCCTTCCGTACACGTAGCTCTGCTCAAGAACTTCGACGGTACATGCACCAAATGATTTACGAATTCACACAAATCGAACACTTGGTAGGGGTTAACCGTACTCGGTACAACCAATACGAAAGTATTATGTTGCCATTAATAAACTATTTAAAGGACCAAGGTTGCCGAATCGTTCTCAATCGCCTAGTAACGGACTGGGAATTCAAGAATAGCAAAATGCAAGATGAAATCACCGTTACGGGGCTCCACATGACCAATACTGAAACTGGTGAGGAAGAATTCGTTCCTGTTGATGATGACACAGCTGTCATTTTTACCAACGGATCCATCACTGACTCAGCTACCCTTGGGGATTTCAATACCCCTGCTCCTGAAAACATGGACTTTGGTGCTGCCTCAAGCCTCTGGAGAAAAGCAACCGAACACTTTTACAATCTTGGAAATGCCGATAAATTCTTCGCAGACCGAGATGCTAGTGAATGGGTAAGTTTCACACTCACAACTAATGACCACACTCTTCTTAATGAAATCACTCGTATCACCACACAGGAACCAGGTAACGCCCTAAATTCCTTTATTTCCGATGGAGCCGTCACTCCACTTGGCCAAAAAGATGTGACCATGTCCATTGTTGTCCACCATCAACCTCACTTTACTAGTCAAAAGCCCAACGAAACTGTTCTTTGGGGCTACTTCCTCTACCCACGTCGCCATGGAGAGTTCATTGATAAACCTTATATCGAAATGACTGGTAAGGAAATGTTGCAAGAGCTCCTTGGTCAATTAACCAAGGTGGATCCAGGGCCAATCAACATCAACACTAAAGAAAAAGCCATTATGGATAGCGTGGTCAACTGTATTCCCGTCTACATGCCCTACGCTTCTGCCCTCTTTAATAATCGTGCCAAAACAGACCGACCAAAAGTCATTCCCAAACACTCAACCAACCTAGCCTTTACTGGTGAATTCGTTGAACAACCTTATCAAATGATTTTCACTGAAAATAGTGCCGTTCGTTCTGGTGAAATTGCTGCCTACCACTTTTCAGGAATACCAATGTCACACCTGGTACCAATACCAAGATATGATAAAGACATCAAAACACTACTGCGTGCTGCTAAGAAAATGTTTGATTAGGTTAATTATTCAGTAACCCAACCATCGATAGCATCATTAGCTATTCAAGCTACAAATAGAAAATGAGCCCTCATCAATGTGAAGGCTCATTTTTTCAATAGTCTAAATCATCATCAAAGATAAACCACCTCTAGGTTTCCGAAGGCTACACGCCCTGTCAGCTCTAAGGTTTTGCTGCCCTCGGTAGCTTGGCTAGGTAGGTTGACGGCTCCAAAAGAGCTTGAAACCTTACTGACTACCGACCAATCTTTAGGAATATAGAGGACCATGCTGGCAAAGGAAACATTTACCTCAAGACTGGCAATATCGCCTAAAATTACGGCCTCATCCAGGTAGATTTCCCTCTTGCCAAAGGTCGCTTCTACCCGACTAGAGATGAAATTGTCATCCTTAATGTGACTGGTGCTACTATTATAGGGCTTGTAGACGTACTCATACTTATTCTTAGTCCACCATCTAAAGCCCCAGTGTTTTTTTCTGCCAAGTAAAATATCAAGACCTAGGCCGACTAAAAAGGAAACAATTAAAATCGTGACATTAGTCAGAGGCAAAAAGTGCAGCTGATGATTCAAAATAATGATGAAGAAGCCCAGGCCGATAAAGCTACTGGTAAAGGTCGCAGATAAGAGGCTACCCAAAAACCAGATAGCCGTGAAGCAGAGACCCAAGAGAGCCAAGCCATCAATGGGAGCTGGGGTAAATAAGCTTTGCAAGACAATAATGACGGCCAGGAGAATTAGACCTAGCCCTAAGAAATTTTTTCGCATAGTTTACTTTCTTTATAAGATGTGGGACTGAGACAGTCCTCTTGATTAAGAGCTAGGTGGACCTCGAACCGAAGGCTAGTCAATCTAGCTCCTATTTTTAGAAATGCCAGCAAGATTCTAAAGTAGCCCTAGGCTACCTGACCCTTTGCTGCTGGTGGATGGGCTGGCCAAGTGACCACCAATGACTTGAGCAAAGGTCTCAATATTGAGGGTCTGCACATAGACTTCCCCTGTCCCACGGAAGGTATTGACGATACCTTCGCCGTTACCAATTGATTGTAGGAAACCATTTTCTAGATGAATCTGATAGTCCAAGTCTTTGGACCAGGCTACAACATGGGCATTATCAATGGTCATTTCCTCTTGCTTGAGCTCAATTTTCTGGATGGAGCCAAAACTATTAACCAGAAGGGTTCCCTGACCTTGCGTCGACATAACGTATAGACCACCCTGACCGCCAAAGAAGGCCCGACCAAGGGATTGCCGCTCCATAGTATATTGAGCTGAACCATCCAGAGCCAAGAAAGCTCCATCATTGAGGCGGTACTGCTTGACTCCCAATTCCAGGGCAATAATCTGACCAGGCGTGGCGGGAGCAATAGCTAACCTGCCATCATCTGCATTGGAAATGGCTTGAGTGATTAAGGCAGACTCACCAGAAGTCATAGAACGCCCGACCACCTTGAAGAATTTACCTAGGCCACTTTCCTTGGCATTGAGCTTGGTGTTGAGGGTCACTGATGGCGTATGGAAAACCATACTCCCCCGCTGAATATAGGCGGACTCCCCCGCTTCAAGGAAAATCTCAACTAAGGGGAACTGCATTTTGCTATCAATCCGATAGTTCATGTGATTATCTGACATAGGACCACCTCACTTTTCTCTAGGCTTAAAAACTAGTATAACTGCCGGTTTCCTCTGCTGTCAATACACTAGAGAAAAAATCAGCCCCGAGACTGAGACTGAAAAAATTCATTGAACCGGTGAAATCCGTCCAGTATCAACATCGTAGACGGCTCCGAAGATGGCAATATCTTTCGGAATTAAGGGTGAGGCCTTCAAAAGGGCAACATCCTGACGGACACTCTCTTCTACATTTTCAAAGGGCAGAAAATCCCTGTCCTGCAGATCTACTTGGAATCGTTCCTCCAAGTCTGCTACAAAATCAGCATTCTCAAAGGTTTGCGCTCCACAATCGGTATGGTGGAGAACAATAACTTCCCGTGTTCCCAACTGCTGTTGAGAAATAACCAAGGAGCGAATCATATCCTCGGTTACTCGACCACCAGCATTTCGCAAAATATGGGCATCCCCCAAGGCCAATCCCAGGGCAGGAGCAACATGGAGACGGGAATCCATACAAGTTATAATAGCCACCTTGGTCTTGGGCTTGATAGGAAGATGAGCCCTTCCGTGCAAATCAACATAGGCCTGATTAGCCTTGATAAAATTTTCAAAATAGGTCATAAAGACTCCTTATCCCGAGTAAGTATAATAGTTAAAAAAACAAATCTTCGACCATTATAGCATGGATAGATGAAAAAGCCGAGCTTTTACTCTAATCTCTGGAAAGGCAAAAAGCTCCAAAAACATGACAAACTTTAACTAAGATCTTTTGCCAATGACATAAGTCAACTCGGCTGCCTGATCAGCCGTAAAGGTACGATAAGAAACGACTCCTGATCCCAAGGCATTGGATTCAGAAATAAGAATGGAACCATCCTTTTTTACCTGCTCAACAATGGCCACATGACCATAATCTGGATCTGCACCAGCCTGACCTGGTGCGAAGGAAATGGCATAGCCCACCTTGGGCTGATGGCTGAGGTCATAACCTGACTTAAATTGCCAGTCACCACCATTGCCCATATAGGGATCGAAATCATAGCCCAGTTCATAGGCCCGATTATAGACATACCAAGTGCATTGACCCCATGGATAGGAATTGGCCAGATAGGTCTTCGGATTTATGGGACATGACAGTCGGTAACCTGCTGGTAGATTAACTTGGCTGTTTCCTGTTAGGTGCTTGAGCTTTTCTGGAATTTTCGGAGTGTCACCATGCTGGTCAATCCAAGTATCAATGTCCTGCATGGTTTGAGCTCGCCTCTTACCACTTCCTGAAGTATCAGTAAAATAGACACCCCCATCAAGAAGGACATTTAACTGTCCTGTGGCATTTTTGGCTGCCTTGTCGTCCTGTATTTTGAAGGTCCAATTTTTATTTTGAATCAAGGTTTGGGCCACCATTTTGTGAATGGCTTGATCATCGCTGAAATGGCTGGCATTATTGGGATTGCTATCAAAGGCCCCATAGCCAAACATATTAGAGCCTGGCAGGGTTGCCACCCCAGCTGTCCCTAGGGAACTCTCGTGAAGAGCTATGGCAATAATGGCTCGCACATCAAGCCCCGTTTCCTTCTCCCACTTGAGCAGGAGCTGTCCATTAATTCGCCGCTGATCATAGGCTATACCTAAGGACTGCAAATAACCGTCCAACTGCTCTGCCTTGATACCATAACGATGGGAGAGGAGATTGTGACTATAAGCATCCGAACCTGACCAGTGCTCTACATAGGTGGTGTAGGTGAGGGGGCCTTTAGAATTCTTATCATCATCAGACAAATAAGTAGCATTAGGCTGACTCATCCGATAGCCGTCAAAAAAGGGACTAACTAGGATATCAGCTTGACCAAACGATGCTTGATTTTGCTGGTGAGCAGGAATTGACTTGGACTTGCCAGCCGGCTGACCTGATTTTGCCTTCGCCTTGGACTCTGATTTTTCTAGCTGTTTAGCCTGATTATGATCTACCTGCTTAGATTCTGTCTGCTGATCTTGGTCAGAACCAAAGCCTGTTCCTGAAGACGATCCGGTGCTACTAGAAGAATTGGTCTGTTCAGTTTGGTGGTCGGCTCCCTGACGGCTATCTGGTTGCCCATCAGAGGGCTGTTCTAGGGAAGCCTCCCCCTGACTTGAGCTTGAACTATCCTGGCTTGTTTTAGAATCTGCCCGTTTCTCTTCTTGATTGGCTTGAGAATTTGACGGCTTCTGTTCTTGCTTGTCCTGAGATGAAGAACCTGCACTAGCACCTTGAGATGGTGCCTCAGCGGACTCCCCAGACTCACTTCTTGCCTCTTCATTCTCAGATTCTTTTCCATCTTCCGAGGTGCTTACCTCGTTACTTTCATGGTCTCTAAATTTGCCCTGCTCCTGCCTAGGCCTACGAGCTAATCTACCGACAGTCTCTGCCAAGGTTACCCCTGGAGCCAGATAAGAGCCCGACAAGATGAATAGAAGTATCAGTGATAGAAATTTCTCTTTTTTCACAACTAGCAACTCCTTTCTTAAGGTATCAGAGAGAAAAGGCATCTTCTTGACCAAGCAAGAGATAGCTAACGGCAATCGCTGGTCTGATTGCCTAGCTCCCTGACAACTCCAAACGGCCAGTAATTCCGACTGTCTGGTTTTCGTATTGCCACAGCCAAAGTCACTCCAGTTTTACGCTTTAGAGTGATTACGAAAGCTACCATCTAAGCTTTCTATGTCCGATAAAGCAGTAGACTGCTTTATCTTCGTATCCCCAACCATAAAACAACTCAAAGAATTAAAAAGTCTTGTAGATTTCTTTAATCGATCCTGAAAATAAGGAAGCGAGGTAACATGGCAACTATTGGAGCAGACTTCCTTTTTCCGCAAAGCTGTAGGCAAGTTCAATTCACAAATATGTCTCACCTATTTATTCGTAAAAGGATTAGAAAAAGGGGAACGGAAATTGCTCTGACGAAGCCAGCAATCTCCCCTCACTCCCTAGTTTTAAGGCTTCAAGCGAGTCGCTACAGGAGACGCTATTTTGCGAACTACCTGCCTTTTCCTACTACATTCCTTGCAAATAATCAGCAAGTTTGAAAGGAATCTGTCGCAAACTAAAAGTCTATCACAGACTCCCCTCGCTTCTTTACTTCCAGACTCAGGAAGTTTTTAGCCACTGAACAAAAACTCTACTCCCACCCCGCACAGTTGATTTGGATTTTTCAAACAGCCCCGCTAATGCCATTCGACCTATCACTTTTCTGGCAAAATAAAAAGACCTCTCACGAAGTCCTTCTTTATTGATTTATTTGGGCCCTATTGGGGCTGGTTTTGACCATCTCTCTCGATAGCCTTTTTCAGAGCATTCCAGGAGAGGGTGGCGCATTTGATTCTTTGGGGGAATTTGGCAACGCCGGCCATAAGCTCGGCTTCTCCCAATTCTTTTTGCTGGTCATCCTCTTGACCTTGCACCATCTCAGAGAAAATTTCTGCCAGACGCAGAGCCTCAGCCTTGGTCTTACCGATGACAGCATCGGTCATCATGCTGGAAGAAGCCGTCGAAATAGTACAACCGTCACCAGCAAAGGCAATATCCTCGATAACATCACCATCAAATTTGACCGACAAATTGATGACATCACCACAGGTGGGATTGTTGAGTTGAAGCTGTTCCACCCCCTCTAGGAATCCATGGTGATGGGGGCTTTGCGAATGCTCAGCGATGACCATTTTATAGAGATTATTCAAACTAGAGAGTGCCATTGAAAAACTCCTTTGCTGCTAAGATTGCCTGGACCAATTTATCGCAATCTTCCCTACTATTATAGAGGTAAAAACTTGCCCTAGCGGCCGAATGAATACCCAGATGGTTAATCAGGGGTTGGGCACAATGGTGGCCGGCCCGAACAGCTAGGCCCTCATAATCCAGAGCAGTCGCCAAATCATGGGGGTGGACGCCATCAAGATTAAAGGCGATGACTCCAGTATGCTGGCTAGGATTTTCAGGGCCGTAAAGGGTCAAGCCCCCAATTGCCTGCAACTTAGGTAAAACATAAGCGACCAGTTCTTGCTCGTGGGCGTGAATTTCCGCCATGCCAATCTCATCCAAATAATCCAGAGCCGCTCCCAGGGCAATGGCTCCGGCAATATTGGGCGTGCCCGCTTCAAATTTCCAAGGGAGTTCCTTCCAGTTGGCCTCCTGCTCGTAGACGAAATCAATCATTTCACCGCCAAATTCAACAGGGGACATGCGGTTAAGGATTTCTTCCTTACCGTAAAGAATCCCGATACCGGTTGGCCCCAGCATCTTGTGACCTGAAAAGGCGAAGAAATCGCAGTCCAAATCCTGGACATCAATCGGCATGTGGGGGGCAGACTGGGCTCCATCAACAACCATGTAAGATCCGACCTGGTGAGCCAGTCCGGCAATTTCCTTGACAGGATTGAGACAGCCTAGGACATTAGAAGCCTGGGCGATGCTGACAAACTTGGTCTTCTCACTGAGCTTGGCCTTCAGGTCTGCCATATCCAGCTGACCATCCTTAAGGTAGACGTAGACCAACTGGGCTCCCGTCGCCCGACAGGCCTCCTGCCAGGGAATGACATTGGAATGGTGCTCCATGATGGAAATCAAAATCTGGTCCCCCGGCTGCAAGACCTCCTTGGCAAAGGAGGCAACCCAGTTAAGACCAGTCGTCGTCCCTCTAGTAAAAAGGACTTCCTTGGTTGACTTGGCCTTGATAAAGGCCCGAGCCTTCTCCCGACTGGCTTCATAGGCTGCCGTCGCCCGCTCAGCTAGGGTATGGACACCACGGTGAACATTGGCATTGTCTGTCTCATAATAAGCACGCAAAACCTCAAGGACGGCTTGAGGTTTTTGGGTAGTTGCGGCATTATCCAGATAGACCAAGGGTTCATCATTAACGACTTGGTCTAAAATTTTAAAATCTTTTCTTATCGTGTTTGTATCTAACAAGGACAACCTCCTTGAGGTAATTATTATTATCGAAAATCAATAGATTTAGTTGTGAAAGCAGGTCAAAGATGAAAAAATCTTGATAGGCAAGGCAAGTCGCTCTTGCGGTCCGCCCCTGCCTCTGACACGAGCACCAAAGGGGAAGCCCAGCGATAGTTGCCTTTCCTTTTTTCAATTGACATCGTTAGCTCACTCTGCCCGACTTAAAGTTTAGTATGGCCAGCACTTTCTTACTGGGCCATGCTAAACAAACCGGGGCGATTTTACCTGCTTTGTGCCATCCTATTTTTGATTTTCATTGACTATTAACGTTTATCTAACTTGTGGTCAAGGACGGCAATCATTTCATCACGCACATCCTTGCTTGGAATTTCTGTAATCACGGCTCCCAAGAAACCGAGGATAACCAAGCGTTCAGCCTCTTCATGCTTGAGGCCCCGACTCATCAGATAGTACATGTCATCTGGGTCAATTTGGCCGATGGAAGCGGCGTGCCCAGCGGTGACATCATTTTCATCAATCAAAAGGATAGGATTGGCATCCGAGCGAGCCTTGTCCGAAAGCATGAGAACCCGGCTTTCCTGCTGGGCATCGGCACCCTTGGCACCCTTGACGATGTGGCCGATGCCATTGAAGGTCAGGGTTCCTTTTTCTAGGATAACCCCATGTTGCAGGATATGGCCGACAGAATTGCGACCATAGTTGGTCACTCGGGTATCAATCCCTTGAACCTGACGACCACTAGAGGCCGCAACAACCTTGAGGTCGGCATAACTGCCATCCCCAATCAAATCGCTATCAAAGTCGCCGATGACATTACCTTCATTCATGACTCCCAGAGCCCAATCAATGCTGGCATCGCGGTCCAGACGACCTCGCCGGCTCATGTAGGTGGTCAGATTTTGGCCCAGACGGTCAATGGCTGAAAACTTAACCTGACTGCCAGCTCCAGCAATGACTTCCACACTGATATCGGCTGTCGCCTTGGCTCCAGCTTGGCCAATGGATTCAAAGCGTTCCAAGTAGCTAAACTTACTGTTGCGACCAGCAATGACCAAGACATGCTTGTTGAAAGGGGCATCGGAATCGCTATCCTGGTAGTAGAGACCTTCCAAGGGTTGGTCAATCTCAATATTATCCGGCACGTAGAGGACGGCACTACTGTTAAAATAGGCATAGTGATAGGCCGCCAACTTGTCTTCATTGTAGGGCAGGGCATTGCCGAAATTGGCTTCCAGAACTTCTGGAATAGTTTCCAGAGCACTTGCGAAATCTGTAAAGACCACGCCCTTGTCAATCAGGTCAGGACTCAATTGTTCCAGAACGGTTTGGCTACCCACTTGAACCAGCTTAGGATTCTGGCTCAGGGCTGCAAAATCAGGAACATTAGCAGTCGCCTCATTTTCAGCCAGGCTACCGTCACCCAGATTCCAGCGGTTAAAGCGAACCTTTTCAATCCGAGGCAACTCCAATTGGTCAATTTGCTCAAAGGCAGCCAGACGGCGGTCTTGCAACCAGGCTGGTTCAGCCTTGAGCTGAGAAAAATTTATAATGGCTTCTTTTGTCATAATGATGCTTACTCCATTTCTAGCTAAATATTTCGAGTAAAAGATTAATTGTTTAGCTTTCTAAATGACCCTGAGCAAGGGGGACCTGCTCTATAATCAGGCCTCATACTTTTTAAGTTCAAAATTTCAGATTACATCCTTTGCAAAGTCCTACCTTGTTAAAAAGACATCGTCCTTTGAGTAAGGCTGCAAAGATAGCATGATACTTTCGCCAAAATGGCATTATTAGCAACAAAGATGGTTGTTGCTAATAACGGAAATTTTGAGACCCAGTCTCAAAATTTAGTAATGAAACTCCGCAATTGAACTCGCCTACACCACTGTGGAAAAAGAGAGGTGGCTGTTTTGACTTTAGTCAATCTACAGCCGCGGCTACCTTGAGGTATAAATCTGCCTTGAAGCTCTGTTGCTCCTTCGTCAGATTTCCTGCCTCACCTTACTATTTTCGAGTTCGGGTAAAAAAGGTCTCCCAGACCTTTTTAATCCTTTGTGGTGCTTAACGGCTCTGTATCTTGTGAGGAGTTTGCTTGCGTCCGCACTTTTAAACGACATTTCCTTTTCAAAATCGATATTATTTGAAAAGGAAATTAGTAAGGTAGCTAGGTAAGTCGCCATAGCGATTACCGTGGTTTATCAGTGACTTTTAATCACTGATAAACTTGCTACGTTAGAAAGTATCAAAAGTGTAAATTTTGACTTTAAATGGGCATTAGAAAGCTCTTCATCATTAGACTTCTTCCTGATAGTCAATACCCAGCTCTTCAGCCAAATAAGCATAACCTTCTTTTTCCAGACGGGCCGCTAGGTCAGCATCCCCCGTCATGACGATGCGGCCATCCATCATAATATGAACGACATCAGGTTTGATATAGTTGAGCAAGCGTTGGTAGTGGGTGATAATCATGGCACCAAAGCCTTCGCCCCGCATGGCATTAACCCCTTTAGACACGACCTTGAGAGCATCAATATCAAGACCTGAATCAATTTCATCTAGGAGGGCAAACTTAGGTTCCAGCATGAGGAGCTGCAGGATTTCATTACGTTTCTTTTCACCACCGGAGAAACCTTCGTTGAGGTACCGCTCGGCCATCTCTTCCTTCATGCCCAAAAGTTCCATCTTTTCGTCCAATTTGGTCAGGAATTGGCGGATAGAAATTTTCTCATCATCTTCCTTACCAGCATTCATGGCTGCCCGAATAAATTCGGCATTGGTAATCCCTGGAATTTCAGCAGGGTATTGCATAGCCAGGAAAAGCCCCAGACGAGCTCTTTCATCAGTTGCCAACTCCAGAATGTCTTGACCATCAAAGAGAATTTGCCCCTGGGTCACCTGGTAGTTGGGATTCCCCATAATGGCAGCAGACAGGGTTGATTTCCCAGTCCCATTAGGCCCCATGATGGCAGCAATTTGACCCGTCTTCAAGGTCAAATTCAGGCCCTTGAGAATTTCCCTATCTTCAATAGACACATGCAAATCTTTAATTTCGAGTACAGACAAAACTTTCCTCCTCTATCTATAAAAACAGCTTCTCAAAGAAGCTCAACAACAATTTTAAGGCAAGAAGGGAAATGACTACTGAATTAAATCAAAACTACCAGTTTGGCCTAAGTAGCACTCCGCCCATACCTTATCGACTAAGGAGCTCTGCAATTTAGTCAGATGGGACCATGCTAAAGCTGTCGGTCGTAAGGTTGGAACTTGAAAAGTAGTAAAGTAACCACCAGATGTTCGAAAACTTGGCAGTCCAAAGGCTTGAAGTTAAAAGCTTATACTCACCAAACTTCAAAACTAGCGATTCACTCTGTCAATATGATTACATCTGGAAAATGGATATATATCTTTAACTAACAAAACAGTTGCAAAGTGATACTTTCGCCAAAGTGGTATTATAAGCAACAATCATAATAGTTGCTTGTAACGGAAATTTTGAGACCGAGTCTCAAAATTTAGCAATGAAACTCCAAGAGGAGTTTGCTTGCGTCCGCACTTTTTAAGAAAGTAGCAAAAATGCTAACTTTGATTTTAATTGAGCATTGGCTTGGTAACTAACCAAGTTCCCTTCTTGCTCAATTTCCCTTTCATTATAACAAAAAACCGCTCACTAGGAACGGATTTGAACTACTTTTTAAACTTTCGTTTCCACTCGTCCAGAACAGCTTGACGGTAGGAACTGTTACCAATAAATTTGAGACAGTCAAAGAGCGGCGTCCGCCCCACACCCCAAATTTGCAGACCTTCAATCAGGACTTCTGCCGTAAAGAGGAGGCCAACCATGAGGAGAACTCCCCCTAAACGGCTAGAGACATTCAAAAGCAGGGAAGTCAGCGAGAAGACCATAGCAATACCATAGACCACCAAGACAGCTCCCCGATGGGTGAAGCCCATAGCTAAAAGACGGTGGTGGAGGTGCATTTTATCAGCCTCTGTTGCCGGTCGTCCCGATAATTTCCGACGAATAATAGCCACGAAGGTATCCAAAATAGGCACCCCCAAAATGATAACCGGTGTAATAACCGCTACGGCTGTCGAATTTTTCAAGCCCTGTAAGGACAGAACACCAATCATAAAGCCGATAAAGAGGGCCCCAGTATCTCCCAAATAGATAATGGCAGGATTATAGTTATAGGGGAAGAAACCTGCAATAGCAGCAATCAAGAGAAAGATGGTCAAGGTTGTGTAGAGATTACTGTCAAAAAGAAAGAAATAGGAAATCAAACCCATAGTGGTTAAACTGATAACCGATACCCCACAGACTAAGCCATCCAGCCCATCTATCAGATTGATAGCATTAGTAATTGCCACAATCCAAAGCACAGTAAGGAAAAAACTTAAAACCGGTCCAAAATAGAGCATGGGACCACCAAATGGAATTTTAAAACTATCAAAGCGGTAATCTGTAAAGGCCCAAACAACAAGGGCTCCCAAGATAATTCCCAGCATCTTGGAGCGAGGCTTGAGCTCAAAAATATCATCAATAAAGCCCGTCATTGAAACAATTAACCCACCAATAGTAACCGGCAATATATAATCAAAGTAGGACATGAAATAGTGATTTCTTACCGTGATAATGGGCATTAAAATCAAAGTCCCAACTAAAAAGGCAATCAAAATTCCTAAGCCACCGCTGCTTGGCATGGGAACTTTGTTAATCCGCCTAGCATTGGGATTGTCAACAGCTCCAATGTGAAAGGCTAGGAAACGTATCAGAGGTGTCAAAACCAAAGGAATCAAAAAAACACCGATTAAAACTAAAATATACTGTAAGCGAAATTGACTAATCATTCCCTACACCAAATCTATTAGCTTCAATTGTTTCACCGCCGTATGATCTAAGAGCTTGACGGCATGTTCCAAGAGGTAAGCACGGGTGTGCCTAGCTGGATCTCCGTATTCCAAGAGATGGGCCTGCAACTGTTTCGCTCTCAGCTGATCTTCATCTTCCACACTAAAGAGAACTGCCAAATGATAACCTTCTTCAGATTTGAAAAGTTCCGAAGCTTCGGTTGGAACTGCTAGAGCCTTGGCTGCTACGATAGCGGCTTCTAAACTAGGAAAATCAGCCACATAATGAGCATAACTGGTAATAGGAATAAAGTCCTCCTCTTTGATTTTAAAGGAAGTGTCCTCTTCATCATCCTCTGAACTCGTCGTTCCAGACTTACCATCCTCAAGGGGCAGCCCGCTGATTGCATCGTCCAGCATAGCCTCCAGATTCTTCAGTTTTTCATGAGCCTCAGTATCACCCTGAGCCATCATATTCTTTTCAAGATTCTTGAAAAAATCTTCAGGATTCATGTCTGACATATCACCCATATCTTGAGCCAACTGCTCAAAATCTAGACTTTCATTGAGCTCAGATTTGGTCACAAAAACATCAATGCGATCCTTGCGGGGAGTCACTCGAAAGCTTAACATCCCTGTTGATTTAAAGCTATCCGGAATATCTAATTCGTCCAATATTGTGTAGAAAAATTCTTCTGTTTTTTCTTGAGGCATGAGGAAATCTTTTAATTCCATGCCATATGAGTCCAAATCGTCAAGACTCACCGAAATCTTGAGCGTTGACTCATTAATTTGTTTCATTTCCATCGTTTTTACCTCGCACGAGTAGTTACTACATTATACAAGAAAAGGGCTAAAAGTTCAACGAAACGGAAAGCACCAGAGTTTCAGAACTAGCACAAACTACTCAATCCTATCAGGGCTCCTCTTGCTTATCTGAAACAGACAAAAAGGCCGAAAGTTTCCCTTCGGTCCTCAATTCATAACTTATGCCATCAAAACCTTGGCAGCTGCATAAATCAGCAAGATGATTCCTAAAACAATGCGGTACCAACCAAAAACAGTAAAATCATGTTTTTTAACGAAGTTGGTCAGGAATTTAATTACAACCATGCTGACCGCAAAGGCCACCAGAGAAGAAACTAGGAGCACCAACCACTGAGCAAAATTTAAGTGATTGCCATCCAACAGGAACTTGACAAACTTGAGTCCGCTGTAGCCAAACATGGTCGGAATCCCTAGGAAAAAGGTGAAATCCGCTGCCACACTCCGGCTGGTGCCAACCAAGATAGCCCCTAAGATCGTAGCCCCCGAGCGGCTGGTCCCCGGAATAATACTGAGAACTTGGAAAAGCCCGATGTAGAGAGCTGTCTTGTAGTGCATGCGGGCCAGGTCAGTCACCTGAGGCTCCACATCGCGGTTGCGACGTTCAATCCAAATAAAGGCAATCCCGTAGACGATGAGCATGGTCGCTACGCTGGTGAAATTACTGAAATGAGCATCCATCCAATCGTCCAAGAGGAGACCGATAATGGCCGAAGGGATGCAGGCGATAATCACCTTCATCCAGAGTTGCCAGGTCAGCCGCACCTCCCGAGCCGTCTTACCCTTCTGGAAGGGATTGAGACGTTCAAAATAGATGACCATAACCGCCAAGATGGCCCCCAGCTGGATGACAATATTGAAAAGTTCATTGAAGGCATGACCTTGATTGAGTTTGACAAACTCCTGAACCAGAATCAAGTGACCGGTACTGGAAATTGGCAGCCACTCAGTAATCCCTTCGACAATTCCGAGAAAAACGGCCTTAATCAGTTCGATGACTAGCATAATATCTCCTGTTTTTTGAAAATCAATTTGCTTCATTATAACAAAAAGCAGTGGTTTTTAAAATGGCAGTTGAAGAAAAATCGCAAGCCTTAGACCCTGTTTTTGCTGTCTTACCTCAAGTATGTAGCCACATAAGGCTCAACCACTACTAGAGGATAAGATGGCAACAGCAATCCCCAAAACAATCGGCTAGAAACAAAAAGCCAGCCCAAGGGCTGACTTGATAAAGGCAAAATTTCTACAATGGTGACTTGGCTAGAAGGCCCCGAATCCACCGCCGCCACCGCCGCCGGAGAAGCCGCCACCACCAGAGAAACCGCCGCCACTGGAAACGTGGAAATTCTGGGCAGCGACAGCTTGATGACCAAAGTTGGCAAAGTTTTGAGAGCTTAGATAGAGATAAGGGAAGAGATTGTAGCTTAGATACTGATTAACGACTGGAGGAACTGCAATATCCTGCATTTTAAGAACTTCCTCAACCTGTTTGGCATAGCCAAAAAGGGTCGCATAAACTAAAATACGATTCCAGACGACAATGGACTCTAACTGAGCCTTATCAAAGCGTTTGATGTTCTTCATCATCCGACGAAAAGCTTGCCAGGCTTGGTAATCAGTCTTGGCTTCATCTCTTGGAGCGCCATCTCGCTTATCAAATCTGCTAAACCTTATGAGGATAACCAACAAAACAATGGCTAGCAGAATCATAGCAAGGTAGCCTAGAATCATGGGCCAGTTTAGCCCACTTAAAAGATTCGTGATACCAGCATAAACTAGGGAAATAAAGACCAGAGCTATGGTCAGAGAAAGCATCACAAGGCTGAAGCGGCGCCTCATATTTTCACCAGCCGTCAAAGGTCGGTAGTAATCGTCTAAACCTAGGGAACGTTTGTCTTCCGCAACATTCTGAGTCAATTCTTCTAAATCTTTTTCAAAAACAGAAGTCATCCTGCGACCATAGCGATTGACCTCTTCAACACGATAACCATTTTTTACACTAATACTTTTATCAACACGATAAGTTGGAAATAGGTCAGACATTGCGACCTTAGCACCTAAATTCGGACCTAGGGCCATCTCCAAAAATGTTAATTCGGAGGCTGAGAGATTGTCCGAATGAACATGACAAAGCCAAAGGCCATCTTCAGAGGATTCCAATTTCAAATTCCCCCGATCAATCAAATCTAGGAGACTGGCTTGGACCATATTTTCAAAACGCAAATTTCCCCTGCCAGCACTGATAGGATTTACCTCTGACCAATCCGTGCTATAGACAAGCGAAGCAACTATCTGAGGAGACCAGTCATTCGGGGCTGAATAGAGCCACTTGGGTCCTCTACCACTAACTCGACCTCGTAGTGAAAGTTTATAGTAACTAAATAAGAGAAGAGCTAATACTAAGATGATAAGTCCTGCGACGGGAATGATCACATAGAATATCTTTTGATAGAGTTTCGTTTTCCGCTTAATGGTATCCTCTTGTTCTTTAAAGTGAGGAAGGCCTTTTCCTTGAACAGGCTTATCAACGGAGAAGGCTTGGGAATCCCAATAACCGTGTAATTCTAATGCCTTTCCAGCACCGATATAATCAGTCGATAGTTGGTAAGCATCGCCTGTTTTTGTCACCTTAACATTCGGTTGCAAGAAGCCTAGATGGGCAAAAAGCTGCGATTGACTAGTTTCAGGTCCACTCACCCTAAAAGTCACATTATGGGCAACTTCATCACCATCGGAAATGGGCTTCCAATTTAACTCGGCAATATCCTGATGAATGGTCAGAATATTTTTTAACTGCCAAGTTACTTTTACTTTAACAGTGTCCCCTGATTCTCCACCATCATAAATTTTCAGACGGTATCCATCATCAAGCTTCTCTAGTTCCGTCTTTGGTCTAAAAGCCTTGCCATTATTTATGGCAACCTCAGATTTTGTATGGTCCCCGTCAATGTCAAAGTCTTGTGGTATATTTCCAGCCTTGCCTAGACTGACATACTGACCATGATAGTCTGAATCAAAATGATAGGTAATAGTCTGGCTAAAGGTTGCCGTATTATCCTGATGAATTTCTAAAAGACCGTCATAGCGACTAAATTTATAATCAACATCATCAGCCAAAGAAATTTTTTGGAAAAACAATACCAGGGCCAGTAATCCTAAGCAAGTTAACAGAAGTTTCTTTTTCATTATCGGCTTCCCCTTTTCTATTAGTAATTCTATTCTATCATAGTTTAGAAGATAGAAAAAATCCGGTAAAAATACCAATCACCTCCCATTGAAATACTCCCTCATTTCCTGTAAAATAGGTTAATATGTATATTTGTGCCTTGATTTATGTTTCAAGCTATTCATAGGAGTAAGAGATGAATCACATTAAAAAAATAAGTTTCAGTCTGATTTTAGCTCTGGCCATCCTTTTTGGAGGGCTCTCTAGGGCCAAGGCTGACCAATACTTGCGTGTCGGAATGGAAGCGGCCTACGCTCCCTTCAACTGGACTCAAAATGACGACTCCAACGGAGCCGTTCCCATCGAAGGTAGCCAGCAATACGCCAATGGCTATGATGTCCAAATCGGTAAGAAAATTGCCAAGGGCATGGGCAAGAAACTCTTGGTGGTCAAGACCAAATGGGACGGCCTCCTGCCCGCCCTGACCTCCAAGAAGATTGACCTCATCATCGCTGGGATGAGCCCAACCGAGGAGCGTAAGAAAGAAATCAATTTCTCCAACAGCTACTACACCAGCGAGCCTGTTCTAGTTGTCAAGTCAGACGGCAAGTATGCTAGTGCCACTAAACTCTCTGATTTCAAGGGAGCCAAGGTCACTGCCCAACAAGGGGTTTACCTTTATGGTCTGATTGACCAAATTTCTGGCGTTAAGAAACAGACCGCTATGGGCGACTTCTCGCAAATGCGGCAGGCCCTCTCCTCAGGGGTCATCGATGCCTATGTTTCTGAGCGACCAGAGGCTAAGACGGCCATAGCTTCCAGCAAGGACTTCAAGATGATTTCCCTCAAACAGAGTTTCAAGACTAGTCCTTCAGATACGGCCCTTTCTGTTGGTCTGCGCAAGGATGACACCGCTACCCAGGAAAAAGTCAACCAAATCTTGGCGACTATTCCAGAAAAAGAACGGCTCAAGCTCATGGATAAGATGATTACCGAGCAGCCATCTAACAGCAAGAAGAATGCAGGCTTCCTCAGCCAGGCTTGGACCATCCTCAAAAACAACTGGCACCAATTCCTACGTGGAACTGGAATTACCCTTTTGATTTCAATCGTCGGTACCTTGGTCGGCTTGGTCATTGGCCTCTTAATCGGTGTCTACCGAACAGCGCCACAAGCAGGCAACAAGGCGCTAGCCCTCCTGCAAAAGGTCTTCGGCTGGATTCTCAATGTCTACATTGAAATCTTCCGTGGTACCCCAATGATTGTTCAGGCCATGGTTATCTATTACGGAACCGCCCAAGCCTTTGGGGTCAACCTGGATCGGACCTGGGCTGCCATCTTCATTGTTTCCATCAATACCGGTGCCTACATGAGTGAAATCGTGCGTGGTGGTATCTACGCCGTTGACAAGGGCCAATTTGAAGCAGCCACCGCCCTCGGCTTCAGCCACAATCAAACCATGCGCAAGATCGTCTTGCCTCAGGTTGTGCGAAACATCCTGCCAGCAACCGGTAATGAATTCGTCATCAACATCAAGGACACCTCAGTCCTTAATGTTATCTCGGTTGTCGAGCTCTACTTCTCTGGTAATACCGTGGCAACCCAGACCTACAAGTATTTCCAAACCTTCCTCATCATCGCCGTTATCTACTTCATCCTGACCTTCACGGTAACCCGTATCCTGCGTTATTTGGAACGCCGTCTGGACCAAGATAATTACACCCAAGGAGGTGCCCACTAATGGCTGAGCCAATTTTAGAAATCAAGCATTTAAAAAAATCCTACGGACAAAATGAAGTCCTCAAGGACATCTCCCTCAGTGTCAACAAGGGAGAAGTTATTTCCATCATTGGTAGTTCAGGTTCTGGGAAGTCAACCTTCCTGCGCTCTATCAACCTCTTGGAAGACCCGACCGAAGGACGAATCCTCTACCACGGGCAAAATGTCTTGGAAAAAGGCTATGACCTGACCACCTACCGCGAAAGACTGGGCATGGTTTTCCAATCCTTCAACCTCTTTGCCAACCTCAATGTCTTGGACAATGCCATTGTCCCTCAAACAACCGTCCTCAAGCGGGACAAGGCTGAGGCCACTAAAATTGCCAAGGCCAATCTGGAAAAGGTCGGCATGAGCGAACAATACTGGAAGGCCAAACCCGCCCAGCTCTCAGGGGGACAAAAGCAAAGGGTCGCTATCGCCCGTGCCCTCTCTGTCAATCCAGAAGCCATCCTCTTTGACGAACCAACCTCGGCTCTGGACCCAGAAATGGTCGGCGAAGTTCTCAAAACCATGCAAGACCTAGCCAAATCTGGCTTGACCATGCTGATTGTAACCCACGAAATGGAATTCGCTAAAGAAGTCTCTGACCGTGTTATCTTCATGGATAAGGGAGTCATTGCCGAACAAGGCACGCCCCAACAAATCTTTGAAAATCCCCAAGAAGCCCGCACCAAAGAATTCTTGCAGCGCTTCTTAGGCTAAACATCTAGAAAAGTCAACCGCTCCACAGCCTCAAACTGTGGAGCTTTTTTTCTTGCCAAATAATTAATTGGGCATCGGAAAATATGGTACCCCGCCCATTAACCAAAACCAGACAAAATTTGCCCAGAACTTTTAAAAAATGAGTTGACATTATAGAGATGACGGCTAAGCCAGACAATCAATTTGACAACCTGAGGAGCTGGGAAGAGGGGTGGATAATACCACTTTCGCTGAGTTAGTAAGGGGATAGGAAACTGTCATAGCAGTTTTCGTAGTGCCTCTAAACGCTTGATTTTAGGGGGACTTTCCCATTTGTGACGCTTATCGATAATACTAGCCAAACTAGGCTAGTAAGGGACATAGGGACCCGCCATAGTGGGGCTCGTAGACAGGCTTGACGGAAATGATAGCCTGGCAAGGGCCTCTTGCGACGGGAAGCAAAAGTGATCGATAATACCACTTTTGCTGAGTTAGTAAGGGGAGTAGGAAACTGTCGTAGCAGTTTCCGTAGTGCCTCTAAACGCTTGGTTTTAGAGGCACTTCACCCCTTGACAGCCCTAACTTTCGCTTGTTATAATGAACTGTCAAACAATTATATGCAATTCTAATTTTGCATACCTATATTGGAGGAACTCATGCAAAAAAAATCCACCTACTGGATTATCGGTTTTATGCTCTTTGCCCTCTTCTTTGGGGCTGGTAACCTGATTTTCCCCGCCTATCTTGGTATCTATTCTGGGACCAACCTGGCCCTAGCAATTCTAGGTTTCTGTATCACAGGAGTATCTCTACCCCTGCTAGGCGTTGTAGCAGTGGCCTACTCAGGTAAGACCGATGTCGAATCCATCGCCAAACCTGCTTCCAAGGCCTACGCCCTCTTTTTTGCTATCGCCCTCTACCTGACCATCGGTCCCTTCTTTGCCATCCCTCGGACCGGAGCCGTTTCCTATGAGATTGGGATTAAACCCTTCTTTGGTAGCGGTCAAGTCGCCCACATCATCTACGGTCTGGTCTTCTTTGGTCTCTCCTACCTGATTGCCGTCCGGCCAAGTAAGATTGCTGACCGGATTGGGAAATATTTGACTCCAGCTCTCTTGATTTTCTTGGGAATTCTGATTGTCGCTTCCTTTATCTTCCCTGCTGGTCCTTTTGGGGCTGCTCACAATGCTTCTCCTGCTGTCGGCGATAGCTTCAAAAACCTGCCTTTCGTCGCTGGATTAATTCAGGGCTATAGTACCATGGATGCCTTGGCTTCTCTGGCCTTTGCTATCCTGGTCATTGAGGCCGCTAAGGGACATGGCGCAACAACTTCTAATGCTGTTGCTGCTCTGACCCTCAAGTCTGGCCTGATTGCTGCAGCCATTTTGGCAGCTATCTATATCTTCGTTGCCCGTCTGGGAGCAACCTCACAATCCCTCTTTAGTCTGTCAAAGGGGCTCTTTATCCAAGGCTCTGCTCCAATTTCCGACGGTGGCCCTGTCCTTATCCAATCAGCTGCCCACTATATGGGAAATTTAGGACAAATTGTCTTAGGCATGGCTATCTTCCTTGCCTGCCTGACAACGGCTACGGGTCTGATTACTGCCTGTGCGGAATATTTCCACAAGGTCTTTCCTAAGGTTTCTCACATTGTCTGGGCAACTGCTTTCACCCTGATTGGCATTATCCTTTATTTCGGCGGCCTTGATCAAATTATCAAATGGTCAATTCCCGTTCTTTATCTGCTATACCCACTGACTATCGTAACCGTCATTCTCATCTTCTTGAAAAAATGGATTGGTTACAACCCTCTAGTTTACAAGGCAACTCTCGGGTTCACTGCCATTGCAGGACTCTTTGATGCCTTCAGTACCTTGTCAGCTCAAACCCAGCTCTTCACCTTGCCAAGTGCTCTGACCAACTTCTTCACTAAGACCCTACCACTAGGTAGTTACAATATGGGCTGGATTAGTTTTGCAGTCATCGGCCTGGTTGTCGGTCTTAGCCTGACAGGCTTCAAGCCACTAAAGAATTCTGAAAACAAGACTAAACCCAAGGAGAAATCTCTCTAACTAGGGGTATTTTTCAATCTAATCAATCAAAACCTCTTCAGTTAAGAAAATTTTCTCATTACAAACGAATACCGAATACCTAGACAAAGACCCACCCCCATTAATGGGAGCGGGCCTTTTAACTATTCAAATCCTATTTAGCCTTGAGGGCCGAGAGGATTTGCGTGCGGATATCTTCTACCCCTTCTGGATTATTTGGCAAGAAGAGGGTTTGATTACCGTGGTTAGCGAAGGTATTGAGAGTATCCAAGTATTGGTTGGTCAAGAGGATGGACATGATTTGCTCCTCAGTCATACCAACATTAGCTTGCTTGAGTTCAGCGATAGATTCAGCCAGACCATCAACGATAGCCTTCCGTTGTTGGGCGATACCAACCCCATGCAGGCGGTCTTTTTCAGCTTCGGCAGACGCGGCAGTCACGATTTTAATCTTATCGGCTTCGGCCAATTCTTGGGCAGCCACACGTTTCCGTTGAGCCGCATTAATTTCGTTCATGGATTGTTTAACTTCTCCATCGGGCTCAACTTTAGTAATCAAGGTCTTAACGATGATATAGCCGTAGGTGGACATTTCTTCAGCTACTTGATGCTGCACTTCCAATGCGATTTCATCCTTCTTCTCAAAGAGTTCATCCAAGGTCAATTTGGGAACAGAAGACCGCAGAGCATCTTCAATATAAGACTTAATTTGAGCTTCTGGCCGCATCAGTTTGTAGTAGGCATCAATAACATTTTGCTCATTAACTCGGTACTGGGTTGCCACATTCATCATGACAAAAACATTATCCTTAGTCTTGGTCTCAACGACAATCTCACTTTGCAAGAGTCGCAACTGGACCCGAGCCGCAATCTTATCCATCCCAAAGGGCAGACGCAGATGAATTCCACTGCCAGAGGTCGTTTGGTAGCGACCAAAGCGTTCAATAATAGCAACTGATTGTTGCCGAACCACATAGAGGGAGCTGACCAAAAAGAAGATAAAGACAATCAAACAAAATAATAAAAATACTAAAAATACACCCATGAGACTTTCCTTTCAAATAAGATACTAAGCAGCTAAGCACCACACAGGAAATAGGGAAGGAGACGCAGATGCAACTAAGCATCTAGGAAGCTTCTTCTTTTTCCACAGTGATGTAGGCGAGTTCATTCAATAAGTTAAGGAAATAGGCCATTAAAATGCCTCTATTTCCTACGGCAACCACTAGGGTGGCTGGACTAAACTTCTTACTATGTCAGATAATCAAGCATTATAGGCTCGCTTATCTGACTGTCACATTAAATCTGGGGTAATCATAAGCTAATCCGACTGAAGTCAGACCAACATATTATAAAGGCTTTCATTCCCGTGCAAGTTGATATAATTAGGGTCAAAGCCTGCCAAGCGATTGAGCAAACCATCATAATCACATTTATCAGACAAGGTCACCCCCACCAGACAAGGCCCCGTTCCCTTGGCGGCCCGCTTGATGTACTCGAACCGAGTAATATCATCATGGGGACCCAAGATATTATTCACAAATTCCCGCAGAGCACCAGGCCTTTGAGGGAAGTTAACAACAAAATAATGCTTGATGCCATCGTAAATCAGAGCTCTTTCTTCCATCTCCTGCATCCGGTTGATATCATTATTACCACCCGAAATGATGCAGACTAGGGTCTTACCCTTAATCTCATCCTTGAGTACCTCCAGAGCCGCAATTGACGCCGCCCCCGCAGGTTCAGCGATGATCCCTTGGCGGGAATACATATCAATCAAGGTTTCGGAAATCAAGCCCTCATCGACACCAATCAACTGGTCAACTGTCCGTCGGGCCACTTCATAAGTCTTTTGGCCAACCTTCTGAACAGCAATCCCATCTGCAAACTTATCAATATGCTCCAACTTAACCGGATGGCCCTTATCAAAGGCAGCCCGCATACTGCGGGCTCCATTGGATTCAACACCAATTACCCGAATGTCAGGCGATACGTCCTTCATATAGGTGGCAACACCAGCAATCAGGCCACCGCCGCCAACAGGTACGAGGATGCTGTCGAAATCAACCCCTTCGTCCTTAGCTTGTTCATAAATTTCGTAGGCAACTGTTCCCTGACCGGCCTGAACATTGTCATCATCAAAAGGAGGAATAAAGGTACGGCCCTGTGCCTTGGTAAACTCTTGAGCTGCTTGAGAGGAAGCATCAAAGGTATCACCGACTAGCTGAATATCCACATAAGCCCCACCGAAGAACTTAACCTGTGTAATCTTTTGCTGAGGAGTCGTAATCGGCATAAAGATCGTGGCCGAAATCTTCATTTCGTTACAAGTGTAAGCAACCCCTTGAGCATGATTCCCAGCTGAAGCACAGACAACGCCATTAGCCTTGTCTTCATCCGACAGTTGGTGGATAGCATAATAGGCCCCCCGCAACTTAAAGGAACGAACCTTTTGCATATTTTCTCGTTTGAGGTAGATTGTGGCCTGATATTTTTCCGACAGGTAGCGGTCAAATTCCAGCGGTGTCCGCTCAACCACATTTTTAAGGACCTCGTGAGCCTTGACAACATCAGTAGCTGTTAGCATAAACTCTCCTTTTCCTTATTGTCTAAATTTTCTGTAGATTCATTATAACATAAAAGCTAACTGAAATTAAGGGAATTCCAGAAATCATCAGGATAAGCAGAAAAAGGTTCTGATTTTAGAAATTCCTCCTTCTTAGACTTGATAAAAAATAAAAGCGAATAAGGTAGAATGCTGAATGGCAGAAAGCCAACTTAATTCGCTTTTTATAATTAGGGTTGAACTTTTATAAAGATGGGAGCCTCATTTGCATCCTAGCCTCTTTCCTTAGCCTGACAATCAGGACAAAGACCATAGAGCATAACCTGACTGCGGGTCACCTTATAGCCCGTCTGCTGACTAGCTTCCTGGTACATATCCCGCAAATCGCCATCTAAGAAATCAGTAATCTTGCCACATTTCTCACAGGCAATGTGAACCTCATGGTGGCCCAGAAAATCATAATAGGTCGTACTGTAGTTGCAGAGCTTGAGCTCCGTCACAAAACCCTCATCAACCAAAACCTTGAGATTATTATAAACTGTGGCCAAACTCATGCTTGGAAAATCTGGCAGCAAATCCTCATAAATCATCTCGGCACTTGGATGACTTTTGGTAGCAATCATGTAACGGATGATAGCCTTGCGGGTTTCTGTAATCCGAATATGCTTGCTTCTCAGATGCTCCAGAACAGTCTCATATGCTTCCAAAGCCATGCGATCTTTTTCCATCGCCACCTCCCATTTTCTCTAGTCTTATCTCAACGAAAATCAAAAGTCGGAAGGAGCATAGACCTCAGCCTCTAAAGTAACTGATGTCGCAATAGGTGACTGCTGTCTTGATATCACCTCGTGATACAGCAGACAGACAGCCACCCTTGCTGGGAGGTCAACGAAGATTTGATTGTCAAAGTCCTTCTGTCCTACTCCCTAACGGCAATCTCTATAGCGATGTCCTAGCTCGCTCACTAATTCAGGTAAAATAGGAAAACGACCATTCTATCTGAGTGTCGCCTGTTATCCGAACTGCAGGTAGTGCTAAGGTACGGCAACGTGAGTTAAGGACGGATCTTTTGATTTTCGAAGAGTCTTAATTATTCTCATTATAGCACAAACTACTACTAGGTCTCTAAAAGATCGCTGTCTGAGGGAAGAATAAGGTCTGAGCACTAACGTGCTTGACCTTAAAGGCCAGCCACTAAAGTTGGACTGGTGATTTTCCTTACTAACTCCCTTTAATTAGGGATACCGCTCAAGCATCAGAGCCTAGGAGGCGGTTGTATTCAATCTTGATGCAACGATTCATGACAATCTGATCACGCCCAGACTGGCGTAAAAATTCTTCAGCATCCTGAGCTTCCAAGCCCAATTGAGCCCAGAAAACACGGGCATCCGTTTGAACAAAATCACGGGCCACATCAATCAAAAATTCACTGCGTCTGAAGACATCCACAATATCAATAGGAACTGGAATATCCTGCAAGGAAGCATAGACCGTCTGCCCCAAAATTTCTTGACCGACCAGCTTGGGATTGACAGGAATAATCTGATAACCAGCCTCCTGCAGAATCTGGGCCACCTTATAGGCAGCTGTTTCAGTTCGATTGGAGAGACCGACGACCGCAATGATCTTTGCTTCTTGCAGATAGGATTTGATGGTGGCATCACTAGGATTTTTAAAGTGATAGATCATAAGAACCTCCTTTATAAGCTACTAGGCCCTTATAACAACTCAAAGAATTTTAAGAAAATCATTGGGGCTACTGCAGCTAGATGGTTGTATCAAATTTTACAGAGTGGCAGACAGATTCAGTTTTTGAATATCATTAATTAGTATTGACTTATTTAGCCTCATACCAAGTCTTTCCGGAATTTTCATCTGCCAGAAGGGGAACAGCCAGCACAATAGCTGATTCCATGGTCTTCTTGACCAGTTTCTTAATGGCAGACAGTTCTGCATTGGGCACTTCCAAAACAATTTCATCATGCACCTGCAAAAGCATCTTGGTCTTAAAGCTGCCTGCTTCCAGAGCCTGATCCAGATTAATCATAGCAATCTTGAGAATGTCAGCGGCACTCCCTTGGATTGGGGAATTGATAGCTGTCCGCTCTGCAAAATTACGAATATTGAAGTTGCGTGAGTTGATATCTGGCAAGGTCCGTCGGCGTTTAAAGAGGGTCTCAACATAGCCCTTGTCCTTGGCCTCACGGACCACTCGCTCCATATAATCCTTGATACCAGGGAAGCGTTCAAAGTAGGTGGCGATATAATTCTTAGCCGCCTTTCGGCTAATGCCTAAATTTTGAGATAGGCCGTAGTCCGAAATACCATAAACAACGCCGAAGTTGACTGCCTTGGCATTGCGGCGGTCATTTGGTGTGACATCCTCAGGTCTAGCAATATTGAAAACTCGCATGGCTGTCGCCGTGTGAATATCCTCTCCATTTTTAAAGGCAGCAATCAGATGCTCATCTCCTGAAATATGAGCCAGCACTCGCAGCTCAATTTGCGAGTAGTCCGAGCTAAGCAGGACACTATCCTCCCATTCAGGTGTGAAGGCCTTACGAATCAGCCGTCCCTGCTCCAGCCGAACGGGAATATTTTGCAGGTTGGGATCAACACTGGAAAGCCGTCCAGTCTGGGTCAAATCTTGCAAGTAACGAGTATGGATCTTTCCATCATCCAAGATAAAGTCTTGCAAACCAACTACATAGGTAGATTGCAATTTTGCAATTTGCCGATATTCGAGAATCTTAGCCACAATCGGAGCATGAGGAGCTAGACGTTCCAGAACATCAACAGCTGTTGAATAACCTGTCTTGGTCTTCTTGGTCATGGAAGTAGGTAGGCCCATCTCTTCAAAAAGAATGGTCCCTAGCTGTTTAGGTGAATTGATGTTGAACTCCTGACCAGCCATATCATAGATTTCCTGGGTCAAAGCATCCAAGGTCACCTGGTTTTCTACTTCCATATCCTTGAGGGTCTGGCGATTGACCTTGATGCCAGTAATTTCCATCTTAGCTAAGACATTAGCCAGAGGCAATTCCATATCAAAGAGCAGGTCGGACTGGCCATGCTCAGCCAATTTTTCCTTGAGAACTGGTTCGGTCTCCACTAGGACCTGCAACTTGGTTGCCAGGTGTTGGAAGAGAACTTGGTCCTCAGGCACAGCCTTCTTGGCCCCCTTGCCATAGACTTCTACATCCTTGGCTAGTGGGGTCTGTCCATAGAGGCTGGCTATGGTAGAAAGCTCATTGTCTTCCACCGTTGACAGCAGATATTTAGCCAAGCGACTATCAAAATCAGCCGTCGGCAAGTCAATGCCCAAGTGGCTGAGGAGAACCTTGGCCCGCTTGAAATCATAGGTCTTGATTGGTTGAGAAAGCTCCTTAAGAAAGAGGGAATCCTTGAGCAAATCTAAGTTCTTGCTGACATAAATAGCCTTTTCATTACCCCAAGCAAAGGCCAAAATGTCCTCGCGGTGGTAATTATCATTGAAAACCTCAAAATAGAAAAATTGGTCTGGGCCAAACATTGTGGCTTCTAATTTCTCAACATGCTGATAGTTGATTTGAACCTGATTGACCTCTTCTTCTCTGAGACCTAAGCCAGCCTTAAGCTGTTTGAAATCCATTTCATCATAGAACTGAGCCAGCTCCTTCACGTGGGGTCCTTGATAAAGGGTATCATCCAAACCAATCTTTATCGGCGACTGGGTATTAATGGTCGCTAGGGTCTTGGACATAAAGGCCTGTTCCCTATCATTAATAAGGTTCTCCTTCATCTTAGACGGCTTGAAGCTGTCGATATGATCGTAAATGGCTTCCAAACTACCGTGCTCTAACAGGAGCTTGAGCCCCGTCTTCTCACCAATCTTAGTCACACCAGGAATATTATCCGACTTATCCCCCATCAGAGCCTTGAGGTCAATAAACTGGGTCGGCGTAATCCCCATTTTATCCATCAGGTGCTGGGGCGTATATTCCTCAAATTCCGCCACACCCTTGCGGGAAATTTCCACGACTGTATTGTCATCAGCCAGCTGAATCAGGTCCTTGTCCCCGCTGACAATGGTTACATCAAACTCTCCATTTTCAGCCAATTTGTCCAAGGTACCGATAATATCGTCGGCTTCGTAATTTTCTAAATCATAGTAGGCAATCCCCAGATGGTCCAACATTTCCCGAATATAAGGAAACTGCTCGCGGAACTCATCTGGGGTCTTGTCTCGACCGCCCTTGTAATCGGCGTACATCTCCATCCGAAAAGTGGTCTTGCCCGCATCAAAAGCTACCAAGACATGAGTCGGTTCAATCCGCTTCATCATGTGATCCAACATGAGGTGAAAACCATAGATGGCATTGGTATGCAGACCTACAGGATTTTTAAACCGATCAATCTGATTATAGAGGGCAAAAAAGGCCCGAAAAGCGATAGATGAACCATCAATCAATAGTAATTTATTCTTATTAGCCATGCTCTTATTATACCACAGAACCCCCATTGATAAGTGAGCCCAAGTAGGTTCAGCTAATACTCATTTAAATTCAAAAATAGCAGTTATTACAAAAGAATATCCATTGTTCTAATCTCAGTTAATGTAAACAGAATAGACAAATTGGGATACTTTCGCCCTTGTGGTATTATTCGTAACAGTTGCGCTGTTACGAATAACGGAAATTTTGAGACCCTTAATAGAGGCTCATCTTAAGCAATGAAACTCCGGAGGAGGTTGCTTGCATCCGCCCTTTTTAACGATATTTCATTTTCAACATCGATGCTATTTTGAAAATGGAATGAGTAGGGTGGCTAGGAACTCGCTTTAGCGATTACCCTAGTTTATCAGTGACTTTTAATTACTAATACTCTTCTAAAATCAAAAAGATACTTCGTTAACTCACTTTGCCGTACGTCAGTACTGTCTGCAGTCCGTTGCCTCGTCTGTTTTTGATTTTCATTGAGCATAATAAACTGGCTAGGGTAGAAAGTATCAAAATTGAAAGTTCTGATTTTAAATCAGTATAAACCCACAGCAGCCCAGACCAACGAACCCTTGTACAGCAAAGTACCACCAGAGAAAGTTGATACCCTTAAAAACAAAAAAGAAGAGGCTCAGACTAGACTGAACCACTTCTCGGAGATTATGAAAAAGAAAAGTTTATTTAGGATGACTATAGTATAACCAGAGCTACTTAAATAGCACTTAAATTCTTAACTTAATTCTCTAAAAAATCAACCTCACACATGAAAGGTTGATTTAAAGTACTTATTTGGACCACTCGGCTACTTGACTCTTATGATTTTTAATCCATTTTTGTGCAGCCTTTTCTGGAGAAGTTCCTTTATTGATGTCTAGCATAACAGATTCCATATCACTAGAACTCCAATGGAAGTTATTAATAAGTTTATAGGCACCTGGATTCTCATCCTTAAGTCCCTTCTTAGCAATAGTGTGAATATTTTCAGACTTACCAAAGACACCTTTAGGATCCTTTAGAAATTTCAAGTCATACTTAGCAAACATCCAGTGAGGTTTCCAGGCCGTTATAACAATCTCATCCTTGTTCTTAATCGCCTGCTCCAGACTGGTAGTCATAGCACCCGTTGATGAGGAGGAAACTTTCCAGCTGGACAAATTAGAGTATTCCTTCTGCGCTTTTTCAGCACCAGACATAATTCCAGCACCCGGTTCAATACCTGTAATCGTTGAATCCGCTTGATCTGAAAGATCCTCAATGGAATTAACATCCTTCATATAAGAAGGAACGGCTAAACCAAGTTTAGTTCCCTTGAGATTCACACCAAGATCATCCAATTGCCCCTTATACTTGTCATATTGAGCTTTGTGAGTAGCTGGCAGCCAAGCTGAGACAGAAGCGTCAACGCTGCCATCAGCAACTGACTTCCAAGCAATTGCATTGTCCAAAGGTTTAATGTCAACATCATAACCTTCTTGCTTCAGTGCCTCGGCTAAAACATTAGTCGAAGCAACTTCCGAATCCCATTCTACATAAGCTAGAGTAACCTTTTCCTTATGGGAGCCCGTATGACTGACAACCGCTTGAGTAATCCCTGTAGCCAGAAAGGCTAGGATCAAAGCAGGAGCCAACCATTTCTGCCATTTAGGTTTGTTGGCTTGTTTTTGACCGACTGGTGCATTCAATTTTTGAGTAAAGCGGTCAATGATGATGGCCAAAATAACCAGAGCCAAACCATTGACAAAACCATTACCAATTTCAGCGTGCTGCAAGGCTGAAAGGACACCGTTACCGAGACCAGGAGCTCCAATCATAGAAGCAGTCACTACCATGGATAGAGACAGCATGATAGTCTGGTTAATCCCAGCCATAATCGTGTTTTTAGCGAGTGGCAATTCAACACCGAAGAGCTTCTGCTGACTGGTACTACCAAAGGCATCGGAAGCTTCAACTAATTCAGTAGGAATTTCTCGAATTCCAAGATTGGTCATTCGTACCGTTGGAGGCAAAGCAAAGATAACAGAGGCAAAAACCCCCGGTACCATGCCAATACCAAAGAAAGCAACCGCCGGAATCAAATAAACAAAAGCCGGCATAGTTTGCATAAAGTCCAGAATAGGGTTGATAACCTTCTTAGCCGTCTCATTCTTAGCCATCCAAATTCCCAGCGGAATCCCGATCAAAATCGAAATCAAACTGGATAAAAGAACTAAGGTGAAGGTATTAATTAAATCTCCCCAAAGCTCCTGATTATAAATATAGAGCAAACCAATAGCTGTTAAAATCGTAAAGCTCCATTTTTTGGAAATCAGGTAAGCCAAAGCCACAATGAGAAGCATTAAAATCCAAGGATTGATGAAAGTCAAGGTACTGGAAATAAATCCCATAAGACCATCACCAATGATTTTCAGAACACTAAAGAGACCTGAGAAAGTTTTAGTCAGCCAGTCAACAAAAGAATCCATATAGTTAGAAATTGGTAATTTCCCAATCCCTGCTAATAATAAGCTTTCCAAATTTCTCACCTACCCTTCTACTTCAATACCCTGTTTGGTAAGGGCTTCAATCACACGACCCTTGATAATAACACCAACAGGACGCTTATTTTCATTCAAAACAGCAATCGGAGCTGCTGAGTCATAAATCAAAGGCAGAATATCCGTCAACACCATATCCTGAGGCACAGTCCGAATATTAGGATCAACAACATCAGCCAGTTTCTTGCCTGCCTTACGAGCATCATAAGCTGCATCAGCAGAAATAACCCCTAAAAGCTGCCGTTTCCGATTGGTAGCAACCAACATGGACACTTCTTCTACATCCATCCGCTTCAGAGCTACATTAGGGCCGTCACTGTCAACATTTGCAGTAATTGGCTTAATCATAATATTTTGAGCCGTTAATACTTTAGAGCGATCAACGTCTTCAACAAACTCTCGAACAAAATCATTGGCTGGTTGGGTCAAGATTTCTTCACCCGTACCAATTTGCATGATTTGGCCATCCTTCATCAGAGCGATTCTGTCACCAATCCGCAAGGCTTCATTAAGATCATGAGTGATAAAGATAATAGTCTTTTGAACTCGATCTTGTAAATCCAAGAGCTCATCCTGCATCTCCTTACGAATCAAAGGATCCAAGGCAGAGAAGGCTTCGTCCATCAAAAGAATATCAGGATCATTAGCCAGAGCCCTAGCCAAACCAACCCGTTGTTGCATCCCACCGGATAACTGATCAGGATATTGATCTTTAAAAGGCAATAAGTTCGAATTATCCAAGGCTTGTTCAGCCGATTTTTCTCTTTCCTCCTTAGGAACTCCTCGTAATTCCAAGCCATACTCGGTGTTTTCCAAAATCGTCTTATGCGGAAAGAGACCAAAATTCTGAAATACCATATTAACAGAGTGACGGCGAATCTCACGCAGCTCATTGGCAGTCATTTCAGAAACATCTTGACCATTGATTTCAATGGTACCAGAAGAGGGTTCGATTAGACGGTTAATCAAACGAATCAAGGTTGACTTTCCGCTTCCTGATAGCCCCATGATAACAAAGACTTCACCTTCTTGAACCTCAAAATTAGCATCATAAACACCGACTGTACAACCGGTTTTCTCTAAAATTTCGGTCTTACTTTTTGCCTCTTTGACCATCTGTAAAGCAGCTTTCCGCTTTTTTCCAAAAATCTTGGTCAAATGACTAACTTTTAAAATTGTCCCCATATATATCCTTTCTTTTTACAATAAACATGAATTAACATGCATTAAATTAATAAACATCTATACCATTATACCAAAATCATAATTTATTATTAAATAAAAAAGCGTTACAAGTTAGTTACTAATCAGATTTCGAATTTCATTGAGTATGAGTTGCAAAGAGTATAACTACATATTCCGCCCTGCTTCTCAAGAACTTGACCAGTCAAAGCATCATTTCCAAACAAAAAAGAAGCCCACAAAACAGGCTTCTCTCATCTTCCTAACTCCACCAGTAGGACTCGAACCTACGACATCATGATTAACAGTCATGCGCTACTACCAACTGAGCTATGGTGGATAAAAGCTAAGCGACTCCCATATCTAACAGGGGGCAACCCCCAACTACTTCAGGCGTACTAGGGCTTAACTGCTGTGTTCGGCATGGGTACAGGTGTATCTCCTAGGCTAGCGTCACTTAACTCCTTGAGTGTGCTCACTCAAAATTGAATACCTATCTATTGTATCAAGCCTAAACCAATACTGTCAATACCTTCTGAACCTTACCTTGGTCAAGTCCTCGAGCGATTAGTATTAGTCCGCTCCATGTGTCACCACACTTCCACTCCTAACCTATCTACCTGATCTTCTCTCAGGGCTCTTACTGATATAAAATCATGGGAAATCTCATCTTGAGGTGGGTTTCACACTTAGATGCTTTCAGCGTTTATCCCTTCCCTACATAGCTACCCAGCGATGCTCTTGGCAGAACAACTGGTACACCAGCGGTAAGTCCAC
>ERZ773038.37-NODE-37-length-90531-cov-11.947478_pt1 | contig 90531 bp, 90 predicted proteins | sample MGYA00511665_ERZ773038 | MGnify/ENA primary metagenome ERZ773038 (study PRJEB29015, sample SAMEA2737966) | human oral metagenome | biome: human oral; feature: human-associated habitat; material: dental | place: China | collected 2028 ... | reverse complement strand
TCGTTGTCGTTGAACACGATGATGAGGTTCGTCTCCATCTCGCCCGCGACGTTCAGCCCCTCGAGCGCCTCGCCGCCTGACATCGAGCCGTCGCCGATGAGGGCGATGACGTTCTCTGTGCCCCCGGCAAGATCGCGCGCCTTGGCGAGACCCGTCGCGAGGCTGATCGAGGTGGATGTATGTCCGATGTTGAAGATGTCGTGCGGGCTCTCATCGGTATTCGTAAAGCCGGAGACCGCACCGTACTGCGCTTCGTCGATGTAGGCCGCGGCACGCCCCGTCAGCATCTTGTGCGGGTAGCACTGGTGCGAGACATCGAATACAATCTTGTCGCGCGGCGAATCAAAGACGGTGTGAAGTGCGATCGTCGCCTCGACGATGCCCAGATTCGGCCCGATGTGCCCGCCGGCGATACTCGTACGGCGGATGAGTGCATCCCGCATCTCCTACGCGAGTGCAGAGCGCTGTGCTGCGGTATAGTGCTTGATGTCCGCAGGGCTGGTGATGGTTTCAAGATACAAGGAAGATATCCTCCTAATTTTACATATGATAAAATATTGACCCTATTATAACATAAATTCTGAGAAAATATCATGATTGGTCAAAAAATACGAATGAGAGCAAAGAAAAAGGACCGCCGCTGCTGCGGCAATCCTCGATGAAATATGTTTGATTATGCGAGCGAATGAATCTTCTCCGCCAGGCGTTTTGCGTGCGCATGGGCCGCCGCCCCTTCCGCCGCAAGCGGCATATTAGCTTCCCTCCCATCGCTGCGGGGAAATGCCGAGCGTATGCGAGGCGATAGGGGCATCCCTAAAAATCAGACCTTCAATGCAGAGAACGTATCCGCGGCGATCTGCTCGGCGGTGAGATGATGGGCACGCGCGAGCTCTTTGCTGCGGTAACGGTCATAGAACTCCTTTGAGAGCCCGTAGCAGCGCACGCGGATATTCTTGTCCATGCCGTAGTAGGCGGCGATCTTCTGCCCGAAGCCGCCGTCGAGGATGCCGTCCTCGAGCGTGAGGATGAGGCTGTGCTTTTCCTTGAGTGCATCGAGGAGCGCCGTATCGAGTCCCGAGAGAAAGATCGGGTTGATGACGGTTGCCTTGATGCCTTCCTTTTCGAGTTCGGCCGCCGCAGCGCTCGCCAGCTGGGCAAAATTGCCCGCGCCGATGAGAGCGACGCCGCTGCCCTCGGTGACCATCTGATATTTGTTGAGCGCGCTGTAATCCGTGCGCACGGCGTAGGGGCTCTCTTCGTAGCCCATGACCGGCATGCGGATCATGACGGGGTGCGCTGTCTGTTCGACAGACCAGCGCAGCACCGCCGCGTACTCGTCGAGGCTCGCAGGTGCGAGGAAGACGAGGTTCGGGATGTTGGCAAAGAGGGGAATATCAAAGAAGCCGAGGTGCGTCACGTCGTTCATGTAGTACATGGACGCGCCGACGGAGAGAAAGACCGCGGGATTATGATTCACCGCGACATCCTGTGCCATCTGATCGTAGGTGCGCTGGAAGAACGTGCTATACGTGCCGAACACCGGACGCGCACCGCCGCGTGCGAGCCCCGATGCCATCGCGACGGCGTGCTCCTCGGCAATGCCGACATCGACGTACTGGCTGCCGAGCTCCGCACGGTCGGCGGGGGAGAGACCGATGCCGCCCATCGTGCCCGCTGCGAGAAAGACAAAGTTCGGGTTCGCCTTGGCTGTCTCTTTGACAAATGCCTTTGTTGTCTCCTGGAACGGGTCGGTGTACGGGCGTTTGAGTTCGCCCGTCTCAATGTCGAACGCCATGCGGTAGTGCCAGGTCTCGCGGTCCTCCTCGGCGAACTTGTAGCCCTTGCCCTTCTGCGTATGAATATGCACCACAACCGGTTTTTGGCTGTCCTTGACCGCTTCGAACGCTGCAATCAGTGCCTCGGCATCGTTGCCGCGGGCGACATAGCGGTAGTCGAGCCCCATCGCGCGGAAGAGGTTGTTCGGCGCGGTGCCGCCCGTCTCGCGCAGGCGGCGGAACTCGCGGTACATGCCGCCGTGATTTTCCGCAATGGACTGGTCGTTGTCGTTGAACACAATGATGAAGTTGGTGTCCATCTCGCCCGCGACGTTCAGCCCCTCAAGCGCCTCGCCGCCCGACATCGAGCCGTCGCCGATGAAGGCGATTATATTTTCTTTCCGACCCGCGCGATCGCGTGCCTTCGCAAGGCCCGAGGCCAGGCTGATCGAGGTCGATGTGTGTCCGACGTTGAAGAAGTCGTGCGGACTCTCCTCCGGATTCGTGTAGCCCGAGACCGCGTCGTAGTGCGCCTCGTCGATGTATGCTTCGACACGGCCCGTCAGCATCTTGTGCGGATAGGACTGGTGCGAGATGTCGTAGACGATCTTGTCGCGCGGTGAGTCGAATACCGTGTGCAGCGCGATGATCGCCTCGACCGCGCCGAAGTCCGGGCCGAAATGTCCGCCGTGAATGCTCGCGCGCCGGAGCATCGCATCGCGCATCTCCTGCGCGAGCGCCTTGCGTTCTGCCGGGCCGTAGCCCTTGATGTCGGCCGGTGACGTGATCTTTTCCAAATACAAGTGAAATCCCCCTTTGAATCGTGCGGGAGCCCCCATAAAACATCCATCCTGCTACGCCGCATTATAGCATTGGAGTGCGCTCACATGTCAAGAAAGAGTTTTTTGGAAAATGTTTCCAAAGCAACGGATTATTTTCAGGAAGCGGTGGTAAAGTAGACGCTACAAAAATGGAAGTCAACTCGATGGAGGGTCTGTATGAATACATGTGAGATGAAAGAAAGCCGTATTGTCATCAGCGAGGTCATGATGCCGAGCCAGGCGAACCCGAACGGGAACGTACACGGCGGCGAGATCATGAAGCTGATGGACTCGGCAGCATATACAGCGGCGCGGCGCTACGCACGCTCGAACGTCGTCACCGCGCGCGTGGATGAGCTCGAGTTCCACCTGCCTATCCGCATCGGCGACCTCGTCGTTGTCACGGCGGACATTGTCTACGTCGGGCACAGCTCGATGGAGATCGCCGTCAATGTCATCGTCGAGGATCTGGATGAGGACAGCGATCCGCAGCTGGCACTCTCGGCGTATTTCACAATGGTTGCACTCGACCGCAATGCGCGTCCGAAGTCCGTGCCGCCGCTTGCGCTCGATACCGAGGAGGCACGCATCGCCTTCGAGGAGGGCAAGCGCCGCTATGCCGCGCACAAGGCGCGCAAACGCGGGGCGGCGAATCCTGTAGGCGGCTGCGTCTGCGCGATACTGAGGAGCAAGTCAAAAGCAGAAAAGGAGTAGGGGGTTGAAATGCACGAGGCCTTATACTACAATACACGCGAGACATGAACAGCAATGTTCAAATGAATATCGGGCTGCCCTCTATTGGCGGCTTGTTTTTTTGAATTGTGTCTCGTAAAAGATGCCCACAGCAACCGCGACTGTCTCAGAAACAGCGCGGGGAACCTGCCCCGCGAGGCATCTTGTCAGAATATGTCCGCAGACCTCTGCGATGAATGAATGTGTCCGGTACGGTGCATCTGCATATCGTACCGGGCGTTTTGCGCGAAGGAGGAAAAACGATGCTGAATTTACTCAAAGACGAAAGTAACCGCAGCTACATGCTGACGGAGAACGGAGCAGTCACGTTCGCGAGTTCAGGTTCATTTGCTCTCGACTTCTTCGCGGCGGCGGGCGCACTGCGTGAGGCGGACGAGGCAGAGATCATCGTGCGCTTTACGCGCGCCTTTGCCGAGCACCCGACGTATGCCCTGCGCACACTCTTCTATGCACGTGACGTGCGCGGCGGACTTGGCGAGCGGCGGCTCTTTCGCGTGTTGCTGCGCCACCTTGCTGCTTATGCGCCTGCGGCACTCGTAAAGAATCTGCCCCTTGTTCCAGAGTTTGGACGCTGGGACGATCTGCTCGCCCTCCTTGGAACGCCCGCCGAGAAAGGCGTTCTTCGGCTCGTTCATGAGCAGCTCGCGTCCGACTTGCGTGCAGACGAGGAGGGGGCGATGGTCTCTTTGCTTGTAAAATGGCTGCCGTCCGTCAACACCTCCTCTCGCGCGGCGCGTGCACAGGCACGCAGCCTCGCGAAGCTTCTTGGGATGCGGGAGGCGGAGTACCGCAGAACGCTCGTCCGTCTGCGCCGCCGCATCGCGCTTATTGAGAACGCCCTGCGGACGAAGGACTATTCCTTTGACTACGCAAAGCAGCCATCGAAGGCGATGTTCAAATACCGTGCGGCATTTCTGCGCAACGATGCGGAGCGCTACGGCGAATTTCTTGGGCGTGTGGAACACGGCGAGGCAGAGCTGCACACAGGGACGCTCTATCCCTATGAGATTATCCGCCCGCTCAGCGCATGGGGCACGCCGGAACTCACACCCGAGGAGGTGCGCACACTCGATGTTACATGGCGTGTGCTGCCCGACTATACGCACGGCGAGAATGCACTCGTCGTGCTCGACGGCTCTGGCTCGATGTACGACGGGGGCGAGCCGCTGCCGAGCAGCGTTGCGCTTTCGCTCACCGTCTACTTTGCCGAGCGCAATACAGGCGCGTTTCAGGGACATTTCATCACCTTTTCTCGGAGCCCGCAGCTTGTCGAGATCAAGGGTGCAGACATTGCGGAAAAGGTTCGCTACTGCAAGACGTTTTGCGAAGTGGCAAACACGAACCTTGCGGCGGTCTTTGACCTCCTCCTGAAGACGGCGGTGATGAACAGCCTACCGCAGGAGGAGCTGCCGAGTGTCCTCTACATCATCACGGATATGGAGTTCGATGCGTGCACCGAGGACGCGGACATGACGAACTTCGAGTGGGCAAAGGAGCTGTTTGCTGACGTGGGCTATGAACTGCCGCGCATCGTCTTTTGGAACGTCCAGAGTCGCAGCCGTCAGCAGCCTGTCAAGATGAACGAGCAGGGAGTTATGCTCGTATCCGGGTGCAGCCCGAGTATCTTCTCCATGATCGTCGAGAGCCGCATCACACCGTATGCCTATATGGAGCAGGTGCTCGGCAGCGAGCGATATACGGGAATTGAGGCATAGGAACGAAAGAAAAGCAGCTCGGCGCGGGGCTGCGTTTCTTGTATGGGGGAGAATTTTTGTGATATAATGGACACGGAAATTGACCAATGACATGTGATAAGGAAGTGATATAGATGGCTCAGGATGTTATGGTGCGTATGGATGATGATTTGTCGATGCGTCTGCGTGAGGTCTGTGATGAAATCGGGCTGCCCATTTCCACAGCATTCCTGATTTTTGCAAAGCGCGTCGCACGCGACCGCAAAATCCCATTTGAACTTTCTGCGGAACCTGACCTGTTCTACTCGGAAAGCAACATGGCGCACTTGCGCCGTGGAATTGCCCAGCTCAATGCGGGAAAGGGAGTGCAGCATGATTTGATCGAGGTCGCAGACGGTGAATAAGATATGGTCGGATGACGCTTGGGAGGATTATGTCGGCTGGCAGACAGAGGACAAAAAGACGCTGAAAAGGATTAACCTCCTGCTCAAGGATGTGGAGCGTCATCCGTTTGACGGAATCGGGAAGCCAGAACCGCTCAAGGGCGAGCTCGGCGGGTTTTGGAGCAGGAGAATTGACGAAAAGAATCGGCTGGTCTATCGCATTGTTCCAAACGGTTTGGAAATTCTTTCCTGCAAGGGACACTATGAATAGGAGAGCATTATGAATCCTGCGATCGAGGCAATAATGCGGATTCAACGAGAAATGGCTGGTGAGGGCCATGCTTTCAGAGGATGATGTCATGGAATTGGTGAAGGACGTGCGTCGAGAAGCCGTTCAAAGAAACACTATAAAATCTCCTCGATCCGCAGCAGACGCTCCTTCTTATCGAGCCCGCCCGCATAGCCCGTCAGGCTGCCGTTCGTGCCGACGACTCTGTGACAGGGGATGAGGATGGAGATCGGGTTGCGGCCGACCGCGCCGCCGACCGCCTGCGCCGACATGCGGCAGCCGGTATTCTGCTCAATGCGCCGTGCGATCGCACCGTAGGTGACCGTCTGTCCGTATGGGATTGTGCGCAGAATCTCCCACACCGATTGCTGAAACGCCGTGCCGTGAGGTGCAAGCGCGGGCATAAAGTCGGGCTTTCTGGCGCTGAAATAGACATCGAGCCAGCGGCGTGCCTCCTCAAATACGGGGAGGTTTTTTTGTGTGCGCGTTGCGTCGAGTCCCTCTGCAGCATATTTCTGCCCGTCGAAATAGAGTCCGACGAGCGCCGTGCCGTCGCTCACGAGCGTCATCCCGCCGAGTGGGGAAGCGTAGTGCGATGTGTAGAGCATGGGGCACCTCCTGTCGGTTGATTTGCCTCTATTATAGAGCAAAATGATGTGGTGCGATACCGTCCTCTCGTGAACTTTTCTTTAAAATGTGATATAGTTAAGGAAACACTGATAAATTCAGCCGCGCCATCTTAGCGTATCTTTTTTGCCCGCTTTTTGTCGGCAAATCCTCCACATAGCTTTGGCTATGCGTCCGGTTTGCCTCCCCAATCGGACGAAAAAATCTACGTCAATCTGACAGACTTCATTTTATCAGCGATTCCTTAAGCAAAGACTTCGGAAGGAGGCTGCACGATGGAGATAACGGATGATATGGTCGTGCAGGGCGCTCGCGCGGCGGTGCGTATTGCACTGGCGAAGAACAAGGCAAGAGGCGTGTCGAGTGTTGTTTACGACCGCAAGGCGAAGACACTCTATGAGATCAGGAGCGATGGGCAGCGTGTGCCTATACGGGCAGAATGTGATGGAAAACGTGCAGAAGAGGCCTGAAATCATCGTTTTTGCGGGGCCGAACGGTTCGGGCAAGAGCACGTTTACAGAAATTTTGCGTCCTCCTCAGATGGAGTATATCAACGCCGATGAGATTAAGAAGAACCTCAAGTGTGATGATCTTGAAGCGGCGCAGACTGCCGAACGGCAGCGAGAGGCATGTCTTTCTGACAAGAGAGAGTTCTGTTTTGAAACTGTGCTTTCCACGTCGCGTAATTTGGAGCTTTTGAAACGTGCGCGGGAAATGGGCCGTTTTATCCGCTGTTATTATGTCCTGACCATAGCTCCGGTTATCAATGCCTACCGTGTAAAAACGCGCGTGGCATCGGGCGGGCACGATGTTCCAAAGGAGAAGATCTATGCGCGCTATGATCGCGCAATGGATCTCGTTCCCGCGGTCATTGCCGTGAGTGATATATGCCACATTTATGATAACTCCGCGGAGGAGCCGTTTCGTATCTTCAAGAAGCAGAAGAATATGTGCTTTTATGATGAATGCGATGACTGGCAGAGAGAAAAAATTGAGATACTCACGGGAATTGCCGATATGATGCGGAAAAATTTAAATTAGGGGGACTCTTTTACATCGAGGCGCAGGCGTCTGTCTGCGCCTTTTGTGTTTGCAGTTTTCGCAAAGACCGCGGCACGGATTGATGTCCATGCACAGATACCCGAACGCCATGAGGTATTTGTAGGTGCTTGTTTTGTTTCGCGTCATCGTCGATCTTCCTATCCGCATGAATGCATCAAGAGTAGTTATAGGACGAAAATCCCGCGCATGATAGTGCCGGTTCGATATGGCTTTCCCGCCCGCTGACAAATCTTAATCCATCCTCCTCGGATTAGGCTTTCACATTGTAAAAGCTCCTTGCGTATTATATACTTTACTTATGGAAACAACCGGACAGGAAAAGAGGCGATCGTATGAGAGATCATATTTTGGGGACGCTTTACGGTATGGCTCTGGGCGATGCGATGGGAATGCCGTCGGAGCTGTTGAGCCGCAGAAGGATTCGGGAGATTTTCGGGCGCATTGAGGCGTTCGAGGACAGTCCCGCGGAAAATCCTGCCGCAATCGGTTTGAAGAAGGGGGAGTTTACCGATGATACGGCGCAGGCACTCGTCATTCTCGACTCCCTGATGGAAAACGACTACGTGCCGGATAAGGGACTGATCGCGCGTAATCTCCTGCAATGGGCCGTTCGAACGAATGCGTTCGACAAAAATATCCTGGGGCAGAGCACGAAGGCTGCGCTCTATGCTGTTGCACATGGAGAAGATCCCGAACCTTACACCGTAAAGGCGCTGACGAATGGCGCGGCGATGCGGATTGCGCCGATCGGCTGCCTCTTTTCCTCCCATGATCTGCAGGATCTTGCCGCATATGTCTTTCATATCAGCGAGGCGACGCATAAGACCGACGTGGCACTCAGCGGCGCTGGCATGGTGGCGGCAGCGGTCAGCGCCGCGCTCGACGGCAGGTCGTGGGATGACATTATGGATACTGCAATGGACTGCTGTGCCATGATCGCGCAGTACGGTGCGGAGACATACAGTGCCTCGCCGAAAGCACGGCTTGCTTTGGCGCTGGAATTTGCACAGCGGTATCGGGCAGATGAGGAGGCGTTCTCTCTCTCCATTTATGAAATCATCGGCACGACAACACTGATGAGCGAGGCTGTGCCGGCTGCTCTGGCGATGGCGTACTATTTCAAGGAGCCGAAAGCATGCAGTTTGGCCTGTGCGAATCTCGGCGGCGATACGGATACGATCGGCGCTATGGCAACTGCGATCTGCGGTGCGAAGGTCGGAGCAAAGCACATCGAGGAAGAATGGATCGCCGTGTTGGAGCGGAGCAATGCCGTGGATTTCGGACATTATGCCGACAGCCTGCTTGCGCACCGCGGCAGGGTACATTGTTGACCCTTTTGAGGCGTGGCTTCAAGAAAAAAGAACGGGAGGGATTATCATGCACGAAGAAGAAAAGACCTTTCTGTCGCCGGAGGAGCGGACAGACCGGCCCAGAAGCCTGTTTTTCCTATATTGCGCTGCCAATATCGGGATCCTCGGTCTCGTCTACGGCGCCATTATCGTCGGTTATCAGCTGAGTTTCCTGCAGGCCGTTCTCGTTGCGGTCATCGGTTCGTTTTCGTTCGGCATCGTTGGGCTGATGAGCCTGGCCGGACGCGATACAGGAGCCATCACATTTGTTTTGTCGCGTGCTTCGTTCGGCTTTCGGGGCAATTTAATCCCTGCAGCGGCGGCTCTGATCGCGCATGCCGGATGGCTGTCGATCAATGTCTGTACCGGCGCACTGACGGTGTTGGCCCTGTTTGCCGCGCTGGGGATTGGGACGACGACTATGAGTATGGGCGCGGCTCTGGCAATTTTTGTAGCGCTGGTACTGGCCTCCGTACTGTTCAGTCATGCGATGCTGATCCGTATGCAGACACTCTGCACCTATTTATTCGGTTTTTTCACACTCGTTATTCTTGCGATCATCATACCGCAGACGGACTGGGCGATGCTCTTGTCGATGCCGAGTGGTGACTGGCTGGGGAATTTCCTGCCGGCACTTGCCTTTGTCGCCGCCGGCACCGGCATCGGCTGGACGAGTTATGCGGCGGACTACAGCTGCCATCAGGCACCGGAGCATTCGCGCACCAAGGTAGGCTGGGCCGTTACGCTTGGCGGCGCCGTGCCGCTCATTTTGATGCTCGGTGTCGGCATACTGCTTTCGACACGGGTGCCGGATCTTGCGAGTTCGGCAAACCCCATCGAGGTGATTAAGGGCGTGTTGCCGGTCAATCTGGCGATCCTCTATTACATCACGGCAATCGGCGGCCTGACGCCGCAGTGCTTCCTGGGACTGAAATCCTCCAAGCTCGTGCTCCAGGCGGCGCATATTCTGGTGAATGAACGCTGGATTCTCCTGTTCCAGACGGTTGTTGTCACGGTCATCCCGACCTATATCCTCTTTGTGGCGCAGGATTTTCAGGGGACACTGGAAGGCTTCCTGAGTATCATCGGGAAACTGCTCGCGGCGTGGGCCTCGGTATTCCTTGCGGATTATCTGCTGCTGCGCCGCAGGCAGGGATATGATAAGGAGCTGCTCACCGATCCTGCGAGGAATGCGCTGAATTATCACGGCGTTGTCAGTTGGGTCGTCGGCTTTGTCGTGGGTATGCTGTTTTCCAAGACGTTTGTTTTTGCAGGCCCCTTTGCCACGGGCATCTTCGCCGGCAACAGCCTCAATGTTCTGCTGACCCTCGTTGTAAGCGGCGGACTGTACATCCTCCTGACACTGTTCGGCGGCAGGCGAAATGCGGCCTGACGGAGGAGAGCGTATGGGAAACGCAAAGATACTGATCCTCGGCGCGGCAGTGATCGATGTCGTCATCCATATCGATCGTCTGCCGCAGGCCGGAGAAGATATTGCCGGAAGGCAGAAGGGCATGATCGTCGGCGGCTGTGCATTCAACGTATCGAAAATCATGGGCGCCCTGGGCACTGCGCATGATCTCTGCGTGCCGCTCGGCAAGGGAATGTATGCGGACATCATCCGGCAGGAACTCCTGCAGTCCGGGCATTGGCCGATGATCGAAGATGAACGCTGCGACAACGGATACTGCCTCTCTCTTGTCGAGGCTGACGGCGAGCGTACATTCATTACGATGGACGGCATTGAGACGATGTGGCTCGATGCGTGGCTGGACAAGATTGATGCGCAGGCCTACGATTACATCTATGCCTCTGGCTATGGATTCCAGGATGACAATCCCGGCAGTGAAGTCCTGCTGCGTTTCCTGCGCCGCAGGAAACGCAGCTGCCGTCTGGTGCTCGACCCGGGGCCGAGGCTTTTGGGGAAGCGTTTTGCCGACGAGCTTCTGGGTATGCGTACGATTCTCGAAATGAATGAGGCCGAGGCAAAGGCGATGACGGGAGAAGCAAACGCTGCTGCTGCTGCGCGCAGACTCTATGCGGTTACGCGTCAGCCCGTCGTCGTGACACTCGGCAGGGAGGGGACGCTTTGCCGCAGCGATGAAGGCGAAATGCTCGTGCCCTCCGCTCCGGTCAAGGCGATCGATACGATCGGCGCCGGAGATTCGCATACAGCAGGATTCCTGTCGGCGCTGTCACAGGGGAAAACGCTGCGCGAGGCCTGCGAAGAGGCGAATCGAGCAGCGGCAATCGTCGTGCAGCATGTTGGATGTTCTATGGGATAAGATGTGCTTTGATAGCGGAAAGCTCCAGGTATGACTTGCCCCCAAAAGTTAGACTTAGCAGATCTAACTTTTGGGGGCATTACATTATGTATGCTTCTTTTTATATGTGAGGGACGATTTCGGTAGGAGTCAAATACCTATTGTGAGCAAATCAGCTGTAATGGAATGTCATAAGTTTCCTTTAGATATGTTTCGGCACTGCATAGTACTTGGTGCATTTCTGGGGTAATGCTATTTCGAGAGACTCCTGGCTGTACAATATATATGCAGTATTCAGAACTATATACCTTTAGTTTGTTTTTGAGCGTATATGTGAGTTCATTGTCTCCTTGTTCATATCGAGGAGACTCATTTTTTTGTATCCGTATGGTGTTTCGTTTTCGGAGACGTGTCAGTAGAGCCTGAGAGTCCTTGACCCATTTGACGCTCTTTTCTGCCTGCCCGCAGACCTCATACAGGTCTTTTACGCGTGCGCCAGGAGTCGGTTGTGTAGAATATTTACAATGGTATAGCTCAAAAATCAATCTTTTGCCCACTTCATCCTCTTGAATTGCAATAACATCGGCGATTTCTCCTGACCCGTCGTCATCAAAAACCAAACAGTATTTTGCAGATGCTTTTAATGTGGCAATGACTCGGTGCTGAATACTTTCAGGATCTTTATCTCGTCCTTGAGATTCTTTTTTGATATTTATGCCTATCCAATCCCATACTGTTATATTTTCGTTCTGAAAATTGAGAGTGGGACGGTCTTGTAGTTTTACAAGTAAATTTCCTTCGAGGGAAGATCCATCAACGAAATATATCATAGGTGGGTTGTCATTGAAGAATTCTACGAGATTGACCTCTCTGCCACGACTACGATATAGTGTTAATTGATCACCTTCTTTATGGGTTATGGAATAATTATTTTCACTGAGTGATAGAGAAAAAATTTCATTAAAAATATCACTCGTAACAGAGAAAAGGATTTCTTTCAGTGAGTTCGACTCTATTAGATGAATACTTATAGAAATAAGGTGTGATTTACGAAGATCTGTACCCATACAAACAGTACCTTCTAAATCCTGTTCTAGTTCGGAAGGAAAGTCAATTCGATATGCAGCTATTTCTGGAAGAGCATCTATTGCTTCTGGAACCAATGCGCCCTCCAAGATTGTCTTTGTGTCAATTGAAGAATCAAGAATCTTTTGGGCTTGCGTGTCGCACCAGTTTTTCCAAAAGTCGATACTTTCTATCCAACGAGCCCAAATTGTTCCTTTGTAAGATACACCGATACTTATTTTATCGCCATTCCGATACCCAGTGCCGAACAAGTTTGATTTGATTGAACTTCCTTTCACCGCACGAGATATTCCTTCGGCAACATCGGCACCTGCAAACATCCTATAGCGAATGTGACGGTGTGAAATCCTAGTTTTTAGGCCGACACTGGAAAGCATGAGCCTGTTTATTCCGTGTAGACAACGAAATACTTCTTCTCCACTAACTCGTACAGGATTCTCAAATACAGATTTTGCCAAGCGATCTGCAACACCTTTGTCAGTTGCGTGGATAAAAAAGACATGGTTTTTCTCATCCCAATAAAGAATATATAGGTTCCAGTTGTCGTCGTTTACATCGTTGTAATCTGTCCAATCCACATGTACTGAGCGGCGCTCTATGATAACTAATATTTTCTCCTGCTCATTAACCGTATGATAAGCAGTATCTTCTTTGAATGCGAAATGCCAATTTTTCCAATCCCAAGCAGAGTCTTTGACTCTATACATAAACATACTGATCTTTGGCATGATTTGATTAATTGGGATCATATCGGTGCCGATGAACCCTCGGGCGAGTTTTTGAAGGCGTATTTCTTGTTCTGTTTTCTCATCTGCTGTGTTTTTGAGCAATTGATTCCAGTCTGCGTCCTGTGCATATAATTCTTTCAGTATTTCTTTAATATCATCATCTACAATGTTAGCCACCACAGCAGCATCACCGAGACTGCTATGTGTACGCGCAAAACGCCCGATGAACTGGATTGTTATAGGCAAAGATTTATATTTATCGTGGATTGCACATATTTTCAGTTGAGGGATATCAATTCCCTCGCTAAACATATCGACGCATACAATAATTTTTGATTTTCCAGCATGAACAGAATTCAATGCCCTTTTGTTATCAGTTATCCTGTTATTGCTGATAATTAAGACAGGATTGTATTTTTTGAAATATTTGAGATATATCTTTTCGAATAAATTCTGCGCTCGTTTTTGTGTGGCAGCACGTACTAGCAGCAAATGGGGATGCCCCTTTTTAATATCTGCTTTTAGTAATTTGACGGCTTCCTTTGCTATGGATAAGTCTTTTTGAGAATCATCGAATTCATAAATCGGGTGGAAGTTAATTGGTTTGAAATAACCTTGTTTTTGCGCAAGCGCAAGTGGGTAGTTATAGATAATATCTCCGTCGATCTTTTTTCCATCATTTCGAAAAGGGGTTGCTGTGAATTGCAAGCATCGCGTAGCTTCAAATCGTTTTTTGATTCGCTCCCATGATTTTGCTGGCAGGTGATGTGCTTCGTCAATGATTAGGGTATCACATTCACGGGCTAAAAGAGCCAGAAATGGTGCTTGAAAATTTTTTGAGTTCAGTAGAGCCATTGTTGTGACGATGAGGTTGCTCTCGTTGATGAGATCTTTTAATTCATTAAGATGATCGGGAGAAGACTTGAGACAGCCGATAATAGGTACTTTGAAAGACTCATCAATTGCGCCTATGCTAAATAATTTTCCGAGAGTGGAAAATCTTTCAATCGTTTGTTTATGCAACATTTTGCTTGGAACGATAATGCAGGCTTTCTTTATACGTTCGGAGACAATAGTGGCAATCATGACCTCGGTTTTACCAGTTCCTGTTGGCATTACGATTGTTGCGGCATCTTTTGATACAGTCCAGTGTGCTTTGATTGCATAAAGTGCACCACGTTGTGGCTTGCGGAAACCCTTTCTTTGAGGGGATTCTTCCTCGGGAAATAAAAAGGTGTTGTTTGTCCATGATGAGAGAACATCTGAAGCGTTTAGCTGTATACCATTGTCAACGGCGTGGATGGTATAGTTGTTCCTGCCGAATTGTTTTCGTTGCATAAGGGATTACCTCCTTGTTTGAAGCCTATGATTCTTAATTATATCGAGGTTTCAGCACTTATCAATAAGTTGATAGGATAATATTTCTGATTGTTTGCGATGAAGACTTCTATAAAAGTATTTGATTATATTTCTCTGAAGGAAGATAATCAAGCCAGAGGAGATGTTGATTGTGTTTGAGATCATATTTTTCTCAATGGATGATGGTCGGCAACCTGTCGTGGACTTTATGGATGCACTCGATATCAAGATGCGGAATAAGGCACTCGACAACCTCAAGCACTTGCAGTTCCATGGGAATCATCTGCGTAAACCGTATTCCAAGCCCTTAGGGGACGGCATTTTTTGAGCTACGCACACGTTTTTGGAGTGACGCGCTTACGCGCGATCTGTATTTCTTTTACGTTGGGAATCGCATCACTTTAACACCTGGATTTGTCAAGAAAACGCAGAAAACATAGCCGAGAGAAACTGAGCGCGCGAAGGAGTACTGTGTAATTTATCAGCAGAGAGAGGAGCATCATCATGGATGATCTGGAGCGTTATATGGCGGAGCAGATGAAAGCTCCTGCCTTTCGAATGGAACATGAGCGGACGCGTTTGGAGTTCGCACTGACAGAGCTTTTGACTACCTCGCGCATGGAGCAGGATTTGCCCCAAAAGGAGCTAGCAGTCCGCTCGGGTGTCCGCCAGTCGAACATCAATCGTATCTGAAAAAGGACAAGCGATGCCGTCGCTCGTGACGCTGGATAAGATTGCGCGGGCACTCGGCAAAGAGCTTCGTGTTAGTTTTGTCTGATTGGGGGACCATCATATACTACAAGCTCATCGCGAATACGGAGGAGAGTACCGTGCTTGCGCAGTATGTGCGGAAGGAGCGTGCGCCGTACGGCTCGTATCAGTCGGAGGAGGCACTGGAGCGGGCACTCATAAATCTCCTCAAGGAGGAGGGCTATGCCTATCTCCCCATTCACGATGAGGCGGAGCTGATCGCTAATCTGCGCATGCAGCTCGCGCTGAACGACTATGATTTCACGGATGCGGAGTGGGAGCGTTTCTTCAAAACGTCAATCGCACCCGCGAGTGACGGCATCGCAGCGAAGACGCGGCGCATCCAGATGGACTATATCCAGAACCTGCGGCGTGACGATTGAACGACGAAGAATATACGTCTGATTGACAAGGAGAATATCCACAACAACCGTCTGCAGGTGATCAATCAGTATGCGGTGGAGGGCGGAAGGGATGCGGGGGAGCATGCGTCGGCACACGCGAACCGCTATGACGTGACGATCCTCGTGAACGGGCTGCCGCTCGTCCATCTGGAGCTAAAGCGGCGCGGCGTGGAGATCCGGCAGGTGTTCAACCGGATAAGGCATTAGCCGAGTAAGTCGTTTAATTCAAGAGGCTACGCAGTAGTGGTTGCCAGCGAGTAAAAATTTCTCTGCCGATCAACACCTCATCGACAAGTCCCATATTCAGTGCATCGACGATTCTACATAAGTATGATTTTCCATCGTTCCACCAAGTGTCGTATGCATCAATGAATAGGAGGTGAAGAATCTTCTGCCCCGTTCTTTGATAAATTTGATTTAATTCGAATCCATCCAAGAGGGTTTCATATACTCCATCAGCAATGCGGCTGCCGAAAGTTGTGGTATAATAATATTCTTTGATCTCCCATACGATTTTAGGCGATATGGTGCTTGGATAAGCACCGTCGAATCGACGCGATGCCGTGCCTGTGATGTTCCCATTTTGATCGCACATATATATTAACTTGCGTGGATCATCATCAAATCCGGGTGGGACAAATGAATCCAGTTTTTCTCGAATGGTCAGCTCTGTTAGAATATTTATCATGGCAGTGAAAAATGCTATTTTACGTTTTGGTCCTTTTTGCTTGTTTAGTGGTAATTTACAGGTTAAATTCTCCTGCTTATAGAGTTGATGCAGTTTGATAAATTCTTCTTCTGCACTTGCCGCATTCATAAACAGTTCAGCTGCATCATTATTTAACAAGTCTGCACGCAGTTTGCAATAGGCTGCGAAAGTATCAATGATATTGGAAGGAGCTGGTATGTGGCAATTGTGACATAATTTCTGAATTTCGTCTACGGAGTATGTCTTTACAAGCCCCTGTCCTCGCTCTGTGTACCCCAACTGTTCTGAGATGAATTTGATGCACGCCCAGAACGATTGAGACATATGTGAAAACTCATTAAATGCCTGCATTCTGTTCAATCCTTTCAAATAATGTTGTTAGAGAAACCCCCAAGGCTTTTGCTATTTTTTCTATATTTTCCAGAGAAACATTTCTCTTTCCTAACTCAACATCACTAATATAAGTTCTGTGCAATCCGCATAGATCGGCAAGAGTCTCTTGCGAAAAATTTTTCGATAAACGCAGTTCTCGAACTATTTGTCCGTATCGAATGAATATTTTAGATGACATAACTTGACACCTCCATGGCAAAGATATTATAATTTTGTAGACGATAAGTCTACAGACGATGAGTTACGTGAGGAGCGATAATAGTGATCCCTGCGCTATTAAAATGGATTGGTAATAAACAACGATTTGCAGAAACAATTGTCTCATATATGCCGATGGAGTTTAGGAATTATTATGAGCCCTTTTTAGGTAGTGGAGCAGTGATGTCTGAACTTTTATCCCAAGATCGGAACACTTTATTTCCGCGCTTTTCAAGGGCTTATGGAAGTGATATTTTACCCTTTCTTATTGATATTTTCTTGCTGACGAAAGAAAACCCTAAAGATTTGGCAAATTATTATCGAAAAGAGATTTTTGAATACTATGAGGAACCTGTTGAAAAATACAACGAAATTCGAGACCGATTTAATTACAAACGAAATCCATATGATTTTTTGTTGTTATCACGAACCTGCTATTCTGGCGTGATTCGTTTTCGTAAATCGGATGGATATATGAGTACGCCTCGTGGCCCGCATACCCCCATACAGCCGGATACATTTGAAAAAAGAATATTCCAATGGAATGAACTAATTCAAAAGGCAAATTTTTCTTGTGAAAGTTATACTGACGCGATGAATCGCCCCGGGGAAGGTGATGTTGTTTATTGTGATCCGCCTTATACCCATTCACAAAGCATTATCTATGGTGCGCAGGATTTTGATGTCAATGTTCTCTGGGATAAAATTTTCGCCTGTAAAAAACGCGGTGCAAAGGTAATACTGTCAATCAATGGGCTGCGTGAATCAAGAAAGAAGGATATTTCCATCACTCCACCGGATGGCTTGTTTGAGCGTCGCGTATTTGTAAATTGTGGAACGTCTATGATCGATCGTCTTCAAAATACAGGAAAAAAAATGGAAGAGAAAAGGGTTGATGATCTGTTGTTTTTAACGTGGTGAATCATCTTCTCGCTCAAGGAGAATATCAACGACGATGTCGTGTTCGAGCTGGAACTCATCCGGCAGGTAGATATTAACATCGACTACATCCTTATGCTCGTGGAGAAGTATCATGCTGCGAACGGTGCGGACAAGAGCATCATCGGCGCAATCGACCGCGCGATTGCCGCAAGTCCCGAGCTGCGCAGCAAGAAGGAGCTGATCGACGGGTTCATTGCGACCGTCAATACGGATACTCGGGTGATGGAGGACTGGCGCAGATATGTCACGGAGGAGAAGGAAAAGGCACTTGCCTCCATAGTCGCGGAGGAGAACTTGAAACCCGACGAGACAGAGCAATTCGTCGCGAGCACGTTCCGCGACGGCCGGCTCAAGACCACCGGCAGCGCCATCGACGCGATCCTCCCACCCGTGCGTCGCTTCGGCGGCGGCAGAGCCGAGAAAAAGCGCAGTGTCATTGAGAAGCTCAAGGCGTTCTTTGAGAAGTTCATGGGGCTTGTGGGAGAGTAGAGCCGAGATGGGACAGTTGTGTCTGCGGATCAACATGTAGAAAATTTATACGCGTGATATAGATGAACAGCATTTGTAAAAGCGGAAAGGTGATAATATGGTGCGAAAGAAGAAGCAGACGAAATGTCCGGATTATTCATTGCTAATAGAACCAACATGGCACGCTCTTGTAGCGTTGGGAGGATCGGGTACAAATAACGAGATTGATGCAGAAATTATTAAGCAACTAGATTTACCAGATGAAGTAATCGACGAGCCTCACAAGGAAAGTGGGAATGAAACGGAACTGGCGTATCGTGCGAAATGGGCACGAACCTATTTGAAAAAATACGGCTTGATCGAAAATAGTGCTCGGGGCGTATGGACGATCACCCCTCAATATCAGAAACAAGAAAAGCAGGTTGAAATTGATAAGAATGAAATTATCCGAGCTGTTCATCAACAGGATTATCAAAATAGAAAAAATCTCAATGAGAACATAAATAATCAAGGTCTGACTGTTGAGGAAGTATCGGATGAAAGTCAGTCGTGGGAACGGCGTCTTTCGGGTATTCTCATGGAGATGAACCCTTATGGATTTGAAAAATTAGCGCAACGGCTCTTGCGTGAATGTGGATTTTCTCAAGTCTCTGTGACGAAGAAATCGGGGGACGGCGGCATTGATGGGAATGGAAAGTTGAAAGTCAATGGAATTCTCACATTTAATGTGGCATTTCAGTGCAAGCGATATAAAGGTATTGTAGGAGCAGCAGATATTCGAGACTTTCGTGGATCATTGACTACGGATATTGAAAAAGGTATCTTCATTACAACAGGCACCTTTTCTAAGGCTGCGAGAGATGAGGCGGTTAGTCCCGGAAAACAGCAAATAGACCTGATCGATGGAGAAGAACTGGTACAAAAATTAGCAGAGTATAACATAGGTCTCCATCCAGTCAATAGTTATGAAATTGACGAGGAATATTTTATGAGCCTCTGATGCCATTCTGGGGTGATGATGAAGAATATTTTTAATAACAAATCCCCCGCCACAATTGGCGGGGGATTGTTCGTGAGAATATGGGGGAAAGGACAGGTCTGTCAGGCTGCCATCAGGTGATGGATGCCTGATAGATGCTGTCGATTGCCTTCTTGAGGACGGCGTTGAATTCATCGTCGCTCTGCGAGAAGCGCAGATCCTGCGCGAGGGCGCGGGAGAAGCTGGCGATGAGGCCGTGGTTGCGCGCGAGTTTTTCGTTCGCATCGTCCATGGTGTAGCCGCCGCTGAGGGCGACGACGCGGACAACGTGCGGGTCTTTCATGACATCTGCGTAGAGGTTGTCGACGGTCGGGATGGTGACCTTGAACATGATCTTGGCATCGGCGGGCAACTTTGCGAGGTGCTCTTTGATGGCGCCGAGCATGATCTCCTCTGCTTTTTCTTTATCGGGGCAGTGGATGTCGACCTCCGGCTCGAGGATGGGGACAAAACCCTTGCGGACGATCTGCATGCCGACCTCGAACTGCTGGTCAATGATGGCGCGGATGCCGGCCGGGTTTGCCTGCTTGATGACCGAGCGCATTTTCGTTCCGAAGATGTGGCGTTCCTTTGCGCGGTCCAGCAGGGCGTCGAGACCCGGGATGGGCTTCATGAGTTGGACGCCGTCCTTCTCCTCGGCGAGGCCTTTGTCGACCTTCAGGATGGGGATGATGCCCTTCTTGGTCCAAAGGAAGTCCGCAGTGAAGAGACCGTCGATCTGGCGGTCCATGGTGTTCTCAAAGAGGATGGCCGCGAGGATCTCGTTCTTGTCGAACGACGGGCTCTTGATGATGCGTGTGCGCATTTCGTGGACGCGCGTGAACATCTCATCGTCGCCGTGGTAGGCACTCTCGTCGATGCCGTACGCTTTCAGCGCCTTGGGCGTGGAGCCGCCGCTCTGGTCGAGCGCTGCGATGAAGCCCTTGTCATGCTGCATGCGGTTCAGCTGTTCCTGATTCATTGGACATACCTCCTGTTGTGAGAAATATGAGGGAGAGGGCACCCCTTTCGCCGCTCTGCGTCTGATCCTCCGCGCAGGCGGGGAAACCGAGCGTGCGGATCAGGGACATGGCCCCGTTTGCTTCTATATTTTATTATAGCGCGATTTTCAGAAGAATACAACGACATTGAAAGTGCTTATCATAAATTTTATCTGCCGCTGCCGATCTGCGCGGACTCTTGCGCTGGAGGAGCGTCCGCAGGGAGGCGGCTGCTGCCACCCTGCGGCATCATCATGCCCCCCTGCTTTCAGTCGATGCAGTCGAATTTCCCGCAGCCCCCGGGCACAGCCGCGGGATCATCTATGGTTCCATAACTCCCGTTGACCTTTTTGGAAGGGGCTCCTGCTTGACCCGCGGCGAAAAGTATCGTATGGTAATCTTATGAAAAAGCTGGGGCTTGTAAAGAAAAAGGGGAAGGGGCGCTTTCCGGCTGCGGCATATTGCAGGAGATTTACATGAGTCTATACAATCTGATTCAGGCGAAGATATTCAGCACATATGAGGACTGGTGCTTGAAGAGCAGCTCGATGAACCGGCACGGCTTTCACATCGTGGGCATCGAGAACGAGCTGAAGTCAATGCGGGACGGACGCAATATGTTCGTGGAACTCTGCCCGCCGCACGCAGTCGAGGGCTGCACGTCCATGAAGGCGGTGGGCGGGAAGGCTGCCGATCAGGCAGACCTGCTGCTGGAAATCGACGGGAAGAAGTATCGCCGTGCGGGGATTTCCTACGACGATGCCGCGCGGATCATGAAAGACTTCGTGCAAAAAAGAGTGCGCCCCGCTGCAAGGGAGTATGAGCCGATGGAAGACGACTCGAAAGCGATCGCAGATGCATTCGCTGCGCTGGCGGACATCCTGCTCGGAGACGCCGCGTATACGAAGAGCTTCCGGAAGAAGATGCAGGCGAAAGGCGCAGCGGGCGTTGACGTCGGGTGGGAAAGACTCTGCAAAAAACTCGTGGGCAGCGGCAGGGCAATCGCGCTCGATTGGAAGAGCTGGAAGGAGGACTTTGTGGCTGCTGTAGACACGCTGTTGGCGGGCACGGGGCTCGCCGTCCATGCGGATATGCTCGGTGAAACGGACGGGATTCCCCTTTGGAGCGAGGCGGTGAACGCGTCGTGGCACAATTATGTTCTCGCTGCGATGGACATGAACAACGAGGATTACGTCCTGCTCGTTCTGCCGCGGGAGGATTTTATGCGTGCAGCAGAGTGTGCGCGTGCGCTTTTGCATCGGATCGCTCCTGCAGAGGAGATGTAAGGCTATATACAAAAACAGCGATTTGCACGCCATGCAAATCGCTGTTTTTGTATATAGCCTTTCCTTCCTCATGCGACAGGCGCATCATGAGGAAGCGAGCATAGATTTCTTTCTATGGGTACGGTGCATTGTGTTCGCCCTTTCGCCTCTTGGAACTTCATTTCGGGGAGATGTTCGCACACTCCTGCATTTGCAAACGGGCCTTGGCGTTGATGCTCGTCAGCGGTCACCATAGGAAAATCCCTGCCAGGAATCGGCAAGCGCTTGGCGGGGATTCCTGTCGAGCTCAGCGTAGGGCTTCCATTGGATCGCTGCTTTCGTAGGATTGCCGCGGGAGGGGAGAAAATCGGCGAGAAATGCCTGAAACTCAGAGCCATACGGATCGGCATGCATTATATACGGCACGTAGAATACAGCAGAGGCATCAACGAAGCCGGGCTGATTGGCGGACGAAGAATCTGCGTAGGAATATTTCGCCGCAACAGCGCTTACGTGAAGAATGCCGTCCTTTAGGAAAACCTGCTGATATTGGTGCATTGATTCCTCGCGGCCGTCTCTTCGCCCCGTGCGTATCCACGTATCAATATGATAGACGCGATTTCCGCCGATCATGACCATGGGGACATTGTGCCCCCACAGGTAGGAAAGGTCGGGCGTGATGGTGTAGTCTGCCGGCGGAATATCCGTTCGTACAGGCTCGAGCCGCGTGCCGTCTGCGCTGATCTCGTAGACGTAGCTGTCGATGCTGCGGGGGATGCTTGTCATTGCTGTCATCGCTTGGAGAGCAGGATCTCCAAGGCCTGCAGCCTTTGCCTCCAAAAAGGCGGAAACATCAAAGTACAGGCCTCGAATGAGCAACTCGAGTCGTCCGTTTGCGTCCAGATCGGTAACGGCATAGGAAATGCCTGACATATGATCAGACCAATCCGTTTTTTCTTTGCCGAGGTGCCACATTTGTTCCGTCAAGGAGATATCCCTGCTCCACACTTCTTTGCTGTGTGCGATGATGTCGAGCTGGGTATCGACTGCGGGCGGAGCCGCGCAGGCAGGCAATGAAAGGCTGAGGGTAAGGGAGGTGAGGACCGCGGGAATGATTTTGTGTAAAAAATTCACAATGCGTTCTCTTTGCATGGAAGGAGCGGCCTCAGCAGGTGCGGCACTTGTCATAGATGCCTTTATCCTTGAGCAGCTTGACCATGGTCTCGCCGATGTGCGCGACGGTCTCTGCGACGGGAATGCCTGCCGCATTGAGCGCTGCGACCTTGTCCGCTGCTGTGCCCTTGCCGCCGGAGATGATCGCGCCGGCATGTCCCATGCGTTTGCCCGGAGGTGCCTGACGACCGGCGATGAATGCGCCGACGGGCTTGTCGGGCATGTTCTCCTTGATCCAGGCGGCGGCCTCCTCCTCTGCTGTGCCGCCGATCTCGCCGATCATGAGCACGGCGTAGGTGTCGGGATCGTCGCGGAAGAGCTGCAATACGTCGATGAAATCAAGTCCCTTGACCGGGTCACCGCCGATGCCGACGGTGGTGGTCTGTCCGATGCCGGCGTTCGTGAGCTGGAATGCCGCTTCGTATGTGAGGGTACCGGAGCGCGAGACGAGGCCGACGTGGCCGGGCTTGCTGACGCTGCCGGGCGTGATGCCGACCTTCGACTGCCCGGAGGTGAGGAGACCCGGGCAGTTCGGCCCGAGGAAGCGCGTCTTTTTCCCCCGCATGTAGCGGCGTACCTTGACCATATCGAGAACGGGAATGTTCTCGGTGATGCAGACGACGAGATCGAGTTCCGCGTCGATCGCCTCGAGGATGGCGTCCGCAGCAAAGCGCGCGGGGACGTAGATGACGGAGACGGTTGCGCCGGTCGCATCGACCGCATCCTTGACGGTGTTGAATACGGGGACGCCGAGCGCCGTCTGTCCCGCCTTGCCGGGGGTGACGCCGGCGACAATCTGCGTGCCGTATTTGAGCATCTGCTCCGTGTGGAACATCGCCGCTGTGCCGGTGATGCCCTGGACGATGACTTTGGTGTCCTTATCAATCAGAACTGACATGGTACGCCCTCCCTCTTAGTTCTTAGCCGCAGCGACAAGTTTCACGATCTGCTCGGCGCCGCCCTCCATCGTGGGCGCGGCAAATACGTTGGTGATAGGGGTGTTCCGCAGGATCTCGCGCCCCTCTTCGACCATCGAACCCTCGAGGCGTACGACGACGGGAACGGGGAGGGAACTGCCGTCCTTGGAGATGATATGTGCGGCCTCGATGATGCCCTTTGCGATGTTGTCGCAGCGGTTGATGCCGCCCATGATATTGACGAAGATGCCCTTTGCCTGACCGCCTTCGAGCATGATGCTGAATGCCTTGGCGATCTTCTCGGGCGCGGAGTCGCCGCCGACGTCGAGGAAGTTCGCCGGCTCGCCGCCGTAGAACTTGAGCATGTCAACGGTCGCCATCGCAAGCCCCGCACCGTTGACCATGCATGCGACGTCACCGCCGAGGTTGACGTAGTTGAGCCCCGCTGCCGCCGCCATGCGCTCCTTCGGATCCTCCTCGCTCTCGTCGCGCAGCATCGCGATGTCAGAGTGGCGGAAGAGCGCACTGTCGTCGAAGTTGAGCTTTGCGTCGAGCACGACGATTTTGTCGTCCTCGGTGAGAACGAGCGGATTGATCTCGAGCTGAGAGCAGTCTTTGTCAACGAATGCAGTGTAAAGCTTCTGCATGGTTGAAACGGCTCTGCGGATGGCGGCCTCCGGGATGTTGATGGCATATGCCATGCGCGTCGCTTGGAATCCTGCCAGACCGATGACGGGATCGATGTATTCCTTGATGATCTTCTCGGGTGTTTCGGCAGCGACTTTTTCGATCTCGACGCCGCCCTCCTCCGAGCCCATCATGACGACGCTTGCCGTATGGCGGTCGATGATAAAGGAGAGATAGTATTCCTTCTTGATCTTTGACGCCTCTTCGATGAGGAGGCGTTCGACGACTTTGCCCTCGGGACCGGTCTGATGTGTGACGAGAACCTTGCCGAGAAGTTCCTGTGCGACGGCACGGACTTCTTCGGCGCTCTTTGCGAGCTTCACGCCGCCGGCTTTGCCGCGCCCGCCCGCATGGATCTGCGCCTTGACGACAACGACAGGAGTATCGAGTTTTTCGGCATTGGTGACGGCCTCTTGGACACTGAACGCGGGCAGCCCGTTCGGTACGTTGACGCCGAACTCACGCAGTATCTGCTTGGACTGGTACTCGTGAATGTTCATCTGGTTAAGCCTCCTTTAATTATTATGAGCAGAACTCCAGTATAGCTGCTATATTACGCTTCTTTCTGCGGAATGTCTAGCGATTTCGGTGCGGCGCATGATTGAAAAACTTGGTGCTGCATAAATATTTTCTATAAATGTGATGAAGCTCTATAAATATTGAAACGCAGAGGCGATCGGCTGCCGTACCGACATCACGTCTTCTCGGAGGCGGAGGCAGCAATCGCACCGACGGGACAGTCCTCGGCCGCCTCCAGTGCATCGTCCTGCTCGAGACAGGTCGGCTGCCGCAGGATGACGGCGGAGCGCTGCGTGCGGTCGATATGAAAGACAGCGGGCAGCCGCTCCTCACACATGCCGCAGGAGATGCATGCTGTCGAATCAATGGAAAGATTCATGAAAGTCACCAAAATGAAAATTTCCTGCTGCGCCGAAGCACAGCAGGAGTTTTTTCAAAATAAATATAACACACGCTTATAGTATGCCGCAGTCGGATGGATCTGTCTGTGACTCGGGCAACAGTTTGCCTCTCTCAGATTTCCGCGCTGGCATCGGATGCCTTGAGCACTTTGTGCAGGTAGGTGCGGATCTCGACGCCGTGCTCCATCTTCATGATGTCGTCAAGGAGCTCCTTCGCCTGTGCCGAGGTGACGGAGCGGATCATCTCCTTGACGCGCGGGATGGACGGAGCACTCATGGAGAGCTCTGTGATGCCCATGCCGAGCAGGATGACGGCGGCATAGGGGTCGCTCGCCATCTCGCCGCACATGCCGGCCCAGATGCCGTGTTCGCGCGCACTCTGGATCGTGCGTTGGATGAGGCGCAGGACGGCGGGGTTGAACGGGTTGTAGAGATGTGCGATCTGGGCGTTGCCGCGGTCGACCGCGAGGGTGTACTGGATGAGATCGTTGGTGCCGATGCTGAAAAAGTCGACGTACTGTGCGAGCAGCGGGGAGATGACAGCGGCGGCCGGCGTCTCGACCATGATGCCGATCTGCACGTCGTCGGAGTACTCCTTGCCCTCGTGGGCGAGCTCGAGCTTCGCCTGCTCGACGAGTTTCAGCACGCGCTGGATCTCGCTGACGCTGATGACCATCGGGACCATCATGGCTGCTTTGCCGTAGAGACCGGCACGCAGGATCGCCTTGATCTGCGGGAGGAAGAGGTCGTGCCGGTCGAGGCTGATGCGCAGCGCTCGGTAGCCGAGAAACGGGTTCTCCTCGGGCTCGATGTTGAGATAGGGCAGAGGCTTGTCGCCGCCGATGTCCATGGTGCGGATGATGCAGACATGCCCGCCGCATTTTTCCACGGCGGAGCGGTATGCCTTGAACTGATCCTCCTCCGTCGGAATTGTCGTCGAACCCATAAAGACGAACTCGGAGCGGAAGAGGCCGACGCCCTCCGCGCCGTAGGTGAGCGCGTTGTCCACATCCATATGCGTGCCGATGTTTGCTGTGAGCTCGATGCGCACGCCGTCCTTTGTTACGGCCGGCAGATCCTTGAGTGCGGCATAGTGCGCCGCGAGCTTCTTCTGTTCCTCGAGTTTGCCCTCATAGAGGGTGCGCTCCTCCTCGGTCGGGCGGATGATGATATCGCCGCGGCTGCCGTCGAGGATGACCTCGTCGCCGTCGTTGATGCGGCTGATCTTGTCGCCGATGCCGAGAACCGTCGGGATGGCGCGCGCCTTTGCGATGATGACGACGTGGCTGGTTGCGCTGCCGGAGCCGAGGATGACGCCCGCGATTTGCTCGGTCGGCATGCCGGCGACGACGGACGGCTCGATCTCCTCTCCGCAGAGGATGACCTGGCCTGCACCGATCTCTGGTTCCTTGACGCCGAGGACGTATTTCGCGATGCGCTTGCCGACATCGCGCAGGTCAACAGCGCGGGCGGCGAAGTACTCGTCCTCCATCTGCTCAAAGAGCTGCGCCTGTTCGTTTGCAGCGTCGAGGATGCCCTGCGGAGCGCTGCCTGTTGCCTCAATTTTCGTTTTGATGTTTTCCGCCATCATGGGATCCTGCACCATCATGCGGTGTGCTTCGAGGATCGCCGCCTGCTCCGTCTGCTCCTCTTTGCGCAGACGTTCGATGGTCGTGAGGAGAATTTCGGTGACGGCAACGATCGCCGCCTCCGCCTTGCCCTGCTCCTCGGCAATGCTGCCGGGATGATAGGCAGCGAGATAACCGTCAAGATTCTGGCCCGCGAGCATGACCTGACCGACGGCAATGCCTGAGATGACCCCTTTTCCACGGATCGTTTCCGCCATATGTGACACCCCTCCTGATATTTAGTCTATGAATGCTTACGAAAAAACGCCGCGAGGCGAAACGATGCACTGCCTCGGGCGTTTTCAAACAGGCTTACTCTTCGCCGAACTTCGAGTTGACGAGATCGGCGAGCTCCTTCACGGCAGCTGCCTCGTCTTCCCCCTCGGCAATGATGGTGAGCTCCGTGCCCTTGACGAGGCCCATGCTCATCAGCATGAGGATGCTCTTGGCGTCAACCTTCTTGCCCTTCGCCTCGATTTGGATCTTGGACTTGAACTTCGTTGCCGTCTGAACGAATACCGATGCGGGACGCGCATGAATGCCCGTCTTGTTCTCGATCATAACTGTTTCCTGCGTCATGTGAACATCTCCCATCCGTTAGTTAGTCTGTCTGTATTCCCCCTGCACACGTCCGCTGCATACCGTGGATGCGCCCGTCATGCGCGAATGAATGTCACGGTCATTATACTATAAAAAGCGAAATGAAAAAAGAGTAGAAGGAAAAAAGTTTTTTGGGAAAAAGATTAGTTTTTTCCCACAATATTTCTCCTGCGAAGAAGGATTTTGTCTCTCCGTGTCGAAACCAACTTAGAATACCTGTATGCGGCGGTGCATTTGCCGCATCGGGAGACGGCTGCACGAAGGGAAGTGACGGCGATGCAGACGCAGATTCGGCTCTCTTCGCTTGCCTTTGCCGCGCTCATCAGTGCTGTGCTCGTTGCGGGAGCGATCGCCCTGCATCCGCCGCTCACGCGGGCCTACTGCATACGGTTCGCGGGACTGATCGCAGGGGCAGGGCTCGTCGTGACGCTCTACGACCGTGCGATGACGGCACACGCGCGGCGGCGTGCGGAGGAGGAGCTGCGTACCTTTACGGAGGAGCACGCTGAGGAATCTGCGCGCGCCGCAGCGGAGGACGGGACAGCGCCCGACTCGCCGGGTCAGGAGCCTGCCGCGCTGCCGAGCGATGCTGCAGCGGCTGCGGACGACGATCTGCCGGAGAGTCTCGACGGCCTGCTCGATGCTGCGCACGCAGCCACGGAGCATATGCCGCTGCGTGCAGTTGCAGCGTATCGCCGGGCGCTTGCGCGCTATCCGGACGACTCGTACATGCCCTATCTCATCATCGAGCTCTCCACGCTCTACAAGCGCATGGGGGACTATGATGCGGCGCTGGCGCTCTTTGACGAGATGCTCGCACTGCCCGTCGTCGCAAAGAACGCCGTCGTGGTGCAGGAGTTTCAGCGCTCCCGCAGATTTTTGGGCGCCGTTTCTGCCATGCTCGCCGCGCAGGGGACGCCCGCGCTTCCCTACGGAGAGATTCCGAAGGAACTGCTTGCGGAGGCGGACCGCCGCGCAGAGCATCCAACCATCTGACATTTTTGGTAAAATGGAGGAATACAAATGAAGAAAAGCGTTGACATCCTGGGACTTCCCGTCATCAGCATCACCGAGGGCCGCGAGCTCGGCATGAGCAAGACCCTGCTCATTGATGCGCCGAACCGCGTTGTGGCGGCGATCACGATTGAGGACGAGGACTGGTATCGCGGAGTCAAGCTCATTCCCTACGATAATGTCATTGCGGTCGGCGATGATGCGGTCACGGTCAACCACAGCGAAAACATCCTGACGCTCGATGCGGCCGGCGATTTCGAGACCCTGCTCGACGACAACATCCGCGTGATTGGCACGAAGGCAATCACGCGCACGGGCGTCATTCAGGGGACGATCACCGAGATCTTCATCGGCAAGGACGGCAGCATCGAAAAGTGCGAGATCACGGCGCCCGAGGGCTCTACGTCCGAGGTGACGGCGGATCAGGTCTCGATCTTCGGCAAGGAAGTTACGGTCATCTCTCCGGAGGGGGACGCCGGAAAAAAATCTGACGCAGCGGATGCGCCGGCGGCATCCGCTGTGACAACGTCCGCAGAAGAGCCTGCGGCTGAGCCGGCAACAGAACCTGCTGCCGAGGAGTCTGCGGCCTCCGCTGAGACTCCGGCAGAGGATACAGCTGCGGCGGCGGAACCATCCGCCGAGCCCACGATTGAGGAGCTCGCGGTAGAGGATGCGCCGGCAGAGACTCCTGCGGCAGAAGCGGCCACTGAGGAGCCGGCTGAGGATAAGAACGCGGATCGCGTGAATGAGGATCGTCACCGCCGCTTCCTGCTCGGCAAGAAGGCGACGCGCACGATCAAGATGGACAACGGCGTTGTCATCGTTGAGGCAGGTGCCGACATCACCGAGGAAGTCCTGCAGAAGGCGAAGCTCGGCAACAAGTTCATCGAGCTCTCGATGAGCGCACAGTAAATAGACAATTTACAACCGAATATGGGGAGCTGCCATGCGGCGGCTGAGAGGGGACAATGCGTCCCGACCCGGAACCTGATTTGGGTAATGCCAACGTAGGGATAAACATGCGCACAGCAGCGCGGCTATGTCAGTTGGCATGGCCGCGTTTTTTTCATATAATAAAGGAGTCTGTCATGGAAAAGAGGACAAGCATTCCTGCGAATGCGCTCATATGGTTCGGCGCAGGCGTGTCACTCGCGGAGATTTTAACGGGAACATTCTTTGCGCCGCTGGGGTTTCGCGACGGCGGCATCGCCATCATCGCGGGACATGTGATCGGCTGCTTCCTGCTCTTTCTCGCGGGGCTCATCGGCGCGCGGACGCGGCGCAGCGCGATGGAGACGGTGAAGATGGCGTTCGGGGCGCGCGGGGGAGTGCTCTTTGCGGTGCTGAACGTCATGCAGCTCGTCGGCTGGACGTCGATCATGATCTATGACGGCGCGCTTGCGGCCAACAGTGTGATGGATGCGGGACACTGGCTCTGGTGCCTCGTGATCGGTGTGCTCATCATCGTCTGGGTCCGCATCGGGATTCTCCGCATTGAGCGCGTGAACGCCGTCGCCATGACGGGGCTCTTCCTCCTCACGATGCTCCTCTGCTCTGTCATTATGGGCGGGAGTGGTGCAGCAGAGGGCAGCGCCGCAGGCGAGGCGATGAGCTTTGCGATGGCGCTTGAGCTCTCGATCGCGATGCCGCTCTCGTGGCTGCCGCTCATCTCAGATTATACGCGCGCGGCGGAGAAACCCGCGGCGGCTGCGGCCGCCAGCGCACTCGTCTACGGCCTCGTCAGCTGCTGGATGTACTTCATCGGCATGGGTGCGGCGATCTTTACGGGCGAAAATGACATCGCGCAGATCATGCTTCACGCGGGACTCGGCGCGGCCGGGCTCGGTGTCGTCATCCTATCCACTGTGACGACCACCTATCTCGACGCATACTCGGCCGGCGTTTCGAGCGAGAGCATTGTGCGCGGCGCATCGGGGCGGACAGTCGGCATCGGCGTGACAGTGTTCGGCGCACTTGCCGCGTGTCTCTATCCGATGGACGACATCACGGGATTCCTCTACATCATCGGCTCAGTCTTTGTGCCGATGATCGCCGTGCAGATCGCGAGCTGTTTCCTCCTGCGCGAGGATGCCTCGGGGTGCAGCGTGCATGCTGTCAACCTCGGCGTCTGGTTCGTTGGATTCCTCTGCTACCGTTGCCTCATGACGCTCGACACGCCCGTCGGCAGCACCCTGCCGACCATGGCCGTCACTCTCGTGCTCGCCCTCCTCACACATCGCATACTGGGAAAAGGTGGAGCGGAATAAGTCTCCCTCACCGCAGCGCGCGGTCAAGACGCATCAATTGAAAGGATATCATGCATACATCTATCATCGATCAGACCCGCAGGACGACCCCGCTCGTACACTGCATCACCAACTATGTCACGGTCAACGACGTCGCGAACGTCCTGCTCGCGATCGGCGCGCGCCCCATCATGGCGGATGATCCCGCCGAGGCCGAGGAGATCACGGCGCTCTGCGCGGGGCTCTGCATCAACATCGGCACACTGAACGCGCGCACGATCCCGAGCATGCTCCTTGCCGGAAAGCGCGCACGGGCGCTCGGTCATCCCGTCGTGCTCGACCCTGTCGGTGCGGGCGCGAGTAAACTGCGCACGGAGACGGCCCTGCAGATTCTCGATGAAGTTCGTCCTGCGGTCGTGCGCGGAAACATCTCCGAGATCCGCACGCTTGCCGTCGGCAGCGGCAGCACACAGGGCGTTGATGCCAGCGCGGCGGATGCCGTCACCGAGGAGAATCTTGCGGAGACTGCCGCGTTTGTACGCGGATTTGCTGCACGTACGGGCTGCATCGCCGCCGTCACGGGGGCGATTGACCTCATCTCAGACGGAACGGACTGCTATGCGGTGCGGAACGGACATCCCGAGATGGGGCAGGTCACGGGCACGGGCTGCCAGCTCTCCGCGCTCCTCGCGGCGGCGCTTGCCTCCGCGCCTGATGCGCCTCTTTCAGCGGTCACAGAAACCGCGGCACTCATGGGCATCGCGGGCGAACTGGCTCGGGCGCGCATGGAGGAGTACGACGGCAACGCATCCTACCGCACGCGCATCATTGACGCCATCTGCTGCATGACGGCGCAGGAACTCGCTGACCATGCGAAGATCACGAGCGTATGAGGAGGGGACTATGATGAAAATGCATACGGCACTGACCATTGCGGGCAGCGACTCCAGCGGCGGGGCGGGGATTCAGGCAGACCTCAAGACCATGACGGCGCACGGCGTCTACGGCATGAGCGCCGTCACGGCACTCACCGCGCAGAATACGATGGGCGTTACAGATATCCTTGCCGTGCCGCCCGCCTTCCTCGCGGCGCAGCTTGACGCCGTCTTTGCCGATATTCCGCCCGATGCCGTCAAGATCGGCATGGTCGCGGACGCCGCACTCATCCATGTCATCGCGGAGAAACTTGACGAATATGACGCAAAAAATGTTGTTGTTGACCCCGTCATGGTCGCGACCAGCGGGGCGCGTCTCATCAGCGAGGATGCCGTGGAGGCGCTCGTCAGCGAGCTTTTGCCCCGCGCGGCGCTCATCACGCCGAACATCCCCGAGGCGGAGGTGCTTGCCGACATGGCGATCACAGACCGCACTGCCATGACCGCCGCAGCGGCGCGCATCCATGAACGCACGCATGCGGCCGTTCTGATGAAGGGCGGGCACAGCGTTGATGATGCGAATGATCTTCTCGTCGATGATACGGGCGCGCGCTGGTTCGAGGGACGGCGCATCGCGACGTCGAATACCCACGGCACCGGCTGCACCCTCTCGAGCGCCATTGCGTCCAACCTCGCGCGCGGCATAGACACAGACACCGCCGTCGCGCAGGCAAAGGCATATCTCTCCGGCGCCCTCGCGGCGGGGCTCGACCTCGGGCACGGGAGCGGCCCGCTCGCACATACCTTTGACCTGAAGAGCCGCTTTATCGTGTAAGCTCCGGCCTTCCGCGCTGCGGCGGAGGAGGGGGGCCACTCGCCGGAGTGGCAGAAGGGCCGCTTTTACCGAAGGAGATTATCAATGCTTGACACACGAACCCGTAAACTCACCCTCGCCGGCATCTTCGTCGCTGCCGCCGTCCTCGGCGGCGTGTTCAGCTTCCCCGTACTCGGCAGCCGCTGCGCGCCCATGCAACACCTCGTCAACATCCTCGCTGCCGTATTCCTCGGACCGCTCTGGGGCGTCGGCGCTGCGTTCGCTGCGAGCCTCCTGCGCAACATCGCGGGAGTCGGCACACTCATGGCATTTCCCGGCAGCATGATCGGTGCGTTGTTGTGCGGGCTCATCTACCACTATACGCGGCGAATCGGCCTCACCTGCATCGCCGAGGCGTTCGGTACCGGCATCCTCGGTGCACTCGCCGCCTACCCCGTCGCGGCCTTCCTCATGGGACTGAATCCGGCGAGTTACACCGTCTACATCGTTCCCTTCCTCATCTCCACCGGCGCAGGCAGCATCCTCGCCTATCTCCTCCTTCGCTTCCTGCTGCCCAAGATTCGAAGGGAAAAGTTATAGGATACACGATGCCCCCATAAGAAACGCTTTTTGATCGTGCTTATGGGGGCATTCTGTCGGGGGAAAGAATTCATTGGAGCCGAAAACTCCTTTACAGTATTTGATTCAGTTGTTGAGATGTGATCCTTATGTTATCCGCGCTTCTCTGTCCGAATCCCGCGGATACAGGCGCATTGCTGTGCGCCGCTGCTTGCGTCGGCGGCGGTGATGCAGAGGTCGAACGCCTCTGTGCCGGGCTGATCGAGCGGGATCATGACGACCTGTTCGTAGCCGATGATTGTACGGGTGCCGTCGGTGAGCGGCGTGCGCGCGAGCTCGGTGCAGCCGAGCTCGTGACCCGTCTCTGTGCCGCTCCGATAGGTGAGCGTCGACCAAGCGGGATAGCCGACGAATCGCGTCTTGACGTAGAGATTCTCGCCGCGAAAGACAATGTCCTCGGGCAGACGGTTCGGATAGTTCTCCGGTGCCGGGATGCAGCCCGTCTGCTCTGAGCAGAGTTCGATGGGGGCAATCCGTGTGAGCGGCGGTGCAGATGCGGCGCTGACCTGCGCGGCACTTCCGAGGATGAGGACAGCGGCCAGCACCGTCCGATAAAATCTGCAGATGCAGTTTTGCATGGAAAATCCCTCCCCGCACCTATTATATAATATGATATGCAAAAAACAATACGCCGGCAGACTCTGCCGGCGTGTTTGTATTTTCTATGATATTACGAGGCCTTTTTCCCGCTCAGCACGATCTTGCTGAAGAGGGCGAGGATGCCGAGGAAGACGGCGAGGCCGAGCATCTCGGCGGTATCTGCGAAGTCGCTTCCGACCATTGCGAGCGGATTCTCATCGCCGCCGTTCGAGACGGATAGGACGATGAGGCCTGCGAGCAGGACACCGACGATGGACTCGCCGACGATGAGACCCGATGCAAAGAGGGTGCCGCGCCGGAGGCCTGCCGCCTCTGCCTCAGCACCTGCGGTTTTGCGCAGATGGCGGTTGAGGAAGTAGCCGAGGATGGCACCGACGACGAGCGGCGTCTGGATGACGGGCGGGAGGTAGATGCCCATGCCGACGGCGAGCGGCGGCAGGACGAGATTCTTCGTCGTGCGCTTGAGCAGCTGATCGATGAGGACCAGGACAACGCCCAGGCCGATGCCGATGTAGATATACTCCCACGCGAGTTTGCTGGAGAAGATGCCCTGCGCTATGGTGGTCATGAGCACGGCCTGGGGTGCGGAGAGTGCCTGCGCGGGATCCATGCCCGGACGCGGCATGGCGCCGGGGAAGCCGTATGCCTCGTAGAGAAGGTTGAGCACGGGGGCGATGACCAGCGCACCGACCACGCAGCCGATGAGGAGCGCGGCCTGCTGGCGCCACGGCGTTGCTCCGACGAGCCAGCCCGTCTTGAGATCCTGCATATTGTCGTTCGAGATGCAGGCAATCGCGAGGATGATCGAGGTGGTAAAGATGGCGGTTGCTGTTGCAAATTTCTCACCGCCCGGCAGATCAAAGATGCCGAACGAGGAGCACAGCGCGTACATGACGAGCGAGGAGACGATGATGCCGAGGATTCCGATGCCCGAGATCGGACTCGCGGATGTGCCGACAAGTCCTGCCATGTAGGCGCAGGCAGCAGCGACAAAGAAGCCCATGAGGACGGATACGCCGACGCCGACAACGGTGAAGATGAGCTTTTGATTCGGGGGTATGCTCTCCGGCGAGACGAAGAGGTAGAAGATCGCAAGGAGACCGATGACCGTTACGCCGAAGACGAGCGCAATGCTCTTCATCGACATGTCGATGTCCATGCGGTGCAGACCCTTCTCTGTGTCGTCCATGCGTGTACCTGCGATGGACTCCTTGACTCCGTCGATGACGGGGCGGGCGAGCGTCATGAGTGTCCAGATCGCCGCAACGCCCATTGCGCCTGCACCGATGAGGCGCACCTTCTGCTGATAGACGGCACCGGCGAATTTTTGGAGCGTCATGCCGTCCGGCAGTGCCTCGGTCATGGTGAAATAGGGGACGAAACCCGCCCATGCGATGAGGATGCCGACCAGCATGGCGAGTCCGCTCGCAATGCCGATAAGGTAGCCCGCACCCACGAGAGCGGTCGAGTAGCCGAGCGGCAGCTGCGTCATGCCGCGGCCGACGTGGAACCATGCCGAAAGGCTGCCGCCGAGCACCTGAAGGCCGTTGGTGAGGAAGGCGATGATGCCGGCGACGACACTGCCCGAGAGGATTTCCTTGATGCCGGATTCGGATTTGCCGTCCGCACGCGTGCGGCTGCCGACCTTTAGAATCTCGGCGGCAGCAACGCCCTCAGGATAGGCGAGGTCGCTGTGCACGACCATGGCGCGGCGCAGAGGAATGGTAAAGAGGACGCCGAGGCAGCCGCCGCATGCCGATACGACGAGGGTCTGCCAGAACTCAAATCCCTGCCAGTAGCCGATCATGAGCATACCGGGGATGATGAAGATGATGGCAGACAGTGTTCCCGCAGCGGATGCCTGCGTCTGCACCATGTTGTTTTCGAGGATGTTTGCATCCTTTGCCATCTTGAGCACTGCCATTGAGATGACCGCCGCAGGGATCGCCGACGAGAATGTCAGGCCGACCTTCAGCCCGAGGTAGACGTTCGATGCGGTGAAGATGATCGTCAGGATCGCGCCGAGCAGGATGCCGCGCACGGTGAGCTCGGGGAGCCTCAGCTCGTGCTGCATAAATTCATTTTCCGCTTCTTTCATGCGATAACCACCTGTCCTTTTTGTTCAGTAAAATGAAAAAATACCGATAATATTATAACATAGAAATAAAGAATGTAAAATTCCGAAGCGGAATGTATACAAGGAGCAGACTGCTCCTGTCATGGAGAGGGGAAGGCGCGCCGCGCGCGGTCTGCAGCTTCTTCCAGCCACGCGGACCTCTCGTCGGCGGAGCTGTCTGCGACGATGCGGAACATCACACGGTCGAAGTCCTTTACGCCGCAAAAGTCGAAGATGCAGTCGCGCCAAAGACGCTCCAGCGGGTCGCCGAAGACCTCGTCCTCCCGCTGTGCGGACGTGTTGGATGTGTTGAAGACAAGCGCCTTCTTCGCGCGCAGCAGACCGATGGGGAGACCGCCGCCGCTGTCGCCTGCGGGGAATGTGTAGGCGATATTCTCGCGCAGAACCCGATCAACCCAGCCTTTGAGCACGGCGGGTGGCTGACCCCACCAGTTCGGATGGACGATGATGATGCCGTCCGCCGAACGAATCTCCTCCTGATGGAGACGGACGAGCGGATCACGCGTTGTACCGCTGACGAGCTCCTCCTTTGGGACAGCGGGATCGAAATGCTCGCGGCAGAGATCGTGGAAACGTACATCATGGCCGGATGACTTCAGTGTTTTTACAATAATTTCCGCGATGGCGGCGTTGAGGCTGTGCTTGTAGGGATGCCCCAAGATGACGGAGATTTTCATAGAGACTCCTTTCCGGACAAAACAAAACCGCCGGCGGGCTTTCTCGTCACCCGTCGGCGGTCTTGAGGAAAATACGGGAAGTGATAGGTAACTCTCTTGCATCCAAACCAATGTTACTTCGTTCCGCGCTGCCGCTAGCATGCAGTGCGGAACTTTCCGGCAAAACGCTGAGAAACTACCTCGACATGCCTCCGACGCATGCACCGCGAATCCACTCGCGGGAACGATCTTCCTGCCATGCGCCGCGCATATCCCTGTGCCCACCCCGCGCGGGCTGCCGCATCCTCCTGCCGCACCTTCGCTCTGCACCGCTGTCCTGGTGCACCTGTGCGGACAACCCTGCGGCCACTCAATGACCCATCGGAATCTCCTCCCAGTCCGTCGGGGAACTCCGGCTGTGCTCCCTCCGCTCAGCCAGCGGAGCTGCTGCCGTGCTCCCTCACTCCAACAACCGTCGGTCAACACTGTGGAAACTCCGGAGAACTCATCTCATGCGCTTACGGATCACACGAGGGCAACCCGTCCTGAATCAAGCTGCCTGGAAGTTCTCCTTTACTACCTTTAGTATAGTAAAATCCCAGAAAATTGTCAATGGCACAGGAGAAATTTTGCTGCGGGGCGAGACCGTCTCATCTATGCACTCTTTGGCAGGAAATTCGCGCTGCGCGTCGAATTTGCGTTAGGAGTATAACGTTGGGAGACGAAGAGATTGCACAATGAATACATGGATATCGAGAAGAAGATCGCGCACGGCGAACGGCTGACGTATGAGGACGGCGTGCGGCTCTTTGCATGTCATGACATCGCGTGGATCGGCGCGCTTGCCGACCGCGTGCGGCAGGAAAAATGCGGCGATATCGTCTACTATAACGTGAACTGTCATGTGAATCTCACGAACATCTGTCTCGCGCACTGCAAGTTCTGCGCGTTCGGGCGCGACGCGGAGGACAAGGGCGCGTACGAAATGAGCGTGGAGGAGGCCGTGGCGCATGTGGCGGATGCGATGCGCGACCCGCATCTCGCGGGACTGCACGTTGTGAGCGGTCTGCATCCGGACTGGACATTCGACGACTATCTGATGCGCCTCAAGGCGCTGCATGAGGCGTTTCCCTCGCTCTATCTGAAGGGGTTCACGGGCGTTGAAATCACGCATTTTGCAAAGACGTCGGGGCTCTCCGTGCGCGAGGTGCTCGTGCGGCTGCGCGGGGCGGGGCTGCAGTCGATCGCGGGCGGCGGCGCGGAGATCCTCTCTGACCGCGTGCGCGGCAAGCTCTGTCCGAACAAGGCAACGGCGGATGAGTGGCTGATGGTGGCGCGTACGGCGCATGAACTCGGCATCAAGACGAATGCGTCCATGCTCTACGGGCACATCGAGACGCTCGAGGAGCGCGTCGAGCACATGATGCGCCTGCGCGATCTGCAGGATGAGACGGGCGGCTTTCAGACGTTCATCCCGTTCCCGTTCCTGCCGTCGCATACGGAGCTCGGGCAGACCGTACGGCAGACGTCGATGTGGGACGATCTGCGGACGATTGCGATCTCGCGGCTGATGCTCGATAATTTCCGCAACATCAAGGCGTACTGGGTCATGCTCACCGTGCCCGTGGCGCAGATCGCGCTCGGCTTCGGCGCGAACGACATTGACGGCACGGTGCACAAGGAGACGATCCTTCATGACGCGGGGGCGAAGAGCCCGCGCGCTCTCTCCGAGGACCACATCATCCGCATCATCCGCGAGATCGGCCGCACGCCTGCCGCGTGTGACTCGAACTTTAACATCATTGAGACGTATTGAGGATACGCTGATTAGGGATTCAAAAAGACGAACTCCATGAAGCAGAGTTCGTCTTTTTGACAGAGAAGTTATTCTTCGGCGGGATTTCCGTCCTCATCGAGCGGGATGTAGACATTTTTCTCCTGCCACGGGTACTGGTACGCGAGCGTGACCCGATTGTCCAGCTCGTAGTGGACTGCAGTCAGGACTCCGGTTCCCTCGCCGCTGACTCGTTTCAGCCAGCGGCCGTCGTCGAGGCGTTCCTTTTGCCTGCGCAGCCACGCGGGATCGCGTTTCGACAGACCCGCCTCGTTCATGCGGAAGACGAGCTTTACAGGCGTGCCCTTCACGGTGTAACAGAAGCTGCAAAAGGGCGCATCCCTCTCGTAGTTCTGCGGATCGGGACGAAAGAGCTGCTTGAAATAGGAGAGTCCCGCCTCGTTCACCGTCATGCAGGCGATGGCGCGCTGTTTGTCGCCGCGTTCCCCGTCTGCATCAACACCGTCGCGCATCCCAAGGTTTTCTGCTGCAGATGCCTCCTGCAGCTCCTCGTCAAAGGCGGGGTCAATCCAGTGGTACGACATCTGTTCAATCGTTGCGCCTGCCTTGATCTCGCGCGCGAGCGTCAGGAACTCGTGGTCGTCCGGCACGAGGGAGAGTCCCTTCTGCACGGCGTCGAGCGCGCCGTCGTGGTCGCCGAAATGCGCGCGGAGCTTGCCGAGCTGCAGATACGTCCACGGATAGTTCGGCTCCTCCTGTGCGCCTTTTTCAACCGCGCGGAGTGCGTCATCGAGGCGGCCGCAGTACATGAGCGCGACAGCATAGCGGTAGTACCATGTGCCGCAGCCGCGTGCGTTCACCTCAGAGGCCGGCATCCACTGCATCGTGCGGTAATAGTATTCGTAGTCGTCCAGATTGTTGCACGCGTACGCGTACCAGAGGGCAATATCGAGATCGGCGTGCGCCTCCTCGCGCGTAAAATTCCCCTTGATCATGCCGTTCTTGATGTACGCCTCCAGATAGTACAGCATCTTGTAGAAATAGCCCGTCCCGCCGTCGTCCATTGCCTCAAGCTTTCGGATCGCTGTGGAGGAGAGCAGGGGTTTGCGCGCCGCATTGGGGGTGGAAAGATGCTTTTGGCAGGCCGCGATCATCTGCATCGTGTCTGCATCACCCGGGCGCGCGGCAAGTGCTGCCTCGAAGTAGGGCAGCGCGCGTCTCTCCTGACCGAGGTGGTAATAGGCGTACCCCATGCGGTAGTTCCAGAGATGATCGTCGTGGAAGTAATCTGCGTGCGGCGTGAGGAGCTCGATTGCCTTTTCGAAATAGGCGCGATCACCCGTGCCCGCCGCGTTGTTGTAGGCGCGTGCAAGCTCGCTGTCGAGTTCCGGCGTGCGCTCCTCTGCGGGGATGGCTTCGAGCTCCGCGATGATCTTTTGAAATTCTTCGTTCTCGTGCCAAATTTGGCACTGTTCGAGCAGTGTCATACAGTACTCCGTTTTGTAAATCCTTGATCTATGTCCGATAGGTAATCGGTGGGCATATATTTTCCCTCGTCGGTACGAACCGCATGATAGCATGAAACACCGGAGAAAAGCAAGCTCGGCCCCGTGCTGCAGAATTTGCAAAAGCGCGCCGCATTTGATACACTGGCGGGAGTGTTGTAAGGAGAGTATCGGACCATGAGCAATCGAACGAATGCCCGCGTGGCCGCAGAGCGCGGGGCACGGCTGACGAAGGAGGATGCACTCGCCCTCTATGAGGACAACGACCTCCTCGCGCTCGCTGCGTGGGCGCGTGCGGCGAAGGAGCGCGCGAGCGGGAAGAATGTCTACTATACGGTGAACCGTCACATCAATCTCACGAACATCTGCAGTGCGAACTGTCCGCTCTGCGCGTTCCAGGTGGAACAGGGCGATGCACGCGGCTACATCATGGAGACCGACGATGTGGCGCGCGTGCTGGAGACGGCGAAAAATACGCCGCGCCTCACGGAGATCCATATCGTGAGTGCGCTCCATCCCGACCGTCCCTTCTCCTACTACGAGGGCGTGGTGCGGCAGGTGCGCACGGCGCTTCCCCATGCGGACATCAAGGCATTCACGCCCGTGGAGATTGTGAACTTCGCAAAAGGCGAAGGGGTTTCTGTCCGCGACATCCTGCGCCGTTTGCAGGCGGCAGGGCTCTCATCCCTCCCCGGCGGCGGGGCGGAGATCCTCTCCGACCGTGTGCGTGCCGTCATCTGCCCGAACAAGGCAACGCGTGCGGAGTGGCTCGACTGTATGCGCACGGCGCACGCGCTCGGCATCCGTACAAATGCCTCCATGATGTACGGACACATCGAGACGGTGGAGGAGCGCATCGACCATCTGCTTGCCTTGCGCGAACTGCAGGATGAGACGGGCGGCTTTCAGGCGTTTATGCTCTTTCCGTTTCACCCCGAGAATACGGCGCTCGGTGCGGAGCGGAAACTCGCGCGCGTCGGCTCATGGGAGGATATGAAGATGCTCGCGCTCTCACGCCTTGTCCTCGACAATGTGGCGCATTTCAAGGCGTTCTGGGTCATGCTGACGCAGCCGATTGCGCAGCTGGCACTCGGTTTCGGCGCGGACGATCTCGACGGCACGATCGGCGAGGAGAAGATCATCCACGCGGCGGGGGCACAGACGCAGACGGGCATCACGCGGAGCGAACTGGATGCGATGATCCGCGAGGCGGGCTATGAGCCCGTGGAGCGCGATACGTTTTATCGGCCGATCGCGGCAGGGGAGGGCGCATGAGACTCACGGAGCAGGAGGCTGCCGATCTCCTCACGCACGGCGACCCGATCGAACTCGGACGTGCGGCGGACGCGGAGCGACGGCGGCGGTTCGGCGATACGGTGACGTTCATCGTTGACCGCAACATCAATTACACGAATATCTGCGTGAACGAGTGCCGTTTCTGCGCGTTCTACACGAAACAGGATGCGGAGGATGCGTATCTCCTGCCGCTGGAGGAGATTCTCGCGAAGGTCGGCGAGACGGCGGCAGCGGGAGGAACGCAGGTCATGATCCAGGGCGGCATCCATCCCGATCTGCCGCTCTCGTACTACGAGGATATGCTGCGCACCATCCGCAGCCGCTATCCCTCCATCGTGATCCACTCCTTTACGGCGACGGAGATCCTGTATTTCGCCCAAAAGGAGGGGCTTACGGTCGAGGATACGCTGCGGCGGCTGCAGGATGCGGGGCTCTCGTCGCTCCCCGGCGGCGGGGCGGAGATCCTCGTCGACCGCGTACGCAAGCTCATCGCGCCAAAGAAGATTATGACCGAGGATTGGCTGCGCGTCATGCGCACGGCACACAAGATCGGCATGGAGTCGACGGCGACGATGGTCATCGGCTTCGGCGAGACGATGGCGGAGCGCGTGGAGCACATGGAGCACATCCGCCGGCTGCAGGAGGAGACGGGCGGCTTCCGCGCGTTCATCACATGGACGTTCCAGCCGGGCAATACCGCACTCGGCGGAGAGAAGACGTCGAGCTGGGACTATATGCGGACACTTGCCCTCACGCGTCTCTACATGGACAATGTTGCGCATATCCAGGGTTCGTGGGTGACGCAGGGCGAGCGCATCGGGCAGCTGACCCTCGGCTTTGGCGCAGATGATCTCGGGAGCATCATGCTCGAGGAGAATGTCGTGCGCGCCGCGGGGACGCGGTATAATATGTCGATCAAGAAGATGATCGATCTGATTCGCGGCGCAGGCAGAGAGCCGGCACAGCGCGACACGCAGTATCGCGTGATACGGAGGTTTTGATATGGCAGAGCAACAGGTTCCGGCAGCGGGCTATGCCGTCATCGGCGGCTCGGGGACGCTCTCGAGCGATTTTCCGCGCGCCTCGATGGCGGCGGATGTGGAGATTCTCTCGGACGGGCTGCACTTTGCAACACCCTACGGCGAGAGCCCTGCGTTCCGCCTCTTCTCCGTCGCGGGACGGCGCGTGCTGACCTGCCGTATGCACGGCTGGCGCAGCGGCGTGACGCGCGCGGATGCGTCGCGGCAGGTGTTCTGGGTGCTGCGGGAGGCGGGCGTGCGGCGCATTCTCTCCGAGGGCGGCGTCGGGACGGTGAACCCGCTGCTCGACCCGCGCGACTTCCTCATCCCCGACGATTACCTTGATATGTCCGTGCGCAAGGATGTTATGCTCGACGGACGTTATCTGCTTGTGATGCGGGATGCGCTCTGCGCGGAACTTCGTACGACGCTCATTGAGGAAACGAGGAAGCGCTATATGGGCCGCATCTTCGACCGCGGCATCTACGCCGTCACCGACGGGCGGCATTTCGAGAGCCCTGCAGAGATCGCGATGCTGAAAGGGCACGCGGACATCGTGGGGCAGAGCCTCGCGCCCGAGGTCTACCTTGCGCGCGAGATCGGCGCGTGCTATGCGGGACTGTATTTCGTCGTCAACTACGGTGAGGGCATCCGCCCGTGGTCGCACGACACGCTCGCGCAGATATTCTACGACGATGCGCCCATGATCGGCGACATCCTGCTCGCCGCCATCCGCAGCGTTCCCACCGAGGAGAGCGTCTGCGAATGTCGCAGCCTGCGCAAGGAGACCCTGCTCAAGGACGTCTACAACGCGGAGTCGGATAAGGGGTGACGGAAATACACGAAAATCGTATAATAAACACAGAGAAAGGTGCTGCCGGTAAACGGTCAGCCCCGTAATCTAAGTGGTTATAAGGAACCCGCCTAGAGTTGGTGACTGGAGGCGGGTCTTCTTATGCTTTTAACGCTGCAATACAGATTGCAACGAGGAATACCAGTGAGAGAAACTCATATGGTCCCATAAGCATGCCCCCTTTTGCTGACCTGTCCAAGAGTCAAGCCCGGAGGGCACAGACGATTGGGAAACAGGTCATATGCGGAAACGACCCAAGAGCGCAAGCATGAAATGCGACGTGCGATTGGATGCCGTTGACCGCCAAAGGGGCTGAGAATCGACCGCCTACCGTTGTTGTTGGCAACACCTGCGTGGATTATATCACGAAAGATTATTTTTGCGAACGTGTGTTTTGTAAAGTGCAAATAAACTTGCTGCAAAGAAAAGAAACTGTACTGTATACACGCTGAAATCGGTTGACACCAATTCCCCGCGGTGCTAGGATGATGGCGCAGGGCATCCTGCGGAACGTATCCGAAAGAAGGGGTGCGCCATGATCGATCCGATTCTGCTTTCAGTATTCACGCCCGACTGCATATGAACTGTGTGCGGTCGGGCTTTTTGATGTGCAGGGAGGTTTTTGCCATGTCGATTCACATTGGAAAAGTCGTCATCATCGGGGCAAGCCATGTAGGCTCTGCCGTACTCAATAAGATCACGGATTTTCAGCTCGCCTCCGAGATCGCGCTCATTGATCTCGATATGGATCGTGCGCGCGGCGAGGCACTCGATACGAGTCATGCGATGTCTTCGCCGTACAGTACGAACATCAAGATTCATCCGGGGACGTATGAGGACTGCCGCGATGCGTCATTCATCGTCATCACGGCGGGACCGTCCATCCTGCCCGGTGAGACGCCCGATCGGCTGAAACTCGCGAGCACGAATACGAAGGTCATGCGCTCTGTGTTCAGTGAAATTGTGAAGTACACGAAGGATGCCATGATCATCATGATTACAAATCCGCTCGATGTGGCGACGTATGTCGTTTCGACGGAGTTCGACTATCCGCGTGCAAAGATTCTCGGTACAGGAACACTGCTCGAGACGTATCGCCTGCGCTATATCCTTGCCGAACATTACGATATCGATCCGAAGAATGTCCAGGGCTACGTGCTCGGAGAGCATGGCAACGACGCCTTTGTCGCATGGTCAACGGTGAACTGCGCCAGTCTCGGTCTCGATTATCTCGACGCGTATTTCGAGCGCAGTGAAAAACTCGACCGCTGCGATATCGAGCATGGGATCATACAGACGGCCTATGATGTCGTCAATCTGAAGGGATATACGAATACGGGCATCGCCATGGTCGCCTGCCGCTTCATCAAGGCGATCCTCTACAACGAGCATACGATCCTGCCCTGCTCCGCTGTCATGGACGGTGCATACGGCATGCGTGATGTTGCGCTCTCCATTCCGCGCATGATCAGTCAGGACGGCATCGTGCGCTCCTTCGAGGTGCGCCTGCCCGATGACGAGATGGAGAAACTCCTGCGTTCACAGAAGAGTGTCCGTGCCGCGCTCGACGGTGCAGGGGTGAAATAAGGAACAAAAGATCTGCGGACATAAGAAAACAAGCCCATGCGTTCGTGCATAGGCTTGTTTTACATTTTGAACAGGTCACTGTGTGTTCCTGTTCTCGTCAGATAAAGCAGGAGCGTATCATCAGAAATCTCATAAATGAGCAGCCAGTCCGGCGTGATGTGGCACTCGCGGCATCCTATATAGTTTCCTGTGAGCATGTGGTCATAATGTTTTTGTTCCAGCGGTTCGCCATTTGCCAGTTTCTTAATGACGGCAGAAAGTAGTTCCGTATCATAGCCGCGCTTGGCAATACGTTTCAAGTCCTTCTGGAAACGGGAGGTCGGACGGATCGTGTACTTCATGCGAGCAGATCCTTCATCATCGCATCGACATCGGTGTAGCGTTTTCCGAGATCTGGATCTTCCTTCATACGGCGGACTTCGTCGAGGGCTTCCCGTGTTTCGGCATTCAGGGGATCGCCGCCGATCTCAAAAGGAAGACGGTACTCCCGCACCGTCTTTCGCGCAAAGATATTGAACGCCGTCGTCATGCTCATGCCCATATCCGCACAAAAAGCGCTGAACTGCTCCTTCAGATCGTTGTCCATGCGTATGCTGACGTTGGTCTGTGACATTGCAATTCCTCCTTTTTATGTATAGAATAATGCAAGTCATGTGCACTGTCAAGAAATCTCAAGATAAATGAATCGCCGATAAAACCAGTGCCGACACTTTTGCACAATCTTTTTATCAGTGATTTCTTATAACTATAGACTGACACAATAGTAGGGGCTGTTGCACAAAAGCGGTTTTACTTTTGTGCAACGGCCCTCGTTTGAGCCCAGTTTTTTTGAGACCACCACATGTATGCGGCATCTCTTTGTTTATCATCGATTCGGCTATTTGTGTCCAAGCTGTTTGCGGAGGCTCTGCGTTTCTACGATTCTGTAGTTAGAGAGCCAGAGCTGCTTATCTTTACCGGCAAATTGCGGATTGGTGGAGGTTTCAAAGGTGTTTTGAACGATAGAGATACCGACCTCGTTCCATATCTTAATGGGGTTGAATTGCCAATGCAACATTCCTGAGTTGCTGTCAAAGCGGAGCAAACTGCGAAACGCTCCAAAGATCGGATAGATGTAGCCACTGGAAACAGCATAGTCAACAGGGGACGAAAGGAAAGCAGTCTCTGAAGAGGTGTTCAGGGATTCGATTCCTCGGACACTACCAAAACGCGGATTTGAAATACCCTGTCCCTTCTTATAGTCCTTGTATTTTTCGGGAAGTTCGCGTTCGATGGCGTCATAGAGTTCTACCAAAAGAGGAATTTCGTTGGTCAGTGCCTGATAGAACGGTGTTTCACTTGCCTCTTTGTAGCGTTTGAATACCTGCGCTTTGCCAGAGTAGCTTTGAACCGGTGCAGCACTGTCGTCGGGGTATTTATCAATATCAAAAGCGTACATGAGACGAAGCAGTTCAGAAATATGTATGGCCTTGTTCTCGTTATCCTTATAGGCAATCTTGTCGGCGTAGGGCTGTCCGCTGATTGCCATTTTTACGCCATCGAATTTGTCGTCCAAGTTGAATAATGCCATATCGGAAACCTGAACAGATGTATTGCGCGCATCAGAAAGACGCGTAATATTCTGCACGTTTGCAATGACCTCGATGCGGACAAATTTACGGAGATCCGCAGGGATTTTGTCGCGGTTTTGCATAATAGCAGTATATGTATGTCCGCCATCCAGAATCCCGTACAGGAACTTATCATTCTCGTTATCCTGATTTCCAATATCAATCGTAACCTCTGAATTGGAGGCATTGAAACTCAGCGATTTAGCAGCAATGACAATCCCGCGGTTATTGATGTAGAAATCATTTTCTGGCTCGACTACGGCGGCAAGCAGGCTACGTGCAACATTTGTAGTCATTTTGGGTTCGCGTGGGTTGACATCCAAAGGAATGCGGGACGGTAAGTCCTTCATATCAACCAATAGATAGTAGAGTGTCTCACAGGTACGTTCATCTTTATCTCCCTTATAGTAGGGAGATGAGAGCGTGCGAAGAGCTTCGACTTTAAACTTTAAATTTGCCATGATAGTGGCCTCCTTTTTAGATATTTTTTCGAGAGCTATTGCTCTGAATTCATAAGTAGTATATCATAGATATCAAATAAAACAATGCACCATGGTACAGAATGAGGGAGATATGGCTGAAAAAAAGGAAAAGACAGAAATGCTTATTCGAATTGGACGTCTGCTCGAAGAAAAACGGAAGGCTCTGGGAAAACAGTATAGAAGTCGTGAGCAGTTTATCGACAAACGAAGTGTGGAAGTATTTGGCGGAATGGACTGGATTTCATACCGACATCTCTGTAACATTGAGCATGGGAAAAACTGGATCAGCATCGAAAAGCTATTTATATTAGCTGCTGCATTGGACATGGAGCCTGGGGAACTGTTCGACGAAATCGCAGAAATATACCGAGATTCACCGCGTTAAACCCTGATTATAATAAAAGAAAGTGAGGCATATCCAGATAGGCATGGATGTGCCCCACTTTCTTTAGAATGATCTGTTTCCTATGCCTCCGTTGCCTCATATCCAACCATCAGCGCCTGCATATTCGCGTCGACGGTGTGCGGCGGGACACGGTTTGTCACAGCGGTCTTGACTGCGTCGAGCGGAACAATGCCGGAGACGCGTGTGATCGTGCCGAGGGCGACGATGTTTGCAAAGAGCGGCTTGCCGATCCGTTCGATGGCAAGCGTTGTGATGGGGACGGAGACGACGTGTGATGCCGCGGGCACGTTCGGGACGAGCTCGCTGTCGACGATGAGGATGCCCTTTTCGGGATCGAGATCGCCTGCGTATTTGTCCGCGGCCGCCTGTGTCATGGCGAGCACGATGTCGGGGTGCTCGACGTGCGGATGGTAGATCACATCATCGCTCACGATGACCTCGGAGCGGGATGCGCCGCCGCGTGCCTCGGGACCGTAGGACTGCGACTGCGCGACATTCATGCCGCAGGCAGCCGCTGCCTCGGCGAAGATGATGGCGGCAGTGATGACGCCCTGCCCGCCGGAGCCTGAGAGACGAAGTTCCTTCTGCATATCAGAGCCCTCCTGCACGCCGCTGAATCTCGGCGTTTGCCATGCCGTACTCCTCGCCCTCGCATGCGCAGAGCAGTCCGATGGGGAACTTGTCCGGCGTGCGCTTTTCGGGCGGGAGGTTGTCCCACGCCGTCTTCATGACGGCAGAATCGCGCATCCATTCGAGCATTGCGGCGGGCGAGCCCATCTTGTTCTTGCGGCCGTATGCCGTCGGGCACTGAACGATGGCCTCGACGAGTGAAAAGCCGTGGTTCTGGAGGCCTCCCTCGATCATCTGCGTGAGATGCTTGACGTGGAATGCCGTGGAGCGTGCGACGTAGGTCGCGCCCGCTGCCTCTGCAATGCGGCATGCGTCGAGTGCACGGTCGATTGTGCCGTAGGGAGCCGTTGTCGTGGATTTGCCCGGCGGTGTTGTCGGCGAGGACTGTCCGCCTGTCATGCCGTAGATGTTGTTGTTGAAGAGGATGACCGTCAGCTCGACGTTGCGCCGGCAGCCGTGCAGGAAATGATTGCCCCCGATGGCAGTGCAGTCGCCGTCTCCTGTGATGACGATGACGTTCAGTTCGGGACGTGCAAGCTTGATCCCTGTTGCAAAGGGAATGGCTCTCCCGTGCGCCGTGTGTACGGTATCAAAGTCCATATAGCCGGAACCGCGCGAGGAGCAGCCGATGCCGGAGACGATGACGGTATTGTCCTGCGTCATGCCCTCCGTGCTCTCGATCGCCTGCGCGATGCATTTCAGCGCCGTGCCATTGCCGCAGCCCGGACACCACAGGTGGGGCAGGCGGTTCTGTCGAAAATACTGCTCAAAGCTGCGATTTACTTCTGCATGCGTATTCATATCGGTGCCCATCCTAACCCTCCTCGCTCATGCGCCGAATCTCCGCCGCAATCTCCTGCGGCGTGAAGTCCAGCATATTGTACTTGAGGCACGGACGGACAGGAGTCCCGTGCGATGCGCGCGTGACCTCGCCGGTGAGCTGCCCGTAGTTCAGCTCTGCAACGAGGATTTTCTTCACGCGGTCGGCAAGTCTGCCGACCGCGGCATCGGCAAAGGGCCAGATCGTCTGGAGGCGCAGGAAGCCGACGCGGATGCCTTCGGCACGCGCCGCGCGCACCGCCTCATATGCCGTGCGCGCCGTACCGCCGTAGCTGACGACGGCATACTCCGCATCCTCCATGAAGTGTTCCTCCGTGTGGATGATCTCCTCGCCCACGCGGTTGATCTTTTCATGCAGACGGTGGATCAGCTGCTCCGTGACGACGGGGCTGCCCGAGGGGAAGCCCGTCTCATCGTGGAGGAGGCCCGTCACATGGATACGGTAACCGTCGCCGAAGCGTGCCACATCGGGGACGAGATCCTCGCCCACGGCAAAGGGCTGATAGCCCTCGGCGCGCGTTTTCTTCGGCAGGCGGCGCGGATAGATCTCGAGTTCGTCCGCAGAGGGGAGAACGACATTTTCGCGCAGATGCCCGACAATCTCATCCGTCAGCAGAATAACGGGCGTGCGGAAGCGCTCGGCGTAGTTCACTGCCATCACTGCCATATCGAACGACTCACGGACGCTCCAGGGCGAGAGCGCGATCATCGGATGATCGCCGTGCGTGCCCCAGCGCACCTGCATGACATCGCCCTGCGAGGGGGCAGTCGGCTGTCCCGTCGAGGGGCCGACGCGCTGGACGTTCACGAGGACGCACGGAATCTCAGCGCATGCCGCGTAGCCGATCAGCTCCTGCTTCAGCGAGAAGCCGGGACCGCTTGTCGCATCCATCACCTTTGCCCCTGCGAGCGATGCGCCGAGGATGGCGCCCATTGCGCCGATCTCGTCCTCCATCTGGAGGAATGTGCCGCCGATCCGCGGCAGCATCTTTGCCATCTGCTCCGCGATCTCCGTCGACGGCGTGATGGGGTAGCCCGCGAAGAACGTCACGCCTGCGGCGACAGCACCCTCGGCGATCGCCTCGTTGCCCTGCATGAGCCTTGCTTTGCTCTCGCTCATCTCACGCCCTCCTCTCTACGAATATCGCGAAGTCGGGACAGCGCATCTCGCACTGTCCGCATGCGATACAGTCTTCCGGACGGACGGGCGTGATCTTGCCGAGAAGGCTTACCTCGAGCACCTTCTTCGGACAGAACGCTGCGCAGATACCGCAGCCCTTGCACCGTTTTTCCTTAATGTACAGCTCACCCTTCATGGCGCTCAACTCCCGCCGGGATGCGGAAACACATCCCAAATACACAGAATACCTTGCATCCGTCTTTATCCGCGCGGATGATTTCAATATTATAACAGAAGATACAGAAAAAATGAAACAGTATACATGAATACATGCGAGCTTATTTCAAGGATAAAATGCCTGACGCACCTTCTTCTCCGTAGCAATCTGTGAACACATTGATTTAGGAGGTGCCTGTTTGACATTTTATACCTACAACTACATCACGCAGCACAGCCAGTTCAACAACGCAGTATGGTATGCGCTGTCGTTTCTCGCACTTGCGGCACTTCTTTTTGTGAGCATTAAATATCTGCGCAACCGTCTTGTGTCGCGCTACCGGGACCTCATTGTCATTCTGTTTCTCGCGGTCGCATTCCTCGGCGGGATGCAGTGGAACGATTACAACCGTACGAAGAGCGATGTGGAGGCAACCTCGCGTGTGGTGCAGTTCTTTCACACGTTCAGTGAGGATATGGGCGTGCCTGTGGAGGATGTCCGAACAAACTCCACCTATTTGAAACAGGGGATGCTCGTCGACGTGCAGGGGACGTTTTACGCGGTGACGTTCAATGCGGACTTTACCTCGTTCCAATACGAACGGACGCATCTCCTTGGCCGCGACGTGAAGATTGCGGACAAGGAGGACTGATATGCTGATCTACTCTCTGATGCTGGGCAAGCTTGCGCTCGGCCTGTTATGCCTCATCCTCCAGATCGATCTGCTCGGCAAGGGCAACCTCGCGCCGAACTCCGCGACGGATCAGGTGCAGAACTACGTGCTCGGCGGCATCATCGGCGGCGTGATCTACAACAATGCCATCTCGATTCTGGATTTCCTGCTCGTGCTCATCGCGTGGACGATGCTCGTGCTGATCCTGAAATATCTCAAGATGAACAGCGGTGCGATCAAGGACTTCGTCGACGGCAGTCCCGCCGTGGTGATCGAGCGCGGCAAGATACTCATGGATGAGTGTATGCGGCACGGAATGCTCGCACATGACATCATGCTGAAACTCCGTATGACGGGGGTCTACTATGTAAAGGATGTAAAGCGTGCCGTGCTTGAGCCGAACGGGCAGCTGACCGTCATCCAGTACGGCGAGCAGAACGCGCGCTATCCGATTATCCTTGACGGGCAGGTGGATGAGGATATTCTTGAACTCATCGACAAGGACCGCGACTGGCTCAAGGGCGAGCTGAGCATGGCGGGCTACGAGCCGAAAGACATCTACATCGGCGAGTACAAGGACGGTGCGCTGATCGTTCATCCATATGAGAATGTGTGAGGGGACAGATAAAAACACCCGACTGCTGAAGCGGTCGGGTGTTTTCATGTCTTTTTATGCTGATGGATCCACGTGAGAAGTTCTTCCTGTGAGCTCTTTCCGGAGGCGACTTCCAGAATAATGGTATAGAGTTCCTTCTGCGTGTATTGAAGGAAGACCCCATTCAGTGCCAGAGACACAAGCATTGTATGTGCACCGATGCGCTTGTTGCCGTCAATCATCGCGTGATTTTCAATCAAGCCGTATCCAAGACGTGCGGCTTTCTGTTCGAGCGTAGGGTACAAATCTGTGCCGTCGAAGGACATAAATGGCGCAGCCAGGGCAGCGTCGAGGAGTGTCTCATCGCGAACACCATAACTGCCGCCAGTCGCATTGATGAGTTCCATGTGCATCTGAAGCACCTGCTGCTTTGTCAGGCGGATCATTTTGCCAGCACCGCGTATGCGTCTCGGTTTTCCTCCATCAGTTTGCGCGAAACGGCAAGCACATCCGCATCTGACAAGGCTTCATTGCGATCAACCTGCTGAAAGTCAATGACGAGGTAGCGCGGAGCATTGTTCTTTAGAATGACCGCCGATCCTTTTTCATCGACGAGCCGTGCAACCTTGGAAAAATTTTGATTTGCCTCGGTCATGGAAATCATCGTATCGGTATTGATATTCATGAGCCCGCCTCCTTTCATTCAGCATAGCATAAATATAGGATAAATACAACCTATATTGCTTACTCCTTTACCCGATACGCGACTGCATACATGACGGGCAGCACGAGCAGGGTCAGCACGGTTGCAACGATGAGGCCGCCCGCGATGGCGACGGCCATCGGGCCCCAGAAGATGCTGCGCATGAGCGGGAGCATGCCGAGGATGGCGGCGCCTGCGGTGAGCATGATGGGGCGAAAGCGCAGGATGGCCGAGTCAATGATGGCATCCATAGGCTTCTCTCCTGCCTCCTCATGTTTTTTGATCTGGTCGATGAGGATGACGGAGTTGCGGATGATCATGCCGAAGAGGGCGAGGACGCCGAGGTAGGCGACGAAGCCCATCGCAGAGTTCGTGAGGAGCATGGCGAGTACGACGCCGATGAGGCCGAGCGGTGCGGTGAGGAGGGTGAGCGTCATCTTGCCCATGGTGCCGACCTGGATCATGAGGAGGGTCATGATGATGAAGACCATGGCAGGAATGGGCTGCATGAGATAGCCCATGGAGTCGGCAGAGTCCTCGAGCGCGCCTGCGGTCTCAATGGTTGTGCCGGCGGGCAGGTTCGAGCGGAGCTCTTTCGTCGCCTCATAGGCGCGCATGGCGGCGTCATTGCCCTCGCCCTTCGTGATCTCCGCCTGCACCATGATGGTCGGGCGCAGATTGTGGCGCTTGATGAGTCCGTCCTCTGCCTCATAGGAGAGGTGTGCAATCTGCGCGAGAGGGACATAGCCGCCGCTCGTCGCGATCGGGAGCTCGCCAAGACGTTCGAGGTTTGTACGATCCGTATCTCTGAGGCGCAGGACGATGCCGATGGTGCGGTCGCCCGTGTAGAACTCCGCTGCCTGTGCGCCTGTGAGTTCGGTGTAGAGCATCTGCTTAACCGTTTTTGCGCTGATGCCGTAGAGTTTCAGCTTTTCCTTGTCGAAGTCGATGCGGACCGCTTTTGCCTTCTCCGTCCAGTCGAGATGGACGTTCGTCACGTTGGGATCGGAGGCGACGACAGCGGCGACCTCTTCGGCGAGCTTGCGCACCTCGTCCGTTGTGGGTGCGGAGACGCGCAGCATAACGGGAAAGTCGACGGGCGGACCGGTCTGGATGTATTGCGTGGATACCCGCACGCCGCTGAGCTCATTGCGGCGTGCATCGGCGATGACGTCAGCAAGCTCCTCGCGTGCAGCGGTATCGTTTGCCGTGATGACGAACTGTGCTGTGTTCGCAGCGTCGGCCTTCGGGTCGACGGGGAGGACGAACCGCGGCGTGGACTGTCCGATGTAGGCAGCGTAGTTCTGGATCTTGTCCGTATGCGTGTTCAGGACCGTCATGAATCGATCTGCCTCTGCCTGTGTAGCCTGGATGGATGCGCCTGTGGGCAGGGTGAGGCGGACGAGCAGCTCGGGACGCAGGGAGGGTGGGAAGAAGGTCTGCTTGATGTGCGGGAAGGCGATGAGCGACAGGATAAAGATGACCGTGGTGCCGATGAGCACAACGGCGCGGTGGGCGAGGAAGAGTGTCAGCACACGCCGAAAGAGCCGGTAGAACCGGCTGGCATAGGGATCGTGCGCCGCTTCGCCGTCCGCATTTTGCTTGACGCGGATCAGATAGTATCCGAACAGCGGCGCGACCATGACGGAGACGATCCAGCTCAGAACGAGCGCAATGCCGATGACGGGGAAGAGTGCGGAGCAGAACTCGCTCGCCATGCCCTTGGAGAAGGCGACGGGAATAAAGCCCGCGCAGGTGATGAGGGTGCCTGTGAGCATGGGCTTGGCGGTCTGGGTAAAGGCGTAGCATGCGGCGTCGAAGCGTCCCATGCCGCGCTCGAGCTGGACGCTCATCATCTCGACGGCGATGATGGCGTCGTCGACGAGGAGGCCGAGGGCGATGATGAGCGCGCCGAGAGAGACCTTGTGCAGGTCGATGCCGAGGAGGTACATGAAGACGAATGTGCCCGCGAGGACGAGCGGGATGCAGCCCGCGACAACAAGCCCGGTGCGGAAACCGAGCGAGAGAAAGCTGACGGCGAGTACGATGATGATGGCGAGTGCGAGGGTCTCCACGAAGTCGTGGATGGAGCTCTGCACGACGGCGGGCTGATTCGACACCTCGTGGAGCTCGGCGCCGAGCGGGAGATCCTGCTGAATCGCGGCGGTCAGTTCTTTGAGATGTGTGCCGAGGGCGAGGATGTTGCCGCCGTCCTCCATGGAGACGGCAATGCCGACGGCGGGGGCACCATTATAGAACATCTTCGGATCGGGCGGGTCGATTGTTTTGCGCTCGACACTTGCAATGTCGCCGAGGCGGAATATTTTCCCGTTCGCGGCGATGGGAAGCGCACGGATGTCCTCGATGTTCTCGAATACGCCAGAGGCGCGGAGATGGACGGTGTCGCTTGCAGTCTCAAGGGTGCCGCTCGTCATCATGGCATCCTGCGCGCTGAGCGCGTCCGTGATTGTTGTGGGCGGAATGCCGAGCTGCGCAAGGCGTTCGAGGGCGATCTCTACGTAGATGCGCTCGCGCTGCGCGCCGACCAGGACGACCTTCTGCACGCGCGGAACGGCGAGGATGCGGCGCCGCGCATCCTCCGCCATGGCACGCAGTTCCTCGTAGGAGTAGTCCGCGCCCGTGATGGCGTAGACGGAGCCGTACACATCGTCAAAGCGGTCGTTGTAGTAGGGGCCGTAGACACCGTCCGGCAGGTCGTGCTTTGCATCTTCGCCGAAATTGCGCACGTCGCGCCATGTCGGGCGAATCTGGGAGGCGTCGAGTTCATCGCGCAGCTGGAGGTAGATGATGGTCTGACCCGCGCGGGTTTCACTCATGATCTTCTTGAGCCCTAGCGTATCCTGAAAACGCCGCTCGAGTTTATCCGTGACCTGCTCCTGCATTTCCTCTGCGGTTGCGCCCGGCCATGCGGCAGAGATGACCATCTGGCGGATGGTGAAGGCGGGATCCTCCATGCGGCCGAGCGACTCATAGGCGAAGATGCCGCCGATAGTAAAGACGATGATGAAATACCAGACGAGCGTGCGATGGCGCAGCGAGAGTTCGGTGAGGTTCCTCATTTCGTCCGCACCTTCTCTCCCTCACGGAGCTGGTGAACGCCTGCCGTTACGATGACGGCACCCTGTGCGAGACCCTCAACAACGGCGTCGTTGGCATAAAATGCCGTGACCGTAACAGGCTGGAGATGTACGACGCCGTCCTCAACGACGTAGATCCCCGCCTGATCGCCTGTTTGATAGAGAGCAGAAAGCGGGATCACGGCGCCGGCGGCAGCCTTTTCGGTGAGATGGACACGCGCCGTCATGCCGAGCGGGAGGTCGTCGGGTGCGTTCGTGAGCGCAATGCGCGCGGTATAGGTACGGCTGGCGGCGTCAGGGACAGGGGAGATCTCGCGCACATAGCCGGACAGCATCGCACCTGTTGCCCACAGGGAGACGGCGGCAGGCATCCCGACGACGATTTCGGAGAGTCGGCTCTCGGGAACGGCGATCTCGATCTCACGTTCTCCTTCCTGCGTCAGCGTCAGGACGGTCTGCCCTGCGGCGACGACCTGTCCCTCCTCTGCTGCAATGTTCGAGACGACGCCGTCCGCGCCTGCGATGAGGTTCGTGTAGCCGAGCGCGTTGCGGCTCGTCGCATCCTGCGCGACCGCCTGCCGATAAGCCGCCTCGGCGGCCCGCTCGTTCGTGCGGTACTGATCGAGCATCGCCGCAGAGATCGCCTGCGCTGCATAAAGCTCTTCATAGCGTGCGCGCTCCGTGCGTGCGAGCTCATAGCGGGAACGTGCAGCGGCAACACCTGCACCCGTGGCATTTGCCTGCTGCTGCACATCGCGCGCGTCAATGACCATGAGCACGTCGCCTGCGCGGACATGTGCGCCGGCATCTACATTGCGCGAGAGGATCTGTCCGCCGACCTGAAAGGCGAGCCGTGTCTCGTAGCGTCCGCGCACGGTGCCGCTGTATCCTGTCTCCGTCGAGGATGCGTCGCCGACCGTCATCGTCCGTACGAGGGGCGGCTGCACCTCCGCCGTATCGCTGCCGCAGCCGGAAAGAACTGAGAGTGCCGCCGCGAGAATGACTGTGAGATAGAAACGCTGCTGCATGGTGAATCTCCCTTTCGTACCGAATAAGTTATGTAGATTTTACCACTGAACCTGGAGCGTGTCCATAAGGAGGGAATTTGAACCCCTGCGGATTTTGTGTTAGAATAACTCTCGATAGTACAGAGGAAGAACGGATCAATGCAGAGCTGTCGTATCGGTGTTCATTTTCACTCTGCCGCCGTCGACAAATCCTTCGCAGAGCACTGCTTTGCGGAGGGAGTGCCGTCTTGGCAGGAAAATCTGCGCCGATCGGACGGCATTCATTTATCCGTGCTTCCTCGGGAAAGGATGTCATGATGGACGAGGAATTGCGGCGATATGAGAAGATTCGCGGCGCGTATCGTTCGGTGGGGCGGCTGGCAAATCTCTACGACGGGATGATGACCTACTCGACATGGTCGGGGAAACTCATCTCGCGTCTCGTGTGGGGGCTTGATCGGGACGGTGTGAGCCGCTATGTGGGGCTGGCGCTGCGCGCGGCGCATGCCGGCTTTGCAGGACGACTTCTCGAAGTACCTGTCGGGACCGGCTGCCTCTCGCTTCCGGTTTACGCTGAGCTGCCTGATGCCGATATCACCTGTCTCGATTACTCTCCCGCGATGCTCGCTGCGGCGCGTGCGCGGGCAGATGCGCTCCATATCCGCAATGTCGCGTTTGTGGAGGGCGATGTCGGGCAGCTGACCTTCGAGGATGATTTCTTTGACGCGGCAGTCTCGATCAATGGATTCCACGCGTTCCCGGACAAGGATGCCGCGTGGAGCGAGCTGCACCGCGTGCTGCGCCCCGGCGGACGGCTGACGGGCTCGGTATTCGTCCTCGGCGGGAATCCGCGTACGGAGTTCGTTGTGACGCAGCTCTATACGCGCATGGGATTCTTCACGCCGCCGTACGATACGCAGGAGAACCTGACGAAGCGTTTGAGCGCGCTCTATCGTGAGGTGTCGGTCGAATGCGTCGAATCGCTTGCATGTTTTTCTTGTGTGAAATAGGGAATGTCATATGGTTACCGTTTTGCGAAGGAGGATGACTTATGAAATTTCGTACACTTTCACGTATTGTTGCTGCTGCATTCATCGCGGGCGGCGCCTATGCCGCAGCGCCGGCAGCCTATGCGGAAGATGCGCCGCAGCCTGCCGCTGAGCAACCGGCGCAGGCAAAGTCGCCGTTTGACGAAAAGGTTCTGGAGCAGCATGTGATGGCGACGGTTGCGCGCTTTGAAAAGGGTGATATCGACGGTCTGCAGGCGGAGGCGACGCAGGATATGCGCGCGCAGCTGACGGCAGATCAGGTCAACGCGGCCAAAGCACAGTTTGCGCCGAAGTGGGGGGCGCGTGTCAGCAGCGGGAAGATGTATATGACGGCCGGACAGGAGAACGGCGCATGGTTTGCGGTCTGCGAGATCGCGGTTGGCTACAAGGAGACTGCGGTGATCTATCGCGTCAGCTATGATGCGAATATGAATCTTGCGGGGATCTTTATCCGCTGAGTATATTTTCCGTATAAAGAGGGCCCGCACGGCAATGCCGTGCGGGCCCGTTGTGTTCTTTTGCGGCGCATTCTTTGCTTTGCGTTACGCCGCGTCGTTGTAGACGCTGTTGTCGTATCCTTCGTCGTTCGTCGTCGTTGTGTCAGACGTGCGCGCCGCCGTCGACTGGAACGGTGCGGCGCTGTCGTAGGTGGTCTGCACGCCGTAGAGTGTCGTCTCATCCTTTGTCTGGATATAGAGCTCCGTGCCTGCCGGATGATCGACGTTCTTGCCGCGCACGAATGCGCCGGCGACGACGCCGATGGGGCCGAGAACGGCAATGCCCGCGAGCGATGCGCCCGCTGCCATCGCGAGATGCTCCATTTCCTTCTTTGCCTCTTCGCCGATGTAGGTCGTCACATAGGTGCCGTCGAGCGCTTTTGTGCTCTTGAAGTCGATCTCGACCTGTGCGTTGCGGCCGAAGTTGCGTGCCTGGCGCACCTTTGTGACCGTGCCCTCGCCGCGCGAGCCCTTCGTGAAGACGAGGGTATCGCCGACGAAGACATCGTCCGCAACCTGGTATTCAATGGTGTCGCCGACCTTGAGATCCTTTGCGTTGACCGGGGTCACGAGCGCGATCTTGATGAGGGTGTTCGCGGGGACGGAGACGGAGGTGACGGGGATATCCTTCGTGCCGAAGGAGGCCATCGACAGTGCGGAGATGCGTTTTTTAAACGTGCCTTCGCCGGTCTTGCCGAGCAGTGCCATCTCCATCTCGCTGATGCGCTCCTGTACGGAGCGCATGCTTGTCTCATGGTTGATGTTCCACTCGATGGCGTTGAGGTCCATCAGGACGGAGGGCGTTGTGCTGTTCGTATAGACCTCGTCGTAGATCGCGTCGATGCGGGACATGAGGCTCCCGCTGCGGTGGCTGCCGTCATAGTCGCGTTCGAGGCGATTGACGCGGTCAATGAGCGCGCCCGTCTGCTCTCTGCCGTAGGTGTCCTGCTCAATGAGTGCGAGCTTGGACTGGACGGCGTTCGGCGGCTCCGCTGCAAATGCCGTGCCCACGGATGTGAGTCCGAGCACGAGGGTCAGCGCGAGCGCACATAGTTTCTGTCGCATGGATTGATCCTCCTCCTGTTATGCTGTCTGCTGCTTTTCTGCGAGCAGCTCCTCGATAAAGTCCACGATACCCCGCATCGGCGAAGCGGGCGTATAAACCCGCGGTGCATCCATGCCCTGCATCGTACGCAGAATCTCCTTCGTGTCATAGACCTCGACGCGTGCGTCAAAGATCCGATACGTTCCCGCCTGATGGTTGAAGCGCATGTGATAGAGATAGAGGCGATTCTCCGCCACCTTGATGACGGCGACGACGGCATCGAACTCTGTGTCTGAGACGCGGGCAATGCTCGCGGCATCCACATAGTAGCCCGTATCGTCCTCTGCGTCGACGAAGCGCATATCCTCTGCTGCCTCGCACACGCCGCAGCACGCAATAAAGAGAGCGATGGCAAGCAGAAAACTGCCCGCCGTGAAACGCTGCATCTGTGCAACCGCCTCCTTTCCGTATGAGTCCTCTCCAATTCGGGTCTATTATAGTGGAAAAGTTTTTGCGCGTCAAATTTATCTTGGGATTAGAATGTGCGGGCCTGTAAGGGGGAAGCCCCGGAAAGGCCCTCTTTTAGGTTGCGAAAATTCCGTTTATGATGTAGTATAATAACGTCTGATTACGATATGAAGCACTGAGAAAAGACAGGAGAACGCGCCGATGACCATAGCTTTGAAAACGCGCATCCTATTCGCGCTGACTGCCGCCTGCACCGTCCTCCCGAGCAGCGTCGATGCCGCATACACCGGGGACGGCGATACCGGCATTCAGCGTTTGGACTTTATCGAGAACCGCCGCCGCGAAGAGCGGGCGAACCGCCTCACAGAGGAACAGGAGAAGCTGCTTGCCGACGTGCAGGCGATGCAGAAGTATCTGCGCCATCCCGTAAAGAAGGATGAGCCGTCTCCCATCGCGTTCGAGGGCGACGACCTCACCTATGACGAGCGTACGGGCGAGTTCACGGCGAAGGGGCATGTGGACGTCGTTCAGCTCGAGGCACGCCGTTTTCAGGGGGACTATGTTGAGGGCAATACGACGACGGGCGATGTCTCCGTTCCTGACCGCGCGCATGTGCTCCAGATGACTGCGGGCACATCCCGCGTGACGCTCGACGGCTTCCGCATCAAATACAATTACCGTACGCACGAGGGCACGATGGCCGAGGCGAACGGCAAAGTCGGCGCGTACTACATGACAGGAAAGCGGTTCGAGTTCTATCCGGACAAGATCATCGTCTATGACGGCACGCAGACGAAATGCTCTGCGAAGAAGCCTGACTACCATCTGAGCTCGGATGTGGCGGAGATCTATCCCGGGAACCGCATGGTGCTGACCAATGTGAAATTCTGGCTGAAGAATAAGGTCATCTTTACGAAGAAGCGCCACGAAGTCAACGCATCGAAGCCCATCCAGCGGAACTTTCCGCGTGCCGGCTATGACAGTGACGACGGCCTCTGGCTGGAGCAGACGTTCGAGCAGGAAGTCGCTCCGAGGGTCACCGCCGCCGCCCATCTCCAGGTGACAACGCAGAACGGCTGGCGCAGCCACTACGATCTCGGCTGGGAGAACCGCGGAGCGAGCGCCCTGCTCACCTACGGCAACTTTGAGGACGGCGACAACGAATGGATCAAAAAGGAACCGTCGCTCATCCTGGGCTATGCACAGCGCCTCGGCAAGACGCCGATCAGCTACAACCTCTATTCGGAGTACGGGCGCTGGTACGGCAGCGGCATCCACAGCAATCATTGGAAGTACGGCATCTCACTCGTGCACGATACGATTCCGTTCCACGGGTTCGGGCTGGATCTTGCCGCGGGGTATTCCGTCACGCGTGAGAGCTACGACCGCTCACGCGTGCAGGGCGTGAATGCGAGCGTCTTCCTGACGAAAGAATTCAACAAACGCTTCGCTGCCTACGTCGGCGGCATCTATACGAAGAGTACGAAGCAGAACGCACTCTTTTCCTTTGACCAGGAGGACTACTCCAAAGTGCTGCAGGCGGGATTCAGCTACCGCATCGACGAGCGCAACCGGATTGCCGTCGGCACGAAGTACGCGGTTGAACCGCATGAGTGGACGGATGTAGACTACTATTGGTTCCACGACCTGCACTGCTCGCAGATCATTCTGCGCTATCGCTCCAAGCAGAATGCGTGGAAGATCAAATGGGAGTTCACCCCATGGTAAATGCGATTGCGCAGATGAGCGGCACCCCCGTGCTCATCATCGGGGATATGGTGGCCGATGTCTATCTCGACGGTGCGATTGCACGCATCTCGCGCGAGGCGCCCGTGCTCGTGCTCGATCAGGTGGAGGAGCGCGTTGTTGCAGGCGGCGCGGCGAACGTCGTCAACAATGCGGCGACGCTCGGCGGCACGGCCTATGCTGCGGGGGTCTGCGGTACGGATACGAGCGGGGATGCGCTCCTCGCTGTGCTCGCGGAAAATGCCGTGCGCACGGAGGGCTTCGTCCGTGATGCAGCGCATCCGACCATCACCAAGACACGCATCATTGCGGGCGGGAGGGCGACCGTCAGCCAGCAGATCGTGCGCGTTGACCGTGAGTGGCACACGGCCCTCGCGCATGAAACGGAGGAGGAGCTGCTTGCGCAGATTCGTGCATTGCTCCCGCGGGTGCGCGGTGTGGTGCTCTCGGACTACGGCTCGGGAACGGTGACGGCGCATGTGCGCCGTACGGTCATCGATGCGGCGCGCGCGGCGGAGATCCCGAGCATCGTGGACTCGCGCTATGACATCCTCCGCTACGAGGGCATCGGCTATGTAAAGCAGAACGACGCGGAGCTCGCGGCGGCGCTTGGCCGAGAGCTTCGTTCCGAAGAGGATATCCATGCGGCAGGGCGGGAGCTGCGGGAACGTCTCGGTGCTGACGGCGTTCTGATCACGCGCGGCGCGCAGGGGATGACGCTCTTCCTCTCCGACGGCTCCGCGACGAATATTCCCGTCAGCGATCACAGTGAGATTTTCGACGTCTCGGGCGCGGGGGATACCTGCGTCGCCGTGATGATTCTCGCCCTCGCAGCGGGGGTTGATCCGCTGACGGCCGCGCGCCTCAGCAACATTGCCTCCGGCATTGCTGTGCGCAAGCGCGGGACGGCAACGGTCGCGCAGGAGGAACTGCGCGGCGCTCTCGCTGCGATCGAAGGGGGATGCTGATATGCTCATTCCAAGCGAGCACATCGAAGAATTTGCTGCTGCGCTGCGCGCCGCGGGCGCGCGCGTCGTCTTTACGAACGGCTGCTTTGACATTCTCCACGCAGGCCATGTACACTATCTCGCTGCGGCCCGGGCACGCGGCGATGTACTCATCCTCGGGCTCAACAGTGACGATTCCGTGCGGCGGCTCAAAGGCGAGACGCGCCCGGTCAACGGGCAGAAGGACCGCGCAGAGGTCGTCGGCGCGCTGAGATCTGTGGACTATGTGACAATCTTTGAGGAGGATACGGCAGAGGCACTGATCGCAAAGGTGCGGCCTGCAGTCTACGCAAAGGGCGGCGACTATACACGGGAAACGCTCCCCGAGGCACGCGTCGTCGAGGCATACGGCGGCGAGGTTGCCTTCATTCCCCTCGTCGCGGGAAAGTCCACGACGGGGATCATAGCAAAGGCCGGCCGCAGGAAGTGAAAGGAGGGCAGGGCATGAAGAATATTCTGGTCGTCAAGCTCAGCGCGATCGGCGACGTGATTCATGCTCTGCCCGTTTCGTATGCGATCAAGGAAACCTACCCCGACGCACACCTGACTTGGGTGGTCGAACCGACCGCCTATCCGATTCTCGAGGACAATCCCTACATCGACGACATCATCCTCTTCGAGAAGGCGAAGTTCCGCAGCCTCGGCGGCTTCCTCCATGCGATCGGCCCCCTCCGCCGGCGACTGCGCCGGCGGCGCTATGACGCCTCGCTCGATCTGCAGGGGCTCTTTAAATCGGCAGCCATCGTGTTCAACGCGCGGGTCAAGCGGCGCATCGGGACAGCAAACATGCGCGAGGGAGCCAATCTCGTCAGCCGGCCTGTGAAAGGAGCGCATGCGCACGGGCATATCGTCGAACGCTATCTCGACGTGGCGCGCGCCCTCGGGTGCCGCGTCGATGAGGTGCGCTTTCCTGTCGCTGTCTCCGCACGCGATGCGAATGCGGCGGAGATCGTGCTCGCGCGTGAGGGCGTTCCGGAGGGGCGGCGCTTCATTGCGCTCGCCATCGGCGCGAATTGGCCGAACAAACGCTGGCCCGCGGAACATTTTGCGGCGCTGTCCGATCGCCTTTACCGTGCGCATTACATTCCTGTGCTGGTCGGCGGCGGGCGCCTCGACGAGACGCTGGCGCAGGATATCATGGCCGCGGTCGAGATTCCGCCCATAAACCTCGTCGGCCGTACAAATCTAAAGCAGCTCGCGCATATCTTCACGCGCGCGTCACTCGTACTCGGCGGCGATACGGGGCCGGTTCATCTTGCGGCGGGGCTCGGCACGCCGACGGTTATGCTCATGGGGCCGACGGATGCGAACCGCAACGGCCCATACGGACAGCTGGAGAACGCCATTGAGGTCGACCGCCGCTGCCGTGCCTGCTGGAAGCGCGCCTGTCCGAAGGGGTTCGACTGCCTGGCGATCATTACGCCGGAGGAAGTCATTGCAAAGATGAGGCCTCTTCTTCAAAAGAGATAAGCGGCGTGGTCCTGCGGCGGGGAAGGAGTACAGCAAGACATGCGGATAGAACGATACGGACACAGGCAGGAGGGACGCTTGGCGGTATTTTATGATGCTGTGCAGCGGGATATTAAGCTGTTTGCGTTCATCCTGCTGACTCTCTGTGTCTACCGCGCGTATTTCATGTTCTACATGGCGGGCTATCTGTCCCCATCCGCGGGGACAGACGATGTCCTCCTCGCGCTCCTCACAGGCCTGCGCCTCTCGCTCAAAACGGCGGGTGCCGTCACCCTGCCGGCATTCGTTCTCTGTTCGCTTCCTCTGCTCGCACTGCCGCGCCTTGCTCCTGTGCTCAGACGCCTGCGTTTTTGTTGGAGCGGTCTTGCGGCACTTGTATTCGCTGTGCTTTTCCAGGCGCGTTTTCCTTTTTATCGGCAGTTTCAGACATCGTTCAACATGCAGGTCGCGGCGGGGCTGAATGACGATGCGGCTGTGCTTACCGAGATGATGTTGCGCGAGTACGGTCTCCTCTGGCGGCTGTGCATCGCGCTCCTGTTGACGGCGGCCTCGCTCTATGTGCTGCGCAGCCTCCTCCTCGTGCGCAGGACGTATGCTCTGCCTGCACTGCGCTCGGGCGTGCAGCAGGCGGTTTTTTCCCTCGGACTGCTGTTCCTTTTTGCAGCGGCATTTGTCTTTGTCCGCTTTGGGGGCAGTTTTACGTATGCCGGCGGGGTCAACTGGGAAAACGCGGGCGTTACGAGCGATGCCTTCCTCAACGAATGCATCCTGGACGACGGGCAGGCGCTCTATCGCGTGCGTTCCATGCATAAGCGGCTGAAGAGCGGAGATATTGTCGGCGTTGACAAGGAGCACGTGCGCGCGCTTGCGGTGGAGGCTGCGGGGCATGCAGAGCTCTCGGCGGATACGCTGACGCCCTACTTGACGCGCACGGCGCAGGGGGCGCGCGTCCCAAAGCCGCGGCATATCTTCATCGTGCTCGGTGAAACCTATGCGCAGTGGCCGATGCTGGAAACCTATGCCGCGCTGCACGCGGCCGACGGCATCAAGGGTCTGATCCGGGAGCCGAACGCGTATTATTCGCGATGCTTTATGCCGAACGGGGACTTCACGTCCATCGCGATCACGGGATTGGTCACGGGGCTGTCCGAGGTCAACCAGCACGTCAACTATGTCGCGCGCAGTCTGCGGGAGGCGTATCCGACCGCGATGGCGCCGCAGTTCAAGCGGCTCGGCTATGCGGTAGATTTCTGGTATGGCGGCGTTCCCTCGTGGGAGGGGATGGATCGGTTTTCCATCGCGCAGGGCTTCGACCATTTCTATGGGTATCCGGACTTCCATGCGGAAAAGGTGAATGCGTGGGGAACCTCGGACGAGCAGCTCTTCTCTGCGCTGTTTCAGCATCTTGCCGATGAGCCGCCGACAGTGCATCTCATCATGACGGTCTCGAATCATCCGCCCTACAACATTGATGTTGCGGCGGAGGGATTCGATCTCGCCCGTGCGCGCGTGGAGACGGCGCAGCTGCCGAATGTGGACGATCCGGATCAGCTCGCGCTCGAACTCGGGCACTATTGGTACATGGACAAGATCGTAACGCAGTTCGTGCATGAGACGATGAAAAAATATCCGGACAGCCTGTTCGTCATCACGGGCGATCATGCCGTGCGCATGAATCCGTCGCGTACGCCGACGATGTACGAGTATCAGAGCATCCCGTTTGTGCTGTACGGGCAGGGAGTGACCCCCGCGGTTCTGGCGCTGGATGTCGTCGGCGGACACACGAACATCGTACCAACGCTTATCGAGTTGATTGCGCCTGCGGGATTTTCCTACGTGTCCATCGCGCCGAGCCTGACAGAGAACAATATGGGAGCGGCATTCAACCGGGACTATTTCCTGACACGGTCGGTGATGGGACGCGTCAACACGAAGGAAACGGAGCTCCTGCCGGGGGCGGCCGAGGAGGACCCAGCCGCGGCGTACGATCTGCTGCAGAGGCGGATGACGATCCTGCGGACGCTCTCATGGCAGCTGATCGAACACGGCGATTCGTTGGAGGGACAATGAGCTCGTATCGGAACATCCTCGTCATCAACCTCATGCACCTCGGTGATCTCATGCTTGTGACGCCGGTGCTGCGAACCCTGCGGCACAATTATCCGGCCGCGCGCATCACCCTCCTCGCCGATGAGAAACTCGCAGATATCGTGCAGGAGAACCGGCACATCGACGAGTGCCTGCTGATCGACAAGAAAGGTCGGGACAACAGCCTGCTCAGCATCCTGCGCTTTGCGCGCCGCCTGCGCCGCCGCAAATATGACCTTGTCATCAACCTGCACCGCAACGAGCGCTCTTCGGCCCTCGCGGCGCTGAGCGGCGGCAAGCAGATCATCGGCTATACGAAGCCGGGCTTCTCCCTCTTCTTTGATCATGTGAGCCCCGATCAGAATATGATCATGCACGAGGTCCACTCGCACTATGCGGCACTGCGTGCAGCGGAGGTGATCGGGGAGGTCGACGACGCGGGGCTTGAGATGTGGGTGCCGCCTGCGGAGGAGGAGAAGGCGGCGCGGCTCTGGGCGGAACACTTTCGCCCGGAGGATAAGGTGATCGCGCTCAACATCGGCGCCAGCTGGATGACGAAGCGCTGGATGGATGATTATTTTGCGGAGGTCGCGGATACCTATCTCGTGCGCGGTTATCACATCGCCGTCATGGGCGGCCCCATGGATGTGGAGATTGTAGACTCCTGCCGCGCGCAGATGCGTGAGCGGGAGAATCCGCGGCTACATATCTTTACGGGGCAGGTCAGTCTCGGCGTGCTCGCGGGGCTTCTTCGGCGCTGCATCCTCTTTATCACGACGGACTCGGGGCCGATGCATGTCGGCGTTGCGATGCATGTTCCCGTGCTCTGCATGTTCGGCGCATCGCCCATCCCGGGCTTTTACCCCTATGACGAGAGGAGCATCTCTGTCCGCGCGCCCGTTCCCTGCCACCCCTGCCGTATTCATGAGTGCCCGCTGGACGGCGCGGACTACATGATGTGCATGAAGCGGATGCCGCCGGATCTCATTTTGAAATATGCGGATCAGATGCTTGCCGAGTATGGAGAGCGTCCCGCGTATGAACTTCCGCGCCCAAAGGATTTCGAGACGCGTGTGGCGGAGCAGGCGGACGGCTCGTTTGTCCTCGCACCGAAGGGGGCGGCGGGGCGCGTTGTCCGTCCCGTTTTGCCCGCAGGGATCAAACCGCACGGATTTGACTGATAGAAATTGGTGTTTTCCACAAAGATAGGAGCGTTCTCATGGATATGGAAAAAATCCGCGAAGTCGTTGCAGAGAAGAGCGTGCGCAGCAATATTCTCGTCGTTGGCGATGTCATGCTCGACAAGTACTACTCAGGCGAAGTCACACGCATCTCGCCGGAGGCGCCCGTGCCGATCACCCATGTGACGGGCACGCGCGAGACACTCGGCGGCGCGGCAAACGTCGCGCACAACCTGGCGCTCCTCGGGACGAACGTCAGCATCGCGGGCTATGTCGGCGATGACGCGCACTGCAAGAGCCTGCTCGATAAATTTGCCGCGCGCGGCATCGACTACAAGGGGCTGATCCATACCGACCGCCCGACGACGACGAAGATCCGGATCATCGGCGGTCATCAGCAGATGCTGCGCCTCGACTTTGAGGACGATGATCCAATCGACGGGGACGATGCGCAGCAGTATCTCGCCTATATCGATCAGAAACTCAACGAGAGTATGGACTGCGTGATCATCTCAGACTACGGCAAGGGCTCCTGCACCGAATATGCGTGTCAGCATATCATCCGCACGGCGCATGATCACGGCGTGCCTGTCATCGTCGATCCGAAGGGCCCGCAGTGGGCGAAGTACCGAGACGTTGACTACATCACGCCGAACATCAAGGAGATCAATGAAACGCTCCTCGAGCCCATTCAAAATGAGGATTTCGACGTCGAAAAAGCGGCGCGCTATGTGATGCGCAAATTCGGCATACGGAATGTCATCCTCACGCGTTCATCGAAGGGCCTTTCTCTCATTCACGGCGAGGAAGTCGTTCACATCCCGACGAGAGCGCAGGAGGTGTTCGATGTATCGGGCGCGGGCGATACCGTGATCGCCGTATTCGGCCTGGCCCTCGCCGGCGGGCTCAAGCCTGCGGACGGCGCCTATCTCGCAAATCTTGCGGCGAGTGTCGTCGTCTCGAAACTCGGCACCTACGCGGTCAATCGAGAGGAACTTCTGCGGGTACTCGATCACCAGGAAGGAGCGGCGGTATGATCATCGTCACCGGCGGCGCCGGCTTTATCGGCAGCAATCTCGTCCATGCACTCAACGAGCGTGGGCACAGGGACATCCTGATCGTTGACGATCTGCAGGACGGCGAGAACTACAAGAACCTGCGCGGTCTGCATTTCATCGACTACCAGCAGAAGGACGACTTCCTCCATCTCATCGAAGAGGGGGATTTCGACGGCACGGACATCGACGCGATCTTTCATGAGGGCGCGTGTTCCGACACGATGGAGTACGATGTCAACTACATGATGAAGGAGAACTACGCCTACTCCAAGGTACTCCTGCATTTTGCCATGGGCGCGCGCATCCCGTTCTTCTACGCATCCTCGGCCTCTACCTACGGCGGGGGAAAGAATGGATTTACCGAGGGCGGGCGCTGCGAGGACGCGCTCAATCCCTACGCGTTTTCAAAGCTCGCGTTTGACCGCTATGTGCGGCAGGTCATCCCCGAGGCGCGCAGTCCCATCGTCGGGCTGAAGTATTTCAACGTCTATGGCCCGCAGGAGCACCATAAGGGGAAGATGGCGTCCATCTTCTACCAGCTCTACCATCAGATCATGGAGACGGGGCAGGCGCGTCTTTTCCGCGGGACGGACGGCCTCGCAGACGGCGAACAGCGCCGCGACTTCGTCTACGTCGGCGATGTTGTGCGCGTGAATCTCTGGTTTTTTGAAAACGGCGGCGAGAGCGGCGTCTACAACTGCGGCACGGGCGTTGCGCACAGCTACAACGAAGCGGCGCGTGCAGTGATCGCGGCGCTTGGCACGGGCGAGATCGTCTACCGTGACTTCCCCGACGTGCTGCGCGGCAAGTATCAGAATTACACGCAGGCAGATACGGCAGCGCTTCTTGCCGCAGGCTATGACGGCGGCTTTACCCCGATGGAAGAGGCGGTCCGGGAGTACTGTGATTTCCTAAAGGCCGGCGGGTACTTCTCCTATGCCGAATAAGGCGATCTTCTTCGACCGTGACGGCACGCTCAACGTGGATGTGCACTATCTGCACGATCCGGAGCAGTTCGTCTGGGTGGACGGCGCGATTGACGCGATCCGCTGGGCGAATACGCATGGCTATCTCGTCATCGTCGTCACGAACCAGAGCGGCATTGCGCGCGGCTACTATGACGAGGCTGCCGTGCAGCGCCTGCACGACTGGATGAATGCAGAGCTCGCCAAGCACGGCGCGCATATCGACGCGTTTTACTACTGCCCCCATCATACGGAGGGAATCGTTCCGGCATATACGAAGGCCTGTGCCTGCCGCAAGCCCGCGCCCGGCATGCTCCTGCGCGCGATTGCAGAATACGATATCGATCCTGCGGTCTCGCTGCTGATCGGCGACGCGGAGCACGACGTCGCCGCCGCTGCAAACGCGGGGGTAAAGGGCGTGCTCTATCCGGGGGGGAACCTCTGCGACTGCGTGCGGGATGCGGTGAAAACGGAGCAACAATGACGGAGATATACGCATGAGAATTGCCATCTTTGAAAACATCATGACTCCTGGCGGGCATGAGGTTGATTTCGACCGCATTCTTGTGGATGAGCTGCGGGCTCTTGGGCATGAGGTCATGCTCTACGTGCCGGAGGGCTTTCAGTTTGGCATGGACTACCACGTGCCTGCGTATTATCTTCCGGGCGCGCCCGTGCTCTATACGAATGCACGTGGGATTCGTAAGCTCTTTCTCTCCGTGCAGCGCGAGCGGCGGCGTTTCGGCTGGTATCGTGTGCTCTATGAGGCAGCTCAGGCGGGGGCATTCGATGCGCTCGTCGTTCCTACCTCGACCTATCGCTATCTGCGCGCACTGCGGCAGAGCGTTCTGCGGCGCAGTCCCGTGCCCGTCCTCTTCATCCAACATGGGATCAATCCGAGCGAGGCACCGAAATTTTTCAGTGCTGCGGATGCGCTCTCAAAGCATCCGAATATCCGCCCCGTTGTGCTCACATTTGGCGACACGATTTTCGGAGAGCGGCGTCCTAATCTCCATATGATCGCACCACCGGCATTTATCCCGCGTGACATCGAGACTGCGCCGCATCCGCCCGTAAAGACGGATGAGCCCCTCACCATCGGGTTCTTTGGGCAGTTCCGCAGGGAAAAGAGGCTTGAGGATCTGCTCCGTGTCTATCTTGCAGGGAATTATACACGACCCGTTCGTTTGCTTGTGCAAGGATCGACGATGCACGCAGAGGATGCGGCAGAGTTTGAGCGCATCATCGCTATGTATGAGGGCAGGGGCATCTCCTTTCTGCATCGCGGGCTGATCGGCGCTGAGTGGCAGCGTGCCATTTCTGAAGTAGATGCACTCCTCTTGCCGTACTCTGCGCCGCGATACCGCTACCATTGGGGGGCGATGCTCTTCACAGCGATCGGCTTTCAAAAGCCCGTCCTCACGAGCGATGACATGAACCCCGAGGTGTTTGCGGAATATCCCATCGGGGAGACTTTTGCAAGCGGAGATATGACGGCCCTTGGAAGTGCATTGGAGACCTTCATCAACGAATATGATGTACGCGCGCCACATTGGCACAAGGCGCTCGCAGATGCTGCGCGCGCCTATGCACCACCGCGTTTTGCCATGCATATCGTGGAAATCATAGGGAAGCATTCGATTTCTTGAGACAGCAGGAAAGGACGGCGTTATGGCTCTGAATCTCTCGGTGCTTATCCTCGCAAAGAATGAGGAGCAGAACATAGAGGACTGCATTCGCAGCGTTTCCTTTGCCGGAGAAGTTGTTGTTATTGATGACTTCAGTACGGATCGGACGGCGGAACTGGCGCGCGGTCTTGGTGCGCGTGTTGTGCAGCGTGCTCTTGCCGGTGATTGGGGCGCGCAGCAGACCTTTGCGGTTCAAGAGGCAGGTTGTGACTGGATTTATTTTCTGGATGCGGATGAACGGGTATCGCCGAGACTAGCGGAGCGCATCAAGGAAATCGTCGCAGCGGATGATCGGCGCTATGCGTACGCGAATGCGCGCCTGAGTTACTATTTCGAGCAGCCGCTTCGGCATGGCGGTTGGTTTCCGGACTATGTCGTCCGACTTTTGCCGCGTGAGGGAACATATGTCACAGGGCTTGTTCACCCCAAGATCTGTCATCCCTATCAAGAGGTCAAACTCCCGAAAAAAGAATATCTCGTTCATTATCCCTATCGTGACTGGGTGCACTATCTGGGCAAGCTGAATACCTATACGACGCTTGCCGCACAGAAATCATATAATGCTGGGCGACGTGCGAATCTTGCCGATATGATTCTTCATCCTGTCTGGGCGAGCTTTCGTATGTACTTTTTGAAATGCGGCTTCCTCGACGGGCGGATCGGCTTCGTCCTTGCGGTGTTTCACTATTTTTATACCATGGCAAAGTATGTAAAACTGTACTATTTGGATAAGACGAATCGCCATACGGGAGACTTTTCATGATTGCTGAGATTCGTGCCGTCGCGCACCGTGCCTATCGCTGGGAAAACCCGCGTGAGCGGCATCGCGCGCTCGTCTTTATAGTGCGTGGAATCTTGCACAGGCGGCAGCTGCGTGAGCTCTATGACTTCTTTCACGAAACGGAAGCGCGGCGTGCATTCTATGAGCGCAACCCCTTTCCCTTGGAGCAGGCAACGCGCGCCTTTTTTTATGCGGGCTCGACGGTGCGCTCACGCATCAAGCTCATCAAGGAGCACTATGCCTTTTTGGAGGAGCGACTGAAGGCCCCTGACTTTATCGAGCTTGGACTTGATCGGACCCATGAGATATGGCGCTCCGCAGAGACTGATATGGAGTGGAATGCCTATCTGAAATTCGAGCCGGGACAGCGTAAGGAGGGGCTGCTCTCCGTGATGATGGATGTGGATGGCACGCATCTCTATCAGATCATGTTCTGGATTGATCAGAGGGACGGCGTGCCAACGCTCGTGATCGGCGCTATGCAGGGACCGAATACGGAGAACGCGCAGGACTTCGTCCGTGAGATGACAAAGCGTGCCCATCGCTTCCGCACGAAAAATCTCATCCTCTATATGGTACAGGCAGCGGCACGCGCTCTCGGTGTCCGACGCATTCTTGCCGTGTCGAATACGGGCTATTACGCAAATAATCATGTGCGTCGTAACCGTAAGCTCAAGACAGATTTCGGGGCGTTCTGGGAGGAGGCAGGCGGCTTTCGGACGGCGGACGAACGGTTTTATGAGATTCCTCTTGTCCTGCCACGCAAGACGATGGAGGAGGTGCCGACGCGCAAGCGTGCCCTTTATCGCCGTCGTTTTGCATTCCTCGATGAAGTGGATGCGGAGATTGCCCAGAAAATGAGGGAGGTTTTGAAATCGTGACGATGTATCACAACATCCTTGTCTATGCGATGGTAAACCTCGGCGATGTTATCCTTACAACGAGTGCAATTGCTCTGCTCAAAAAAATATATCCTTATGCCCGCATTACAATGTTGTCGCGCCCTATTGTGCGTGAAGTGATTGAGCACAACCCCGTGATTGACGATGTAATTCTCTTTGACTATAGAGCAAAGAAAAATTCGATGGGGAAGATGTGGGATATGGTAAAGGTACTGCGCGCACGAAAATTTGATCTTGCAATTTCTTTTGACCGTAAACTGCGGCCGGCGCTCCTTTGCTGGCTGGCGGGCATTCCTGTCCGGATTGGCCCTTCCCGTGTCTTTGACGATAAGCCGAGTCGCGTGACATGGCTCTATACGCATACCGTTCCGATTACTCATAATCTCGATGATACGCTGCAAGCGGAGACGTATCAGGAGATTATTCGCGGCTTCACGGGGGTGACGGGACATGAGCGCCCGATTCTGCCATGTCCGACAGCAGAGCAGCAAGCAAAAATGGCAGAAATTCTTTCGTCCTCTGGGGAGAAGCGAAAGATCGGGCTCTGTGTCAAGGGGACGTTCGGGTTGAAGACATGGCCGAAGGAATACTTTGTGGAGGTCGTTCGTGCACTTCATGCGCGCTATGATGCTGCGTTCTATGTGACGGGTGCGCCGGGCGACTACGGCTATGCCGAAGAAGTGATTGCAGCAATCGGACTTCCCGTTGAAAATCTCTGCGGAAAGACGAATCTCATGGAGCTTGCGGCATTTTATGAGCAGCTGGATCTTCTTGTCAGCGTGGATACGGGGGGAGCTCATATTGCTGCCGTGACAGGAGTCCCTCTCGTCGTTATGTTTGGCTGCACTTCGCCGCGCCGCTGGCATCCGATCAGCGATCATGCGATGGCATTCACCTCGAATGAGCCGTGTTGCCCGTGCAGTTACGCGGAGATGGATTGCCCGACTTATCCGCAGCCCGACTGCCTGTATCATGTAACGCCGGATGAGGTCATATGCGCGAGCATCCAATATTTGGATGCTCGGTAATATTTGAGACGGAGCTTACATTATAAAACGCCTCAGCATCAGATTTCGCTGTCTGATGCTGAGGCGTTCCTTATATAGTGAATTGTGTTTTCGGCCGGGATGAAGCTGCGTAGTCTTCGCCATTTACCTGTAGGAGCTGTGTACAAATATCCAATACCCCATATCTGCGTGGATAAGCATGATGGCGGTAACACCCGCCAGCGATCGAGGAATATGCCTCTGCGAATATAGGACACTTCGTCCGCAGGTAGGGAAAAGGTCACGTATGGCTTGGCCGCTGCGTCATAAATGTGAAGTGACAGGAAGGATATAGTTCCTTGAGGCGGAGGAGCGCAGGGGTGAACATAAGTATCGCAGATTCCACTCATTGTTTCGGTGTATCTTGTGCAGGCGTTACAACCGCCTCCACGCTCAGTCCCGGCGTGATGCCGCGCGTATAGCGACGCTCCATACGGTCATGGACGTGGGCGTACTTTGCGGTGACCTTTGGGCTGCGCTGGCGCAGGGTCTCCTGTACGACGCGCAGGTCCTTGGTCTCCTGATAGAGGTTCGTGCCGCAGCTGTGGCGGAAGAGATGGCAGGCGTAGCCGGGCTGTTTCAGTCCTGCGTCAGTCAGTGCCTTGTTGATGACGTAGCGGATGCCGACGCGTGTGATGCGTCCCTGCGCGTTGTTGCGCGCACAGGAGATGACGGTCGGCGTGAGGCGGTTCTCCGGCGGAACGGGGCCGCGTTCCTCGATGTACGCCTTGAGGAGCTGAAAGGTCTCCTCGCAGGGATAGATAATGCCGGCGTGTCCCTTGCCGCGGATCTCGATCCGCCCGCGCTGCCAGTCGATGTCCTCGTCGGAGAGACGCATGACCTCGACGACGCGCAGACCCTCGACCCCCATGAGGTAGACAATGAGGAGATTGCGCAGACGGCGCAGCGCATTCTGATCGGCGGCGAGGCCTTCGCAGATCTCCTTGATCTGATCGACGGTGAGGTACTTATAGTCCTCGTCGAGATGCTGCGGGTTGCGCAGCTGCAGATCGGCGCAGGGATTCTCGGCGATGAAGGAGAGACGCTGCGCGACCTTGTAAAAGGCGCGGATCGCCGCGCCCTTGATCATGAGCGTTGCTGCGCTGTATCCGCGCGTACGCATTTCCTCCATGTAGATGCGGATCTGATAGTCGTGCACATCGCTCAGCGGGTGGAGGTTCTGCTCCATGCACCAGTGGAGAAAGAGGCGGATGGCGAGCTCATAGGTGTCGCGCGTGTCTGCTGTGGGGGCGCCGCCCGCGATGTAGCGCGGGAGGTATTCGTAAAAGTGGGCGATGAAATATTCCGGCGTGATGGCGTCCTGCCGGACGTTCATCGACACTTCGCCCATGCGGCGCACATTGCAGGGTGCCGTTTCCGCCCGCCGCGCAGGGACACCCATCTCTGCCGCCGTCCCGCTGCGGTAGGATTTGTTTGCCGCCAAAAAATCACCCCTCTCGTCTGTATCAATGAGATGATTATAGCATGCGGTCTTACGTTTAGCAACAGGTATCAAACTATACATAAATACCGCTCCGTGCCAAACCGGCACAGAGCGGTATTTTCCGTTTGTTTTCTGTGATTTTCTGCACGATTGCAGTACGGATGCGCTGCGTGCAGGGAGAAAAATTTTTTGAAGCGGGCAGAACTACTCGGCGATGCCCGGGCGGGTCATCTGACGCGGGGAGAGAATGTGCGTGAGTTCCTTCTTCGTGAGGATGCCGCGGTCGAGGATGATCTCGCGGATGGGCCTGCCCGTCGTATATGCCTCGCGCGCGAGCTCGGCGGACTTTTCGTAGCCGATGTGGGGGAGCAGCGCCGTCACGATGCCGACACTGTTGTCGAGCCATTTCTGGCACTGCTCGACATTTGGCTCGAGCCCCACGAGGAGTTTGTCAACGAAGGTGTCAACGGCGCGCGTGAGGTAGTTCAGTGCATTGAACATATTGAACGCCATCACCGGCTCCATGACGTTCAGCTCGAACTGCCCGTTCTCGACGGCGAGCGTCACGGCGAGATCGCCTGCGATGACCTGATAGCACGCCTGATCGAGCACCTCGGCGATGACAGGGTTGACCTTGCCCGGCATGATCGACGAGCCCGGCTGGCGCATGGGCAGGTGCAGCTCGTTCAGTCCGCAGCGCGGCCCCGATGCCATGAGGCGAAAATCGTTCGAGAGTTTGATGAGGACGAGCGCGGCGTTCTTGAGCGCGGAGGAGAAATCGGCGAACGCATCCGTGTTGTTCGTCGCGTCGATGATGTTCTGCGAGGTGCGGTAGGTCTCGCCCGTGATCTCCGAGAGCCGCCGTGCGACCGCCTTGATGTAGGCGGGCTCGGCATTGAGTCCTGTGCCGACGGCGGTGCCGCCCATGTTGATCGTGTGGATGTGGCGACGAACGTAGCGGATGCGGCGCATAGAGCGGCGCACGGCGGACGCATAGGAGCCCATCTCCTGCCCCAGGGTGATGGGGACGGCATCCTGGAGGTGGGTGCGGCCCATCTTGAGAATGCCGCGGTAGGCCGCAGCCTTCTTCTCCAGTTCCGCAGCGAGCCGGTCGAGCGCAGCGAGGAAGACGGTGCTCTTTGCCGAGAGGCAGACCTTGATGCCCGTAGGGAAGGCGTCGTTCGTTGACTGTGCCATATTCGCGTGGTTGTTCGGCGAGATGATGTTATAGCGCCCCTTTTCCTCGCCGCGCAGCTCGAGCGCGCGGTTGCAGAGCACCTCGTTCATGTTCATGTTGATTGATGTGCCCGCGCCGCCCTGAATGGGGTCAACGGGGAACTGGTCGATGAGTCCGCCCGCGATGATCTCGTCCGCTGCCTGCACGAGCAGATCGCCGATCGCATGCGGGAGGCGGCCCGTGTCCATATTCGCGAGCGCCGCCGCCTTCTTTACCTGTGCGAGTGCGATGATGAAGGTGGGATCGAGCCGCTGCCCTGTGATATAGAAATTCTCGATGGCGCGCATTGTCTGTACGCCATAGTAAGCATCATCGGGGACCTCCATCGCACCGAGGAAATCGTGTTCGGTTCGCATGGCATGCGCTCCTTTCCTATGAAGAAAGCCCGGACACTGTCACTGTCGGGCCGTTTCTTACTTGTCGCAGATATTGAGTTCGAGGACATCGGGGCGCGCGTAGTGCCCGCAGGGATCAAATTCCATCTTGGCCGCTGCCGCTTTGCCGAGGTCGAGATCGGCAACGATGAGCTCTTCCCTGTCCCAAACGGGCTCGGTGAGGAACTCGCCGAAGGGATCGACGATGCAGCTGCCGCCGCGGCAAACGATCTCGGGCAGACGGTCGATCTCCTCACCGCAGTGCAGCTGATCGCGGGGATAATCGGCGCGCGTGAAGTACATGTCCGCGTTGATGAAGTAGCAGCGTCCCTCAAGACCGATGTGCCGGGCGGTATTGATCCATGAATCCACATCGTTCGTATTCGGTGCGATGAAGATGTTTACACCGCGCTGATAGAGCGCCGCGCGTGCAAGCGGCATGTAGTTTTCCCAGCAGATGAGGCTGCCGAGCGGTCCCCACGGGCTGTCGATCGTCGGGAAATAGCCGCGGTTCGCGTCGCCCCATACAAAGCGCTCCGCACCAGTCGGTTTGAGCTTGCGGTGGACAGAGGCAAGCGCACCGTCCGGCGTGAACATGATGTTCGTGTTGTAGAGCGTACCGGTCGTATCATCGCGTTCAGATACGCCGATGCTGAGGTAGATGCCGTGCTTTTTCGCCGCGGCGCCGAGTGCGTCGGTCTCCGGACCGGGGCAGACGACGGAGTTGTCATAGTAGAGCTTCCAGTCCTTGCGGCCGTTCTCATCGCGGCTGCCGACTTTGAAGCCGAACGTCATGCCGAACGGATAGCCGGGGAGGAAAAGCTCGGGGAATACGACGAGCTCCGCGCCCTGCGCCGCGGATTTTTCGATCCAGAGCAGCGCCTTCTTGAGCGATGCCGCCTTGTCGAACATAACGGGGGCCGCCTGAACGAGGGCTAGGCGGCAGTTTTCTTTCAGATCCTGCATGAGAATATCTCCTTTACTGCGATTTATTGACTGCGGCTGCGGTAGCGCTCGACAATGTCGGCGTCATAGTCCCACATGGGCGTGTCGGATACTTTCTTTTGTTCCTGATAATCCTTCAGCGCAAAGGCGACGTATTTCGAAAGGCGGAAGAGCGCGATAACATTGAAGAGAACCATGAGCGCGCCGAACAGGTCGGCAAACTCCCACATGGAGACGACGGGGACAATGGAGCCGAAGAGGATCAGGCAGAGCGCAAAGATGCGGTAAGCTGTCACGGCATATTTCTTGTCCGGGAAGAGGTAGCGCGTGTTGACCTCGCCGTAGTACATGTTGGCGAGGAGCGTCGTATAGCCGAACAGGAACATGGCGGCGGCGACGAGCCAGTAGCCGAGATCGCCGAACGAGGAGGAAAATGCAGCCTGTGTCAGCTGGATGCCGGTGAGCTGACCGTTCAGTGCACCCGAGAGGAGGATGCAGAATGCCGTGCAGCTGCAGACGATGATGGTCGTTACGAAGACGCCGAGCATACCCGAGAGGCCCTGATTGACCGGGTGCTTGACATTGGCCGCTGCATGCATCGACGGCGTTGTGCCGGCGCCTGCGTCATTGCTGAACAGACCGCGTGCCACGCCGTAGCGGAACGCCTCCTGTACGGTGTATCCGAGCACGCCGCCGGCTGCCTGCTGGACACCGAACGCAGACTCAATAATTAGGCGCAGCATGTCTGCAATCCATTCTGCATGCGTTACGAGTACGATCAGAGCAAGGATGATATAGGCGAACGCCATAAAGGGGACGATATAGGAAGCGACGGTTGAGAGGCGCTTGATCCCGCCGAAGATGACAAGCCCCACGAGCATGACGAGCACGGCCCCGATGGCGAGCGGCGGAAGCGCTGCCTGCCCGCTGAACGAGCCGGCAATGGAGTTGCTCTGCACCATGCAGTAGACAACGCCGTTGCCGAGGATGACGGAGATCGAGAAGAGAACGGGCAGAACCTTTGCATTCAGCCCGCGCCGCATATAGTAGGCAGGGCCGCCGCGGAAGGTGGTGCCGTCTTCATTCTTCACGCGGAAGATCTGGGCGAGCACCGCTTCGCCGAACATGATGGGCATGCCGAGAATCGCCGTGATCCACATCCAGAAGATCGCGCCGGGGCCGCCCGAGGCAAGTGCTGTTGCGACACCGACCAGGCTGCCGGCACCGACCTCGCTGCCGATCGCTGAGCAGAGCGCGCCGAATGCGCTGACTCCGGAGGAGTCGCGGCTGGCCTTCCATAGATTTGGTACGAGCTGGGTGAAGTAGCGTACCTGCGGAAAACCGAGGCGTATCGTATAGAAAATACCGCATGACAGCAGTATGCCCGCAATAAGCCAGCCCCAGAAGACGCCGTTGATGGCTTTGATGATTTCCACGGAGAGACAACTCCTTTCATATTATAACACTGAGACAATATGGCGCAGAAGGATTTTTATTTTCTATAAGTTATGGTATCATAAACGATGAATGCAGTAAAATCAAAAATACTGAATTCCTAAATCGAAAAAAATGATAAGAAAAGGTGAAACAATGGAACTGCGGAATATCAAAACGTTCATTCATGCTGCGGAGATGGAGAGCTTCACTGCAGCGGCATTGCGGAAAAACTATGCACAGTCCACGGTGACGCAGCAGATTCAGGCCATTGAACGCGAACTCGGCGCGGAGCTCTTTGTGCGCTCCGGGCGGCGCGTTGCGCTGTCGAGCGCGGGGCGAGCGTTCCTGGGATATGCGCGCCGTATGGCAGCGCTCGAGCAGGAGACACTCGCAAAGTTCCACGGAACGGGGGAACCGGAGGGAACCTTCTTCATCGGCGCCATCGAAACGCTCGCAACCTCGCGCTACATGGCACAGATCGGAGCATTCCTCCGGCGCTGTCCGAAGGTGCGTCTGCATGTGCACGTCGACACGGCGCCGCGGCTGCGTCAGGCGCTGATCCACGGCAGCATCGATCTCGTATTCTTGATTGACCGCCTGAGCGAGAACCCGCGGCTGCATACGCTGCACCACAGCCACGCGGAGATACAGTTCATCGCATGTCCCGATTCTCCCTATGCGCAGCGTCCCGTCTGCATCGAGGAGCTGACGGCGTCTCCGTGGATTCTGACCGAGCACGGGACAAATTATCGGAAGAAACTGGAGGACGATCTCGCGGAGCGTCGTCTCTATCTGCACGACCGTGTCGAGATCGGTACGAGCAAGACCATCATTGACTTCGTTGCGGCGGGAATCGGCATCTCCATTCTTCCCGCTGTTACCGTCGCTGATGCTGTGCGCGCCGGACGCGTCGCTGTTCTCGATGTCACGGACTATCAGATCCATATGGATCTGCAGATCCTCGCAGCGGGGGAACGCTGGCTGCCGCACCCGCTCGCCCTCCTCGCCGGGGACTTTGCCGCAGGGCTGGCGGCAGAGAGGTAGGGCAGAAAAATAAGGATGCGCCGCCTTTGGCGCGGATTTTGATTCCCGGACAGATCATCTCCTATGCAGTGCGGCTTTGCTGTGCTATACTGTCTTATAAGGGGATATTTCCTATCGTGCTGCACAGCAGCGGGAAGGGGTGATGTTATGCTGGGGCAATATATTTCGCCCGGCGGAATCATGCTGCAGGAAGTCTGCCGTGACTGGGAGGAGTGCATCGACCGCGGTGCGCGGCCGCTCCTGGAGCACGGCATTGTGCTGCCGTCCTATCCGGCCGCGGTCAAGCGCAATCATCGGGAGATGGGCGCCTATATGGTGATCGCGCCCGGCATTATGCTCTCGCATGCACGCCCCGAGGACGGCGCGGAGGCCGTGGGCCTGACCATCCTGACTCTGCGGGAGCCCGTCGCGTTCGGCAGCGCACACAACGATCCGGTGCGCCTCGTCATCACGCTCGCGACACCCGACGCAAAGAGCCATGTGGCGATGCTCGAAGACCTCTCCGGGTTCTTGATGACGGAGGGCATGGCCCAGCGGCTGATGGAGGCGCAGACCGAGGAGAGTGCGCAGGCGCTGTTTGAAGAATATCAAGAGGGGGTATCATAATGAAGATTTTGGTTTGCTGCGGCAACGGTCTCGGCAGCAGCTTCATGATCGAGATGAACATCAAGAAGGCACTGCAGGAAATCGGCGCGGAGGCCGAGGTGTCGCACTGCGATCTCGCTTCGGCCGGGGGCGTGAAGGCGGACATCTACGTGGGAACGCGCGATATCGCCACGCAGCTCACAGGTCTCGGCGGCGAGGTCGTTTCCCTCAATAATATGATTGACAAGAAGGAGCTGACTGAGAAGATCGCTGCCGCCGTCGCAAAGGTGAAGGGATAGGAGGAACGATCATGCTGAGTTTTATGCTTGATATTCTAAGCGTACCCGCGGTGCTGATCGGTCTCGTTTCGATGATCGGACTCATCGCGCAGAAAAAGGGCCTCTCCGATATCCTGAAGGGCTCCATCAAGACCATTATGGGCGTTCTGATCCTTGGCGGCGGCGCAGGTCTCGCCGTCGGCGCGCTCACGCATTTCGGCATGATGTTCCAGTTTGGCTTCGGCATCAACGGCGTTGTTCCGCACAACGAGGCGATCGTCGGTATGGCGCTGAAGGAGTACGGCACGCAGACAGCGCTCATCATGGCGTTCGGCATGGTGGCGAACATCCTCATTGCGCGCTTTACGCCGCTGAAATTCATCTTTCTCACGGGCCATCACACGCTCTATATGGCGTGCATGATCGGCATTATCCTCACCGTCGGCGGACTGCAGGGCACGACGCTCGTTGCCGTCGGCGCGGTTCTGCTCGGCTTTGTCATGGCGCTCTTCCCGGCGATTGCACATCCGACGATGAAGAAGATCACGGGCAGCGACGATGTTGCCTTCGGTCATTTCAGCACGCTCGGCTACGTGCTCTCGGCATGGGTCGGCTCGCTCGTCGGCAACCGGGAAAAGACGACGGAGGACATCAATTTTCCGCAGAGCCTCGCGTTCCTGCGCGACTCCTCGCTCGCCGTCTCGCTCGTCATGCTCGTCCTCTTCCTCATCGTCGCCCTCGCCTGCGGTCCGCAGTATGTGGAGACAGAGCTGAGCGGCGGGCAGAACTTCCTCGTGTTCTCGCTGATCCAGGCGATTACCTTCGCGGGCGGCGTCTACGTCATCCTCGCCGGTGTCCGCCTCATCCTCGCGGAGATCGTGCCCGCGTTTACGGGCATTGCAACGACGCTTGTGCCAAATGCCAAGCCGGCGATCGACTGTCCCGTTGTCTATCCCTACGCGCCGAATGCCGTCCTCATTGGTTTCCTCTCGAGTTTTGCCGGCGGCATCGTAGGGATGGCGGTGCTCCTGCTTGCGGATAAGTCGTTCCCGGGCCTGCCGATCATCTTGCCGGGCGTTGTGCCGCACTTCTTCTGCGGCGCGACGGCAGGCGTCTTCGGCAATGCAACGGGCGGCCTGCGCGGCTGTATCGCGGGCGCGTTTGTACAGGGCCTTCTCATCACGTTCCTGCCCGTCTTCCTCATGCCGGTGCTCGGCAACCTCGGCTTTGCCAACACCACATTCAGCGATGCGGACTTCGGCGCGGTCGGCATTATCCTCGGCAATGTGATTCACATGCTGAAGTAAAAATCCTGCATTATACGCATACAAAAGCGGAACTGCCGCAGAAGACATTTCTTCCGCGGCAGTTCCGCTTTTTGCGTATGCCGTCTGTATGTGGGGGATACCGTACTCAGTGGATCTCGATCTGCTTGCGCGCAGGTTCCTCTGCTGCCTTCGGCAGGTTTACCTGCAGCACGCCGTCCTTGAACTCCGCATGGATGTTCGCGTCGTCGATGCCGTCAATGTAAAACGAGCGGCTGACCTCGCCTGTGTGACGCTCGCGGCGGATGTAGTTGCCCGCGTCGTCCTTCTCGTCCTTCGACTCACTGCGGGCAGCGGCAATCGTGAGATAGCCGTTCTCGTAGTGGAGAGAGATATCTTCCTTTGTCATGCCGGGGAGATCCGCGGTCAGTTCATAGTGATCGTCTGCATCCTTCACATCTACCTTGAACGAGTCGGCGCCCCAGTTCGCGGCGGGGAAGCCGTCGCGGAAGAAACTGTCGCGCATCGCATCAAAGAGAGCGAACGGATTTGCATTATCGCGCTGAGAGAGCCCGTGCCGTCCGGCAAAAGGTACCAATCCAAACATGTTCATCAACTCCTTGAGATTTTCTGGGCGGGTTCGGCGTTTGGAGTCCGTCCCGCTGATGATATTCTTTTATTGTGGAAGGGGGGTTAACCGCCTTCTGATTGTCATTATACAGCAAAAAGTCAAAAAGTCAATAGATCAAAAAGAAAAAGATTGAAAAATTTTTAGGAAAATCATAATAAGGGAGTAAAGTCCTAGAAATTATCAACGATAAAATATTTAGGGAGGAATAAAAATGGCAAAGAAGAAGATCCTTTTTATCGGCTATCCGAAGTGTTCAACGTGCCAGAAGGCGGAGAAATTTCTGCGCGCACACGGCTGCAGTGCACCGATGCGCGATATCAAAAGCGATCATCCGACGGCAGAGGAACTGCGCACATGGCACGCACAGAGCGGCCTCCCGCTGAAGCGCTTCTTCAACACGAGCGGCATGCTCTACCGCGAGCTCGGACTCAAGGACAAGCTGCCCGCGATGACGGAGGAGGAGCAGTATGCGGTGCTGGCGTCGGATGGGATGCTGGTGAAGCGTCCGCTGCTCATTGCAGGCGACCACGTACTTGTGGGATTTCGCGAGAAGGAATGGGCGGATTGTATGGTGAAATAGGCTTAAAGATAAAAAAATAAAGTATATAGGTAGACAATCAAGAATAAAATATGTAAAATAGATGAAAAAAGGACTGGCTTTAATTAATTTTAGGTTCACAAGGAAGGACGGGCGTTAAAATGAATTTACGCGCAAAGATTATGATGCTTGTGGGCGTGCCTCTGATTTTCGTTTTCCTCATACTGCTGGGAACGATTTATTGGAAGGCGTCGGGGAGCATCCAGGATGTTGCATCCCGTGAGATGCTTCAGATGGCTCAGGTGTATTCCGCCAATATCAATACGTCGCTTCAGGCGAAATCCCGTATGCTTGAGACAGTGACACGGCTGTGGGGGACGGAGAACGCATCTTACGAAGAGATGACAATTGATGCGCGCGAGTTCGCGACCAGTACGTCCGACTTCTTTGTCGGTTTCCCCGACCGGCCCTTCATTGACGGCGCAGGATTTGACATCCCGAGCGATTTTGATGCAACCTCGCGCGGTTGGTACAAAGAGGCGGTCGGATCGACGAAGGTCTGCCAGTCCGCTGTCTACAAAGCAGCAAACGGCACGCCGGTCGTCAGCTTCAGTTCTGCCATCCGCAGCGGCGGGAACATCGTCGGTGTCGCCGGCTGCGACCTGAACCTCAATATTGTTGAAGACATGCTCTCGAAGGCAAAGATCTATGAGACAGGGAAGGCATTCCTCATCACAAAGGAAGGCAACTTCATCTATCATGAGAAGTATTCCCTGGACGACAGCATCTCCTCGGTGGATGATCCCGATCTGAAGGCGCTGGCATCGACATTCCTCGCCGGAAAGCCCGTATTTACATCGAGCCCGAACAGCTCGGACAACTTCTACGCTGCGGTGCCGGTTGGCGAGTCTGGATGGGTACTTGTTCTGCGTGTACCGCAGGCGGAGGTGTTTGCCTCCTCGACGGAGCTCCTCGGCATCATGGTGGGCATTACGATTGCGGCATTCGTTCTGCTCGCGGCAATTCTCTTCTATATCGCGCGTCTCATCTCCATTCCGGTTGAGAACCTCGCGGAGTTTGCCTCGAATGTTGCGCGCGGCGATCTGCGCAGCATGCCGCAGACGCTTGACCGTACGGATGAGATTGGGACACTCCACAACGCCTTCTGCAATATGACGGAGAACCTGCGCAAGCTCATTCGGCAGGTAAGTGATACGGCAGGGAAAGTCGCCGCATCTGCCGCCGATCTGACGGAGAACACCAAAGAGGCAGCACAGGCGTCTGAACACGCTGCAAAGTCGGTCGAACAGATCGCAGAGACCTCGACGGCTCAGAGCGAGACGATCTCTTCGGCCGCAGGTTTGATGAAGGAGGCCTCGTCCAGCATCAGCGAGGTGGCCGAGGTCATCGGCGAGATCGTTTCCTCCGCGAAATCGACCGAAGTGGAAACGCACGACGGACAGACGATCCTCAACCATACGATCAACAAGATGAACACGCTGAAAGACGGTGCGATTGCCGTTACGGAAACCGTGAAGGCACTCCAGGAGAGCGCGCATCAGGTCTCGACCATCGTCGAGATGATCACGGGCATCTCCGAGCAGACGAACCTCCTGGCGCTCAACGCGGCGATCGAGGCAGCGCGCGCCGGCGAGCACGGCAAGGGATTCTCTGTCGTCGCAGACGAGGTACGCAAGCTCGCCGAGCAGTCGAAGGACGCAACGTCGAAGATTTCCGGGCTGCTCAATGAAAATGCTGTCCAGATGGACAAGACGTTCCGTGCGATGGAAGAGCAGACGACCAATGTCGAAGAGAGTGTCGAGGAGATTCACCGTTCCGGCGAGAAATTCACGGCGATCTCTTCCCTCATTGAGCAGCTCTCGGGGCGGATCGATCATATCGCGCAGATTGCACAGTCGGTGCAGCAGACCAACCAGCGCGCCGTCGGCTCCATCGCGGATCTGAGCAGCGGCTCGAGCGATGCGGATACGAAGATGCAGGAAGAAGTGACCAACATCTCGGCCGTCGCAGAGGAACAGGCCGCCTCCATGTCCGAGATCGCATCTGCAACACGCACGCTGTCTGAAATCGCACAGGAACTGCAGCAGGCAACGAAACAGTTCCAGGTCTGACGATAGGGAAAAAGCAGGGAAAAGTAGGGAGACTGCGGGAAGGCCGTACATCAGGAACTGCCGCCCGATGCTGAGCAGCATCGGGCGGCAGTTTTTTCGTGCAATACGAACGGAAAAGGTGTAAGATAAAAACATATTTTATTCTGCGAGAAAGGGATCTGAAATGCGTGCATATGGACGGCATTTTATAAGCCCCGCTCTTTGCGATACTGACGTACATCCAGGGGGATACTATGACCGATGAAACGATAGAGCTGCGCCCGTTCCCTCCGTTTCTGCCGCCGCAGGCGACAGTGCTGATGATGGGGAGCTTTCCGCCGGCAAAGGAAAAGCGGGCGATGGCATTCCACTACCCGAACTTTCAGAACGATATGTGGCGCGTCTATGGGCTCGTATTCTTCGGTGATGCGGCATATTTTCAGGTGCCGGGGGAGAAGGCTTTTGATGCGGAGCGCATCAAGGCGTTTCTCACGGAGCGCGGCATCGGCTCATGTCCCGGCGTGCGGCGCGCCATCCGCACGCACGGCAATGCGTCCGACGCCTATCTGAAGGTCGTGGAGACGGTGGAGCTGCCCGAGATTCTGGCACAGATCCCACAGTGCCGCCGCATCTGCACGACGGGCGGCAAGGCGACGGAGATCCTCTTTGATCTGCTCACGGCGGAGAAGAAGGGCAAGGATGTCAAGACGGGCGAGACTGTTCCCGCACGCTGCGGCGGTCGTGAGCTCCTCGTCACGCGTCTGCCGTCCACCTCACGCGCCTATCCAATGAAGCTCGAGAAGAAGGCGGAGGCCTATCGGCAGTTTTTCCGCGCGGCGGGATTCACGGTGGCGGAGTAGAACAGAAACGAAAAACGGCACACTGTGTGATTTGCTCACAGTGTGCCGTACTTTTATGCGGCGTTCTTAGAAAAGATCCTTGACGAGAACAATGGTCTGTTCGCGCGAGGGGCCGACAGAGACGATGCCGAGCGCGATGCCCGTGACCTCGGCCATGCGCTCCAGATATTTCCGCGCGCCGGCGGGGAGCGCGTCGTAGGTGCGGATGCCGGAGGTATCTGTCTTCCAGCCCGGGAAGGTCTCGTAGACCGGTTCGACCTCTGCGAGGACGTTGAGGCTCGCGGGAACGCCCTTGAGGAGCTCGCCCTTGTGTTTGTAGCCCGTGCAGATCTTGATCTCATCGAAGTCGTCGAGAATGTCGAGGCGCGTGACGGCCATATAGTCGATGCCGGAGAGGAGGCCCGCATGGCGGACAACAACGGCGTCGAGCCAGCCCGTGCGGCGCGGACGCCCTGTGACGGTGCCGAATTCATGGCCTGCCTCTCGCATCTTCTCACCGATCGCGTTCAGCTGCTCGGTGGGGAAGGGACCCTCGCCGACGCGCGTGCAGTAGGCCTTTACCACGCCGATGACCTTGTCGATCTTTTTCGGTGCGACGCCCGCACCGATGGTAACGCCGCCCGAGATGGGATGCGATGCAGTGACGTAGGGATAGGTGCCGTAGTCAATATCGAGCATGGTCGCCTGTGCGCCCTCAAAGAGCACCTTGCGTCCCGCGGCGATCTCCTCATTGACGAGAGGAATGGTATCGGTGACGAGCGGGCGCAGACGCGCGGCGTAGCCCTGATACTCCTGCAGGACCTCTTCGTAGACGAGCGGCGCATGGTCGTAGACGGAGACGAGTTCTTTGTTCTTGCTCTCAAGGTTTTTCTTGAGCTTTTTCGCAAATTCCTCGCCGTCCATGAGATCGCAGACGCGGATGCCGATGCGGTTGTCGCGGTCCATGTAGCAGGGGCCGATGCCATGCCCCGTTGTGCCGATCTTGTCCGCGCCGCGCGCCGCATCGCCAATGCCGTCCATCAAGCGGTGGTAGGGCATGACTACATGTGCACGGTCGGAGATGCGGATGTTCGAGGTGTCGATGCCGCGCGCCGCCATGGCGTCCATCTCCTGCAGGCAGACCTTGGGATCAAAGGCGACGCCGTTCGCGATGATGTTGTGCGTGCCCTTGTAGAGGATGCCCGACGGCAGGAGGCGCAGCTTATACTCCTCGCCCGCAGCGACAACGGTATGCCCGGCGTTGCAGCCGCCCTGATAGCGGACGACCGTGTCCGCCTGGCTCGCGAGGTAGTCGACGATCTTCCCTTTGCCCTCGTCGCCCCACTGCGTTCCGGTAATAACGATGGTTGACATGATAGAGTCCCCCTTATTTCTTTCCCTTAGAGATCAAAGCGCGCAAAGATGGAATCCACATGGCGCAGGAAATAGGTGTAGTCAAAGCAGGCGTCGATTTCTTCCTTCGTGAGGTGTGCGGAGATGTCCGCGTCCTTTTCGACGTTCGTGCGGAAATCCTCTTTCTCGAGCCATCGCTTCATGGCGTTGCGCTGCACCCAGACATATGCTGTCTGCCGCAGGATGCCCTTGTTGACGAGCGCTGTGAGGATGCGCTGGCTGTAAATGAGGCCGCCTGTGCGGTTCATGTTGTGCAGCATGGCATCGGGGTAGACGAGGAGTTTGTCCACGATGCCGGTCAGCTTGTGCAGGCAGTAGTCGACGTTGATCGTCGCGTCGGGCAGGATGACGCGCTCGACGGAGGAGTGCGAGATGTCGCGCTCGTGCCAGAGCGTCATATCCTCGAGTGCCGCGACGGCGTTGCCGCGGACGAGGCGTGCCATGCCCGAGACGCGCTCGCAGTTGATCGGGTTGCGCTTGTGCGGCATGGCGGACGAGCCCTTTTGTCCCGCCTTGAAGAACTCCTCTGCCTCGCGGATGTCCGTGCGCTGGAGGTTGCGGATCTCGGTCGCAATCTTCTCCATTGTGCCCGCAATGATGGCGAGCGTCGTGACGAACTCGGCGTGGCGGTCGCGCTGGATGACCTGCGTCGCGAGACGGACGGGGGTCAGCCCGAGCCGTTTGCACGTGAGCTCCTCAATGCGCGGGTCGATGTTGGAGTAGGTGCCGACGGCGCCCGAGAGCTTGCCGACAGAAACGGTCTCCTGCGCGTGCGTGAGGCGCTCGATGTCGCGCTCAATCTCCGCGCTCCAGAGGAGCATCTTCAGCCCAAAGGTCATGGGCTCTGCATGGATGCCGTGCGTACGTCCGATGCACGGCGTATGACGGAACTCATCTGCGCGGCGGCGCAGCACCGTACGGAATGCGCGCAGATCATCGAGAATGATCGCGGCGGCATCGCGCATCATGATGCAGTATGCCGTGTCCTTGACATCGCTTGAGGTGAGGCCCTTGTGGATGTATTTTGAGTCCTCGCCGACGTTCTCCTCGAGATTCGTGAGGAAGGCGATGATATCATGATCGGTGACTTTTTCGATCTCGTTGATGCGAGCAACATCGAACTTTGCGTTTTTCTTGATATTCTCGACGGCTGCGGCGGGGATCTCCCCGAGCTCTGCCATCGCCTCGCACGCGGCGATCTCCACGTTCAGGATGGTCTGCCACTCGTTCTGGATCGACCAGAGATGCCCCATCTCCGGCCGCGTATAGCGTTCGATCATTTGCTTCCTCCTGGCTGCATGAAAGACGTAACTCAACATTCTTATCATATATCGACAAGACTGGAATGTCAATCGTACGGATTCGATCGGTGCAGGGACGCAGCGCGGAAGAAAAATTGGCCTCTATCATGTCCATTTCAGATTCTTTGCGCTATAATATAAGAATGAAATACTTGATTTTGAGCAACCCCGAAGGTTTATGATGAACCACAAATGCAATTGAGAAAGGGGCATCTATGGAAGACGAAAACCAGAACCAGAGCGGTATGAAACGCCGTACCTTTATCAAAGCGGCTGCGGCTGCCGGCGTGCTCGCCGCGGGCGGCGCAGCGCTCTTGCAGATCGGCGCATTCCGACGGCTCCAGGAAAACGCGACGCGGCAGTTCCCCGGTGTGCTCTATACGGAACGCCTGCGCCAGATCGTGACGCAGGACCCCTCGCGCACGCGCATGCTGATGTGGGAGCTTACCTCGCCTGCGGAGGAGGATCTGACCGTCGAACTGCGCGTGCAGGGGGCGGACGAGACAAATGTACACCATTTCCCTGCGTCGAATGATCGCTTTATTGATGACGAGATCGAGGTCTATCAGTACCGCGCCGAGGTCAATCATCTGACCCCGGGCACACACTATCAGTACCGCATTACATCGGAGGATGCGGCGACGGATTGGCAGACCCTCTGCGCGCCTGCGGCGGATGAGACGTATAAGATGCTGATTTTCCCCGATACACAGTCCAGCGACAACTATGCAGACTGGAAGGAGATGGCGCATCTTGCATGGGCGCGCAATACGGATGCGGCGCTCTTTGCCTGCATGGGGGACCTCGTGGACAACGGCGAGGATCGCCTGCAGTGGACCGACTTCTTCGGCGGCGTCGAGGAGATGCAGCGTGTGATCCCGATGGCCCCGCTGATGGGGAATCACGAGACCTACGATCTCAACTGGAAGGAGCGTCTGCCGGAGGCGTATCTTCACTATTTTGCAACCCCGCCGAACGCGAGCACGGAGTTCGACCGGTATTATTACTCCTTTGACTACGGCGATGTGCACTACATCGCACTCTGCACGCAGCAGAGGGAGATCGGTGCGTTCAAGGACGGGCTCGTTGCCGAGCAGCTGGAATGGGTCCGCCGCGATATGAGGGCGCACCGCAAGAAGTGGAATATTGTCCTGATGCACAAAGACGTTTTGCAGTACCGCATTCATGGGCGCCCGGAACGGACGGAGGGCATTGATGACGACAACGGGCGCGTGTGGATGCCCGTCTTTGATGAGCTCGGCATCGACGTCGTCTTTTCGGCGCATCTGCATACGTACCGCAACCGCGGGCACATCTACGGGTTCCAAAAGACGCCGGACAAAAAGGGACCGCTCTACATCCTCACGGGCGTTGCGGGCAATGTCCGCTATCCGAACCTATGGATCGATCATCCCTTCGACGAGGTGACGCTCCCGCAGCCGGAGACGGACAACTATCTCACGATGGATGTCGGGAGAGATGCGATTGAGATCGCGTGCTTCCTGCCCGACGGCAGAGAGATGGATCGCGTGAAGGTGACGAAACGGTAAGGCGTATCGTCCGTTGTGTAAGGGACAAAGAGGGACTGCTGCACGAAGCTTCAGCTTCGTGCAGCAGTCCCGTCTTTTTATATGCAATTGATATACAATTTTAGTAAACCGACATAGAATATTATGGTTGACAATAAATAAAATAGCGAGTAAGATAAAGCAAGTTTATGAGTCTATCAGCTTTTATGGAGGTATCTAAAGATTATGAAGTTACGTGAAGTAATCCTATGCGGACTATTTATCGCGCTCATTACGGTCGGGACGTTCGTGCGCATCCCTGTGGGTACGGATGTCTACACGCTGCAGTTCCTCTTTACTCTGCTCGCGGGGCTGATGCTCGGTGCGCGGCTCGGTGCGCTCGCCATCGGCACGTATGTACTCATGGGGCTCGTGGGGATTCCCGTGTTCGCCTCGGGCGGCGGTCCTGCCTACGTGCTTCAGCCGACGTTCGGTTATCTCGTCGGGTTCATCGTGCAGGGCTGGCTGACGGGCGCACTGGTGCGCCGCGGCGTACCGACGTTTCGTCGTGCACTTGCCGCGTGTGTAGCAGGCATGGTGGTGCTCTATGCCCTCGGCATCCCGTATTTCTATTTCATATCGAACTACATTATCGACGCGCCGATCGGTTTCTGGGTGGCGGTCTGGTACTGCGGGGTGCTGCAGGTTCTGCCGGACTTCCTGCTCTGCGTTGCGGCGGCGTACGTCGGGATTCGCCTCTACAAGGCGGGGCTCTGGATTCATGAGACGCAGGAGATGCAGCCGCGGAGCACGGCTGCCGTGCAGGGGGCGGCGGTGCATGCGAATCGCATGGATGCCTGACGGGAGGCCCATCATACATGGGTAAGGCGTTATTTGTCACGGGAACGGG
>ERZ773038.34-NODE-34-length-96420-cov-85.709594_pt1 | contig 96420 bp, 80 predicted proteins | sample MGYA00511665_ERZ773038 | MGnify/ENA primary metagenome ERZ773038 (study PRJEB29015, sample SAMEA2737966) | human oral metagenome | biome: human oral; feature: human-associated habitat; material: dental | place: China | collected 2028 ... | reverse complement strand
TGATGTTGTCCAGCACCGTGCGGTGCGGGAAGAGATTGAAGGACTGGAAGACCATGCCGACCTCGGCGCGCAAGCGGGTCAGATCCCGACCCTCCTCCGGAAGGAGCTCGCCGTCGATCTCTATCGAGCCCTCCTGGATCGTCTCCAGGCGGTTGATGGTGCGGCACAGAGTGGACTTGCCCGAGCCGGAGGCCCCGATGACGGCTACGACCTGGCCGGGATGGATGTCGAGCGAGACGTCGTCGAGCGCTTTGAAGTCGCCGTAGTACTTGCTCACGTGATCAATGCGCACCAGGGGGCGGGCGTCGTTGATATCACTGACATCACTGACATCGCCCGCGCTGTTTGCGCCGTCGGCACTGCTGGTGGGCTGCTCGGGGAAGTCGGAGGAGGATGCGGGAGCGGACACGAGGACCTCGTCTCGGTCAGGGGGGTGGATGGATGCAGAGGTGTCTCAGCGACACTGACAGCAACACATCCACATGCGCATCGCATTCCTCCTGTGCTCATCCGATCGCGGCTCCCGAGGACTCCGGGTCCGCCCTGCAACGCGAGGACAATAACACCGCTGTCACACGCAGACCCAAGAAGTGCCCGCTGGTTGAGACGAGGGGTCAGCACGAGTCATGCATGAGTCATTCCGACCGTTCAGATTCCGCATTGATGGGCGTTGCCGACGTGCACCCGGCCCACCGCCCGGCTGCGAGTCGACTGCAGATCGGCTGCAGATCAGCTGCAGGTCAGCTGTAGGCTCAGTCACATGAACCGTACGCCCACACCTCCGCCGAATCATCACCTTCCGACACAATGCAGTGAGTCGGCCGCGGAGAGTACGGGGAACGAGCGCTCCGAATTCAACAGCCCTGGCGGGCCCCTCGAATCCGGCGAAAGACCATGTGTGCTCTTCGCCCCGGAAACCTTCAACTTCGCAGAGGTGACACGCGCCATCGAAGTGGCCCGGCGCATGCCCGCTGATGTGGAGTGCGTATTCGCAGGCTTCTCACCGCGCAACTCCGAGCATATTCGAGCGGCCGGTTTCGACTTCCACCTTCTCCTCCCCCACCTCAGTGATGAGGAGGGCAAGTTGGCTCTGGCCTTCGACCAGGGACGCACTCTGCGTCAGCCCTTCACCAGAAAAGTGCTCACCCAGCGGGTCGCCAGCGAGCGCGAGCTGATTCGCCGCCTGCGCCCGAGCGCTGTGGTGATCGGGGTGACTCCGAGTCAGTTCATCTCCGCGCGTGCAGAGGGCGTGCCCCTGGTCTTCGTACGGCCCTTCGCCTACTCCCTGGCCCACCTTCAGGCGGCGAGGCAAGTCGGCGCCACCGGTTTCCTACCCCGTCGTACCGCTGGCGAATGCCTGCTCGACAATGCCGCCTCCCGGTTGCTGCATACGGTGGGCAGGCGATTTCCCCTACCGCGCCCGTTCTACCAGGTGGCCCGAGATAACGGGGTGGCCCTGCCCCACGGAGTGTTCACTGCTCTGACGGCCGATCTCAACCTCATCGCCGCGGCACGGCAACTGCTGCCCGCATGGGTGAGCATGCCGCAAGGGCATCAAGTGGTCGGTCCGGTCTACGCCCAGCTGCCGGGAGAGGTCCCCGAGATCGTCAACGAGCTGGCCGCGGTTCCTGAGCCGCTGGTCTATTTCGCCGTGGGCTCCTCGGGGAACCGTGAGCTCGTGCTTCAGGTCCTCCGCGGGCTGGGGCAGGCCAAGTGCCAGGTGCTGGCGCCGGTGCGGTCCCACCTGCAACCCGAGGATGTTCCGGGCCTGCCGGCGAACATCCATGTCACCGACTGGCTTCCGGCCAATCGCCTCGGAGCTGCGGTGGACCTGGCGATCACCCATGGCGGCGAGGGAACTGTGCAAACCAGTTGCGTTCAGGGATGGCCCTTCATCGGAATCCCTCTGCAGCTGGAACAGCGTTTCAACGTGCAGCGGTGCGTCGCTTTCGGATCGGCCCGGCTGGTGAGCCAGAAGGAGGCCGGCACCGTGAACTGGCCCGCCCTGGTGCACGATGCCTTGGCCGACGAGGCGATGCGCAGTCGCGCCCGTCGCATGGCCGTGCTCATGAAGGGCCTGGACGGACCGGGCCGGGCCGCGGCGGCCATCTGCGAACTGCTCTGACGTTTCTCAGGGCATCGAGTCACCGCTGCGCCCGGGAGCCGGGAGCTGGCGTAGAGGCACACGGCCGCGGCAGATCGGCACAGTCAGCGGACACGGACCTGGGCCGCGTCCGCGTGGCCGGGGCTGTCAGCAGCCGTTGCCCGGCGGATGTCCACCAGCGTCCACCAGGTCAGGCACCTCCACACCCACTCCAGGGGGCCGTAGCGGAAGCGCCTCAGCCACAGGCGCGCAGCGATGGACTGGACCGCGAGCACCAGTGCGGCCACGGCCAGGAGCGGCGCGACATCGCGACTCTCCTTCCAGTGCAGGGCCACCCCTATAGGGGCCACGATGAAGCTCGCGCTGACATAGCAGGTCAGTGCCATTCTCCCTAGGGGCTCGAAGCAGGTCTGGATGGGCTTGCGGATCCGCCAGGAGCAGGCCAACGCCACCAGACAGATGTAGACCGCGGCCTGGATCCCGCCAGCAATGCCGCCGACATACTCGAAACGGGGGTCGCCGGTTTCGTGCGTCTGGGCGATGACGGCCGGAACGGCTGCCAGCGCCAGGGCGGCGGTGGTCATCACCAGGCGGCGGTCGGGGTGCTCGAGGTAGGCGGGCAGGCCATAGGCCACTGCTGCCGCACCCAGCAGAAACAGCCCGGGAACATTGATCACGCCGGAGCCGCCCCATGCGAAGGATGCCACAGTCCCGGCAACGCCCAGGATCGCCACCAGCAGACGCGGCGCCTTCAGCACGATTGGCAGCATGAGGAGCCCGATCACGGCGTATTCCGTAAGCACCTCGTCCGAGTACACCAGGGAGTGCAGGAATCCGATCGCCAGGAGTGCGATCATCCGCCGTCCCACCACCTTCCACGGGGACTGGCCGCGCCCGAGCGCGGAGTCGGAGACGAAGCGCAGGCTCATGCCGAACATGAAGGCGAAGATCGGCACGAAACGGGTGGAGACCAGGTAGTAGAGGGCAATCTCCGTGATTGAAGGACTGTGGGGTGTGAAGGGCAGGCGCCTCCCCAAATGGGTGATATCGCCGATGTTGACCAAGAGGATGCCGCAAACGGCGAAGCCCCGCAGCGTATCGAGGACCCGGTAGCGGGGCGCCGGTCTCTCCCGTACCGGCGGCGGAGGAACGCTCACCGCCGGATCCACGCGCTCTTCGATGTGAGAACGCTTGTTGACACGCTGACCAGAACCGATCGGGGGAATCGGGGGAACATGGGGCGAAGGCGGGGTGCTCATGTCCTTGACGCTACGGGCCGTCTCCGCACGAGCCCAGGCGAAACCGCTTCATTCCAACCCGGGATGGACCTCCAGAAACATTTTTCCACCCACGGGTGGACCCGCGGCAACCGCCACGGGCGTTACTCGTCCTGCCCCGGTCGGATGAGGCCGGTCTCGTAGGCGAGCACGATCAGCCCGGCACGATCTCTCATGGAGAGCTTGCGCAGGAGGCGGTTGATGTAGGTCTTGACGGTGGATTCCGCCAGTACCACCGTCTCGGCGATCTCCCGGTTGCTCAAGGCGCGGCCCACCAGCGTCAGAATCTCCTTCTCCCTGGTGGTCAGCAGAGCCAGCCGCTCAGCATCGGCGCCCCGTCCCGCACCAGAGCCCGCCGCAAGAGCCTCGCGGCGACCGCTCACGGCCCCGGCCGCTCTGTCCTCCTGGGAGATCCAATGGCGCAGAAGCCGTCGGGTGGCTGAGGGCGCCACCACGCTGTCTCCACGGGCCACGGCCTTGACCCCGGCGATGAGCTCGGGAGCAGTGCTGTCCTTGAGCAGGAATCCCGAGGCCCCGCTGCGCAGCGCCTCGACGACGTACTCGTCGAGGTCGAAGGTGGTCAGAATGAGCACCCGCACCCGCGAGTGCCTGCGGATCAGCTCGCGCGTGGCCGCGATCCCATCCATACGGGGCATGCGCACGTCCATGAGAACGACATCGGGGACGCGGGCGTCAACGGCAGCAAGGACCTGATCGCCGTCCTCGGCCTCCCCCACGACGACGATGTCCTTGCGGGTTCCAAGGATCATGCGGAATCCGGATCGCACCAGGCTCTGGTCGTCCACAAGCAGCACGCGGATCGGATCAGTCATGACGCGGCCCCCTCGCGCCCGCTCGCAACACCGTCCTCATCAACGGCGCTGTCCGTTCCTGCGGGCATCCGCGCCTCAAGGAGCACGCCCCCTCCCGAGCGCGAGCTGATCCGCAGGTCTCCGCCCGCGGCCTCGACCCGCCGTCTCAGGGTGCGCAAGCCCTGGCCCCGGCACTCGTCCACGGGGAGGCCGCCATGCGGGTCGTCATCACTGACTCGCAGAACGACGTCGTCGAGGCCATGGATGAGCTCCACGATGATGCTGTCGGCGCCGGGGGCGTGCCGGACCGCGTTGGTGATCCCCTCCTGGGCAACCCGGTAGAGGGCCAGCTGCGCCTGGGCTCCGAGGCCGGTGGCCGCATCGGAGCAGCCGCCTGGCCTGGCCCGGAGCTCCAGCTCCACGGGCGCCCCGGCGTCGGCGGCCGAGCGCACCAGAGCGGGCAGGTCGGCAAGCCCCGGAGTCGGGTGCAGCAAGGCCGCCGAGGTCGAAGACGTGTCATCGGGGGCGGCCAGGGAGCGCGTCAGCTCACGAGTCTCCGCCAGGGCGCCGCGCGCCGTCACCAGTACCGTCTCCACGGCCCCGCCCACCTGGGCCAGGCGCTGCTCGTCACTGAGATCCGTCTCTCCCGCATCAACCGTGGCCAGGTGGCGGGCGGCCTCGGCCTGGACGGCGATGAGCGCGAGAGCATGCCCGACGACGTCGTGCACCTCGCCGGCGATCTCCGTGCGCAGGGCTGCGGCCTCGGCCTGCCGGCGCTGCTCCCGCTCCGCCCGGCGCGCCTTCTCCTCACCGGCGCGGGCCCGGACGATGTTGCGGCCCTGTCCGATCATCCGGCCCCCGGCCCACGCCAGCAGCCCCATGGTCGAGGTGAGCAGGAGGAGCATGACAAGGCTCTGCCGGTAGGTCTGCTCACCTCGCTCGTCCTGCGTCCAGCTGACGGCGGCCGCAGTACATCCGGCAACCAGAAGCAGCAGCCAGACCGGTTGAAGCCGTCTGCGCCCCTGCTCACCCAGTCGGAACAGGACGAACAGCACGATGACGTCGGCCATCAGCGCACCATCGAGCAGAACGACCTGAAGACCGCCGATGAGGAAGACCATGGCGCCGGCCGCATCGGCATCCAGAGGGCGCCACCAGGTGACCGCCCACACGACGATCAGCGCAACCACTGCGACCGGGTGCGCAACAGCGTTCCATACCTCCGGGATGCTGCTGACCAGAACCAGGAGCATGAGCCCCGTCCACATCGTCCAGCGCAGCGATCGCAGGCCCGGATCGGTGAGGATGCCGGTGAGAACGCCCTGTCCGGCACTCATCGCCGCAGCCGCCTATCGTTGCGCCCGGGCGCTGGCGTAGAGGCACACGGCCGCGGCAGTGGCCACGTTGAGGGACTCGGCCCTGCCGTAGACGGGAATGGAGACGACGGCATCAGCACGGCTCAGCGCCTCCGGTGATAGTCCGTGCGCCTCGTTGCCCAGCAGCCAGGCGGTCGGCGCCTCAAGTAGGGATTCCGCCCCGAACAGGTCGAGATCTCCTCGGGCATCGGCAGCCAGGACAGTCATTCCGGCCCCGTGCAGGGCGGCGACGACGTCATCGAGCGCCGCATCGGTCACTACGGGCAGGTGGAACAGGCTGCCTGCGGTCGAGCGGACCACCTTGGGGGACGTGGCATCCACACTTCCCCGTACGAGCACCACCGCATCCGCCCCGGCGGCATCGGCCGCACGGATCATGGCTCCCGCGTTGCCGGGGTCCTGAGCTTCAGTGAGGACGGCGACGAGCGACGCCCCCTCCAGCGCGGAGGTCAGAGCCTCGGATCCCGTGCTTTCATCCATGGCGACGACGGCGAGCACTCCCTGGGAGCCCGTACTCATGGCCGCCATGACCCGCTCGCTGACAAGATGGCTGTACAGGCCCGCGGCCAGCGCCTCCTCCCAGATCTCGCTGTAGCGATCCTGCGAAGCCTCGGTGATGTAGACGTCCAGAACCCGATCAGAGGCGTGCCTGACCGCCTCACGCACTGCCTGCGGGCCCTCCACCAGGAATCTGCGGTATCTGGCTCTCACATTCTTGCGGGCCAGGCCCGCCACGCGAGAGACGCGAGTCGAGGCCGGATTGGCGAGCACCTCGCGGCCGGCCGCCGCTCCCCTGGCGCCGGCGCGACGCCCCTGTCCTCGTCCATGCCCCCGTCCCGGCCCCTGCGGAGCGGAGTGCATCGCACCCTCATGCGGAGGGGGACCGGAGGCGTCAGCCGAAGCAGCGGGACTCATGGAGTCAGCGTACGGCAGCGGGACACTGCCCTCTCGATCGTTCGCACCCCAAGAGCGAGTATCGTCGCAGTCTTTCCCGGGGCCTCCCGCCTCTTCTCCACCCTCCGCAGTGGCCTCGCACACCACGACGACGCCGCACCCGATGCGGGCACGGCGCCGTCGCGCAGCTCATACTGGCCATACCGGCCATCCGGGCTAATACTCCCGAAACTCCTGAAAGCCTCAGGCCTTGGGGGCGTTGACGTCCTCGGGCAGGGCTCCACGAGCAACCTCGATAAGAGCCTTGAACGCCTCGGGCTCGTTCACGGCCAGCTCGGCCAGCATGCGGCGGTCGACCTCCACTCCGGCCAATCCAAGCCCCTGGATGAACCGGTTGTAGGTCAGGCCCTCGGCGCGGGCAGCGGCATTGATGCGCTGGATCCACAGGCGCCGGAAGTCGCCCTTGCGGGCGCGGCGGTCCCGGAACGCGTAGACGCCGGAATGAGTGACCTGCTCCTTGGCCTTGCGGTAGAGACGGGAGCGCTGACCGCGGTAGCCCGAGGCCTTATCAAGAACGCTACGACGCTTCTTCTGGGCGTTGACAGCCCGCTTCACACGTGCCATGCGATGACTCCTTTTACGTGACGGGACCGCTCAGCGGCCGAGCAGCTTCTTGACCTGGCGGACATCGGCCTTGGCGACAGACTGGTCCTGCGCGAGCCGACGCTTCCGGCGAGAGGACTTGACCTCGAGCAGGTGGCGCTTATTGGTCTGCTCACGCATGAGCTTGCCGCTGCCGGTGACCCGGAAGCGCTTCTTGGCACCGGAGTGCGTCTTGTTCTTCGGCATTGTGGATTTCCTCTTCTCGGCCCTGACCGGGTGGCCCGGGCTGTGGACCCCTGACGGACTGCCGTCGGGGTGGGTGATGGACTGTGTCAGGCTCTGCCCGGCCTCATGCCTGTTCACCAGAGCTGGCGACGGGCGCGTTCCGGGCCTTGCCCGCATGCTTCTCAGCACGTCTGTTGGCGCGGGCCTCCTCACGACGACGGCGCTGGTCGGACTTGACCTCGGCCTTCTTGCGGGTGGGCGCCAGAACCATGACCATGTTGCGACCATCCTGACGGGGGTGGGACTCGACGGTGCCCAGCTCGTCCATCTCCTCCGCCACGCGCTGGAGCAGCCGGATTCCCAACTCGGGACGGGACTGCTCACGGCCGCGGAAGCGGACGATGCACTTGACCTTGTCCCCGCCCTTGAGGAATCGCTCGACGTGGCCGCGCTTGGTGGCGTAGTCGTGCTCATCGATCTTGGGGCGGAACTGGATCTCCTTGAGCTGGGTGTTTGCCTGGTTGCGTCGCGCGTCACGCGCCTTCATGGCCGACTCGTACTTGAACTTGCCGTAGTCCATGAGCTTGCACACCGGAGGGCGTGCGTCAGGCGCCACCTCAACCAGGTCGAGGCCCGCCTCCTCGGCCAGGCGCAGAGCATCCTCGACGCGGACGACGCCGACCTGCTCGCCACTGGGGCCGACGAGGCGCACCTCCGGGACGCGGATCCGTTCGTTGATACGGGGCTCGCTGATGGCTTTTCCTCACTCTCAGTGATGGTGACCGCCGCAGCGAAAAGGCCTTCGCCGCGAATACGCGCGAAGGCCTTACATGTGCTCACCCGAGCGCGGCCCGAGCAAAAGCGCCCGACGCCGCCGAGGATCTCTCCTCGCATGACCCGACCCCATCAGGGACCCAGGTGGGATTTCTCCGCTTGCGTGCCGAAGTAAGGAACTCCGGCCGGTCGGGAAGACAGTACCAGGTTGCCCTTCTCTTGCCCAGGACCACGATGACGGCATAGCGGTGACCCCGGACACCAGACCGATTTCAATGCGGAAGTGGACCGATCTCGGCGCGGAACTCGACCGATCTCGAGCCGGAAGTGGACCGATCTCGGCGAGAGTCGGCGGGCAGACGATCACGCGGGCAGCGGGCACAGCTCGACGGTGTCGATCAGCTCCCCCCAGGCGGGATTGACCATGATGTGCTGGCAGCCCTCCAAGGTCCTGGCCACGGCACTGCGGCCCTGGGCGGCGTCGATGCGGATGAAGACCCGCAGTTCGGCGTCCTGACCGGGAGCGAAGGCCACGCCGGTGACGCCGTCGATCTGTTCCAGCTGAGCACTGACCTCAGCCTGGACCGGCTCGTTGCGCCACGAGGGCACCCAGTCCTCTCCCCCGGCCAGGGCCACCACAGCGGGCCGGGGCAGACGCAGGTCGCGACTGCCGGGGTCCAGCACCCACAGCTGGTCGGTGGACAGGCAGGCCACCTGGGCGGCCCGCTGGGGCTCCACCGGGACCGGGCGCACGTCGCTGCGCCAGGCGGACATGGCCTGCGCACTGGTGAAGACCGGCAGCGCCACGTGCCCGTCGGGAAGGCTCACGGCCAGGGTGGCCGCATCCTGGCAGGCGTCGGCCGTATGAACCTCATGGTCGGGAACCTCGGGCTTGGCACCGCCCCGCGAGAGACTGACGCGCTGCGGACCGCCCGCGCCCTCCGAAAGGCGGGAGGCCTTGAAGGGCATAAAGGGCAGGGACGGCAGGGCGTGCGCGGCTACCGGCACGATGAGGCGCCCAGCGGCCAAGGCGGTCCACAACCGGTCCAGGTACTCATGACGAGGCAGGTCGTCCGCTTCCAGGGCCGCGCTCACCTCGGGGCGGACAGCACCGTCGTCCGCAGCGAACGGGGTGGGGGCGGCCAGAAGCCGCTCGAGTTTGGCCCTGGCCGCCATGGCCGCGGCCACTTGGGGCGACTGGCGAGACCGGGCAGACGCCGCCGCATCGGAGGGCGAACCGCCTGACTTCCCTGCATGGCCGCCCCCCGGAGCATCCGCTGAAGAAGCACGCCCTGCGGAGGCAGCAGGGGCGGAAGGCGACGCCGCATCCAAGCGAATGCCCGGGCGGGCATCGGACATGTCATCAGACCGGGGACCTGGACGTGATTCGCTCACGCGCCTCACGGTAGTGCCTCGAAGCCCTGGAGCCCAGTGAATCGCCCGGGAACCAGCGGTGGACCACCCGTGAACCGCATGCACTGAAGCGGCAGGAATAGGCAGGACTCCCCGTCCTCGAATGTTCTCCCGGACGCACAGCGCCGATAGCCTGTTCGCCGTGGCCTCGCTCTACTCGCTGAAGTACTGGTACACCCGGCGCCTGGGCTTCCTCATCCAGGGCTCGGTGCGCCGCGGCATCTCACCCGACGCATGGACGGCCGTCGGCGTCCTGTCGGCCGCTCTCGGCTGCGGGGCCCTGGTCATGGGCTGGTGGGTTCCGGCCCTGATCCTGCTGGCGGCCAGGCTCGGTGGAGCCAACCTCGATGGGGCCGTCGCCCGCGCCCGCGGAGTCTCGCGTCCCTTCGGCTTCGTCCTCAATGAGATCGGGGATCGAGTCTCGGACCTGTTCATCATGGCAGGCCTGGTGGGCTTGGCCCTGCGCATAGGAGCCCCTCCCTCCACAGTGGCCCTCACCCTGATCGCGCTGACCGCGGCGACGCTGCCCACCTTCATCTCCCTGGCGGCGGCCGGGGCGGGGGCTGCGCGGCTCAATGGCGGCCCCTTCGGTAAAACGGAGAGGTGTCTGGCCGCCGTGGTGGCCGCGGCCCTGCCCCAGTATCTGACCGCCATCGCTTGGATCATCGTGATCGGCTCCCTGCTGACGGCGGCAATCCGCCTGGCGCGCACCCGCAGGGCGCTCACGGGGCGCACGGGCCCCGCCATGGCCGACACGATGGCGCCCGCACCGCCGGAGGATATTACCCGCCTGGGACTGGGACACGACCACACCGACCGCGCACAGCGCCCTTCAGACATAGGAGGCTCCCCCGGCCCCTCCACCGCGCAGGGTTCCGGCCAGGCGAACCCGGACCAGGATGGCCGGCAATGAGCGCAGCGGGTTTAGCGGGCGTTGCCGGCGCGCAGGGAGGAATCTTGGACTGGTTCCTGGGATGGGACCGCTCCTGGACCATCATCGTGCCCAAAGTCGGCTGGGTGCTCACCGGCCGAGCCGTGTTCCTGGCCACGGCGGCTGTGACCATTCTGCTCCTGGCCGGCATCGGCGTGGGCCTGTCCGGGAAGGCGGAGCTGCGTCGCCGCTGGGTCACCTGGGCCATCATCATTCCGGCCGTGGGCATTCCGATCTGGATGGGGCGCGGGACGACGGCGCTACTGGCCGCGCTCCTGGGCCTCCAAGCGGTGCGGGAACTGGCCCGGCTCACGCACCTGCCACGAGCCGAGACCGCGCTCCTGGCCATCCTGTCCGTCGCCTATCCCCTGATGGCCTGGCTGCGCCCCGGGGTGCTGGGCATCGCACCCCTCATGGTGCTGGTGTGCGCCGTGCCCGCAGTCCTGGCCGGGGATGTCGAGGGCGGGATGAGGCGGGCAACGGTAGCCGGCTTCGCCTCGGTGTGGATCCCCTGGTCCCTGGCCCACCTGGTGGTCCTGTGGCAGGACGCCTTTCTCATCGCCTTCGCGGCAGCCGCCGCGGACGTGGCGGCCTGGACCGGGGGCACCTTCCTGCGCCGCATGCCATGGGCTGCATGGGCCCGCCGTCCCCTATCACCGTTGTCCCCGAACAAAACGCTCGGCGGACTGGTCGGCGCGGTGCTGGGAGCGGCTCTCATCCTCACCCTCCTGGGAAGGATCACGCCCGGGCTGGTGATCGCCGTCGGCCTGGGAGGCGTGCTCGGCGACCTGCTGGAGTCCCTGGTCAAACGCACTGCCGGAGTCAAGGACGCCGGCTCCTGGCTGCCCGGATTCGGCGGCCTACTGGACCGCGTCGACTCCCTCCTCCTGGTGCTGCCGCTGGCCGCCGTCCTGGGAGACCTTGGATAGGCTCTGCCTTTCACGCCCGACACCACCCCGTACGGAAAGGCCCGCCGTCATGCCGCCACTGTCTGCGCTGCCATCGCTGCCGCCACTGCCCGGGTCGGCCGACATCGCCTCCGCCGGGCGACGACTGCGCTCGATCGTGCGCACCCCCCAGAAGGTGACCTGGCGGGCGGTGCTGCGCCAGAGGTTCTGGTCCGCGGTCATCGCTCCGTTCGGGGGCGTTCACGTCGAGGGCGAGTTCGAGGCCGACGGCCCCTACGTCGTCGTCGCCAACCACGGCTCGCACGCGGACACGATCGCCATGATGAGCGCCTCCCCCACCCTCATGCGGGTGGTGACCGTGGCCGCTCAGGACTACTGGTTCACCCGGCGCTCACGGCGCGCCGTGGCACGAGGCCTGCTGGGCGCCTATCCGGTGCGGCGCGACGGCGAGGGTGCATACGAGGAGCTGCGCGGAGCACTGGCGCACCGGGTGGCCGAGTCCATGAGCGTCCTCATCTTCCCCGAGGGCACCCGCAGCCGGGACGGTCGGATCGGACGCTTCCACTCGGGTGCCGCCCGCCTGGCCCGGGACTTCGGCATCCCGGTCCTACCAGTGGCTCTCGTGGGCACCCGGGAGATGATGCCCAAGAAGAGAGGCCTGCCAAGCTATTCCCCGGTGGAGGTGCGAGTAGGTCGTCCGATCGCTCCTTGCGACGATGTGGAATCCGTCAGCGAGCAGGCCCGCGCACAGATCATGGACATGCTCAAGCGACCCCGCAGGCCCTACCCCGTCTCCGACATCCACACCGTGCTGCGCACGGCCATGGAAGGGCACCGGGGTGACGCCGTCATGTTCGCCTGGGGACTGGCCGAGGCGATCTCCTTCCCGATCATGGCGGAGATGAGCCAAGTCTGGCTGGGACTGACCCACCCTGAACGCATGTGGCGCCGATCCGCATTCGTAGTGGCCGGATCGGTCACCGGCGTGGCCGTGACCCACCTGCTCACCCGCGCCGGTCACCGCCCGCCGGCGCCCTGGACGACGCCGTCCATGGAGGCGGCCGCCTCCCGCTACCTGAGCCGGGGGCCGGTCGGCTACTGGAAGCAAGCGCTCACCGGCATCCCGGTCAAGCTCTTCGCCGCCGAGTCGGGGCGCCGCGACCTGCCCCTGCCCTCGGTACTGGCCCACGCCGCCGGGGAGCGCGCCGCCCGAATGGCCGGATCCACCGCCGTCGTATCGGCCCTGGCGAAGCCGTTGGGACCGATCACCCGCCAGCACTACGGCCCCTACCTGATCACCACCGGGATCGTCTTCGCCACGGCGCTGCGAGCCGTGGTCAAGCACTGGAAGCGCCGTCAGGGCTGAGGCGATCCGCGATCAGCGGGGCATGCGATCCCCCTCTTCACCGCTGGCCACCGCGAGCGCCTCCGGAAGCGTGAAGTTGCCGTTGTACAGCGCCTTGCCCACGATCGCGCCCTCAATGCCCTCGGGCACGAGCCGGACCAGCACACGCAGGTCATCGAGCTGAGCAATGCCTCCGGAGGCGACCACGGGGGCACTCGTACGGGCGCAGACCTGGCGCAGGAGCTCGGTGTTGGGGCCGGTCAGAGTGCCGTCCTTGGTGACGTCGGTGACGACATAGCGGGCGCAACCGGCGGCGTCGAGGCGCGCCAGCGTCTCCCACAGGTCGCCGCCCTCCTTGGTCCATCCGCGGGCCGCCAGAGTAGTGCCGCGCACGTCGAGGCCCACGGCGATCCTTTCGCCGTACTCGGCGATGACGCGCTCGGTCCATTCGGGGTTCTCCAGGGCGGCGGTGCCCAGGTTGACCCGAGCGGCCCCGACGTTCAGAGCGCGCCGCAACGAGGCGTCGTCGCGGATTCCTCCGGACAGTTCGACCTTGATGCCGACCTCGCCCACGATGCGGGCCAGCAGCGGAGCGTTGGACCCACGGCCGAAGGCGGCATCGAGGTCCACGAGGTGGATCCACTCGGCGCCGGCCTCGACCCAGTCGCGGGCGGCGTCAACGGGGCTGCCGTAGTCGCTCTCGCTACCAGCCTCTCCTTTGAGCAGGCGGACGGCCTTGCCGTCGGAGACATCGATGGCCGGCAGGAGAGTGAGCATAGTGGGTCCCTTCGGTGGTGCGATGGCCGCAGCCGCGGTGCTGCTGGGCGCCTGGTTGCAGAGTGTGGTGACAGGGCGGTTACAGGATGGACAGCCAGTTGCGGAGCAGTTGGGCTCCGGCATCGCCGGATTTCTCGGGATGGAACTGAGTCGCGGACAGGGGGCCGTTCTCGATGGCGGCCACGAAATCCTCACCATGGGTGGCCCAGGTGGTTGCTGGAAGCCGCGTGCGTCCGGGTTCCAGCAGTGCTGCCGGGTCGGTCTTGGCGGCATAGGAATGGACGAAGTAGAAGCGCTGGTCGGCTACGCCGTCCAGGAGCACGGTGTCATGCGGCGGGCGGACCTCACTCCACCCCATATGGGGAACCACATCGGCCTGCAGCCGTGCCACGGTCCCGGGCCATTGGGCGAGCCCCGCGGGGAGAACGTCATCGCTCCGCCCCGCAGCGTGCTCGGTGGAGGACTCGAACATCACCTGCATGCCCACGCAGATGCCGAGCACGGGCCTGCCCCCGGCCAACCGGCGTTCAATGAGTCGCGGAGCGTCGACGGCCCGCAACTGGTCCATGACGGCGCCGAAAGCCCCGACACCGGGAACCACGAGCCCGTCGGCGGCCTCGACAGCGGCCCGGTCGGCGGTCAGCTCGACGGCGGCTCCCACCCGTTCCAGGGCGCGCACAGCGGAATGAACGTTGCCGCTGCCGTAGGACAGGACGACGACGCTGGGCTGGTTCATGCGCTCACAATACCGGGGAACGGCCCTCGCGCCGCGCTTGTCTCGCAAGTCGATTCAAGCGAGTCCCCTGATCCGGCGATAGCGCTCCCGCACCGGTTATCACAGACGACGACAGACATGACAGACGATGATGGACATGGCAGGAACGAGAAATGGCAGAAGCAGCCTGAGAGGAATTCAGCTCTTGCCACCGCGAGGGCGGCGCAGCCCGCGCGCGAGCCATCGCATGGCCCTGGAGGTCTTGACCTCGGAGGACTTCAGCGCACCTTCGATGCCATCAGCGCTAGCGATGCCCAGCAGGACATCTTCGACCTCCTGGTCCACCGAGGCCAGCAGCAGTCCCGCAGCGGCGTCCTCGCCGGCCTTGCCATCCACATACCGGCGGGCGGTGATGGTGCCGGACAGGCCGGACTCGATGCCGACGTCAGTGGCCAGATCCGCTGTCAGCAGCACGACGCCCGCACGGCTGAGACGCGAGAGGGCCGAGGCGAGATCAGCCGCTTCGGCGGGCTCGGTGTCCGCTCCTCCGAGCAACTCGGAGACATCCCACTCGGCGTGGGCGGACACGAACTCCTTGACCGCGAAGGCCCCGGAGCGCGCGGGTACGACGGTGCATTCCAGGTCGCTCATGGCGCACATGGCGGCCAGTGCGTCAGCGCTCGCCAGGGGCGTGAGCACGACGGCGACCTTCACCGCCCGCGGAGATTCGGACGACGCGGACTCTGCCGGTCCGGCGTCCGATGCAGTTGAAGGGGATGTTGCAGAGGACGCAGAAGACGCAGAAGACGCAGGGGACTCAGCATCAGCGCCCTGATCCGAGTCCGGGCCGTCCCGATCGATCCGCTGATCCGACTGCCCGCCACCGGTCAGCGGCTCTTTCGGAGCCGTGTAGGTGTTGTGGGGTACGTCATCCACGGAGACGACCGACGGCCCAGGGTCGTCGAGCGACTCCAGGGATTCGAGCGAGTCCAGTGAGTCCAGTGAATCCATGGACTCCAAGTCCGCCTGCATCTCGCTCGGCAGTGCCAGGCCCTCCATCATCGCGGCGAACTCGGCATCAATGTCGTGCTGGGGCGCAGCCCCGCCGGTACCGGCCGCATCGGTGCCGATGCCATCGGCAGAGTCGTGATCAGCTTCGGGCCGATCACGATCGTCGGGTTCGTGTCCGGGAGTGGTATTGGAGTCGTGCATCACAGTGCTCCCTTGGTCGAGGGGATTCCGTCAACGCGCGGGTCGGATTCGACGGCAGTGCGCAGTGCCCGGGCGAGGGCCTTGAACTCGGCCTCGGCGATGTGGTGGGGGTCGCGCCCGGAGATGACGCGCACGTGCAGGCAGATGCCCGCATGGTAGGCGATGGCCTCCAGGACGTGGCGGACCATGGATCCGGTGAAGTGTCCGCCGATGAGGTGGTGGGCGAAGGCCTCGGACTCCCCGGTGTGGACCAGGTAGGGGCGCCCGGAGATGTCCACGACCGCCTGCGCCAGGGCCTCGTCCAGGGGGACGGCGGCCTCGCCGAAACGGCGGATTCCGCGCTTGTCCCCCAGGGCGATGCGCAGGGCCTCGCCGATGCAGATGGCAGTGTCCTCCACGGTGTGGTGGACGTCGATGTGGGTGTCGCCGGTGGCGCGCACCGTCAGGTCGATCAGCGAGTGCTTGCCCAGAGCGGTGAGCATGTGGTCGTAGAAGGGCACGGTGGTGGAGATGTCCGTGGCGCCGGCGCCGTCGAGATCGATCTCGACGACGACGCTGGATTCGCTCGTGGTGCGCTCGATGCGCGCGGTGCGGCTCATGTCGGCTTCCTGGAGACGGGTGGGGTGATGATCCGGCCGGCCCACGGGCCGATCGGGGCGTTGGAGTGCGCCTGCTGGGCCATACGGGCAGCGGCCGGTCGGCGCGCTCCACGCGCTGCCGGTACCGAGCCTACCGGGGACCGGGGCCGCCGGAGGCACGTCGAAGGCTGCCGAACGGTTCGGGGCATGAGCCGGAGGCCGATAGCCGCTCGTAAGACCCGCTGCTGAGCCACCGGGGCGGGCGCCGGGCGGGCGCCGTCGGCCTGGCGCTCATCACCCGAATCGCATGGCGCGCAGCAGTTCGGCGCGCAGGCGGTCCATCTCCTGAGGCGTGCCGATGCTGGCGCGCAGGTAGCCCTCGGGGCCGACCACCCGGATGAGGACTCCCGCCGCCACCAGCTGCTCCCAGATAGCGTCGCGGTCGGCGAAGGGGCCGAAGAGGACGAAGTTGGCGTCGGAGTCGTACGCGGTGAGCCCCTGGGCGCGCAGCCAGTCCACCAGGACATCGCGCTCCTCGCGCAGGCCGGCGACCTGCGCCATGAGCTCCTCGCGGTGGGACAGAGCGGCCAGGGCGGCGGCCTGGGTGATGGCCGAGAGGTGGTAGGGCAGGCGCACCACGCGCAGGGCGTCGACAAGCTCGCGGGACGCGGCCAGGTAGCCCAGGCGCAGCCCGGCGGCGCCGAAGGCCTTGGACATGGTTCGGGTCACGGCCAGGTGGGGGTTGGTACCATCCGCGAGCAGCTCCAGCGCGCTGGGTACGCCGGGACGGCGGAACTCGGCGTAGGCCTCGTCGATGACCACGACGCAGTCGGCCCGGCCGGGCCGACCGTCGCCACCGCTGCCCGTTCCCACAGGGATAATCGGGCCGTTGCCGCGGGCGGCGTCGAGGATGGACTGGATGTCGGCCAGGGGCAGCGCGGTGCCCGTAGGGTTGTTGGGGCTGGCCAGGATGACGACGGCCGGGTGCAGCTCCTTGATCGCGGCTGCGGCCCCCTCGGCATCGATCGTGAAGTCCGCGCGGCGGGGACGGGTGGCGTACTCGGTGAGGGTGTCCCGGGCGTACTCGGGGTACATGGAGTACGTGGGGGTGAAGGTCAGGCAGGTGCGCCCCGGGCCGCCGAAGGCCTGGAGGATGTGGAGCATGACCTCGTTGGAGCCGTTGGCGGCCCAGATCCGCGTGGGGTCCAGCCGCACACCGGACTCGGCGGCCAGGTAGTCGGCCAGGGCGGCGCGCAGGTCCGGGAAGTCGCGCTCGGGGTAGCGGTTCAGGCCGGTGGCGGCCTGGGCCACAGCAGTGGCGATGGACTCGATGACCGCGGGCGAGGGCGGGTAGGGGTTCTCGTTGACGTTGAGCCGTACAGGCACGTCGAGTTCGGGTGCTCCGTAGGGCGTCTCGCCCTCAAGGCCGGGGCGCAGGGGTAGCGAGATACTCACGCCCGCAAGTCTACGAGGCGGAGCGGCCGGAGATGCTCATGCAGCGCTTTCACCGGGAAGACGTGTCCAAAACGGAGGAGATCAGCGGGCCCTCAGGCTCGATGTCCGGAGGAAACCGTTCTCCGGCCTGGGGATTCGGATCCGCTTGCTCCGGCGCCCCAAGTTAATCTCCTCCGTTTTGGACACGTTTGCCGATCCAGCCCTGTTCCGAGGCCGAAACTGCGGGCGCGGCTCTGCGGTTCAGTGAGGATCGGAGGTCAGCATGATCTCCTGCATGTCCAGGCGGCCCAGGGCGTACTCCAGGGAGGCGGCCGAGTAAAGTCCGTCGTCACCGGCGTCCAGGAGCGCCTCGCGCTGGGCACGGATGATGTCCAGGGTCTTGTCCCGCAGCATGGCGAGGTCCTCATGACGCCAGGTGGGGTCGGTCCAGGCTCTGGCGACCCGTGTTGTCGAAAGCACCAGATCAGTGCCCTGGCGCCGCAGGAACCTGGAGACGGCCGCGTTCTCCGCCCCCTCCGAGTTCTCCGTCTCCCGGCTCTCGCCCGACCGGACTCCGCCGGCCCGATCCTGTTCCAGACCATCAACGGGCGCCTGCAGCGCCGACTGGCCGGAGTCGGCGGGCACTGGGGCATCGACTGGGTGGGGCTCCGCGGACTGGGCGCCATCGTGGCCTTCCATGCTCACCACAACATCCTTGGCGGCGTCGACGAGGAGGGAGACGACGGCGGCCTTCTCCTCGTCGTCGGCCCGCCCCGCCATGGCCGGCTTGGCCAGGCGCACCAGAGCAGACAGGGTGAGCCCCTGGATGGTCAGGGACCCGGCGGCCACCAGCATGGCGACCAGCAGGAGGAACGGCCGGTGAGGGGCGGTGGTGGGCAGGGTCTGGGCGGCGGCCAGGGTGACGGCGCCGCGCATGCCCGCCCACACGATGATGACGCCCTCGCGGGCGCGCAGGGGCTCGGCCGCGAAGTACTCCAGGTCGGCGCCCCGGCGGCGCACGCGGGTGGAGAGCATGCGCGCGCGGCGGACCATGCGCTCCCGACTGGGCTCGCGCTTGAGCTTGCCCTGGACTCTGGAGAAGCGCCGCCGGTCCCACGGAACGTGGGGCATCTCGGCCTTGCCGCGCATAATGGCCGAGCAGCGGTCCTGGAACTGGTGGATGGCCTCCTGGTTCTCCTCCCAGAGCCTGGTCCGGCGGGCGGTGCGGCGCCGCAGGAACGTCAGCATGGGGGCCACGACGATGGCGCGGATGACGACGGTGAGGAATCCGGAAATGACTGCCACCTCCACGGCGCGCCACAGGCCGAGGTCGGCGGAGTCGACTTCCTCCACGATGCCGAAGAACTCCAGGCCCATCACCAGGAAGATGAGGCCTTCCAGGGTGAGCTCCACGGTGTGCCAGTTGGTGCGGGCCGCCACTCGGTGAGCGGGCGGGAGCATGCGCGGGCCCCGGTGCCCGGTGATGAGCCCGGCGACGACGGCCGCCACCAGGCCCGAGCCATGCATGTGCTCAGCGGGGATGGCGGCGAGGAAGGGGACGGTGAAGGAGACCACCGTGTCCACCGTGGGGTCGGTGATGCGCGAGCGCACGTGCAGGCTGGTCTCGCCCACCACCACGCCGACCCCGAGAGCCACGAGGACGGCCAGCGCGAATCCGCCCAGGACCCCGCCCACGCTCACGTTGCCCGAGGTGGCCGCGGTGACGGCGGAGGAGAGGACCACCAGAGCGGTGGCGTCATTGAGGAGCCCCTCCCCCTCCAGGACGGTGATGATGCGCTGTGAGACTCCAAGGCGCCGGGCGATGGAGATGGCCACGGCGTCGGTGGGGCTCAGGATGGCGCCCATGGCCACGGCCCAGGCCAAGGACAGGCCGGGCACCAGAAGGGTCAGGGCGAATCCGATGGCCCCGGCGGACAGCGCTACGAGGAGAACGGCCAGGATGGCGACCGAGGCGATCTCCCGGCGGAAGTTGATGGTGGAGATGCTCACTGCGGTGGAGAACAGCAGCGGCGGCAGGATGCCCTCGAGGACCACCCCGGGCTCCAACTCGACGGCCGGGACGAAGGGCAGGAAGCCGACGCCGATACCGGCGGCCAGCAGGATGAGGGCCGGGGCGACGCCGATGCGATGGCTCAACTGCGATGCGGCCGCGATACCCAGCACGCCCAGCACGGCGATCATGAGGAGATCCATGGAGGCAAGCCTACGATCCCGTGAGTGCGCGAGCCCCGGCGCGAACAGTTCCTGGACGGACACCGCCCCCTTCGCCGAGATCGGTCGTATTCCGCCTCGAGATCGGTTCACTTCCGGCTCGAGATCGGTCCTGAAATGATGTGCGTCCACCAGTGAAGGTCTTGCTCTAGAGGATTGTCAGGCCAAGGCGCGTCGACAGTCGGCCGCCCCGATGCGGCGACGAACCGTACAGCAGCAGGAGTGGCAGGATTGGCCCATGACCTTCCGAGCCCTGGCCTGGCGCGATGGCCGCCCCACTGACGAGGCCCCCGCGGAGCTGGAGGGCCTGAGCGCGGCCATCGCCTCGCCGGAGCTACTCGTGTGGGCCGATCTGGTGAGCCCTACGCGTGACGAGCTGGAGCTCCTGGCCTCCGAGCTGGACCTCGACCCCAACGCAGTGGAGGATGCGGTCGCACCGCACGAGCGCGCCAAAGCAGCTCAGCACGAGGGATACATCTTCTTCATCACCTATGCGACACTGCCCGGCTTCGCCTCCACCGAGGGGGATGAGGAGGATCAGCTGAGCAAGATCGCGGGATTCTCCTTCCCCGGAGGGCTCGTGACGATCCGGGCCTCCGACCGCATCGACACCTCCACGCTCACGCGGCGCATCAATTCCAACCGGGAGTTCCTGCGACTGGGCTCCCCCGCCATCGTGCACGCAGTACTGGATCTCGTCGTGGACGGTTACCTCACTACTGTGCAGGAGCTCGACGACGCCATCGAGGCCCTGGAGGACGAGTTGTTCTCACCGGATTCGCGCTCCACGGAGTTCCAGCGCACCGCCTATGACGTACGCACCAAACTCGTCACCCTGCGTCACGCGGTCCGACCGATGAGGGAGGTCGTCAACGTGCTGTGGCGACATCGCGAGGACTCGCTGAGCGAGCTGGATCCGTTCTACGCCGACCTCAACGATCACGTCCTGCGGGCGACGGAGTGGACGGAGTCGCTGCGCGACATGATCACCAGCGTCTTCGAGACCCACCTGTCGCTGCAAGACCAGCGGCTCAACAATGTGATGAAGAAGCTGGCCGGCTGGGCGGCGGTCATCTCCGTGCCCACGCTCGTCACCGGATGGTTCGGTATCAATGTGCCCTACCCGGGGGCCGGCGAGAACTCCGGGCTGATATCCGCAGTAATCCTGGTGGTCGTTCCCGCGGTCGCCGTGTATGCGCTCATGCGGAAGAACGACTGGATCTGATCCGGGGAGATCCGGGGGGGATCAAGCATCGAGTCCTGGTTCACAACTGAACCAGGACTCGATGAGTCTGCGGGCGACGGATTCAGCACCTCCGGCCTCCGCGGGAGCGACCCGGGAATGCATCACCCTCAGACGGAGCGGCTCCGCCGCGATGGCGCCGGAATCGTCGCCTCTCAGGCTCCGGGGCGTCATCACCGGGGAAGCCGGGGCCGAAGTCATCGGACCACGGCCCGCGACGACCGCCGCGTCTGTCATGTCCGCCGGGGCCGCCGTGCCCACTGCGACCACTGCGGCCGCCGCGACCACTGTGCTCACCGCGGCCGCCCCGCCCGCGGCCTCCGCCGAAGGGGCCCGGCCCGAAGCCCTGCTCGCGCATGCGCATCATGGCTTCGAAGGGCTCGTCACCCATGCGGCGTCGAGCCTCGGCCATCCAGTCGAACAGGTCGTCGTCGCCGTCGACCCCGAGTTCGGTCTCCAGCGCATCAATGAGCTTATCGAGGAGCCCGACCAGGGTCTCGACCTCCTCGTCGGTCAAGGCGTCGAGGTAGTCGGCGTCCTCCCGACCGATCTCGACGGCTCGGCCGGCCTCGGTCAGGGCAACCATCATGATGCGCCGGTCGGTCTCGGAAGGGGCGCGCTCGATGAGCCCGTCGGCCTGGAGCTTCTTGAGCAGCTCGTTGAGGGACTGCTGGCGGATGTCGAGGAGGTAGGCGAGCTCGCGAGTGGGGATGGGGCTCTGCATCTTCAGGGCGGCGAGCACCCGGCCGCGTCCGCGAGTGGTATCGGCCAAGGGGCCGGCATGGGCATGGGTGTCGACATGACGACGACGCATGAGCCGATGAAGGCGGCGTAGCCGCTCGTGAAGTCCTGTACGTGTGGTGTTCATGAGAATCTCCTGGCGTCCAGAGGCACCCAATAGACAGGCACCTGTTGATTTCTGACACCCCGAAACTACAGGTACCTTCCAAATAAAGTCAACCACCTCCGCATGGTACCTGTATGAAATGGGCCACTTCTTATCGGCGCGCTGAAAGCGTCACAGGCCCGGGTTAGCGTGGTCGCATGAGCCCGCCCGCCGCCGACACTCCCCCTGATGACATCAACGGCATCGACGAAATCGACGACCCCCTCGAGATGTCCTCCGCTTCTCCGCTCCGCGAGCGCGCCGAGGCGGTCCTGCGCGAGCTCGTCGGGCGCAGCGATGCCCACCTGCGGGAGGACCAGTGGCGGGCCATCCGCGCCCTGGTGGTCCAGCGCCGTCGAGCCCTGGTGGTCCAGCGCACCGGTTGGGGGAAGTCTGCCGTCTACTTCGTGGCGACAGTCCTGCTGCGCGAGGGCTGGGGACCCGAGCGGTTCGACTCAGGTGCCGGGGCGCACAGCGCCGAAGGTACTGCGGGAGGCGCATGGGCACCGCCCACTCCGCCGCCCGCCAGGCAGCCCGGCCCCGCATCCGGACCGACGGTCATCATCTCCCCGCTGCTGGCCCTCATGCGCGACCAGGTCTCAGCCGCCCGCCGCGCCGGCATCAATGCCGTCACCATGAACTCCGCCAACGCCGCGCAGTGGCAGGAGATCGAGGCCCAGGTTCGCGACGGCGCCGTCGACGTCCTACTGGTGTCCCCCGAACGGCTCAACAACCCGGCCTTCCGGGACGAGGTCCTCCCCCACCTGGCCGCCGACGCCGGCCTGGTGGTCATCGATGAAGCGCACTGCATATCGGACTGGGGCCATGATTTCCGTCCCGACTATCGGCGGATCCGCACCCTGCTGGCGGATCTGCCCCCGCGCACGCCGGTCCTGGCCACCACGGCGACGGCCAACGCCCGTGTCACGGCCGACGTCGCCGAGCAGCTCGCCGGTAACGCATCGGAGCCCCCGGACGCACAGGTCCTCGTCATGAGAGGGTCCTTGGAGCGGGACTCCCTTCACCTGGGCGTGCGCCGCCTGCCCGATGCCGCGTCGCGCCTGGCATGGCTGACCGCATATCTTCGCGACGCTCCCGGTTCGGGAATCGTGTACTGCCTGACGGTCTCAGCAGCCGGGGAGGTGAGCGAACGTCTACGCGACGCGGGTGTGAAAGCGACCGTCTACACCGGGCAGACCGACGCGGCGGAACGGGAGCGCCTCGAGGAGGACCTCAAGGAGAACCGAGTCAAGGCGCTTGTGGCGACCTCGGCCCTGGGCATGGGTTTCGACAAGCCCGACTTGGCATTCGTGGTCCATATGGGGGCGCCGAGCTCACCGGTGTCCTACTACCAGCAGGTCGGACGAGCCGGTCGGGGCGTCGATCGCGCCGAGGTGGTGCTACTGCCGGGAGCCGAGGACCGCTCCATCTGGGACTGGTTCGGTGCTCAGGGATTCCCGCCCGAGCCCGCGGTCCGTGAGGTCCTGGCGGCTCTCGATGACGCCGCCGAGGAGGGCGGGGGATCGTTGAGCACGAATGTGCTGGAGACCGTCACGAGTCTGCGCCGCACACGACTGGAGTCCATGCTCAAGGTCCTGGACGTCGACGGCGCGGTGCGGCGGGTGCGGGGAGGCTGGACGTCCACTGGCCGGCCCTGGGTCTACGATGCCGAGCGGTACGCGCGCGTCGAGGCCGCTCGAGTCCACGAGCAGGAGGCGATGCTCCGCTATGAGTCGCTGGAGGCGCCCGAGTGCCGGATGGCCTTCCTGCGCTCGGCCCTCGACGACCCGACGATGCGCGCAGGCTGGCGCTGCGGGGCGTGCGACCTGTGCGGCGGTCTCACATTGGCCCGAGAGCCGCAGGAGGAGGAATTGAGAGCGGCCCGCGCCTCACTGTCCCAGGTGGGGGTCGCCCTGACACCCCGCCGGCAGTGGCCCACCGGGATGGACAGACTCGGACTGCCCGCTCTACGCGGACGGATCAAGGAGTCCGAGCGCGCCGGAACGGGCATGGCCGTGGGGAGGATGGACGGCCTGGGCGTGGCCGGGGCACTGCGCGAGCTGATCGAGCCGGGCTCTGATGCCGAGGTTCCCAACGCACTGCGGGCCCCGGTACTTCAGGTAGCCGAACGCCTGGCAGCCCTCATTGAGGACACGACGGGAGAGAATGACGAAGATGCCAGAACCGTCCCTGCGGACTCGTCCTCACAGACGGACGGCCTACCGCTGTGCATCGTTCTCATCGAGTCGCGGCGCCGCCCCCGACTCGTGCGCCACATAGGTCGGGCACTCGCCCATCACCTCGCCGCCATGCCCTTGGGAATAATCGGAGTTCGCGGCGATCCGGGCCGTCACGACGTCGGCAGCGCCCACCGGCTCGCCGAGGTGGCGCGCTCCCTGACCCTGGACGAGTGGTCGGATGACGCCCGGGCCCGACTCCACGGGGCGCGGGTGATCCTCGTCGACGACTGGACCAACTCGGGGTGGACGCTCACGGTCGCCGCCTCGATACTGCGGCGGGCCGGGGCGACGGCGGTGCATCCCTTCGTGCTGGCTCAGCGCTGACGCGTGCCCGGCCTCCCCTGGGCTACTGGTCCTGCGAGCCGGTGGCGACATCGCTGAGCACGTCGCCCACAGGGCCTCCCGGCGCCCCGGGCTTCTCATCCTGAAGGTAGTACCACCAGAAGGGGGCGCCCCACGACCTCTCGCGCCCCAGGGCCGCGCTGGTCAGATGGCGGGCGGTGGCGGTACGAGCGGAGGCCGTGTCCTGCTGGGAGCCGAACCACCAGGGTCCGGAGTCGAGATCCTCAGCACCGTAGCCGAGCTCGGTCAAGGCCACGCGCTGATCTGGAAAGGCCTCGGCGAGGGCGGACAGGACACGGTCAGCCCCCGTGCCCAGTGGATGCAATTGAGGGTAGACGGACAGGCCGAGCACGTCGGTGACATCGAGCAGTTCAGAGGGGAGTTCATTGCGCGCCCACGTCAGAACGGAGTTCTCGGCCGACTCCTGACCGAGTTGGTAGTAGAGGGTCACCACGATGGTGGCGGCCGTCGCCGGATCGTCGCGCACCGCTCGAGCTGCCCGCAGAGTCTTGTCGACAGCGTCATCCCCGAGCCACGATCCGCCCAGCTCGTTGCCGACCTCCCAGGCATCCGCCTCGGGCAGCCCGGCGACCAGCGCCGCCACTCGCTCATCCCAGGCATGGGCATTGAAACTCGTCATCGTCTGGGAGTCGCAGACCTGAACCAGGGCCAGCGCACCGGCGGCGTGCAGAGCCGTGATGGTTTGGCGCCACGCATCCATCTCAGCGGGGTCCGAGGCGTCATCAACAACGATCCTGGCCGCCATCTGCCGCTGTCCGTCGCCGATGCCGACGGCTTGCGAGATCTGAGCAGTATCAGGCGGCTGGGTGAAGGTGACGCCGATGACCGCGTCGGCCGGCGCGAGAGCCTGGCACGCCTCGTCGAGGGCGAGCTGAGCGCCGGCCGCCGCCTCCAGCGCCTCGGCCCCGCGGGCCGCGCGCTGCGCCGGGTCGGAGGCCGCGGAACATGCAGTCAAGGCGGCAGCGGCATCATCCCGCAAGGCCCGCACCTCAGCGGATGCCGCAGAATCGACGGAATCGACGGCGTCGAGTCGTGACTGCTGACGCTCGTGCAGGGCCCGGGCGGCGAGCTCGGCCAGGGAGTAGCGACCCGGACCGGGGATGTCCGCCAGGAGGGCGGAGTAGCCGTGGCTGGTTGGCCATGACAGCGTCAGCGTCGCGGCACCACCGTCGGGCAGGTCGACTGCGGCGCTGGACTCGTCATCCTCGTACAGGGGCGCGTGGACCAGAACCTCCAAGGTATCGGGGTCCAAGAGCTGGTCGTCCCAGCCGTCCTCCCCCGCGCCGTTGGACTGGATCTCGCGCAGGCCATCGAAATCGAGCAGAGCGCCGGTGGAGTCGACGACGTCGAGGCGCGCGACACCCGCCTCTTCCTCATCGGAGTCGGGCCTCTCCCCGCCCGTGCAGGCGGCCATGACCGTCGCCACCGTGGCCGTGGCGGCCACAGCCGCGGCACTGGTCGTCCAGGCCAGGACATGGCGCCTGCTGAGATCGCCCGCATGGTGCGTCATGTCTCCTCCTGCCCGTTCGGGTTGGCGAGCCCGTGCCCTCGCCAACCCGGACGGACGCTCACTCAACCCATGTCGGTCGCCGGCACGAAGGTGTATCCGGCCCTCTTGATACCGGCGACAGTATCCTTCAATGCATTGATGTCATAGAAGGGGTGGAAGAAGAAGGACGCGTTGGCATGGGTGAGCACCGTATTCGCCTGCGCCGCGGAGATGATGTCCTGCGCGGTGCGAGCCGGATGCTGGCTGTAGGCCTCGGGCTCGTAGTTGCCCAGATTCTCCGGCAGGACGTTCATCCCGTAGGGGTCGCTGACCTTGTAGGGGAAGAACTGCCCAACATAATCGTAGGGACCGCCGCGCTGGCCGGTGAGCGTCCCCGCGTAGAACAGAGAGCGCTCGTAGCGAGTGGAGTAGACCCGCGATATCCCTTGGTACGCATCGTCAGTGGCCGCGTAGTGGGGGGCCTCGAAGATGGTTGGAGTGGGCAGGCCCGCCTGGGCGAAGAGGTCGCGTCCGCGAGCCACTCGGTCGGCGGTCTCATCAGCCGACATGTTCGGCAGCTCTCCACCGACCTGCACGTAGGTCGTCTTCGTGCATGGCACGGGTTCGGCGGTTCGCTCAGGGGCGGCTGTACACCAGGAGCGGACGAACTCGAAATCGTCTGTGCTCACGGCCGAATACGGGTTGTTGAGCTCTCCGTACTGGTGAGTCGTGCCGTGCTGAACCAGGGTCCCTCCGTTATCAACCGCGTGCTTGAGCACCTCGACGAGCTCAGGCCTGTCGGCCAGCGCGACCGGCCCCTCGGGAGTCCCGTTGTTATCGACACCCAGAGGATTGGTATAGATGGGCACAACGGCCATCTGGAAGGGGACCTGCTCACCGATGAGGTAATCGACCTGGGCGCGCAACTGCTCGGGATCGGTGTCCGGATTGACGTCCTCGATGCGGACGGCCGCGGTGCGCGTAGCAGCCGCCCCTGGTTGGAGAGTGTCGAGAATGATGTCGGCAGCCGCCAGATAACGATCGGATTCGCTCATGTAGGTCATGGGAATCTCACCGATGTAGGTCAGGTTGCCCGACTGCACCGCCCACGGGAAAGTCGTGCCGGACGACTGCGACACGGAGGCGCAGGTCGTCTCCGCACCATCGGCCCCCGAGCAGCGAGCCTGCCCGAGCACGTTGACCGCCGCGGCGTCGGTGATGTGAGGCGAGAGAATCCCAGCGGCGTTCGAGGTGTTGCGGGTCAGATCCTGACCGTTGTAGCTCACCTTCGCCACCGTGTCGGTCGCGTCGATGTAGGACGTCGCAGCATCCCACCCGTAACGGGCGGTGAAGGCGTTCCGATCGGCCTGGGTCGAGGCCAGCTGCCAGATATTGAAGCCCATCCACAGCACGGGCACGTTCCCGGTCAGCACATCGTCACGGAACGCCTGGGGCAACTCACCGTCATAGGTGGATCCGACGTACACCACCGCTGTGTACCGCCCCGCGAGGCCGGCAACATAGTCGTTCACCGGCAGGGTTGTCACGGCCCCGCTGTGAGAGGCGAGCATGCCGGCCTCCAGCGCGTAGTACTCGCCGAGCCTGCCCCATTCGCCCCCGGTGTCGAACACGACCAGGGTATTGGCCGGGCCGTTGGCCTGGCTGGAGAAGCTGCGGGCACTAGCGGGCGCCTCGGGCGCCTGTGCAGCCAGGTCCCGCGGCTGTGCGGGGGCGCCGGCTTGATCGGCAGGCTCATTGAGGTTCACCTGCGCGTCCGGATCGAGAGCGAGAGGCAGGGCCTCCTGCTTAGCGGCGTCGGGAGCCGGTACTCCGACAGCGGCCGCATCGGCGACATCGCCGGCGAGATCTGCGGGTGCCGCCGCCGGCGCCGGCTCGGCGACGACGGGCACGGCTGCAGGCATCGCGCGTGCGCCCGGCACCGCCAGGGCGAGAGCCGCAATGCACATCGCCAGCATGGGGAACTTGCGTCGAGTCCATGATCTGTCAGGGAAAGGAAGGGACATGGTGTACCTCCATCAGGGTTCGCTATCAGTTGTGAAGGATCCTGCACTCCGATGTCAGCTCGTCCTCTTCATGAGTTGCTGCGTCCCAGGTGCCGGCACAGTGGCCGGACGATCGAGAAACGTGTGCGTTCAGAGACTGCGCATACAGGGACAAACAGCCTTAGAAGTGAACGTCAATACACCCAAGGTCACGATCCGATAACGACGCTATCATGCACGACATCTCTTGTATGTGTCACAGCGCACACATAGCTGACTCACAATGAAATCGGGCAACGCGGCGAGCACACTTCTGGGCCGGCGTCCGCAACGGATCTACCGGCCTCCCAACAGGAGAGAATCCAATATTCAGCTCATACGGCTCATTCAGTCCTGACGAGCTCGAGCAGCCTCAGCATGTGCCGGCAGGTCTTCGCAGTCCGCCAGGGCTGCGAGCGGTTCACTCAGCGCCTTCAGCGCCGCGGCGTCATAGTGGACGAGTTGGACTGCCTTGAGATAGGCCATCACACTCAACCCCGAACTGAAGCGCGCCGTGCCACCAGTGGGCAGCACATGGTTGGAGCCCGCCAGATAGTCCCCCAACGGCACGGGGCTGTAGGGGCCGACGAAGATCGCCCCAGCACTGCGGATGCGACGCGCGACCTCAGGCGCACGAGCCGTATGGATCTCCAGGTGCTCGGCCGCATAGGCGTCGGCGACGGCGATGCCCTGCTCGAGGTCGCGCACCAGGACGATCCCGGACTGCTTCCCGCTCAGGGCGGTACCGGCCCGCTCGGCATGCTTGGTCTGCCCCAGACGGCGCACCAGAGCCGCATCGACGGCGTCGGCCAGGACCGGAGAATCGGTGATCAGCACGCTTCCGGCATTCGGATCGTGCTCGGCCTGGGAGAGCAGATCGGCGGCCGCATACTCGGGGTCCGCCCCCTCGTCGGCGAGGATGGCGATCTCAGTGGGCCCGGCCTCCGCATCTATACCGACCACACCGCGCACAGCTCGTTTTGCCGCTGCTACATAGATATTTCCGGGTCCTGTCACGACGTCGACTGGCTCGCACAGCATGCCGCCGGAACCTGCTGCCCCCGCGAGATCGGCTCGATCAACAGCCTCATCCGCCTGGATGCCATAGGCCAGCATGGCGATCGCCTGGGCCCCTCCGGCCGCGTAGACCTCCGTGACCCCCAGCAGAGCGCATGCCGCCAGGATCGTGGGGTGGGGCAGACCATGGTGAGCGGCCTGCGGCGGAGAGGCGAGCGCGATCTGCTCAACACCGGCGACCTGCGCGGCCACCGCGTTCATGACGACCGAGCTCGGGTAGACCGCGAGCCCTCCGGGGACATACAACCCGACTCGGCGCACCGGGATCCACCGCTGCGTGATCCGTCCTCCCGGAACGACCTCGGTCACGGCCTCGGCGGGGAGCTGGGCGGCATGACCGGCGCGGTTGTGCGCAATGCACAGCTCGAGGCCCTCACGCACCGCCGGGTCAAGGTCGGCCAGAGCCGCCTTGATGGCCGCTGCGGGTACGCGCAGATGCTCCGGACGCACGGCGTCGAAGCGCTCAGCAGCATCACGCACAGCAGCAGCGCCTCGAACCCGCACATCCTCAATGACGGGCGTCACCGCGGCCAGGGCGGTGGCGACGTCCAGGCGGGCACGAGGCAGGGCCTCGGCAAGCTCGCGGGCGGACAGATCCTGGTCACGCAGGTCGATTCGAGTCAGCACACGGACATGCTAGCCGGAGCGGACGAGCCCGCCTGTCGCCCGTCCGCGCACAGTTGCAGGGGAGCTCAGCGACCGGCCGGATCGAAATCAGGCAGACGCTCACCACGGCCAAAGGCCGCCGCCAGCGCGGCCAGGATGCGAGCAGCGGCTCGACCGTCGCCATACGGATTGGCCGCCCTGGCCATGGCGCCATAGGCCTCCGCATCGTCCAAGAGACGGGAGACCTCCGTCACGATCCGTTCCTCGTCGGTGCCCACAAGACGAGCGACTCCGAAAGCGATCGCCTCGGGGCGCTCAGTGTTCTCACGCATGACCAGGACCGGTTTGGACAGGGCGGGCGCCTCCTCCTGAACGCCGCCGGAATCGGTGAGCACGACGTCCGCCCGATTCATGAGGGTGCAGAACTGGCCGTACTCGAGGGGCTCCGTGATCACGACGTTGTCACAGCCGGCGATATTCGGCAGGAGCGCCTCGCGCACACGCGGGTTGCGATGAGCCGGCAGGACGAAGAGGGTGTCCGGGTGACTCTGCGCCAGACGCGCGATGGCACGCCCTATGCGCTCCATCGGCTCGCCCCACGACTCCCGCCGGTGCGCAGTGACCAGGACGACCCGTCGCTCCGAGTCGGACAGCGCCTCCGCCAGCGCCGGATCACTCGGCGGCACCGGTCGGGTGACCGCATCGAGAAGGGCGTCGATCACCGTGTTGCCAGTGACCAGGATCGTGGTCGGATCGAAAGCCTCCCGCAGAAGATTGTCCCGACTGCGTCCGGTCGGGCACAAGTGCAGCGAGGTGATCTGGCCGAGCAGGCGCCGATTGGCCTCCTCCGGGAAGGGCGAGGCGATGGAGCCGGTGCGCAGGCCGGCCTCGACGTGCGCGACGGGCACCTCGTGGTAGAACGCGGCCAGCCCTGCTGCGAAAGCGGAGGTGGTGTCCCCCTGGGCGAGGATGACATCGGGCGAGAGCGCCTCGATCTGCTCCCCCACGCCCGTGAGCGTCCTCGTGGTCACCTGAGTCAGTGACTGTCCGGGAGCATGGATGTCGAGATCAACATCGGGAGTGATGCCGAAGAAGTCGTTGACCTGATCAAGCATCTCGCGGTGCTGGCCGGTCACCACGACAATGGGCCGGAATCGATCATCATCTCTCATGGCCCTCACGAGGGGCGCCATCTTAATAGCCTCGGGACGAGTGCCGTAGATGAGCATGGCGGTCAGAGACGTGTCAGGCGCAGTCATGGGATCATCTCTTCTCGTAGTCGGTTGTTACTCTCAGTTGGGCACGGGCCCGGACTCCACGGCGACCGGGCCAACGGTGATGGTGGCGTCCTCTGTGTAGGCCGCAACGGCCCCGGACGGGTACGGGCTCTCGCGATCGGTGACGGTCGCAAGCTCAGCCCCGCCCACACTCACCGTCATGGTCACGGCATCCTCTGCGGTGGTGATCGTCACCGTGATGTCGAAGGCGCTGCCGACCGGGAAGGTGGGAGAGTCCCCCGAGGCGAGAAAGCGCTGAGCCCCGGGGTAAGCCGGATCCTCCTTGCTGATCTCCCAGCCGTTGGGTTTGAGGACGACCGCGTAGAAGTGCTGGTCATCCGTGTAGTTCCACAAGAACCAGGCGACCTCCCAGGGATTGGGATCATCCCCTGTGCGCAGCTGGGTGTCGGTGCGCATAGTGGCCGAGATCGTCTGCGTGGCGTTCTCCTCGATATTGACGCCGTCAACCGTCGCAAGAGCGGCGTGCGTCTCGTCGGAGCTGGTGGATGTCTTCGGACTCAGACGCACGGTCCCCCGGGTGCAGGAGACCTTTCCATACCCGTGGTGGACCGTCGTCCACTCGCAGCGATCAGTCATGGCGTAGACAACAGTGGCGACGGCTCCACTCAGAACGAGCGCGCCAACAAGAACCGCGATGACGATGCGTCGTCGAGTCAGACGGAGTACCCACTTGCTCACCCCTCTCATCCGGCCGCCTTCACGACTGCCGTCCGCCACGCCGGAACCAGGGTGTCGACCGGGCCGGGCAGAGGCTGCGCCCCCGGCAGAGCCGGAACGGATCCCGGCACGCCGGCTGCGGCCCCAGGCAGAGCGGACAGCACAGCGGGCTGCTCCTCCTCCGACTCGGTCTCGCGCGCCGTCTTGGCCCAACCGGTGCGGCCGGTGACCTGTCGAGCCAGTGCTCGCCAGCCTATGAGGCAGGGCATGAGCCCATAGAGGACGAACAGGTGCGAATATACGAAGGTGCGCAGCAGACCCAGCCCCTCGCTGCGCTCAACGCGCCAGTACAGCAACCCGAAGATGAGGCCCGGGCCGAACGCCAGAAGGTAGGCGCTCAGAACCCAGAGCCAGGACTGAGGCACACCGCGCACTGCGGCGACGATCGTCAGAGCGAGAGCGGACAGGAACGAGGCGGCCAGGAAGGATCCCGCCAGGAGCACCGAGGGCGTGAGGATCTGCCACAAGGAGTCCGCCCGGGACAGTCCGCGCTGCTCACGCGCGACTTTCCCCAGGAGGTGAGCAGATTGGAGATTGCCCTGAAACCATCGGGTGCGCTGACGCAGCAGGCGACGGCTACTGGTCACGCCCTGCTGATGAACGGCCGCCCTGCCCCAGTACTCATTGGTCCAGCCGGCGCCGTTGAGGCGCACTCCCAGATCGAAGTCCTCGGTGAGCGAGCGCGTCCATGGCTTGCGCCCCAGGGCGTTGAGCGCGGACAGGCGGGCGAACTGGGCGTTCCCGCCCATCCCGACACTGCCCAGATGCCTGCGCCCCTCTTGGAAGACTGAGGTGAATACGACGAACTCCATGTCCTGCATACGGGCCAGCAGCGAGTTGAAGCGGTTGTTGATCCGCACCCCCATCTGCACGGCGCCGACCTCCGCCGAGGCGAACGCCCGGCGCGCTTCGGCGATCGCATGGGGGTCCAGGCGACCATCGGCATCGACCACGCCGATGATGATCGAGTTAGGATCGAAGCCGGAGAAGCGCTGACGGACGACGGCGAGGGCGTTGTTGAGGGCCTCGCCCTTGCCCTTGCGGGCGTTGGGCAGAACGCGTCGCAGTACTTCGGCCCGAGGATCCCCGATCGACTCGACGACATCGCCGGTTCCGTCATCGCTGCCGTCATCGACGACCATGACATGCAGACCGGGATCGTTGATGTCGAGCAGGCGCTGCACAGAGGCGGCGATGACCTCGGCCTCGTTGAGGCACGGCATGAGAACGATTATGTGCATACCGGGATCGAAGGCGACTTGCTGGTCGTCGGCTGAGCGACGAGGTCGGCGTCGGGAGATGACGAGGAGGGCCAGGGCGTAGACGAGAGCCACGATGACCATTCCCAATGCACCGAACCAGGCGATGCGATCGATCAGATCGATCAGGAAGAGGGTGTTCATGATTTCCCCGCAGTCAGGTGGTGAGGACCGGCGCCCAAGAAGCGCCGCTGATCGTAGGAAGCGGCTCCGCGAAGGGGACGGGGCCGTGCATGGCGCGGCCGGTAGGCAGCACCACGCAGAGGGCGCGCACGGTAGATGACGCCGTAGAGGTTCAACCCGATGAAGAGCAGGATGATGACCACGAAAGCCACCCCAGCGGCGTCCAGAAGCAGCCGGGGGATCAGATCGAGGTGCTGTTGGGCGGAGCCTGACAGCACGCGTCCTGCGTCGATGAATTCAGGGATATACATGTTGTTGCCAATCGGCACTCGGTGATAAACGGAGAGCGGCGCGCCAAGTAGGACGCCGTGACTCTCGCACAGGGACGCCAGGCCGTATTCAGAACAGCCGGACGCCATACATCTTCATGCTAACTGGAAGCATGCGTCAAATGTAACGAAAAGGTCACGCCAGCTCCATGGATTAGCTCACAGGCGATGTTCAGCTGCTCAGCAGGGGACTCCGACCGGCCGGGCGATCAGAGCCTCCCACTGAGGCCCGGTGAGACAGTTGAGCACAGTTGAGCACAGTCATGAACAAGTGACCAGCAGTGAGACTGAGACGTAGGCTGCCGGTATGACCACAGGAACTACAGGTGCTCTCGCGGCGCTGTCCCCCTCTCAGCTCGACGGCGCTGAAGGCGTCCTCCTGGTTCAGGCCTGCGGCGATGCACTCGGCGTGCCCTGGGAACTCGGGCACTCCCCCATCGACTCCGGCTGCGGAGCCGAGGCGGGCGAGGGCTTCATGCAAGGCGGAGGACTGGGCCCCTACGCACCCGGAGAGTGGAGCGACGACACCCAGATGTCAGTGATCGTCGCCCGGGTAGCGGCTACCGGTGCGGACTTGACGAGCAGGCCCGCCCTGGACGCCATCGCGGACGGCTTCATCGACTGGTACGCCTCGACGGCCTCCGACATCGGCATTCAGACGCGCGCGATCCTGAAAGCCGTCGCCCATCACCGCGGCGAGCCCGGCGTCTCCGAGAGGATGCGTCAGGCTGCGCTGGACTACCACGAGACCTCGGGCGGACGCAGCGCTGGAAACGGCGCGCTCATGCGCAACGGGATCGTGGGACTGACCCGCCTGCACGACCCGCGCGCCACAGCAGCAGCGGCGCGCGCCGTGGCTTCGCTCACGCACGCCGATCCCCTGGCGGCCGATTCCTGCGTCATTCAGGCCGAGATGATCCGCGCCAATGTCACCTCACCGGCTTGGGAGAACATGCCCTTCAACGGAGCCAATCCGCTCGCCGCCCTCGCCGCCCTCGGGCAGACGAGTCAGGAACGACGGCGCTACTGGCACGACCTCTTCGACGGCGGCTCCTACGACCCCGGGAACTGGAGCTGGTCCGGACTCCCTCCCACCGACGGGTTCACCGTGGACGCCCTGGGGAAGGCCTGTCTGTCCTTCATCGCCGCCAATCATGCAGCTCCGAACGCTCGCGTCGCCCTCCACACCAGTCGGACAGAGCTGGCCAGCACATGGATGCGGCTCATTCTGGCCCGGGCAGTGCGTTCCAGCGACGACTCGGACACCGTGGCCGCAATCGCCGGCGCCGTGGCGGGCAGCTACCTCGGCGCCGCCGCAGTCCCGGCCGAATGGGAGGCGAAGATCCACGGACTCCCTGCGGGTAGCGACTCCCAGCCGCTGCGCGCCGCAGACCTGCGATCTCTGGGGCGCAGCACAGCACTGGCGGGTATCGGGCATCGGGAGAAGGCGTAGTCGCCGGCGCTCACAGCGTCCTCAGCGTCCAAAGCGTCTGCAGCATCCACAGAATCCACAGAATCCAGAACGTCGACGACGACCTGCCCGACGACCCCGGTCGGGCCGATCGCCGCACAAGCGCAGCCGACGATATACTTCCGAGATGCATTCCGCTGCCCTGGTATCACGTCGCCTCTGATCAGGCCCGTCGACGAGCGCCCTGCCATCGCATGCCACCCGCCTGTCACCCACGCGTCACCGCCGTGGCAGCCTGGTGCTCCGTCGCCCGCCCCGGAGGCGGCCTTCTAAGCGCGTCCGCGTTCCACCGGAACAACCCTGCGAGAAGGACACATGCCCACCGACTATCAACGTCCGCAGAGCCGGGCGGCATCGCTTCCCGGCGTCGCCCCATCGGCATCGCGCGATGTCGAGGGCCCCGAGCCGGCGCCGCAGGCGGCCGCACCTCCATCCTCCTCCTTGATCGGCCCGCGACCATCCAGAGGAACCAGTGATCATCTATCTCGCGACCATTGTCGCCACGATTCTCCTTCAGCTGTTCCGGGCTGCTCTCGACACCACAGACGGACAGCCGCGCAGGATCTCCATGGTGCAGCGCGGCATCGATTGCGCCTGCATCGTCGTTCTTGCGGCCGCTCCGGGTTTTCGCGCCTGGCATGTGGGAACCGACACGGTGATGTACGTGGCGATGTACAACATCACCATCGACTCCAGCTCATGGAGCAATACCCTGCAACAGGCGATCGTGGAACCGGGATACGCCCTGTGGGAGTTCATCTGGAGGTCTTTCGGCCTGAGCACGCACTGGTTCCTGGCCATCACGGCCCTGGTCACCAACGGCCTGCAGTACGAGGCGATCCGGATGATCTCCCCCAAGATGCTCCCGGCGATCAGCGCCTACGCCGTTTCCGGCCTCTACCTCTTCCAGTTCAACGGCATGAGGCAGGCGATGGCGATATCGATATTCGTCTTCGGCGTGGCACTCATCCTGCGGGGCCACCGTTTCGGATGGGTATTCCTCCTCACAGCCGCCCTCATCCACAGCTCAACCCTGATCGTCCTGCCGGCTTTTATCCTGTCGCGCCGTTTCCAGCAGCGCAATACATTCAATATCCGTATTGTGCTGCTGTCCGGGGGAGTTTTTCTTGCGCTCCTGCTCATCAGCACCGCACTCGCGACCTTCCTGACGGACCTGGTCGGCGACAAGTACGGCTCCTACCTGGACCAGAACATGGGGTCCGGGCGGGGCCGCCTCATCCACCTCGCCCTCATGCTCATGGTCGTCTGGTTCCTCCAGTCCACAGAGCTGCCCAACGAGCTCCGCTGCGCCACCCGCTTCTACTCCCTCGGTCTAGGCGCACAGGTGGTGGGGCTCCAACTCGCCGTTCTCGACAGAGTCACGCTGTACTTCGTGGCGTCTCTGCCGATGTTCATCTGCTTCCTGCTCGCTCATGGATCCCGGGCTCGACATATAGTGCTATGGCTCGGCATCATCACATACTTCTTCATCAGTCTCACCCACTACGGAGACCTGATTCCTTACGAATGGACCCTGTCATGACGACCGCCTCTCCCTGCAGCGGCCCGCTTTTCCGCCTCTGGAGCGCCCCATTCCTCGACGCCGCACCGGCGCACAGGAGACGCGCGGTGACTCGCTCCCCCCGTAGAGGCAGTAGATGCCCGGGAATGGCGGAGCAGCAGAAGCAGACTCACCGGGTGGAGCGATGAGCTCCAAAGCAGGAGCACGCTCCCTCGTTCTGGCCGGAACCTTCATCGCACCGATATCGCAATGGTTCGTCTTCTGGCTGCTCGCGCGCTACGGAAGCGTTGCGCAATCCGGAGTGTTCGCGGCGCTTCTGGCCTACTCGACCCCATTGTTCATCGCGGCCGGCTGGGGGCTCAGGAACACCCTCATCACCCTGAGGCGGAACTACTCCTTCGCCCTCTATCTGAAACTCCGGATACTTCTTCTGGGTGCGGCGGCTCTCCTGCTTATCGGGATCGGCGCATGGACGCAGGCCGACCCGACGATGCTGTGGGCGGTCCTGGTCATGAAAGTGACCGACGGCATCACCGATCTCCTCTACGGACCTCTGCAACGCCAGCAGGCCCTTGCTCCGTACGGCCTGATCATGATCGCCAACGGCCTTGTCTCCGCACTCATGTCCGTCCTGATGGCGGCGCTGTGCACCAACGCATCCATGATCGTCTTCGGCTCATCAGTGGGATCGACGGTCACGATGATCCTGGCGATCATCGTTCTGAAGCGCCGCCCCGCATCGGAGCCCGCCGCCGGAAGAACATCCGAATCGGCCCGAGCCCTGCTCAGGATCTCCGCTCCCATCGCATTCGCCCAGATGCTGGCCGTCATCATCACGAATATCCCGACCTGGACCGTCGCCGCCCTGGGCGATAACGCCGACGTCGGCCGATTCGCAGCTGCGGCATACATTCTGACGCTCGGATCGCTCCTGGGTTCGTCACTCAACTCGATGTTCATCGGAGAGTACCAATCCATTGCCTCAGATCAAGGATTCCAACCGCTGCTGCACCGCCTCAAACAGACCACTATCCGAATCGGCCTGGTCGGCATTCTGCTCTCGACCCTGGCATTCCTCATCGGGCCATTCCTGCTTGAATCCGTGTACGGCCACAGTTTCACATTCTCGCCCTGGCTCATCGCGGCCCTGACCGCAGCCGCCATTCTCGACCCCGGCACCTACGTGCTCAATGCAGGTCTGCTGGCGCTCAACGAGTACCGTAATCAATTCCTGGTGGTCGCATGGTCACTGACCTTCACAGTGGTATGCATTCTCGTATGCTACCTGGCGAACGCGCCGGCGCTCTGGGCGGGGACGACGGCTGCAGCAACCGCCAATGCCACGAAGATCGCCTTCTCCGCTCTCGCCATCGGTCGATCGAGAAGACACATGGGAGACGCACATCCGACCACGCACTCAAGCCGCACCAACCAATCCCTCATCGGAGGACTGACGCCGCTCGATGACTAGAACGCTCATACTCAACGCAGGTTTCTTCGCAGGAGACGACTACTACAGCAGCCGTCTCATCGACCGCGGCGTTTTCGTCGCGCACTCTCTGAAGCCGCAGCCGCATCTCCTCATGCGGGTAGCCAGACGCATTCACTTCCGGACACGGCTGCCCAAGGAATCTATCTGGTTCGAGCCCTGGGAGCACCTGGTCGACGATGCCGACATCGTACTGATCGAGGGTGCCGATCTCACGATTCCAGCCACCCGGTATATTCGCTCGCGCTGGCCCAAGAAACGCATCATCTGCTGGTACTGGAACCCATCCGGCCCGGGCACCGACCCGGCGAAGCTGCCGTCCGATGTCTGCGAGTCATGGTCGTTCGACCGCCATGACTGCGACCGATTCGGACTCAAGTACAATACGAACTATTCTTTCAGAGAGATCGCCCGTTTCCGCTCCGAGGATGACTACGACTTTCTTTTCGTCGGCACCAACAAGGGGCGAGCCCGCAGCCTGTCTCGACTGGCGGAGAGTCTCAGGGACCATGGATTCAGCTTCTGTTTCCGCGTCACCGGCCTCAGCAAGGAAGAAATATCCTCATACCCCCTCCTAGAGCCGATCAATCCGATTCCATACGAGGAGATTCTCCGGCTGACGGGGAGGTCTCGCGCGATTGTCGAGCTCCCCCAGGCCGGCCAGAACGGGATGTCCCTGCGCCCGATCGAAGCCTTCATGATGGGCAAGAAAATATTAAGCTTCTCCGACGAGATATCGTCAGAGCCCCTCTACGATCCGGGCCGGGTCCTCACCCTCGATCATCTCGATATCGAGAGGATCGAGGATTTCATGCGGGTAGACTCCCCGCCCGCGAGTCAAGAGCTGCTGGAGCACTACGACTTCGATCAGTGGATCCGGAGATTCGGATAATGCGGTCCGGCGCCTCGGCGACGGCCGGATGTGGAGGTGATTTTTTCTCATGAGGGCGACAGTACTGGCCCCCGGCCTGGTCCGGGAGGCCGACGGCACGAAACGACCGCTGAGGATTCTCCATGTCACCGAGTGCTTCGGGGCCGGTGTTGGCAGGGCCGTCAAGCTGAGAGCGCAGGCACTGCCGCAAGCGGAGCACCACCTCCTGTGGACCGGCGAGGAGACGCCGGCGAGTTCCCAGTGGGCATCCACGACCGAGCTCCCGGCATCCGACCTGTCTCGCATCAGGGCGACAACCCTCACAACACGGCAGGTGAATCCAGATATCGTCCATGCGCATTCGAGTTGGGCCGGAGTGTATGCACGGGTCGGCGTATTCGGTCGGCCGGTGGTGTACGAGCCGCACTGCTTCAAGTTCGACGACCCATCCCTTCGACGCCCGGTAAGCGGTGCATTCCGGCTCGCCGAGCGCCTTCTCATGGCCAGGACGGCGGCCATCGGAATCCTGTCCCCCCATGAACGCGCCGTTGTAAGAACGATGTCACGGCGTTTACCGGCTGTCGAGATCCCGAACATACCGACAATGCCGACAATGCCGACACCATCGCCAACACCGCCAGGGCAATCGGACTCCGGGCCGATCGATGTCCGGCGCGTGGCGATGGTGGGAAGGATCGCTCCGCAGAAGGACCCGAAATTCTTCGCCGATGTGGTCGCTGAACTCAGAAAGGACGACGTGCCCCTTGAGGCCGTATGGATCGGCGATGGCGACGGCGACCTGCGTCGGCTACTGACTGAGGCGAGAATCCGTGTGACAGGCTGGTTGAGTCCATCCGGAGTGGAGGAGCTTCTCCGCGGATCCGTCTACGTCCATTCGGCCCGTTACGAGGGGTTTCCATTGAGCATTCTGGACGCAGCCGCCTGCCGGGCCCCGATCGTCGCCCGACGGATCGCCGCCGTGGAGCACACTGACCTTCTCATGTCGTCGACCCCCCGGGGCGTCGCAGCGCTTGTCACCGACATGCTCGGATCCGCCGACGCACTCGCCGACGCCAGAGCCCGGAACACGCCCCTTCTGCGCGCCTACTCTCCGCAGCGGCTCACCGACGCCCTGACCATGCTGTATTCGAAGGCCCTGGCGGCATGATGCAGTCTGCGGACCGTGCCGCCGGCAGGAGTACTGGGCGTACAGGGAGTCTGGGGGGTACTGGGATTACAGACAGAATCTGCCTGGTGATCCCCTACTACGAGGCGGGTGATGACCTTGTCGTGTCTCTGACGAGCGTGAGAATGAGGCGGACCGACTTGATCATCGTCGTCGATGACGGATCGCAACAGCACCCTGCGCGGGACTTCATTCCCCCAAAGGTCGCAGACACGCCGGTCCGGCTTATCGAGTTGGAGAAGAACAGCGGGATCACCGTGGCGCTGCGCACCGGGATTTCAAGCGCACCCGCGGATTTCGCGTTCATCGCGCGTCTCGATTGCGGTGACACCTGCCATCCGGAGCGCTTCTCCACGCAGCGGGACTTCCTCTCCAGGCATCCCGATATCGTCTTGGTGGGCTCGTGGGTGGACTTCGTCTCGCCCGACGGCTCCTTCCTCTACCGGCTGGAGCAACCAGTCGATCCGACTGCGGTTCGCAAGCGCATGCGAGTCAACTGCGCCATCACCCATCCCGCAGCGATCTTCCGCAGAGAGGCTTATGACCATGCCGGCGGCTATCCGACGGCCTACCCGGCGGCCGAGGACTATGCCCTCTTCGCGCAGATGCTCAAGCAGGCAGACGCTGCAAACATCCCGCAATCCCTCGTGCGCTGCCGGACCGGCGACGGCGGCATTTCCGATAAGAAGCGCAGGACGCAGCTGGTTTCCCGTTGCAGGATCCTCCTCAAGCACTTCGACGGGCACCCGATGGCGGTTTACGGGCTTCTCAGGGCCATCGGCCAGATGGCGACGCCGCGGCGCTGGAGTACGTGGGCGCACCGGATCCGCGTGAAGCTCACTGGACAGTAATCACTGACGCTCCCCGATAGTCGCTGACGCTGCCTGACGACCACTGACTACGAGGACTTACAAAGATTGAGGACCCGTCCGGTGCTGAGCGCTTCTCCGAGGACTGCACAGCCTCGACGTCAGGCGGCACTGAGCGGCTGCATACGACGGGATCAGGCGGAGCCCTCCTGGGCGAGGACGACCTTGACGGTCCTGAGCAGGATGACCAGGTCCATGAGGAATGTCCAGTTCTCCACGTAGAACAAGTCGAAACGGAGTGCTTCTTCCCAGCTCAGCGAGGATCGTCCATTGACCTGCCACAGCCCCGTCATCCCAGGTTTGACCAGCAGCCGACGCGCAGCATTCTCGTCGTACAGCTCAACCTCCTTGGGCACCTGGGGCCTCGGCCCCACCAGGCTCATCGAGCCCTCGAAGACGTTGAACAACTGCGGGAACTCGTCCAATGACGTGCGTCGCAGCCATTGACCGATCCTGGTGATGCGGGGATCTCCGGCCACTTTGAACAGGGGCTTGTCGCCCGCCCCCTGCTGGCTGAGCAGGGTAGTGAGTTCGGCATCGGCGTTCACGCGCATTGTACGGAACTTCCATATTCTGAACTCCCGGCCATTTCTGCCGACCCTGGTCTGACGGAAGAAGGCCGGTCCGCGGTCGTCGCACCAGATGATCGCCGGTATGACGATCCACATCGGGATCAGAAGGACGATCAGCAGAGTGGACACCAGAATATCGATCAGCCTTTTCATGCTCAGCCTCACTCTGCCGAACGTGCCGAACTGGATCTCGTGCAGAGCCATGCCGCCGATTGATCGCAGATGACGGCTCGAAACGGACGCGTCAAGAACAGAGTGGACCACCATGAGCCGGCTCGTGGCTCCCAGAGAGCAGCCGATCCTGCGCAGGGCCCGCGAGGTGAGCCCCGAGGCTGGAGCGACCAGCAAGGCGATCCCGTCCGCCCCGTCCATGGCCTCGTCGATATTCTCAACGCCTCCAATAACGGGGACGGGCAGGTGCGTCTCCTCAAGGCGCGGCGGTTCGTCATCTGAGAGAAAGGCGCCGCAGGGGTTCAGACCGAGCTCGGGACGCCGACTGATGGTCGCAATCACCGCCGAGACTGACCTATATGAGCCGATAACGAACGCAGGCTGCGTGAAGGCGCCCCTTCTTCTAGCCCTCACAAAGTATTGACGCGCGACCCAGCGCCAGGCCAGAAGCAGCGCGACACCGCCGGGAAGGGTGACTAGGAAGTAGGCCCCGGGCAGTTGCGCGTCGGTCAGGAAGGCCAGCACAGTGAGACTCCCGAATTCGACGGCGGACGCCTGAAGCACGCGATGGTACTCGTCGGGCCCATACCCGAGAATACGTTCACGGTACGAACTCATGGCCGTCAGCAGAAACCACCAACTGATGCCAACGGCGATATCAAGCGACATGTCGTTGGGCAGGGCATGGCCGGCATTCGGAGCGATCAGAGCCCCTTCACCATCAAGCCCCACGAGGTGACTGGCCATAATGCCGAAAGAAATGATGATGAAGTCGCCAACGCGGAGCGAGTGCTGAAATCCAGTTATGACGCGGGCGCCGGAGATATTCGATGCGTCATAGGGAGCGGTGTAGGTGCGAGACATGGTCTTTCCAGGGTTAAAAAGGGCGTCGAGGCAGCGCAGAGCGGCGACCTCAGGGAGAGCTGCGGCACTGATGAAGAGGTTCGGCGGTCACGCGCATCGACGTGGCGATCAAGCGCCCGCACCATCTTTCGAGTTTCTTCGTCGCCTTTCCCTGACTCGGCGGACCGCGCCGAGCCGCATATTCTCGCCAAAGACCGGCGCTCATTCCAGGTTCATGCTGAGCACAAGAAGTACAGCACGCCCCGTCGAAAAAGCGAACGCGATATCGGTTGCCAACCGATCGGAAACGGGAAACGCTGCTCTTGGAACAAGCGATGTGCGAATCCGGAGATTTCTGCCGTGGGTTCGACATGTTCATTAGGCGCCAGATGTGAACTCACCTGGCCCTGACGGGCATCTGTCCGGCGGCGGCCGCACCTGCGGACCACCCGACCGCGCGCTGCCCCGTCGGCTCGGCCCCCTGACGAGAGGAAGCTCGCACGGGGGACGTAGAGAGCGGAGCAGTAGCCGCTTCTCCGATCTCAACGCGACGACGATCCGATGATGGCGTCTGATTGAGAACAACACCGAACACGGACCCGCCCCCTTGGCGAATCGCCTCGGTCACCTGCTCCAACTGCTCGTCCGTGGTATGGCCAGCGCGGACCACCAGAAGGACCCCATCCGTGTGCGCGCCAAGAGCCACCGCATCGGTGACCGGCAGCGCTGCCGGCGCATCAATGATCACGACATGAGATGACGCGAGGTAACCCACGAGGTCCGACATGCGCTCGGAGCCGAGAAGCTCAGATGGATTGGGGGGAGGATCACCTGCGGGAATGATCTGCAAACCGGGCACCGCGGTTTGCACGAGCACACTGTCGAGGGAGGTCGCTCCAACAAGAAGCTGAGTCAATCCAGGACGACGACGGCCGGCTTTGGAGTCATCGTGGGACCTGTGACGGCGCAGATCACCATCGATGAGAACGACCGATCGGCCCGCCAGCGCCATGACGCGGGCCAGATTGCAGGCGACGGTGGACTTGCCATCGCCTTGCACTCCCGACGTCACCACGAACGTGCGGACGCCCTTATCAACATTGGCATAGCGCATATTAGTGCGCAGTTTGCGGAATGCCTCCTCCGCTCCGGAACCGCCATCCGTCGTCACTTGTCCATCTGCAATGGCATGAGACACGGGAATGACGCCGAGAACAGGCCGATCAATGATGTTGGCGACATCCGCCGCGGAGCGGATGCGCTTATCCCATGCCTCACGCCCGAGCGCGAGCGCATAGCCGAGCAGAACGCCACCCACGAGGCCGACGCCGAGATACGTCAGGATCGAGGGCGAACGGGTCGTGCCGGATACGCTCGAGGGCGACATCAGCACGACCTCGACCGGCGAGTCCTCTCCCTCCAGGAGCTTGACCTGCTCTCCAGATTGACGCACGGTCTCATCAGCAATACTCCGAGCCTCAGAGGCGGTCGGCGCGGTCGCGGTGACGTTGATCGTCAACGTGTTGGTCTTGTTGGTCACCGACAGGGACCGGGCCAACTCAGTCGAGTTCATGTCGAGTCCCAGGGAATCGATGACCGCCTGCGCCACAACTTCAGACGTGAACACGGGGACGAGTGCCTCGGTCTTCTTCGCAGCGATCTGAGAAGCCGCGAAGTAGGAGTCCGTCTGCTGCGGCAGAGCCGAGTCCGTTTGCACTGCGACGCGAACATAAGCATCCGCGGACGCCTTGTACGAGACGGGAGTCAATAAGGCCGCCACAAGAGACAGCAGGAGAGCCGCAAGAAGACCAACGGCAATGGCAACAACCTGCCGGCGAGTGAGCTTGAGAAGTTCCTCGAATGTCATACCGCCATCACCAATCGAGATGCACAACTGAACATGTCATGTTGTGCATTTCTCACAGGGACAAATGGATAAAAAGCGAGTTAAATTTACCACGACACGGAAAAGAATGCCATCGCCCTCGCTAGTTCGTTTCCAACTCGTTATGAGGCGATGGCGCCCGGTTGGCTGCATCATGACCTTCACAACCTCCATCGCATCCAGCAGGCCCGCCGAGCCGGAGAGGCCCAGGCGCTGTCGGACGTGCCGACCTCACCCGTGGCGGCACTGACGACGAGCGCCGGCAGGAGCGGCTCGTCGCGCAGACGGCAGTCATGACCGAGCATGTGGAGCAGCGGGCCCATGTGCCGAGGCAAGACGAGACCATCGATCGCCTCACTGAGCTCGCCGTAGGTGATGACTTCGCGGTGCGCCGCCACATCGATCAGCACCTCCCGGGCGCGCACGGTCGCCTCCGCGAGATGAGGCGTGACGGTAACCATCCGCTCCCCGACCGGATAGCGCTCGCCGACGACCAGGGCCAAGGCCTGTGAGAAGGCCTTCGAGTCGTCTCCGGCCTCACCCTGCGCGACCTGTGCCGAGTCGGCTCGCTGCGTGGACGTCATCACCATTCCTCTGCATCGCACAGCCCCCGGGTGAGAACCGCAATGAGCAAGACCGAGCCCTAGAACAGCCGCGCGCGGAACAGATAGACGGCCGCACTCACGATCGTCGCAGTCACGCCCAGGCCGGCAGCGGTGCGACCGGCGATCTGCTTCAGCGTCAGGGATTTGTCGCCGGAAGCAGCGGGTTGCCGCAGCGATCCGTTCTGCCCATCCTGCGACACCGCGACGCCGTCGGCCCCGGAGGGTGTGAGGACACCCTGCGTCGGCTGCTCGGCGGCGGCTGTCTGGGATGTCTCGGCCGTCTGGGATGTCTCAGATGCGTCAGCCTTGCCGTCGGGCTGAGAGGACGGCGCAGCGCTCTGCGCAGTAGTCGGAGCGCTCTGGTTCTGGGAACCATCTCGCCAAGCGGCGTTGACCAGGGCGCCGCGATCGACTGCACCACCCGCACTGAGCCCGAGCGCATCGGCGACGTCCTGGGGCAACGGCGTGCCAGTGCCTGCCGCGGGGCCGCCGGGCTTGACGTGCAGGTCAGAGGTTTTCCAGGCGGTGGGATCAGCCGATTCGCTCACCAGGACCGGATTGGCGTCTCGAGCGCCCTGCAGGTCCACCCCGTTGGACTCCTTGCTCGAGACGCTCACGTTCGGACTGCTGGAGAAGTCGGTCAAAGAGACGGCGTTGATGCTCTGAGACTTGCGATCGGCTCCGTACTGCCACAGGACCGTGGTCGAGGGCTGGCTGGTGGGCTGACGGTAGTAGACGTTGTAGTCGATGCCGGAGATCATGTCGTTGGCGTACAAGGCCTTCGAGTCGTCAGCATTCTTGGCCCCCGTGACCTGCACCATGGCCGAGTACCGCCACGCATCGCCATCGGTGGGTACCTGTTCGGAAGACAGGATGTTGTTGTAGATGCTCGTGTCCGAGGTGTCCCATGTCAGGCCGTGCTCCGCCGACCAGCGCTCAGTCGAGGTGCAGGACCCATCACTGCTGCGTGCATTGCAGCCATTGGAGCGCTCGTCCTCATAAACCGAAATGCTCGTCAGCGCATGCGTCACCGTGTTGTTCCACACTCGGGTGCCCTCCGAGCCCGCGACCTGAATACCGACGCCGGCACCCTCAACGAGGTTGGAGGCAACCGTATTGCCCTTCGAGACCTCGACGAAGACCGCCGTCGGCACATTGACGAAGTGCGAGGCCAGAACACTGGAGTTCAGGACGCCCTCGTCAAACCAGATGGCCGCCTGCCGATTGTTCGTCCACGAGGACAGTTCCGAATGGTCCGTGCCCGACTGGGAATAGTCGACGGTGTTGTACGCATAGCGCACGTTCTCCGAGTGCGTCACCTTCGTATCGGACATGGCGCAGTACGCCCCGCAGCCCGTTGTGATGAAGCCCTTGCTGTTGTTACCCGACCAGAGGTTGTTCTCGACAGTGACATTAGAAGAGCGGTTGATCCCCATGCCGACGCCGCTGTTGTCCACTAGGCGGTTGTCGGACACGGTCGCGTCATGAGCGTTGGTGATGCCCAACGCCGAACCAGCACCCGAGTACCTGAAAGTGTTGCCAGTCACATTCAGTCCGGTACCGGAGGCGAACACCATGACGCCGCCCGTATTGCCGCCGATCTCAGGATCCGTGTAGTTCCATTCCTGAACCGGAGAGTACTTCTCGACTGTCAGACCGCTGAGAGTGATGTTGTCGGACAGCAGGGACAGCGCACGCGAGTGCTGAGCGACCTCGACCGTGTGCTGGCTGGGGTCGACGCCGATCACATAGCTGGCGCCCCTGTGCGGCTTGGCGTTGAACCCGGCCCGATTGTTCCCGGGCTCCTTCATGGTGATCGGGTCACTGTCATCGACGTAGAAGGTCGAATCCGTGACTTCCGCTCGCGAGGCGACCTGGGTCAGCGGCTTGCCGTCGACGAAGACCTGCTCGGGGTGGGCCGCCATGCCCTCGGCGGACGGATCGGCATTGGTGGTGCACACGGTGCAGAAGCGGACCATGTCCGCGGAGGTCGACCATGTCCCGGCGCCCCCGCTGCCCCCTGAGCCCCCGGAGGCCGACCAGGAGGTGGGGACCTCGGCGCCGGAGAGCACCGGGGCCGCCCCCTGGGCCGCACGGATGGTGGCGCTCTTGTCCACCGAGAGTTCGCCCTCGCGGTAGGTACCGTCCCCGACCTCGATCGTCGCTCCCGCCTGAGCGTCTTTGAGCGCCTCCGCGATGGTGGCGTACGGCTTGTCCGCGGATCCGTCGCCGCCTTGAGCGGCCGAGGCGGACACATGGATGACTCCGTCAGCGGGCTGGGCCTCGGCTGTCGAAGTCGTCAGCGGAAGCGTCAGTGGAAGCATGATAAGGGCGAGCACGGCGATGACAATGGCTGTACTGCGACGCACGCTGGTTCTCCTCCTGCAGGTTGCTCAAAACCTTGTTTACCGTACCGTTATAGCCCCGCGAACGCGACCGCATATCTCACACAGTGCGTTCGTACACGTAGCGGCACGCAGTATCGCGCGGCATGCGACGCATCTCTCAAGATCAGGGGCACGGCGCCGGGACTGGAAGAATAGGCCCATGACCTTACGAGTTCCTTACTCGACTGTGCCCGTGCGCGGTCGGATCAAGCTCGGCCAGTTCCTCAAACTCGCGGGCCTCGTCGAGGACGGCGCCGAGGCGCGCGTAGCGATCCAATCCGGTGATGTCACCGTCAACGGCCAGGTGGACGCCCGCCGCGGTCATGCGCTCGACGACGGCGATCTCGTCGTGGTGAACCTGCCGTCCGGCGCCGTGGGCGCCGTCGTCAAGCAGGACTGAAGCTCCCCCCGGTAACCGGCCGACCACGTCGGGTCACAATCCGATCACAATCGGATCGGGAGGAGGAGGGAAGGAGCGCGCACGACCGCAGTCGCGACAGCCGGATGAGCGGATGAACGGCAGAACGGTCAGTGCTCTCAAGGGCTCCCATAGGGCTCCCAAGGCACTCGGGAGTCCCAAGGACCGGACGTCTTCAGGGCCGCAGACAGCCCGGTCCGAGCAGCGCCTTGATGTCGGAGTAGAAGGCGGCGCTCGCCTCGACCCGCAACGAGGAGTCCAGCTGCGTGCGCACCTCCCGGCCGGGGCTGGTCAGATTGAGACGCACCGTGGACATGCCCGGGTGATTCTCGAGCACGGATTTGAACCTCTCGACCAGTGGAGCGGTGCAGCGGTTCGTCGGCAGGGTAATGGTGACGGCCTCATGGGCGGCGCTGGAGACGTCCGGAAGCGTCAGCTCCTGGGCGTAGAGGGCCACCTGACCGTCCCGCCGGTTGAGGCGCCCCCGCACGGTGACCACCGTATCCGGCGCCAGCATTGTCGACACCGTCTGATAGGTACTCGGGAAGAAGAGGGCCTCAATGCTTCCGCCCAGATCCTCGATCTGAGCGATGGCCCACAGGTTCCCCTGCTTCGTGGTCTTGCGGGTCAGGCCCGTGATGAGCCCGGCGATCGTCACCATGGCGCCGTCGGGGCGCTCCTCGTCCTCGACCAGGTCGGCGATCTCGGTATCCGCGAGCTTGCCCAGCACGCCCTCGAGCCCCAGCAGAGGGTGATCGGAGACGTACAGGCCCAGCATGTCCCGCTCATATGCGAGCTTGTCCTTCTTGTCCCACTCGGGCAGATCCGGCACCTCGGAGGAGAAGACCGGGCCCGAGCCGAACGGCGACGCGGCATCATCGGCGCCCCCCAGGCCCCCGCCGTCGCCGCCCATCATGGAGGCGAACAAGTCGAACTGGCCGGCGGCCTCGTTGCGCTTGACGCCGATGATCTCATCGACGAAGTCCTCATGGCAGGCCTGCAGTGCGCGCCGGGTCCTGCCCAGGGTGTCGAAGGCGCCGGCCTTGATCAAGGAGTCGATGGTGCGCTTGTTGCAGACCACAGCCGGAACCTTGTCGAGGAAGTCCTCGAAACTGGTGAAGTCGCCCTTGTCCTCTCGAGCTGTCACGATCGCATCGACGACGTTGAGGCCGACATTGCGGATGGCGGCCAGGCCGAACCGGATGTCCTCGCCATCAGCGGAGAACTGGGCGCGCGACGCATTGACATCCGGAGGCAGGACCGTGATGCCCATATGGCGGCATTCTCCGAGGTAGACGGCCAGTTTGTCCTTGTTGTCCTTCTGGGAGGTCAGCAGGGCCGCCATGTACTCGGTGGGATAGTGAGCCTTGAGGTAGGCCGTCCAGTAGGACACCACGCCGTAGGCGGCGGAGTGGGCCTTGTTGAAGGCGTACTTGGCGAAGGGGACCACCACGTCCCACAGGGTCTTGACGCTCTCCTTGGAGAAGCCATTGGCCACCATGCCGGCCTCGAACTCGACGAACATCTTGTTCAGAATGTCCATCTTCTTCTTGCCCATGGCCTTGCGCAGCGCATCGGCCTTGCCCATGGAGAAGCCCGCCAGGTCGGTGGCGATCTTCATGACCTGCTCCTGGTAGACGATCAGGCCGTGGGTCGTCCCCAGGATGGGCTCAAGCGCCTCCTTGAGCTCGGGGTGGATGGGAGTGATCTCCTGCAGGCCGTTCTTGCGCAGGGCGTAGTTCGTGTGGGACTCCGCACCCATGGGGCCGGGACGGTACAGGGCGCCGACGGCGGAGATGTCCTCGAAGTTGTCGGGCTTCATCAGGCGCAGCAGCGTGCGCATGCCACCGCCGTCGAGCTGGAAGACGCCGAGGGTCTCGCCGCGGGAGAGCAGTTCATAGGTGGCCCGGTCGTCCAGCTCGATATGATCGATATCGAGCTTCTCCTTGCCGTTGGCGACGATGCCCTCCAGGGCGTCCGAGATGACCGTGAGGTTGCGCAGCCCCAGGAAGTCCATCTTGAGCAGGCCCAGGTGCTCGCAGGTCGGGTAGTCGAACTGGGTGATGTAGGCGCCGTCCTGCAGGCGCTGCATCATGGGGATGATGTCGGTCAGCGTGGCCGAGGACATGATGACCGCGCAGGCGTGCACGCCCCACTGCCGCGTCATGCCCTCCAGTCCGCCGGCGAGCTCGACGATCTTCTGGGCATCGGTGTCCTCGGCGTGCAGCTCGCGGAACTGCTGAGCCTCGCTGTAACGCTCATCCTCGGGGTTGAACATGCCCTTGATGGAGATGTCCTTGCCCATGATGGTCGGGGGCATGGCCTTGGTGAGCCGGTCCCCCACCGCATAGGGGTAGCCCATGACGCGGCTGGAGTCCTTCAAGGACTGCTTGGCCTTGATGACGCCGTAGGTGACCACCTGGCTGATGCGGTCGGCGCCGTACTTCTCGCGCACGTACTCGATGACCTCGTCGCGCCGGCGCTCGTCGAAGTCGACGTCGATATCGGGCATGGAGATGCGCTCGGGATTGAGGAAGCGCTCGAAGATGAGCCCGTGCTTCAGAGGGTTGAGCTCGGTGATGCCCATGGCGTAGGCGACCATCGAGCCCGCCCCCGAGCCGCGCCCCGGACCCACGCGGATACCCTGGGACTTGGCCCAGTTGATGTAGTCGGCCACGACCAGGAAGTACCCGGGGAATCCCATCTGGACGATGACGCCGATCTCGTACTCCGCCTGCTTGCGGCAGTCCTCGGGAATGTCTCCGTGGAAGCGATGGTCCATCCCCTTCCAGCACTCGGCGATGAACCAGGACTCCATCGTCTCCCCCTCGGGAACCGGGAAGGCCGGCATGAAGGAGGCGCCCTCATCGACGGTGGCGAAGTGAACATCGCACTGCTCGGCCACCAGGAGGGTGTTGTCGCATGCCTGAGGCATCTCGGAGAAGAGCTCGCGCATCTCCCGCCCGGGGCGCAGGTAGTAGGTGTCCCCGTCGAACTTGAAGCGATCGGGGTCGGTCAGCACCGAGCCGGAGTTGATGCACAGCATCGCGTCCTGGATCGTGCGGTCCTCGGGGCGCACATAATGGGAGTCGTTGGTGGCCAGGAGCGGTGCCCCGATCGTCTCGGCCAGGCGCAGCAGGTCCTTGGTGACGCGGCGCTCGATCTCCAGGCCGTGGTCCATGAGCTCGACGTAGAAGAACTCCCGACCGAAGATGTCCTGCAGCTCTCCGGCGGCCCGCAGCGCCTCATCCCATTGCCCCAGACGCAGACGCGTCTGAACCTCCGAGGAGGGGCAGCCGGTGGAGCCGATCAGGCCCGCGGAATAGCGGGAGAGCAGCTCGCGGTCGATGCGCGGGGCCTTGCCCCACTGACCCTCCAGGGACGCGTAGGAGTCCATGCGCATGAGGTTGTGCAGGCCCTCGTTGGTGCGCGAGAGCAGCGTCATGTGCGTGTAGGAGCCGCGCGCCGAGACGTCATCGCTCCGCTGAGACTCGTCGCCCCAGAAGACACGGGTCTTGTCGAAGCGGGAGGTCCCCGGGGTCATATAGGCCTCGACCCCGATGATCGGCTTGATGCCGGCCTTGGTGGCCGCCTCGTAGAACTCGTAGGCGCCGAACATGTAGCCGTGGTCGGTGATCGCCAGAGCCGGCTGTCCCAGCCGTTTGGCCTCGGCGACATAGTCCTTGACCTTGCCCGCGCCGTCGAGCATGGAGTAATCGGTGTGGACGTGGAGGTGGACGAAATCGTCCCTCGAACCGCCCTCACCGCTGCCTGCCTCACCGCTCGTCTCCGCCATGGCTCCATCCTAGGGGTTCGGCGTCCGCGCCCCGTCCAACCCGCACCGGCCGCGCGCCACGGCCTCCCGCGGGGCCAGAACGGCAGCGATGACGTCGAAGATGGGGGTCGGCACACCCGCCTGATCACCTGCACGTGCAATGGCGCCAACCTGCGCATCCAGCTCACTGGGCACGCCCGCGGCCAGGTCGCGCTGCATGGACGTGGTGGCGCCGGGCGGCTGCCGATCCGCCATGGCCAGCACGGCGGCAACCAGATCCGGGGTGCGAGGAGTCGCCATTCGGTGGCCCAAAGCCTCGGCCACCGCGACGACCTCCCCCACCGCCGCGGCATAGGCATCGCGCAGGTTGGTGCGCAGCTCGCCCATGGCGGCATCGACGGCTGCGCCGAGCCCGCCTTGAGGCACCACGAAGGCGGCCTTGCGCCACAGCTCGGTCTGGATGGAGTCGGGGACCTCCGCATGAACCCCGGAGGCGTTGAGCGCCTCCACCAGCGCGGTCGTTCGGGGAGAGGCGGAATCGTCCCACTCCCCCGTCATGAAGGACTCGGTCGGCGCCATCAGCAGAATCGTGCCGCGCTGCTCGATGCGGGTGTAGACGCGGGCGACACCGGGCATGACGTGCTCGGCCCCCACGGCGTCGGCGATGATTCCGGGCGCCCCAATGCCGTTCTGAACAGTGACCACGCCCGTGGCCGGACCGGTCAGGGTCCTGATGGCGGGCAGGAGGCCCGCCACGGCATCGACCTTGGTGGTCACGATGACGAGGTCGGGCGGCCCTCCCAACGTCCTCAGCAGCTCACCAGGATCCTCATGGGCGATGGGCTCGGCGATCTCGGCCAGGACCGTGCGCCGAGGCCCGCGGCCGGGTGCGCCGCTCATTGCACCATCCACCGCGCCATCGCGAACGAGTCGGATGCCGCTGGTATTCAGAGCCTCAAGGGTGCGTCCGTGCACGAGGAAGGCGACGCGCGCCCCGGCATCGACCAGGCGCGTACCCAACCATCCGCCGATGCCTCCCGCACCGATGATCACAATCGTCGGTGACGCAGGACCGGTGCACCGGTTCGTATACCCTCCCTCAACGGCTGACGACACGAGCCATGTCCTGATGGGGGATTCCGGCATCCAGGTAGGACTCTCCGGTGACGGCGGTGTAACCGCAGCGCTCGTAGAAGCCCATGGCCTGCTCCTGGGCGGAGAGGATGACCGTGACAGCAGCACCGTCATCCCGGGCCGCCGCGGCCCGCCAAGCCGCGTCCTCGAGCGCGGAGACCATCCTGGCCCCCAGGCCGGTGCCGCGGCAGGCGCGTCGCACGGCCAGCCGTCCCAGGTGGACCACGCCCGGACGCACGGGGTCGATGAGAAGGCGTCCGGCCGCCAGCGGCGCGTCATCCGCCCCGCGGGCCAGCACGTGGATCGTGGTGGCCAGGTCATCGCGAGCGTCTATCTCCAGGCTGAAGGGCACGCCCTGTTCGATGACGAAGACCTCCAGCCGGACATCGGCGATACCGGCGCGGGTGGACTGCGCAGCCGAATCCGCAGCATCGCCCGCACAGGCCTCGAACCGGCAGGGTTCGACGGCGGCGCGCAAGGGTCCGATCAGCAGCTCGGGGAACCCCGGTTGCGCGGCGGACAAGGGCATCGGTCCCCCAAGTCAATCGTGTGTGAAGCGGTCCTCGATGAGTTGCTGAGTCAACCGGGTCAACCGGGTCAGCAGAGGCAGTGCCCTCACGACCCTCACGGCTTCCCGAACAAGTCCGCCGGCGCGTCAAGATATCCGCAAGACATCGAGCGCGTCGGCGAGGTCATCCGGGTAATCGGAGCGGAAGGTCATCCACTCCCCTGTGATCGGGTGGGCGACGCCGAGCTCACGAGCGTGGAGCCACTGGCGCGCCAGACCCGTTCGCCTGGTCAGGGCGGGATCCGCGCCATAGGTCTCATCGCCCACGCAGGGGTGCCCGACCGCCGCCATGTGCACCCGGATCTGGTGAGTGCGCCCCGTCTCCAGATGGACCTGCGCCAGGCAGGCGCCGGGCATGGCCTCCATGACGTCATAGTGGGTGATCGACTCGCGCCCGCCGTCGATGATCGCCATCTTCCACTCGCGCCCCGGGTGCCGACCAATGGGGGCGTCGATCGTACCCGATAAGGGATCGAGATGCCCCTGGACCAGCGCGTGGTAGACCTTGTCGACCGCGTGATCGCGAAAAGCATGCTTGAGCGCTGAGTAGGCCCGCTCCCCCTTGGCAACGATCATGACTCCGGAGGTGCCCACGTCCAGGCGCGAGACGATGCCCTGACGCTCGGCCGCGCCCGAGGTCGCCACCGGCACCCGCATCGCCTTGAGGGCGCCGAGCACATCGGGGCCCTCCCAGCCCATCGTGGGATGAGCGGCCACGCCAGCGGGCTTGTCGACAACAACGATGTCCTCATCCTCGTAAAGCAGCTTCATGCCCTCCACCGGCGTGGGCACGGGCTCGGCGGGTTGGGGCGCAGGCAGGTCCGCCTCGATCATGGCGCCCGCAGTCACCCGATCGGACTTGCCGATCGGCACTCCATCAAGACGGACGGCGCCCAGTGAGCACATGTCGCCCACCTTCGAGCGCGACAGCCCCGTCATCCGGGACAGGGCGACGTCCACCCGCTCCCCCGCCAGCCCGTCGGGCACCGGCAGCAGTCGCGGACTCACCGTGGTCGCCGTCATCGCTGTCGTCGCTGCTGTCGTTACTGTCTTCGCTGTCTTCACGGCCGTTCGCCCTCGGCCGCCCCGCCTCTCGTTCCGCCGTCGTCCGCTCGCTCCGGACCGTCCGACGTCCCGTTCTCGGCGAATGCGGGGAGCTCGGAGGGCTCGGGAACGTCAGGGACCGGGCGGTCACGATGCTCGCCCTCGCCCATGGCATCGGCCTTCTCGGCTTCCTCTGCCATCACTGGCTGCTCATCACTCGCACTGTGGTGACCCGCCCGCGTGCCATCGAGCTCAAGCCCGGCCGCAGACAGGGCCATGATGGCCGCAGCCGCGCCCACGATGGCGATGTCGGCGACATTCCCGACGAACATGCCCCCGTAGTCGATGAAGTCGACGACATGGCCGCGAAAGAGCCCGGGCTCCCGGGCGAGTCGATCAATGAGGTTGCCGACGGCACCGCCCAGCACGAGTCCGAGTGTCGTGGCCCACCACATGGAGCCCAGTCGCCGCGACACCCGGAGCACGATCACGATGACGACCAGGGCCACCGCGGTGAAGATCCAGGTTTGGCCCGTGGCGAAGGAGAACGCAGCACCGGGATTGCGAACGAGCACGAATCCCAGCCAGCTCCCCAGCAGATCGATCCGTTGCGAATCGGCCAGCGCAGTGACCGCCCATGCCTTCGTCAGCTGATCGACGACGACGACCCCCACTGCGAGACACCACAGGACGAGGAACGGGCGGCTCGGCGCGCGCAGGCGCATCTTCGCCACTCCCTGGGCGGAGCGCCCACGCATGACATCGCTATGAGCATCGGGTCCACGCTGCGCAGGGCCGCCGGCGGACGGGGATTCAGGCGTCTGACTCATGGTTCCTCAAGTCGATGGGCAGCCTAAATCGAGGGCGGCGACCCGAAAGGTCACCGCCCTCGATCGACGGTGAGCGCCCGCCCACGAGCACGCTGTCGGGCGTGTCTCGAGCGGCCGGGCTCACAAACCTGCGGCGGTGGCCTCCTCGCCGTCCTCGACGTTGGACAGAAGCCCCTGCAGATAGCTCTTGAGACGAGTGCGGTAATCGGACTCGAAGCGGCGCAGCTCGTCGATCTTGTGCTCCAGGCCTGAGCGCTCCTTCTCGAGCTGAGCCAGGGTGCGGTTGCGCTGGTCCTCGGCCTCGCGGACGATCTGCTCGCCGGTGGCGCGAGCCTCGCCGATAATGCGTTCGCCCTCAGCACGACCATTCGCGACGTGCTCGTCGTGCAAGCGCTGAGCCAGCTCGAGCATGCCGGAGGCGGCGGTGGGCTCCTCGCCCCCTCCGCCGGCAGCGCCCTGGTGGAACACGGGCGGCGCCATCACCGGGGCGACCGGAGCGACCGGGGCCTCCTGCTGTTGCTGCACAACCGGCTCCACAACGGTGGTCTCCGAGATCCCGCGCGCGGCCGTGTCGCCGAGCTCGGCCACACGCCGGTTGGCAGCCTCGAGCTTGGCCTTGAGGTCCGCATTCTCAGCCTCCAGCTGGCGCATCGCCTCAACGACCTCGTCGAGGAACTCGTCGACCTCGTCCTGCTCGTAGCCCTCGCGGAACTTGGTCGCCTGGAACTTCTTGTTGAGGACGTCGTCTGCCGTCAGCAGCGTCATGGTCGTCACCTCGGTGTCGTTACGGAAGATGTCACGGTCACCGGTTCAACCGGTCACTCATATGGATAGAGTACCTGAACTCGAGGTTCAGGCCACTTTGGATGCGCCGACTCACGTCACGGTGCGATATCGATGCGCCTGATTCATGCGGTCTACCGCCCATAACTCCGCTCTTGGAGTAGCCGGACGAGGAGCGTGTCACGGCCGGTCGGCGGGTATTCGGCGGGTGTCCGAACGCTGTCAGCGCAAGAGTGCCAGCAGACGCTGAAGGACCATGATGCCGACGACCAGGACCAGGAAACTGAGATCGATGCCGAATCCGCCGAATCCGCCAGATCCACCCAGGCGCATTCCCGGGATCACGCGGCGCAACCACTTCAACGGCGGATCGGTGAGCCCGTAGACCAAGTTGGCCAGCACGAGCACGAGGCCGGCGGGACGCCAGTCCCGGGCGAACAGCTGCACCCAGTCGATCACGACGCGCACGAGCAGAACCAGCATGTAGAGGTTGAGCAGGTTCGAGACGATCGAGGCGATGGCAGCGATCACCGTCGTACTCCCCGTCAACTCTGGTTGAAGAAACGGCCGTTCGCCTCAGCGGCGATGGCGCCCCCGTCGATATCGACCGACGCGGGCGTCAGCAGGAAGACCCGCGGCGTGACCCGCTCGATAGCACCATGCAGGCCGAAGACCAGGCCGGCGGAGAAGTCGACCATGCGACGGGCGTCGGATTCGCTCATGTTGGTGAGGTTGACGATCACCGGCACACCGTCGCGGAAGGACTCGCCGATGACCCGCGCCTCGTTGTAGGTGGAGGGGTGGACGGTGACGATGCGGCGAAGATCCGGAGCGGCCACCGGCTCAGGAGCCTCGGCCTCCTCATAGGCGTGGTCGTAGGGCTCCTCATACGCCTCTTCGGCCGGCGCGTACTCATCGTCATAGGCGACCTCGGCCTCATAGCCGCCCTCAAAAGCGTCCTCGACGGGCTCGGAGTAACCGAGGAAGTTCGTCATCTTGCGCAGCGCGCTCATCGTGTGCTCCTTCTCCGTCCGGTCCCTGAGCAGGCCGGACATGCTGACGGTATCGGCGTTTAGGAGAGCGGCTGATCATTCATCGCGGCGTGTCCCAGTACGGCGACGCCGGGCGAGTCACGCTTCGGTGACGGCTCGGCGAGGCCGGGCGACGGCGATCCCCGCGATGCGGCCGGTAACGCCGTCGCGCCGGTAGGAGTAGAAGCGCCGGTCCTCCGCCGTGCACCATGAACCGCCGGCGACATGGCCGACCCCCGCCCTCCTCAACTGAGCACGCACCCCCGCAGCGACATCGATCCCGGGCGCGCCCCAGCGCGTCGTGGCGGCACACTCGGGCTCAATGGCCGCCGCCGCAGCGCGCATCTCCTCAGGGACCTCGTAGCAGCCGCCGCACACCGAGGGGCCGATCGCGGCCCAGATATCGTCGGGGCGGGCTCCGCGGGAAGCGAACACCGCCAGCGACTCGGCGACGACACCGTCGAGCATGCCGCGCCGGCCCGCATGAACAGCTGCCACGAGGGCTCCATCACTCGTGGCGAGCAGCAGCGGTACGCAATCCGCGACGAGGACTCCCACAGCGCGCGGGGCGCCCGGGTCCTCGCCCTCCAGCACGAGGGCATCCGCGGTGGGATGCCCGCCGCGCTGCGCCGTGGCCACCACGGTGGAGTGAACCTGGTTCATCCAGGCGATGTCGTCATCGGCGAGCTCCAGCGCCTCGGCAAGGCGACGCCGATTGCGCGCCACGCGCTCGGGCTCGTCCCCGACATGAACGGCGAGATTGAGACCGGCGTAGGAATCGGCCCCCGACCGCGCCTCCTGCGCGCCACGAGTGGTGAAGCACCCGCGCGCGCAAGGTCCGAGAGCGACCTCCAGGAGGTCGATGGAACTCATGGACTCAGCGCAGGAAATCGGGCAGATCGATCTCGTCCTTCTCGGCGTCCACACCGATGACACGGGGGACCTCGAGCTCGGGCCTGGCCTCGGGGAGCGAGTCATCGACGTAGGCGGGAACCTCGTTGGTGCTCTCCGCCGGCGGAACCGGAGGCGGCGTCTGCCTGTTGTTGACCGGCATCGCAGGTCGCACCACGGGCCGGACGACGGGGTTCTCCGCAGCATGGGCGCCTCCGCGCGAAGCGAAAACGGATGCGGAGCCCGCCGAGGGCGCCGAAGCCGGGGTGGTCGGAGTGACCGATGCCGCCGCCTTGGCCAGATTGGAGACCGGCTGAGCCTTTCCACCGGGTATGGGCTCCTCATCGAAACCGGCGGCGATGACGGTCACGCGCACCTCATCGCCCAGGGCGCCATCGACGACATTGCCGAAGATGATGTTGGCCTCGGGGTGAACAGCCTCGCGCACCAGGTTGGCCGCCTCGGAGATCTCGAACAGACCGAGATCGGATCCGCCCTGGAAGAACAGCAGGACGCCGTGGGCACCCTCAATGGAGGACTCGAGCAGCGGGGAGGCGATGGCCTGCTCGGTGGCGGCCAGGGCGCGTCCCTCGCCGGCGGCCGAGCCGATGCCCATGAGCGCGCTTCCCGCATCCTGCATGACCGACTTGACGTCGTTGAAGTCGACGTTGATCAGGCCCGGGGTGGTGATGAGCTCGGTGATGCCCTGAACACCTTGGAGGAGAACCTGGTCCGCCTGCTTGAAAGCGTCAACGACGCTGATATTCCGGTCGGCGATCTGGAGGAGGCGGTCATTGGGGATGACGATGAGGGTGTCGACCTCGGCACGTAGATTGGCGACACCGTCCTCCGCCTGGGCCGCGCGACGGCGCCCCTCGAAGATGAAGGGCCGGGTGACCACACCGATGGTCAGCGCACCCAGGTCACGGGCGACCCTGGCGACGACGGGCGCCGCCCCCGTGCCGGTACCGCCGCCCTCACCAGCAGTGACGAAGACCATGTCGGCTCCCTCGAGAGCCTCACGAATGTCCTCCTCGTGGTCCTCCGCCGCCTTGCGGCCGATGGAGGGATCGGCTCCGGCGCCGAGCCCCCGGGTCAGGTCCCGACCGATGTCGAGCTTGGTGTCGGCATCCGACATGAGCAGTGCCTGAGCATCGGTGTTGACGGCGATGAACTCGACGCCGCGCAGTCCGGCCTCGATCATGCGGTTGACGGCGTTGACGCCGCCGCCGCCGACGCCCACCACCTTGATGACTGCCTGGTAGTGCTGCGATTCCGCCACTGTCTGCCTCCGCGAGTTCGTGCCGAGCCCCGTGGGACTCCCCTCAACCCTCAACCTCAAGTTAAGGTTTATACTTATGTCATTCTGGCGATGACAAGGGCAACGCTATGGGGCGCCCGGGCGCCGTCGTCGCATTTGAGCTCGGCGTGTTTTCCCACGCGAGCATCGCATCCCCTGAAACCGCTGCACCCTCTGTAACCGCCGCGAAAACATCGGCGCCGCTGAGACACGCCCGCGTCCACTCCAACCGTCAGATCCGCCTCACGATGTCGTCGGGCTGTGCGGGCTCGAGACGTCATAGGTCGAGGCCGATTGCTGCAGCAGCACCTTGAGGACCTCGGCCTTGAGATCCGAATCGGTGCTGTCCCCCCACACGACATGGGCGCCCGAGGATAGGACGAGGGTCACCTGTCCAGTGGTCGTCGCGCTGCCCGAGGCCACCTGCGGCCGGACCGAGGAGTCCAGGCTCCCCACGGCCTCAGCCACGGCACCGACCTGCTCCTGCGTCAGAGCAGCGCCCTCGTCGGCCGTGACCTCGGCCAGACCCGATTGCGGCTGCTCGGTGGTCTCCAGAACGACGGCCTCGCCATCGAGAACCTCGTAGCCCGCATCGGTGCGATGCTGCGCGACCGGCACCCGCATGGTCAGCGCCACGGCGAGCCCATGGGGCCACGAACGGGTCACGGCTGCGGACTTCACGCGGACGAGGTCATCGGTGACCTCGTCGCCGAGCGCAGTGACATCCAGGCGGACCAAGGAGGTCCCCGCATGGCCGGCGAGCGCCTCCTGCACAGCCGCGGCATCCACGCTCCCATCGGAGCCGGAGACCGTGATGTCAGCAGTTCGCAGGGCGAGCAGAGGCGAGAAGACGAGGATCCACACCAGCGCAGACACACCCGCTCCGATGGCCAGCAGACCCGCCAGGCGGCGCACGAGCAGAGCGCGATCGGCGCGACGCCGCTCCGCGAGTCGATCGGTCAGACCGGTCGAGACCACACGATCGCGCCGATCCGCACGCGCAGGCGTCGAGGTGCGGCGACCGAAGACATCCAACGAGCCCCCGCCCCGCCCTTGGGAGGCGGGCCGAGCGACAAGCTCGCGCCCCCTGCTCGCTGAGCCCGATGAGCCCGAGGAGCCCGGTGAGCTCAGCGAGCCCTTCTCCGTCCCAGAGGCGTCGGGCGCGTCCTGCGAATCATCGGGCACCTCGGGACGCGGCGCCCTCGGCTTCCTCATCATTGCGCGGAATCACCCTGGGAGGCGCCGGGCCGTCCGACCTGCTCGAGCCGCTCGAGGATGACAGGCCCGAGCCTGGTCACGTCGCCGGCGCCGATGGTCAGCAGGACATCACCGGGCCGGGCCGCGTCGGCCAGGGCATGTGCGGCCTCAACATGGTCGGCTATGTACTGGGCGCGCGCCCCCTCGATCCGGTGGGCGACGGTCGCGCCAGTGACGTCGGGGAAGTCGTCCTGGGTCTCGCGCGCAGGGTAGATGGAGGTCACGACGACGAGATCGGCGTTGTCCAGGGCGGCGCCGAAACGGTCGGCGAAGGCGCGGGTTCGAGAGAACAAGTGCGGCTGGAACAGCGCCAGGACACGACCCGAGCGAGCATCGGCCACCTCGCGGGCGGCGGTCAGCAGTGCCTCGATCTCGGTGGGGTGATGGGCGTAATCGTCGATGACGCGCACCCCGGCGACCTCGCCGCGCTCCTCGAAACGACGTCCGGTCCCGCCGAAGGCGCCCAGAGCGCGGGCCATGGCCTCGGGCTCCACACCCAGTTCGATCCCGGCCGCCCAGGCGGCAGCGGCATCCAGGACGATGTGGTCGCCCGGCAGGGCGAGCTCCAGAGCGATCGGTCCGGTGACCGTGCAGTCCCCGGGGCGCACCGGGCCGGGGCCCGTCGTCTCATCACGCCACATGGTCAGCAGCGCACTGGTACCGCCGGCGCGGCGCTCGATGATCTCCACACGCACGTGAGCATCATCGATGAGCCGCCCCTCGGCTCCCAGGCCGGCATCGACGGTGCCGTAGGTCGTCACAGGTATGCCCTTGGCGACTGCGGCACGAGCCAGACGCAGGCCGCCGGGGTCGTCAGCACAGACGATGAGCCTGCCGCCGGTCCGCAGATTGCATGCGAAGTCGAGGAAGGCCCGCTCGAAGGCCTCGGTCGTGCCGTAGTTGTCGAGATGATCGGGCTCGACGTTGGTCACGACCGCCAGATAGGGCTCGTAGTTGAGGAAGGAGCGGTCGGACTCATCGGCCTCGGCCACGAAAGCGCGGCCGCCGCCGAGGCGGGCCCCCGCCCCCAGATCGCGCACGACTCCGCCGACGGCGAAGGAGGGGTCCTCCCCCGCGACCGACAGGGCCTGAGCGAGCATGCCGGAGGTGGTCGTCTTGCCGTGGGCCCCGGCCACGGCCACGAAGTCGCGTCCTCGAGCCGCCAGGGCGAGCGCCTGGGAGCGGTGGATGACCTCCTGGCCCCGCTCGCGGGCAGCGGCGAGCTCGGGGTTGTCCTCCTTGATGGCGGTCGAGACCACGACCGTGGCTCCGGCAGGCACGTGGGCGGCGTCGTGCCCCAGCGCCACTGTCAGGCCCAGGCCGCGCAGGTGGTCGAAGGCATCGCCACCGGCAGCGTCCGAGCCGGTCACGGTGGCACCGCGCTCGGCCAGGAGCTGGGCGAGCACGCTCATGCCGGCACCGCCGACACCGATGAGGTGGAAGGCGCGCCCGTTCAGGTCCGTCGCCCCGGACATACTCATCACTTGACCTCCTGGTCTGCGGGATCGCCAGCGGATTCAGTGCTCTCAAGCCCTTCAGCATCAGGAGCCGCCACGGACCCCGCACCGGCGGTCGGCTCGGCGGCGACCGAGCGGATCAGCGCCGCCAGACGCGCCGCGGCGTCGCGCACTCCGGTGGAGGCCGCAGCCTCGGCGGCCGCGACCCGGGCCTCGGGGTCCGCCAGCAGATCGGTGAACGACACGATGTCATCAGCGGCGAGATCGCCGTCGGGAACCAGACGGCCCCCACCAGCGGCGACGCAGTCGGCGGCGTTGAGCCGCTGCTCGCCATTGCCGATGGGCAGCGGCACATAGAGAGCGGGCAGCCCCAGAGCGGTCAGCTCGGCCACAGTGCCCGCACCGGAGCGGCAGATCACACCGTCAGCACACGCGTACGCCTGCTCCATGGCGGAGAGGTAGTCCATCACATGATATCGATCCGCCATGTCGGGGGCGGCGGCTCCCTCGGCGACGGCCCGCTCCAGGGCGGCGCGCACGGGCGCATCCTTGTCCCGCCCGGTCAGGTGAAGGATCTGGAGATCGGAGGGCAGGCGTCCGAGAGAGGAGGCGATGACCTCATTGAGATGCTGGGCACCCAAGGAGCCCCCGGTGATGAGAAGGGTCGGCGCCTGAGGATCCAGGCCGAGAGCCGCCGCGCCCCGGCCGCGCGCCCGAGCAGCCCCATCGGCATCGGCCCGCTCGGCCACCAGAGCGCCGATGGCGGGCCGCAGGGGCAGGCCGGTGACCTCAGTACGGCCCTTGGACGCCTTCAGACGCGTCGAGGCGAAGGTCAGGGCGACGGCCGCCGCCCATCCGGCGCCCAGCCGGTTGGCCAAGCCGGGCCGGGCGTTCTGCTCGTGAATGACGACGGGCACCCCCGCCTGTCGGGCGGCCAGGTACGCCGGTGTGGACACGAAGCCCCCGAAGCCGACGACCACCTGCGCGCCAACGCGCTCAATGGCCTCTCTGGAGGCGATGACGGCCTTCTGCAATCGGCGCGGGAGCAGGAAGAGATCGCCTGTGGGGCGTCGCGGCATGGGGACCCTGGGCACATAGGCGAGGTCATAGCCGGCCTCGGGCACGAGGCGGTCCTCCAGACCCTCCTTGGTGCCCAGCACCAGGAGCTCGGCGCGCTCGTCCCCGCCGGTTGCGGGATCGCGCAGAGCGGCCGCCGTGGCCAACAGCGGGTTGACGTGTCCGGCGGTGCCGCCTCCCGCGAGCAGCACGCGCAACGGAGAGCGCGCCGACTGCGAGGGGGCGCCTTCGGGCGCACCGGTGGGATGTGTGTCAGGCACGGTTCCTCCTGCGGGGGGCGATGACGGCCAGAGTACGGCGCACGGCCGCGCCGCTGGCGCGCAGGGCCTCGGGCGCGCCAGGTTCATTACGGGCCAGGGCGAGCAGCACGCCGACGGCCAGGAGCACCGACACCAGGGCGGAGCCGCCCTTGGAGATCAGCGGCAGGGGCACGCCGAGCACGGGCAGCAGGCCGACCACGACACTCATGTTGATCAGGGCCTGCCCGACGATCCAGGCCAGGAGACCGCCGGTGACCACCGAGACGTACAGGGAACGGGAACGACGCATGATGCGCATGCAGCACCATCCGATGATGGCGAACAGGGCCATGACGATGATCGTGCCGATCAAGCCGAACTCCTCGCCCAGAACGGCGAAGATGTAATCGGAGTCGGCCTGAGTCAGGTAGCCCCACTTCTGGCGCGATGACCCCGGGCCCACGCCCCACCAGCTGCCGGTGCCCAGTGCCCAGCGTCCGTGCTTGGGCTGGTAACCGACATCGAGCGGATCCGCACCGTCGGGATGCCACCAGGCGATGATGCGGGCGCGCCGATTGGCCGACAGCGCCGACAGCAGAGCGAAACCGCCCAGCCCGAGCCCGCCGAGTGCCGCGAACCAGCGCCAGCCCAGTCCCCCCATCCACAGTGCCCCGGCCACCAGCAGCGCCAGGACGACGACGGTGCCGAGATCACCGCCTCCCAGGACCAGGATCACCGACAGCACCACCGGCCCGAAGATCCATCCGGCCAGGCTCCTGAACTTGCGCCACGTATCGACTGCCGGCAGAAAGACCTCCTGCCGGGTGGTGATCATGACCCCGAGATAGAGGCACAGGGCGAGCTTGATGAACTCCGAGGGCTGAATCGTGCCGATGCCGGGGATGAGGACCCAGTTGCAGTTGCCGCCCACGCAGCTGCCCACGCCAGGAACATAGACGAGCATCTGCCCGAGGCTGGCGATGATCAGGGTCGGTATCGCCATCCGCTTCAGGAAGCGGACCGAGGCGTGGGCGATGGCTGCCATGCCCGCCAGACCGACGACCGCGAAGATGAGGTATTTCGCGAACTCGGTGAAGGCGTCCTGGCCCTGAGCGGCAACGGTCACCGATTGGACCGAGAAGACCATGACCAGGCCGAACAGGAGCAGGAACAGAGTCGCCAGGAGCAGGGCGTAGTACGTGAGTGTGGCGGGCTCGCCCGGTTTGGGCCCATCGGCGCCCATCAGCCTCCGCCACCAGGCACGCACCCCACGGGACGCCGGAACCGCTGCCGTCGTCGATGCTGAAGATGCTGGAGACGTAGAAGCCGCAGAAGCTGTAGAAACAGCTGGAGATGTGGAGGATGCAGAGGCTCTAGAAGGTGCGGCAGGAGGGTCCGGGCTCTCGGCGGCCGGCTTCCGAGAGCCAGCGCGCGGCTCCGGCGGCGCACCCGCCGAAGGCGGTGCAGACGGCTTCTTGCGGTCGCGCTCGGGGCGCCGGCCACCGGTGCGGGACGCACGGGATGCACCGCTGCTGCGGGACCGGTTGCGCGAGCGCGCCATCACGGCGTCTCCCGGCTCTGGATCAGGGCACGCGCCGAGGCCGCGAAAAGATCCCCCCGCTGCGCATAGGAACTGAACTGATCCCACGAGGCGCACGCGGGCGCGAGCATGACGGTATCGCCGGGTCGCGCCATGGCGGCGGCGGCCGCGACGGCGCCGCTCATGACCGAGCGCCCATCGCCGTCGGGGATCCGGGTGACCGCCAGATCCGGAGCCTGAGCACGCAGCGCGGCCAGCACGTCCCTCTGATCCCTGCCGATGACGACGACACCGCGCAGAGCCGGGCGCACCGCCCGCACCAGGTCGTCGAAGGAGGCGCCCTTGGTGTCGCCCCCGAGGATCCATACGCCGGTGCCCGCCGGCAGAGACGCCAGAGCAGCTTCGGCGGAGTGCGGGTTGGTGGCCTTGGAGTCGTCGATCCAGGTCACGCCCCCGCCTTGGGCAACAGTGACAAGACGGTGGGCGCCGGGGGCGAAAGCACGCAGACCGCGGGCGATCGCTCCGGGGTCGGAGGCGACAGAGTCATGAGCCAGAGCCAGGGCGGCAGCGGCCAGGGCGTCGGCCACCACATGGGCGGGAAGCCGCTCGGCCTCGGCGCCGGGGGCCAGGTGGGCGAGATCGGCCAGACAGGCCAGCTCCAGGCCGGCACTGCGGCGCTCGGGGTTCAGAGCGCGATCGACCATGAGGTCTTCGACCATCCCCACCTGCCCCAGGACGGGAGCCGCCAGCGTGAAGCCGACTGCCAGGCAGCCCTCGGCCACGTCGGCCTGCTCGACCATGGCCCGGGTCGCGGCATCGGCGGTGTTGTACACGGCCGCACGCCGAGTTCGCGCATAAATGCGGGCCTTGTCCGCACCGTAGGCGGCGAGTCCCCCGTGCCAGTCGAGGTGATCGGGAGCGAGGTTGAGACAGGCCGCGGCCAGCGGACTGAGCGTTCGGGTGGTGTGAAGCTGGAAGCTGGACAGTTCGACGGCCATGACATCGGCCCGCCCCTCCAGGACAGTGGTGATGGTGGGCGATCCGATGTTGCCAACGGCCGGCGCGTCGAGTCCGGCCGCAGTCAGGATGGCCGAGAGCATGCCGACCGTGGTGGTCTTGCCATCAGTTCCCGTGACGACGATCCAGGGCACCGCCGGCCGGGTGGCCCGCTGCAGGCGCCAGGCGAGTTCGATCTCGCTCCACACCCGGATGCCCTCCTGACGAGCGCGGGTCAGGAACGGCCCAGTGGCGGGCACCCCTGGGGAGACGACGAGCACATCGGGCCGATCCTCACCGAGGGCATCGGCCTGAGCACCGTCATCGCCGAGGGTGACCCGCTCCAGCGGCGCCGACACGGAGTCGGCAGCATTCTGACGGGAGTCGAACAGATGAATGCGCGCGCCGAGGTCGGCCAGCGCCTCGATGACGGCGAGTCCGGTACGGCCCGCGCCGACGACGCCGACGCGCGCCCCGGCGAGTTCCTCAAGCGTGATGGCGTCGTCGGTGGTCACTGGTGGTCTCGATCCTGATGGTGCACTGATGCAATGTACTGCGATGTGTTGCGATCTGCTGCCATATTCGCAGGTGCTCGTGGCGGCGAGCAGATCAGAGCGCTCACAAGGCGCTCAGAACACGACGAGGTACTCGGCGTAGAACAGGCCCAGCCCCGCGACGACGCAGACCCCGGCCACGATCCAGAAGCGGATGACGACGTTGACCTCGGTCCAGCCGCCGAGCTCGAAGTGGTGGTGCAGCGGCGCCATGCGGAAGACGCGCCTGCCCGTCGATTTGAAGGACGCCACCTGGATGACGTCGCTGAGCACCTCGGCGAGGAAGAGCCCGCCGAGGATGACGGCGAGGAACTCCGTACGGCTCAGGATCGACAGGCCGGCCAGCGCCCCGCCCAGGGCCAGCGAACCGGTGTCGCCCATGAAGATCTTGGCCGGAGAGGCGTTCCACCACAGGAAGCCGAAGCAGGCGCCCATGAGGGCCGCGGCGATCATGGCCAGATCGCGCGGATCGCGAACCTGGTAGCACAACGTGGCCACGACGTCGTGATGCCTGTACTGGCAGGATTGATTCGTCTGCCACACGCCGATGAGGGTGTAGGCGGCGAAGACCATGGCCGAGGAGCCGGCCGCCAGCCCATCGAGTCCATCAGTGAGGTTGACGGCATTCGACCAGGCGGTGATCAGGAAGTTCGCCCACAGGATGAAAAGGATCAGACCCACCGCCGTCCCGGCGAAGGCCAGGTCGAGATTCGTGTCGCGCGCGAAGGAGATGCGGGTGGAGGCCGGCGTGAGCCCACTGCGGTCCGCGAAGAACAGCGCCACCACGGCGAAGGTAATGCCGATGAACGCCTGCCCCAGCATTTTCTGCCAGGCGCGCAGGCCCAGTGAGCGCTCCTTGGAGATCTTCTCGAAATCATCCAGGAACCCGATCAGGCCCAGGCCCACGATGAGGAACAGCAGCAGGACCCCGCTCGCGCGGGGCGGGCGCAGCTCGATGAGGTTGGCGGTCGCATAGCCGAGCACGGTGGCCAGGATGATGACCAGCCCGCCCATGGTGGGAGTACCGCGCTTGGTGAAGTGGCCCTGCGGTCCGTCCTCGCGGATGAACTGGCCGTACTGGCGCCGATGGAGGAATCGAATCAGCAAGGGGGTGCCGAGCAGAGTCACGAGCATGCCGACAGCGGCGGCGACGAAGATCGCGGTCATCGTGCGTCCATTTCCTTGACGCCCTCCTGAAGGCGGTCGGCGATGCGCCAGGCGCCGGAGCCGTGAGATCCCTTGACCAGTACGGCATCCGCGCGGCGCAGCGGGCAATCGGGTGAATCGAGCAGGGAGAGCGCCGCATCGGCATCGGCGAGCTCAATGGTCGTGACACCGGCCTCGGCGGCAGCGCGAGCGGCCGGAGCAGCGCCGGAGCCGATGGTGATCACCAGGTCCGCCCCCGCCTGAGACGCGAGCTCGCCGGTGCGAACGTGGTCGGCTGCAGAGGAGTCCCCCAGTTCAAGCATCTCGGAGACCACGACCACCCGGCGCCGATCGGCCGCCAGAGCGGGCAGGGAGGCCATTGAGGCGGTCATGGAGTCGATATTGGCGTTGTAGGAGTCGTCGATCAGCAGGAGACTCCCCCCGCCGAACGGGACCTCGCGCACGTCCATTCGATGCGGGCTCTCAATGCGGGCGCTCCCCAGCTCCCGAGCAACGGCCTCAGCCGGTACTCCGGCGGCGATCGCGAGCCCGACGGCGGCCAGCGCGTTGGCAACGTTGTGGGCGCCGGCCGGCGCCAATCGCACACGCCGGGGATCGGGTAGGCCGGGGGCGTGCAGCTCGAAGCCCGCCCGGGCCTCGGCATCCAGCCGCACACCGGTGGCGCGCAGATCGGCGGGGCGACCTTCGGCCGAGAAGGTCAGGACGCCGGCGGGGGCGAGTCCCGCCATGGCGGCGGCCCGCGCGTCGTCCGCATTGAGCACCGCGGTTCCGGTGGGTACGAGCCCGGAGACGATCTCACTCTTGGCGGCCGCCACGCCGTCGATCGAGCCGAATCCCTCCATGTGCGCATGACCGATCATGAGGACTGCAGCCGCATCCAGCGGGGCGATTCGAGTGAGGTAGTCGATATGCCCGGGTCCGGAGGCGCCCATCTCCAGCACGAGATACCGGGTGGACTCATCGGTCTCCAGCACGGTCAGGGGAAGCCCGACCTCGTTGTTGAAAGAGGCGATGGGCGCGACAGTGGGACCCTGCGCCGCCAGCAGCTGCCGGGTGAGATCCTTGGTGGTGGTCTTGCCCACCGAGCCGGTCATGGCCACGACCGCGAACCCGTCGCCTCGCGCGGCAGCGCGCTCGCGCATATCGGCCAGATGGGCGCGGGCGAGCTCGCCGAGCGCCTCGACCGTGTCGGGCACGGTCAGGAGGGGGAACCCATCCGGATCATGCCCCGCTGCGGCCAGGGAGGAGCGGGCAGTGGCGGGATCGCTCACCAGGGCGGCCGAGCCCCCGGCGGAGGCGACCTGGCCGACATGGGCGTGGCCGTCGGTGCGGTCACCGGCGATGGCCACGAACAGGGCGCGCGGACCCGCCTGACGGGAATCCGTGACGACACGAGTGACGACACGAGCATCGGCGCTGTCATCGGCGCTGCTGGAAGCACCGCAGGCAGCGGCGACCTGGGGAAGGGGGCGGGGAATCATGCGGGCGTCACCGGTCCCCACTTCGCCTCGGCGGCTTCCCGCATGACGGGCGCGTCGTTGTAGCGGATGAATTCTCCGGCGACCTCCTGGAAGGGCTCATGGCCCTTGCCGGTGACGATGACGGTGTCCTGAGGCCCGCATATCTCAACGCCGCGGCGCACAGCGTCACCGCGCCACGTGGTGATCTCCTCGACGTCGGCCAGATCGGGGCGCACCGAGCGCACCCCCTCCAGGATGGCGTCGCGGATCGTTTGCGGATCCTCACTGCGCGGATTCTCGTCCGTGATCACCAGGACGTCGGCCAGACGGGCGGCCACCCGGCCGAGCATGGGCCGTTTGCCCCGGTCCCGATCGCCGTCGGAGCCGAAGACGACGATGAGGCGACCCGGCGTGATCTGACGGACCGCTTCGAGAGTCAGCTCCATGGCATCGGGCGTGTGGGCGAAGTCAACGATGCAGGTGCCGCGCCCCCCATCTCTCTGGGTGATGCGCTGCATGCGCCCGGGGATGTTGTGGGCGGTGGCCAGAGCGGCCACCGCGGTGTCGACGGGGACGCCCGCACGCATGGCCATCACCAGCGAGAGGGCGGCGTTCTGGACGTTGACCAGTCCGGGCAGCGGGCATGACGCCTCAATATGCTCGGCATCCGGGCCGTGAAGAACGAAGGTGGTGGCGGAGTCGGTCATGGACACGGCGGCGTCACTGACCCACCAGTCGGCGGAGGCGTCGCCCGGGTAGGCGCGCACGCGGTCCACCGGTATGAGGCCGGCCCGCTCAATACGATCGGCGAGCCGGCGCCCCCACTGATCATCGACGCAGATGACGCCGCGCCGGGCGCGCTCGGGGGTGAAGAGCTGGGCCTTGGCGTCGAGGTAGCCCTCCATGGTCTTGTGGAAGTCGAGGTGGTCGCGCTGCAGATTGGTGAACCCGGCGACGTCCACGACCGTGCCGTCCAGGCGGTGCAGGACGATCGCATGACTGGATGCCTCCAGGCTGGCGGCTCCCACGCCCTCCTCCACGGCCAGAGCCATCATGCGCTGCAGGACCGGAGCCTCCACAGTGGTGCGAGGGGACTCGATTGCGAGTCCGCCCACCCGCAGCTCCACCGTGCCCGCGACCATGCACCCGCCCAGGTGAGCCGTCAGAATCGCGTCGTTGAAGTAGGAGGTCGTGGTCTTGCCGTTGGTACCCGTCACCGCGGTGGTCGTCAGCCGTTCGGCGGGATGGTGGTAGACCTCGGCCGCCAGGGGACCGGCCACGGCACGCGGGTCGGCCACGATCAGCACGGGCGTCTGCGGGCAGGAGGCGCGAACCATATCCGCCCCGGCCTCATCGGTGACCACCGCGATTGCGCCGGCCGCGACCGCCTCGGGCGCGAACTCCGCGCCGTGACGAGTGAAACCGGGCAGAGCGACGAAAAGCTCACCGCGGCGGACATCCGAGGAATCGACGCTGACGCCATCGGAGGCGAGGGCCTCGGGCATCTGGGCTCCGGCGGCAGGGCGCAGCGCGAAGCGAGTAGCGAGGTCCCTCACAGCTACTGGAGCACTGCGGTGCGGACGCAGCGCGGCGGCCGACTCGTACGCGTGGTTGCTCATGGCTCCTCAATCTATCGTGGCCGGAAGGTGACGGCTTACACCGTCGGAACGTGCAGGGGACCGCGCAGTTCGAAGGCTACGCCCTGGTAACGCCCCAGGAGACCGTCACGAGGTGCACTCCCCCACACCGAGGGAATCGCAGGCGCGCAGCCATGATGTGGCGAGCATCTAGCCATGGCCCTCACCGGCCTCCTCCGCGGCGTGGGCGGCATCGGCGTCGGCCTGCACGGCCGCCTGAGTCGCGGTGACCGAGGGGTCGGGAGCAATGCCCAGGGAGTGCATCGTGGCGAGCGCGATCTTGCGGAACACCGGCGCCGAGACCGTACCGCCGTAGGTGTCCCGGGGCCGGTAGACGATGACGGCCACGGCGATGGCCGGATCGCGCGCCGGCGTGAAACCGACGAAGGAGGCGACCGTGCCGTCCTCGGTGAGGATCTCGGTGGTGCCCGTTTTGCCCGCGACGAGGTAGCCGTCGATCGAGGCGGCCTCTGCGGTGCCCCCCTCCTGAGTCACGCCGATGAGCATCTCCGTCAGCGAGGCGGCTGCGGACTCGGAGATGACGCGCTCCCCCTCGGGCTGCGTCTGAGGCGTCTCGTTGCCCTTGGAGTCGATCCACGCGTCGATGATGCGCGGAGCGACGCGTACGCCCTTATTGGCGACGGTGGCGAGCACCTGTGCGGACTGGAGCGCAGTCCCGGCGATCCCCTGGCCGAACATGGTGGTGTAGTTGGTCCGGTCGTCCCAGTCGGAGGCGGCGCCGAGCATGCCGGCGGACTCCGCGGGCATCTCGATGCCGGTGAGACTGCCGAATCCGAAGCGCTCGATGTAGGAATGGCGCACGTCGCTCGACAGCTTCTCCCCGATCTGCACAGTGCCCACGTTGGAGGACTCCGCCAGCACCTGGGCGCTGGTGAGGCGCTGCACGTCGTGCTCGTGGGAATCCCGGAAGGTCTGCCCGTTGGCGGCCGTCCACGTGTAGGGAACGGTCCAGGAGTCCTCGGGAGTGATGACGCCCTCCTCCAGCGCGGCCGCGAAGGTCATGACCTTGCCGACACTGCCGGGTTCGAAGATGGCCTGGACGCTGCGGGCGGTCCGGTCCTCCTCGGCAGTGGCCTCGACATCGGCCGGGTTGACCGCATTCGAGTCGGCCAGCACGAGCAGCTTGCCGGTGGAGGGCTCCATGACCACCACGCATCCCCAGCCGGCTCCCTGCGCCTTGACGGCCTCGTCGATGGCCTCTTGAGCAATGGCCTGCAGGTCCGGGCTGATCGTGGTGCGCACGGCGGTACCCGGAACCGCCTCCGTCTCCTCCTGCTCGCCGGTGGGGATGATCGCGCCGGTCTTGCCGATCTCGACGCTGCCCTCGCCATCGGCGCCCGTGAGGGGCTCGTTCTGGGACAGCTCGAGGCCCGCGGAGCCGATGAGAACGCGCCCATCCCCCTCATAGGTGTAGCCGAGCACATTGCCCGCCACCGTCCCCGCCGGATAGGTGCGGCGGGTGCGCTGGTCGGGTTCGACGCCGGGGATGTCCAGCGCCTTGATCTGCCGCCAGGTGTCCGGCGGAACGGCCTCGGCGATGACGGCGTAGGGCTGCTCCCCCACCATCTGGGCCCCGAGATCCTGGGCGTCCACGCCCAGGATCTCGGCCATCTGCTTGGCCGCAGCGGCGGCACCATGACCGACGACGGCTTTCGACTCCTCGCCCGTGGCCGGGTCGATGCGGTCCTCGGTCCGCTCGTACTGGGCGATCTTGATCTGGTTGACGCCGATGTCGTACGAGACGGCCGAGGACGCGAGAATCGTGCCATCGCGCCCGAGAATGTCGCCGCGCGGAGCGCGGTTGACCCAGGTGACGGTGCGCTCGGCCTTGGAGGTGGCGGCGAGCTCCGGGCCCGAGATCATCTGGAGCCACGCGGTGCGCCCAGCCAGGGCGGTGAATCCGGCGAGCCCCATGACCTGCAGGGCCTGTCGGCGACTGGGGTTCACTGATGCCCTACTTGGAGTCGGCCGTAGCGGCGCTGCCGCCGGACAGGGTCGAATTGGACAGGTCGACAACGCCGGGGGCGGCTGCCGGGACCATGCCCATGTCGGTGGCCCGTGAGGCGAGTGAGTCCGGCGAGGACGCCTCTTGAACGTCCGAGCGCACGGTCTCGATATGGTCGTTGAGAACGTTGAGCTCGGTCTGCGCCGCCTTCATCTTGTAGGCGGTGTCCGCCATCTTGGCGTTCAGGAGCATCGACGCGGCCAGGGCTCCCACCAGGATCGCGACGACCACCAGCAGGAACGGCATGGTGGCTCGGGCCGGGGCGACACCCCGGACGACGTGGAGCTGAGGCTGCTCCTTGACCTGCCTGACCTGGTCGCGCGCCGTGGAGCGCCGACCGGATGGGGCGATGTCGTCGGTACGTGGACGGCGGACTCGAGCCGCAGCTGTACTCATCTGCCTCTCCTTCCTTGTGCGGGCTTTCTGGCGGGATGGGTGCGGGGTCTGGGTGCGGGCTCCGGCGCAGGAGCCTCGGCGGCGGGGCGGATGCGGGTAGCGGCCCGCAGTCGTACGGGCGCGCTGCGGGGGTTGGCGGCGAGCTCGTTGTCGTCGGCCTTGAGCGCCCCGTGGGTCGCCGGCTCCAGGTAGGGCATGGCGTCCTGGGGCACGAAGGGCAGCTCCTGCGGGGCCGAGGATGAGAATCCTGCGGCGAGGACCCGCTTGACGATGCGATCCTCCAGGCTCTGATACGACTCGATCACGATGCGCCCGCCCACCCGTATGGAGTTCAGCGCCCGGGGCACAGCGCGTTCAAGGACCGCGAGCTCGGCGTTGACGGCCACGCGCAGGGCCTGGAAGGTTCGTTTGGCCGGGTTTCCCCCGGTGCGGCGTGCGGCGGCCGGCACGCAGGCGCGCACCAGCTCCGCCAGCGCATCGGTGGAGCGGACCGGGTCGCCCGCCTCACGCCGTCGCACAACGCCGGCGGCGATGCGTGCGGCGAAGCGCTCGTCGCCGTAGACGCGCAGAATGCGGGCGAGCTCGTGCTCATCAGCGGTGTCGAGGATGTCCTGGGCGGTGCGTCCGCCGGACTGGTCCATGCGCATGTCCAAAGGCGCACTGCGCGAGTACGAGAATCCGCGTTCGGCACGATCGAGCTGAAGGGAGGACACGCCGAGATCCATGAGGATCGCGTCCACGACTCCCGACCTCCGCCCGGCCGCCTCCGCAGCATCCGACGCGAGGGAATCGACACGGTCGTAGGTGGCGCATACCGCACGGAAGCGCTCGCCGAAGCGGGCCAGCCGCGCGCTCGCGAGTGCGATCGCCTCGGGATCGCGGTCGATCCCGATCACCGAGAGGTTCTCGAAGCGCTCCAGCGCCGCCTCGCTGTGCCCGCCCATGCCGAGCGTGCAATCGATGAGGATCGGGCGGGCGGGGGCGCTCGGCCCCACCAGGGCCGGGGCGAGTAGATCCAGGCACTGCCGAAGGAGGACGGGCGTATGAAGCTCGGCCGCCTGCGCGGCATCGGACTCGGCGACAGGCCGTCCCGCCGGTACCGCCTCATCGGCCTCATCGACACGACCGAAGGGGCCGCTGCTGACGGTTGTCCGAGTGTCGTTCACTATCCCTCCTTCCTGTTCCTGGTCCTTTTCCTGGTCGATCGTTCTAGGTGGCGCGCAGACTGACGCGTGCCACTGAGCGAACCCGGCTCCGTCCTGCCAGGACTCCTCCCGCGTGTTCCGGCGCCGGGGAAGAGACGTCGGACGCTGCGGCGGGCGGAGACCTCACGGGACGGGGCCGCGGGTTCGTAGGTGCTCAGCAGCAGTTATTCGGTTGTGCCTGTTGTGTCTGTCGTGTCGGTTGTTCTGTCTGTCTGCCTGTCTGCGCAGCGTGTGACTGCGGGGTGGATGGATTCAGAAGAAACCGGGGATGATCTCCTCGGCGGTATCGGCGAAGACCTGTTCCTGCGCAGTCAGGTAGGCCTGCCAGGCCTCGGCGTCCCAAATCTCGACGCGAGCTCCGGCGCCGATGACGGCCAGGTCTCTGGTCAGCCCCGCATAGGCGCGCAATGGGGCCGGCAGCGTGATGCGCCCCTGCTTGTCCGGAATCTGGGAGTCCGCGCCCGACAGCATGACGCGCACGTAATCGCGCGCCTGCTTCTGAGCGAGAGGAGCCTCGCGCAGCTGGGCGTACATGCGCTCGAACTCCGAGGCCGTGAAGGCGTAGAGGCAATGCTCCTGCCCTCGGGTGAGCACCACACCCCCGGCCAGCTCGTCGCGGAACTTGGCCGGGAGGATCAGGCGCCCCTTCTGATCGAGGCGGGGGGCGTGGGTGCCCAGGAACATCGGGCATCCCTCCTTCCCCTCCTCGACGGACCAACGCACCCCACAGTACTCCACTTCCCTCCCTTTTCTCCCACGCCAGGAACCCCGCCTGCATCACGTTCCCGTCCTAAGGGGCATGAAATCGCCGTTTTCCGCGGTGGAGCGGGGTGGAGGAGATTGAGCGCAGAGCCTCACTCCGGCGTGGCGCCTCCCGGTCGCAGGCGCACCCATACCGCCAGGAACGCGAGGGGAATGCGAGAGAAAACAGCACGAAACAGCCCCGCCACCGAGTGGTGACGGGGCTCGAAGAGCTCGGGTGGAGGGAAGTGGGGGGAGTGAGATCGCGATCGATTCGCGGCCGGATCGGGAGGCGATCAGTCCTCTCTATTGCGGCGCCGATCCCCGCGCTCGGAGTGACGACCCATGAAGGACGGCCCGGCGGAACGGCCGTCGAGGGGCTCTTGAGGGGGCGAGTTCTGAACGCCGACAGGATCGACCCGGGTGAACATCAGAGTCACGCCCCACACCGCAACCCCGAAGCCCGCCACGCCCAGAAGGATGGAGACGACGGAATGGCCCACCGCGACGCCCCCGATCACCAGGGCCAGGCCCACGAGCACCAGGGCGACGCCGATGCCCACATGACGCGGGGAGATCCGCCCCGCGGGCACCTCCGCCCGGTCCATGGTATGAGCCAACGACGGATCCTCGACATGAAGCTGCTCCTCCAGATCGCGCAGCACCTGCTGCTCACGCTCCGATAGTGCCATCATGCTCCTCGTTTCTGAGCCAGTGGGGCGGGCTCGCCTCCGGTACTCCGGCCGGTCGGCGCCGATCGTTCAGACCCGGAGCTTCCACAATATGCGCTCCGCACCCCTGAAGAAAACCAGGAAGGTGGGTGGGAGCACGTCAGGATGCCGATCGCGGCGGAAAGCGCCCGCACCTGAGCAGCACCCACAACACCGCCGGGCCTTCACACAGTCTCGCCAGGTCTTCCCCGACGGCGGCAGCGCAAGCGAATCCTGATATGGGAACGATTCCACGGCCTCCTGCGGGCAACACGAGCACGCAGACCTCCAGTTCCTTTGAATTTCTTTGATGAACCCACGGGTCAGGGCTACACTCCCTAGTGAAAGCGTTTCCACATCCATCATCGCTTCTGGAAGGCTCAAAGATGCGCATCCGCTCAATGTTGACCGCACCCACCGCACTGACCGCAATCGTCGCCTCGGCCCTCGCACTGTCCGGCTGCTCAGCGCCTCCTGGCGCAGAGGACTCCTCCGGAGCCGGGGCGAACGGCAGCTTGACCGTCGCCTGCTCCCAGCAGGAGGACTTCTGCCAGGCCATCACGGCCGCATACGAGAAGAAGACCGGCTCCCCGGTCACCTACGTCCGCCTCGGGGCCGGCGAGGTCCTGGCCCGCCTCGAGACCAACCCGGGCGAGTTCGACATCTGGATGGGCGGCCAGGCCGAGAACCACCTCGTGGCCTCCGACAAGGGATGGATCGAGGATTACATCTCCCCGAACGCGAGCGCCCTGCCCGCGGAGTACAACGACGAGAAGGGCACCTGGTCCGGCTTCTACACGGACTCCATCGCCTTCTGCTCGAATCAGGACGAGCTCGACCGACTGGGCGTCAAGGCGCCGCAGTCCTTCGAGGATCTGCTCGATCCCGGCCTCAAGGGCCACATCGCCATGCCCCACCCGGCAACGGCGGGCGTGGGCTATATGGCGATGTACACCGTGGCCCAGCTGCACAACGGCGACCAGACGGCGACCATCGACTACTTCAAGCAGCTCAACGGCAGCATCATGCAGTACTCGAAGTCCGCGGCGACCGGCACCGAGCAGGCCGGACGGGGCGAGACCGCCGTGGCGATCGCGCTCGACTCGGACTGCCAGAAGGCCATCGACGCCGGCTACTCCTCACTCACGCTCTCCTACCCGCAGGAGGGCACGGGCTATGAGGTCGGCGCCGTCTCGGTGCTCGCCAATGCCCGTAACGGCGAGGGTGCCAAGGCGATGATGGACTGGCTGCTGTCCACCGAGGCGCAGGACCTGTACGCCGACGTCCCCTCCTACGCCGCCCCGACGCTGCCCGATGCGAAGGTCGGGGAGAGCGTGCCCAAGCAGGACGGGCTCAAGCACGTCACCTGGGACAACCGTGACGCCGCCGACTCACGAACTGAATACATCGATGCTTTCGAGGAGCAGGTAGCCGGTTCCTCCGAGGCGAAGTGACCAGCCGGCCGATGCCTCCCAGGAGCACGACTATGACCTCCCTCCCCGGGTCTGCCCGAACTCGGCGTCGCAGGCCGGTGGACCTGTCCGTGGCCGCAGTCCTCGCAGTAGTGATCGCCTGCCTCTTCCTGACGGTCGGTATCCCGGTTGGCAAACTCCTCGGGGCCGCGCTCTCGCCCGATGGCCGCTCAGCGATTCTGGCATCACTGACCATCCAGACGACCCCGCTGCGGAACACCATCGTCCTGGGCGCTCTCGTGGGGACGCTCGGAACCGCGATCGGCTTCCTGACCGCCTATGCGCAGGTGTTCCTCGATTTCCGGGGCAAACGCGCCCTCCACTGGATCACCCTGCTTCCCACCGTCTCTCCGCCATTCGCCACCGCCACCGCGCTGATCACGCTGTTCGGCAAGCGCGGCATCATCACCTTCCACCTGCTGGGGGCTGATCACAACATCTACGGCCTCCAAGGACTGACGATCGTTCTGGCGATGACCTTCGCCCCAGTGGCCTACCTCAATATCAGAGGCATGTTCGAGAACATGGATCCGTCGCACTTCGAAGCGGCGGCCTCCCTCGGCGCCAGTCCGCTGCAGACGCTGTTCAAGGTCACCATCCCCATGACCATCCCGGCACTGCTGGCATCCTTCCTCGTCCTCTTCGTGGAGGGCATAGCGGACCTCGCCAATCCGCTCGTCCTGGGCGGCGACTACCGCGTCCTGGCGAGTCAGATCTACTTCGCAGTGGCCGGGGGCGGCGATGTCGCCTCGGCGGCGGGCATCGCCCTGGTGCTCCTGGTCCCCGCCATCAGCGTCTTCGCCGTCCAGAAGTACTGGGCGGGCAAGAAGACCGTCATCACCGTCACGGGAAAACCGACGGGAACCGTCAAACCTGTGACCGCTCGGACGGTCAAGTACCCCGTGCTCCTTCTCGTGGGGGTCTGGGTCGCCCTGGTCCTCGCCTGCTACACGGCAATCCTGGTGGGCGGATTCGTCAAGATCCTGGCGGTGGACAACTCCTGGACCTTGGACCACTACCAGTTCGTCTACCGCCTCGGGGCGGACGCGGTCACCAAGACTCTGATGATGACCCTCATCGCCACTCCCATCGCGGCACTTCTCGCCCTTCTGATCGCCTGGCTCGTGGTCCGGCACCTGCCCAGGGCGGGCAGAATCCTGGATTTCGTGGGCATGCTGGGGATCGCCGTGCCGGGAACCGTGCTCGGTCTCGGATTCGCCCTGGCCTACTCCGGTCCCACATGGTTCCTCGGGCATCGGATACTTCCGCCGCTCGCGGGCGGGCTCGCAACGGGAGCGGGCGCGGTGGCCATCATCATGGTCTATATCGCGCGCGCCATTCCCACGGGGCAACAGGCGTGCATATCCGCACTGAAGCAGATCAACCCGCAGGTGGAGGAGGCGTCAACGTCACTCGGCGCCTCCCAGATCACCACGCTCCGGCTGATCACGCTCCCCCTGCTGCGCTCAGGGGTCGTCACCGCGATGACCTATGGCATCACGAAGTCGATGACGATGATCACCGCGATCATCTTCATCACCACGCCCCAGACCAAGGTGATGACCGCTCAGATCCTCGACGAGGTGGACGCAGGGCACTTCGGCAACGCTTTCGCCTACTGCACCGTCCTGATCGTCCTCGTGCTGATCGTCCTCGCCATCGCCTCCCTCGCCATCAACCAGCTCAACCGCTCCATGAGGACGGCCCAGTCATGACAGACAACAAGCAGAACGACCCGACCGTCGAGGACGATCCCCGAGTCACCGCGGGAGCCCTGGATCTGGTGGACGTCACCAAGACGTACGCCGGCCGGCGCGGCACATCTCAGAAAGCCGTCGACGGCATCAGCCTCCATATCAAGGCCGGGACCTTCACGACTCTCCTCGGCCCCTCCGGCTGCGGCAAGACCACCACACTGCGCATGATCGCGGGCTTCGAGGAGGTCACCTCCGGGGAGATCACCCTTGATGGCGAGCCTTTGACCAGCACACCCGCGAACAAGCGGCCGATGTCGATGGTGTTCCAGTCCTACGCCCTTTTCCCGCACCTCACGGTGGAGGAGAACGTCGGATTCGGGCTCAAGCTCAAGAAGGTGGCTCGCCAGGAGCGCGACGACCGCGTCGCCACGAGCCTGCGCACCATGGGCATCGAGGAGTACGCCAAGCGGCACCCGCACCAGCTCTCCGGCGGCCAGCAGCAGCGCGTGGCCCTAGCCCGCGCGCTCGTCATGGAGCCGAAGATCATCCTGTTCGACGAGCCGCTGTCCAACCTGGACGCCCGCCTCCGCCTGCGGATGCGGGAGGAGATCCGATCCCTCCAGCAGCGGTTGAGCCTCACGGCCATCTTCGTCACCCACGATCAGTCCGAGGCGCTGACCATGAGCGACACGATCGTGGTCATGAGTGCCGGGAGGATCGAACAGGTCGGAACGCCCGCGGAGATATACCACCGCCCCGCGAACCGCTTCGTGGCCGGATTCCTGGGCACGAGCAACTTCATCGAGGGCACGGTCTCAGAAGTCCTCCACGAGGACGCGCACTACGGCCGCTACCGGATCTCCACGACGCTCGGAGACATCGAGTGCGACGGCGTCCCCGGCCTGGAGGAGGCGCAGAGCACAGCCATCGTGATCCGTGCGGAGGACCTCGTGGTGGGAGAGGAGCGCAGCGATTCACTGCGGATCCCCGGCACCATCGTCTCCTCAGCCTTCGACGGCGATGTCATCAACTACGTCGTGGACACTCCCTGCGGACGACTTCAGGGACGCGCCCCCGGCACCGCCGACGTGCGGGCAACGGGGCATGAGACCGACTGCGCCGTCGATAGCGCTCTCATGTGGGCCGTCCCTCAGGAGCAGGAGGGCGCATGAAACGCTTCTTCGACCGTCCGGACACCCACTGGAGGCGGGGCGACGGTGCGCTCCATCTTTACGCGACGCCGGGAACGGGAAGCACAGTCGCCGGGGTCGCGAAGGCAGCCGAACCGATCCTGAGCGGCATGGGCGCCCTTGTCGCTCAGCCCCTGCGGTACGTGCACATGACCCTCCAACGCCTCGACCTCTACGAGGACGAGCTGGACGACAACGGGACAACGGCCCTGCGCACATCGCTCGCGGCCTTCGCACGGACAGCGAGCCCCCTCACCGTGCGCTGCGGCTCCCCCCTCGTTCGCCGCGAGGCGGTCGAAGTCCTGGGAGAGGATCGCGATGCCTTCGACGCGCTGGTCAGCGGTAGCCGAGCGGCCTGCGCGCAGGCCGGTCTCGCCGATGCGCTGACTGAGCCGCCTTTCGGCCCCCATTTCACCCTCGCCTACTGCACGACGGCATCCGACGAGGAGACCGACCGGCAACTGGCCGCCGCTCTGAGCAAGGCCTGCCCGGCCGGCATCTTCACGATCGACAGGATCAGCCTGGTCAGCGTCGAACAGCGCAGGGATGAGGGGATCTTCGCCTTCGACACGCTTGCCGAGTGGGAGCTCGGCGTAAACTGACAGTTCATCTCATCACGCACGCAGTGAGCACGGGAGGCGGGAAGTGGAACGCAAGACCCGAGTGGGTCTGGCCCAGGTCGCCCAAGCGGCTGGCGTCTCCAATTCAACCGCCTCCCGGGCACTGTCAGGTCATCCGAAAGTCTCCCCGGAGACTCGAAGGACCGTCCTGGCGACGGCCACGCGCCTGGGCTACGTGCGCAATCTCGGTGCGGCGGGTCTTGCCAGCACGCGCAATACCGCCGTCGGCCTCCTCATCAGGGATGCCGGATTCCACTTCTACGGCCAGGTATCCACGGAGATCCAGCGCGAGACCGACCGGGCCGGACTCGATCTACTCATCACGGCCGGTGGAGACAAGGAGGAGACTCAAGTCGAGGCGGTGGAGAACCTCCTCGGGCACTCCGTGGGAGGCATCATCGTGGCCTCAGGACGCGTCTCGTCTCGGGCCATCGAGCACTCGGCATCCTTCGTCCCGACGATCACAGTGGCCCTGAGCTCCACCCATCCGGGCATCGACTGCATCCGCATCGACCCCCAGTCCGAGCTGGACCTCGCCCGACGCATCATCGATGCGGACCATCGGCACGTCGCCATCACCGCCTCACGCCACCCCCTGGCCACCACCCTGCACGCCCGAACCGCCACGTTCCTCACCGAGTTCGTCGTCGCCGGCGTCACCACGAGCATCGTCACGGAGGACGCCGCACAGGGCGAGGCGTTCGAGAACGGATTGCGACAGGCCCTGGACGAGGGCGCCACCGCGATCGTGGCGGGCAGCGACATGATCGCACTGCGCGCCCTCGAGCTGCTTCAGGAGTGGGGGATATCCTGCCCCGAGGAGGTCTCCGTGACCGGCTTCGACGGCGTCGGCCCGTACCGCAGTCCGCTTCTCGGCCTGACCACCGTAGAACAGCCCGTGACCGACATGGCCCGTGAAGCCGTCTCTCTGCTGACCGCCCGATTCAATGGAGGGGACTCCGCCGAGCGCGACATCCGCATCCCCGGACGGATCATCGAGGGACGGACGCTCGGTCAAGCGCCGGCTCGGCCATCCGACGAGTCCGGGCCGTTTCCGGGTGAGCGGTGACCTGCGGGAAGCCACGGTCCCCGCCCGCCGCCGGCAGATGGCAGCCCACTCAGCCACAGCCGATTCACCGCATCCTCACCGCACCGTCGATCTGAGAGCAGCTCATGATTGCACCCCTATCGATCACCGCAGCGGGCGCCGCGAGCGCCGCCGCACTCGATCAGCCATTCGGTCAACCACTCGATCAGCTCGGCCAGCAGGCCGCTCCCCTATGCGCGGCCTTCGGCCTGTGCCTGCTGCTCGGCCTCGAGCGCCATGTGCATCTCAAAGACGCCGGCATCAAGACGCATGTCCTGGTGGGCGTGGGGGCCTGCCTGTTCACCCTCGTGTCTGCCTACGGGTTCGGGGCCGGCTCCGGTACGGGAACGAGCACGGGCGTCGATCCCTCGCGCATTGCGGCCCAGGTCGTCTCCGGGATCGGCTTCCTGGGAGCCGGAGTCATCTTCGTCAACAATGACACGGTCCGCGGGCTCACAACGGCGGCAACGGTGTGGCTCTCGGCCGCCGTGGGCATGGCGTGCGGCGCGAGCATGATTCCGCTGGCATGCCTCACCCTGGCCCTGCACTACCTGCTCGTGTTCGCCATCGGGCCGCTCATGCGGCGCCTGCCCCAGCGAGGAGGGCTCCAGGCCGTGGAGGTCGAGTATGAGGTCGGGAACGCGGTCATGCCCGCCGTGATCTCAGCAGCCACCTCCCTGGGCTATACGGCCTCCATCTCCTCCACATCCTCTCGGAGGACAGAGCAGGGGAAGGTGATGACCGCCCGGATGGCCTTCAAGGGCGGCAAGGACGCCGAGGCCCTCGTCCACGCGCTCGCGGGTGTGGATGGGGTCGTCGGCGTCGTCGCCGTCGATGCCTCCCGCCTCGACTGACGCCGGGGCCGCGAGCAGGCGGTCACGATCCGCCTCACTCACCGGTGCGCCCGTCGGGCTCCGCTCGGGAGTCCAGCAGGCTGGCGGGAGCCACGGCTGCGCGCCCCCAACGCCGGCGAACGGCATCGGCGGCGCGCTCGGGCGCCCCGCGCCGGGGATCCTCGTCGAGCAGGAGTTGAACGCCGTCGTCGGCGCGGGCCAGGCCCTCCACCCTGACTCCCAGCAGCCGGAAGCCGCCTCCGGGCGTGGGCAGGGCGTCGAAGAGCAGCTCGACGATCGCGAACAGGTCGCGCGCGAGGTCGGTTGGAATCGGCAGAGTGCGCGAGCGGGTGACGGTGACGAAGTCGGCGCCGCGCGCCTTGAGGACGACGACGCGCCCGCGCAGGTTCCCCGCGCGCAGGCGCGCGGCGCACTGGTGGGTCTGATCCAGCAGGACGCGACGGGCGTGCGCGCGATCGGTGATGGTCTCGAAGAAGGTCGACTCGGTTCCCACGGACTTCTCCTCGCGCCCCGGGCTCACGGGTCGGGGATCGATGCCGCGGGCCAGATCGTGCAGGTGCCGCCCGGCGGCGGTTCCGAGGATCTTCTCCAGGCGTCGCACGTCGGTGGCAGCCAGGGCGCGCACGTCGTGGATCCCCCAGCGCTTCAGAACCTGTGCGCTCTTGTCCCCCACGCCCCACAGCGCACCCACCGGCAGGACGTCGAGGAAGTCCCGGGTGGCGTCGGCGGGCACGAGGAGCAGTCCATCGGGCTTGGCATGGGAGGAGGCGAGCTTGGCGACGAACTTGGTGGAGGCAATACCAACGGAGGCGGGCACACCGACGCGCCGGCGGATCTCGGCGCGGATCCACTGGGCGATCTCGACCGGTGACCCCATGCGCCGGCGGGCTCCTGAGACGTCGAGGAAGGCCTCATCAACGCTGACCTTCTCCATGGCCGGGGTGACCTGTTCGAGAATGGCCATCACTCGGCGCGAGACCTGGGAGTAAAGACCGTGACGCACGGGCAGGACGACCGCCTGCGGACAGCGCCGGTGCGCCTCTGCCATCGACATGGCCGAGGCCACGCCATAGGCGCGGGCCTCGTAGGAGGCCGCTGAGACGACGCCGCGCCCCGAGGTTCCGCCCACGATGACCGGGCGCCCGATGAGTTCGGGGCGCTCGAGCAGCTCGACCGAAGCGAAGAACGCATCCATGTCGACATGAAGAATCGGCGTGGCGGAATCGTCACGGCCCCAGGAGCGGCGCGCCTCCTGGGCACGAGGGGATCGACTCATGATCGCCTCCCGTTCTGCGCCCTGTGTACAGCGGCTTCCCGGGCTTCCCGGCAGCGCATCCGGGATCGCCCTGCCGGCCCGCCCGTCCGCCGGCCGGTCATGCATCCACGATAGCGTGAGCCTGTGACACCACCGAGGTCGCCCCGAGGCTCCAGGCGCTCCGGCACGCGCACTCGCAGGGGCGACAGGGCCGGGCGTGAATCGCCGTCCGTGCGGGCGCTGCCGTCAGAGCCGGTGCTCACCTCGATGGCGACCGCCGAGCTCCAGATGCGCGACCGGGGGATCCTGCTTCTGCTGGACGGAGCGGAATCATCGTGGATCGATCTGCACGACCCGGAGCATCTTGATTTCGAGTACCTCCAGCAGATGGACGCGGCGCTGACGGCGCTGCGCGGTGAGAGCGAACCGGTGCGGGCCGTCCACCTGGGCGGGGCGGGCTGCGCCCTGGCGCGGGCCTGGGACGCCGCGCGTCCGGGCTCGACTCAACTGGCGGTGGAGATCGATGCCGTCCTGGCCCAGCGGGTACGGGAGTGGTTCGATCTGCCGCGCGCCCCGAGACTGCGCATACGCGTAGGAGACGCCGCCCGGGTGGTGCCGAGCCTGCGCGCGGGCGAATGGGACGTTCTCGTGCGGGACGCATTCCGCGGCGCCGACGTGCCGGCAGCATGCCGGACGCACGAGTTCATCGCCGCCTGCCGACACGCCCTGTCCCCGAGCGGCATCTACCTGGCGAACACCACCAATACGACCAATACAGCCGATACGACCGATACAGTGAAGACGGCCGGCGCAGCCGGAGCGCCCGACGCGCCGCACCGGACGCTCTCCGGCGAACTCGCTATCACGAGGCGGGTGTTCGGCGGAGTGCTGGTGGTCGCCGATGCTGCTGTCGCTCGTGGCCGACGGCGGGGCAACCTCGTGATCGTGGCTCGCGGCGACCCGTTCACGGCCCGTGAGGCCGAGGCCATCGAGCGAGCCGTGCGGCGACTTCCACTGCCGGTGCGCACCTGGCGGGCCGACGATCCGGCCTTGTCCTGAGCATGTCGCTGGGTCCCTGAATTTCCCGGTTCCCGACCGCGCCCGGCCGACCTGCCGCAGTGAGGGACAGTAGTGAGAGATAGTGGGAGTAGGTCTCACTCCTCCTGGCGGTTGTCGAGGCGCCATGCGTCATCCGCTTCAGCCGCCTCGAGGAAAGCCTCGAGGCGCGCACCGATCTCATCCGCCGAGGGCACATCCACCAGATGGGCGAGCTCGGTGCTACTGACAGGTGCGACGGCGTCGTACTGGGCCTCCAGCGCGCTCACGACGGCGGCGACCTCGGGCTGCCCGGCGGCCTCCGCATCGATCTCGGCGCGGTTGATGCTGGCAGCCGCCTCAAGATCACCGACCGGCAGGGCCAGACCCGTGGACGCCGAGACGGCGGCCAGCAGGGCGGCCGCCCCCGCAGGGTAGTCGTCACGCGCGACATAGTGAGGGATTCCGGCCGACAAGCCGCGCGAGTCGAGGCCCGCCTGCCCAAGCCGGAGCTCGAGGAACGCGCTCATGGATCCCGGTACCTCCACCCGGCCGAAGAAATCGGGCTGGTCCGGCAGCAGCTCGGGCCTGTTGCCGTGGTGGTGGACGTAAGTGGGACGCGTGTGCGGGGTCGCCAGGGGCAGTCCGGTCATGCCCACTGCCCGGGACACGCCCATGGAGACCACCAGGTGCGTGACCGCGCCGACGAACTCGTTCCATCGGAAGTCGGGCTCGGCCCCGTGGAGCACGAGCAGGTCCTCGCCCTCGTCGTCCTGGACAAGATCCAGAGCGAGCTCGGGCATGACCGCACTCTCATAGGTGTGGGTCGCATAGGTCATGATGGGGCGACGGGCCCGGTAGTCCACGAGCGTATCGACGTCGAAGGTGGCCATGCGCTCATGCGGCAGGGTCATGAGAAGCTGCTCGATCGCCAGGGCGCCCGCGTGCCCGGCGTCCATGGCGCCGTCGAAGTGATGCAGGAGCACGCGCGGGGATACGGGCTCCTCAGCCGAATGCTCGATGGTGTACAGGGGTCCCACTGCTCCTCCTCTCGCGCTCGAGGCGCTCATCCGGGGCGAGGTCGTGCTGTGCGCACAGGCGACCGCGCCATCAGCGGATACAACACCCGCCCACGGCCTCCTGTTCCCTCAGCCCGGGGGCCTGCGCCACATCCGATACGGCGATCGTGTCACATCTTGGTCGTCCCCGTCGTCGACGTCGTCGGACGCCCCCGATCAGGAGAATAATGAAACACCCTGCGAACCGCGACGCGCCCGACGGTTCGCCGGTACAGTCTCCGCGCATCCGCGTCCACCCACCGGCTTCAGTGAGGTCATGTGACTCAGTCCCGCGACACGCACCAGTCCCCCGCCGCCGAGACCGATGAGGCCGCTGAAGGCGCTAAGAGCGCTGCGAACGCCGAGAGCGCTGAGAACGCTGAGAAAGCGGCGGTCGAGCAATCGGACGGATCCGCCATCGAGGCATCCCGCGAGCGCGAGATCGCCTCCGAGCAGAGGATCGTCGAGCTGGCCTACTCCGAACTCGACCGCCAATTGGCCGACGCGAAGCGGTCACTGGCGGCCACAGAGGCCGGCGGCGTGGGCGGCACTCACCAGTCCCGCGGAGAGAGGGACGCCTATGCCGTGCATTACACGAGCCTGATCTCCTCCCTGGAAGGAGTCGAGGACAGACTCGTGTTCGGCCGGATGGATCTGAGCCCTGAGGCGGTCGCCGCGCAGGCTTCGGCCTCCACCGGACCGGTCACCGACTCCGGAAGACGGCACTACGTGGGGCGCACCGGGCTGCAGGACGCCCAGCATCGAGAAGTCGTGCTGGATTGGCGCGCCCCACTGGCGCGGGCCTTCTACCAGGCGACCGCCTCGAATCCGATGGGGCTCGTGCGCCGACGGCACATCGAGACCAGACAACGCAGAGTTCTTAGTCTTGAGGACGAGCTCATCGACGTCAGCGGCCTTGAGGCGATGCCGGGCGATGCCGGAGGGCTCGGCGGCGCCGAGAATGCGATGGTCGCGGGCCTTCAGGGCGAGGGCGCCCTCATCGCGGCCATGAGCGCGGCCCGCGACGGGCGCATGAGCGACATCGTGGCGACCATCCAGGCCGAGCAGGACCGGATCGTCACCTCCGACGGCACCGGGGCGCTCGTCGTCCAGGGCGGGCCCGGCACGGGGAAGACGGCCGTGGCGCTTCACCGGGTCGCCTACCTCTTCTACTCCGAGCGCGAGCGCCTGGAGCGCTCGGGCGTGCTGCTGGTGGGGCCCTCGCGCACGTTCCTGCGCTACGTCGAGCAGGTCCTGCCGTCATTGGGTGAGAGTGGCGTGGTATCCACCACACTGGCGGATCTGGTTCCCGGCGTGCACGCCCGCGGCGGAGAGCCGCCGGCAGTGGCCGAGGTGAAGTCGCGGCAGGTGTGGGCCACGATCCTGCGTCGAGCAGTGCGGGACCTGCAGCGCGTGCCCGACTCGCCGCGTCCCATCGTCGTTGAGGGCACGCGCCTTCAGCTGCGCCCTGAGGACGTGCGCGAGGCGATCAGTCGGGCCCGCCGGTCGGGCAAGCCCCACAACCTGGCGCGCGAGACCTTCGTACTGTGGCTGCTGGAGCGCTTGACCGACCAGATGGCCTCCGCGACCCACCGGGACGCCTCGGATGCCGACACGCGCGCGTGGATTCGCGAGGACATCCGCACCGCCCGCGACGCCCGTCGGGAGATCAACCTGTGTTGGATGCCCACCACGCCGGTCGGGCTGCTGGAGCGGCTGTGGGCGCGCCCAGCGCTGCTGGAGCGTCTGGCCCCCGAGCTCGACGCATCCGACCGGGCCCTCGTGGAGCGCCCCGCGGGCGCCGAGCTGACCCCGGCCGACGTGCCGCTGATCGACGAGCTCGCCGAACTGCTGGGCCCCAGCCAGGACGCCCAGTCGCATCGGGCCCGCCTGGAGGCGCAGCGACGCGAAGAGCTGGTCTCCTATGCGGCGCAGGCGATCGAGGCCCAGAACCTGGGCGAGGGCATGGTGGACGCCGAAATGCTGGCGGATCGGGTCGAGGACTCCGGGCCCTCGCTGACCCTGGCGGAGCGGGCGAGGGCCGATCGGACGTGGACCTACGGGCACATCGTCGTCGATGAGGCGCAAGAGCTCGGCGACATGGCCTGGCGCGCGCTGGCCAGGCGGTGCCCGGTGCGCTCCTTCACGGTTGTCGGGGACCTCGCGCAGTATTCGGGGCCGAACGCTCCGCGCTCGTGGATGGACGTCCTGGCCTCCCTGGGAACACGGGCGCGCACGGGCGCCGCCTCGACCCCTCTGCGCCAGGAGGCCCTGACGGTGTGCTACCGCACGCCGGCCACCATCATGGCTGCGGCCGAGGATGTGGCGACGGCCCTCGGACAACCGCCGGTCTTCCCGGTCCGCTCAGTGCGCGACTTGGAGGACTGCCTGGTGATCGACGCCCCCCTGGACGCCGGCGATGCGCATGGCGAGGACGCCTGGGGTCAGGTGCTGCGCACGGCGGTGCGTCAAGAGTCCGACGCCCTGGATGGGCTCGTCGGCAGGGACGGAGGGCGGATCGCCGTCATCACCCCGCGCCCCGAGCAGGACGCCGCGCTGCTGAAGGAGGACCCGGCACTGCTGCAGGCGCTGACGGCTCCCGGTGGGGACGTGCTGCGCAGCCGCCTGGCGGTGATGTCGCCGCGGTTGAGCAAGGGGCTGGAGTTCGACGTCGTCGTGCTCGCAGACCCCGCCGTCATAGGCGAGGCGAGCCCCGGCGACCTGTACGTGGCCATGACGCGCCCCACCCGCCGACTGCGAGTGATCTCTCGCACCCCGCTGCCCGAGGGCCTGCGGCGCCCGTAAGCGCTCATCGGGGTTCATCAGGGCCCGTCAGAGCTCATCAGGGCTCATCAGGGCTCACAGGATTCAGCAATGGTGAGCGCGACCCACCGGCTCCGCCCCTCGCTTTCGTCGCGGACTCCTGCAGACCTACGCAACCGTAGGTTACGGTTGCGTACAGTCATATCAACGCACTCCAACGCACCCCGGCCACGGCCGAAGGACTCTCGAGGAAGGGGACCCCGTGAGCAGGTCCACTGGCGCTTCTGCACCTGAGCCCCACCCCGCCGGCACCCCTGATGCCCCCGATTCTTCCACCGCTTCCGCGCGCTATCTGCGCCCCCACTACGCCCCCGGCGTGCCCGGCGTGATCGCCCCGGTCACCGAACCGCTGTCGCGCATGCTCGACGACGCCGCCCGCCGCTTCCCCGACCGGATCGCGCTGGACTTCCTCGGGAAATCCACCACCTACCGCCAGCTCAGCGAGCAGGTGGCCCGTGCCGCCGAGGCCCTGCGGCGTCTGGGCGTGGGCCGCGGGGACGTCGTCGGAGTCATCCTGCCCAACTGCCCTCAGCACGTCGTGATCGCGTACGCCGCCTGGCGCATAGGAGCCATCGTGGCCGAGCACAACCCGCTCGCCCCGGCCGCCCAGATCCGCGAGCAGATCGAGCTCCACCACGGACGGGTCATCATCGCCTGGGAGAAGTCCCTGACCCGCCTGGTCCAGGCCGCAGGCTCATTGGCGGACGCCGGCATGGCCGGCCGGAAGGTGCTGGCGGTGGACCTGTCGAGAGGGCTGCCGTGGACCACCCGCCTGGCCCTGAAGCTGCCCGTGGCCGCGGCCCGATCCCAGCGCAGCGAGCTGCGCGGAAGGGTCCCGGCGGGGGTGGCCTCCTTCGACGATCTGATGACGGCCGCTGCACCGCTTCCCGGCGGGCATCCGCTGCCCAGTGCCGACGAGGTCGCGGTCCTGCTGTACACCGGGGGCACCACCGGCACTCCCAAGGCCGTCAAACTCACTCACATCAACGCCCGGTCGAACGCCGAGATGTCACTGGCATGGGCGTCCCAGACCTGCGAGGCCGGCGAGGAGACCTTCTACGCCGTCCTGCCCTTCTTCCACGCCTTCGGACTGAGCCTGTCGCTCCTGTGCGCCGTGGGTCTGGCCGCCACCCAGGTGGTGCTGCCCAAGTTCAGCGCCGACATGGTCCTGGCCGCCTGGAAGCGGCATCCCGCGACCTTCTTCCCCGGCGTGCCCGTCATGTTCGACCGCATCGTCACGCGCGCCCGGGCGACAGGAGCCGATCTGTCGAGCTGCAAGATCGCCGTGTGCGGCGCCGCCCCCAACCCCAAGACGGTCGCCGAGGCCTGGGAGCAGGCCACGGATGGAGTCATCATCGAGGGCTACGGCATGACCGAGACCTCCCCCATCATCCTGGGCAACCCCATCTCCCCCGAGCGGCGCGCCGGCACACTGGGCGTGCCCTACCCCTCGACCGATGTGCGCATCATCGACCCGGACGACCCGCAGCGGGAGGTCGCGCCCGGTCAGGTCGGCGAACTGGTCGCCCGCGGCCCGCAGGTCTTCGCCGGATACTGGGAGAACCCCGAGGAGACCGAGGCGGTCATGCTGCCCGGGGGCTGGTTGCGCACCGGGGACCTGGTGCGTCAGGAGGAGGACGGCTTCTACGTCATCGCCGACCGTCGCAAGGAGCTCATCATCTCCGGCGGATTCAACATCTATCCGACGGAGGTCGAGGCCGCCGTGCGCTCCATGCCGCAGGTCGAGGAGGTCGCCGTCGTGGGGCTGCCCGCCGAGAGCGGCAACGAGTCGGTGGTCGCGGCCATCCTGCCCAAGGAGGGGCAGACCGTCACCCTGGAGCAGGTTCGCGAATGGGCCGAGAAGACCCTGTCGCACTACGCCCTGCCCCGCCAGATCGCCATCCTGAGCGAGATGCCGCGCTCGCAGATCGGCAAAGTGCTGCGCAGGGTCGTGCGCGAGGAGCTCCTGGCGGCACGCGAGGCGGCGTCCGGCGCGGCCAGCGCCGCCGCCTCCGCTTCGGCCAGCGCCGCCAGCGCCATCGTCGAGCGCCTCGGGGAGGCGGGCGGCCGCACCGAGACGAGGCCCAGCGATGATGGGGCGGCCGGGTCGCCTTCTCCCGCGCCTGCTGCGAGGCAGTCCGCGCCCCGCGAGGGCCGCAAGGACGCCGGGTGACCCCCCGGGGCGAGAATGCGCAGCCGGGATCGGACTCACATCCGGCAGGGAGCGCGGATTCAGCCGATTCGACCGATTCTGCGGATTCGACTGATTCAACTGATTCAACTGATTCTGCCGACTACCGGCGCCCTCATTACCAGCCGGGAATCCCGGCCGTCATCGACGTCCCCGACGCCCCGCTGAGCGAGCTGCTGGAGACGGCCGCGCGCTTCTACGGGGAACGCTGCGCCTTGGACTTCCTGGGGGCGGGACTGACGTACACCGAGCTCCTGAAGGCATCCGAGCGCGCCGCCCAGCTGCTGCGGGAGTCGGGGGTCGAAGCCGGCGACCGGGTATCCATGATCATGCCCAACTGCCCCCAGCACATGATCGCCGTCTACGGAGCTCTGCGCCTGGGGGGCGATCGTGGCCGAGCACAACCCGCTCGCCCCGGCCCACGAGGTGCGCGCCCAGCTCGACCACCATGGGGCGCGCGTCGTCATCGTCTGGGAGAAGGGCATCGACCTGGTTCTGGATCCGGCCTCGACGGCGGCCGGCGGCCCGGACCCGGCAGTAGACCCGTTATCGGGTCGCACGGTGTTCTCGGTGGATCTGTCCGCGGCCATGCCGGTCCGGCTGCGGGCCGCCCTGCACCTGCCGGTCGCGCGTGCCCGTCGGATGCGCGCCTCGATGAAGGCGGACGTCCTGCCCGCCGGCGTGCTCTCCTGGGACCGCGAGGTCTCACGAGCCTCACGACTGCCGGCCTCATGGCCCCACCCGCGCGGAAGCGACATCGCGGTCCTGCTGCACACCGGAGGCACCACGGGCACTCCCAAAGCCGCCATGCTCAGCCACACCAACCTGCGGGCCAACGTCAACCAGGCCATCGCCTGGGTCCCGATGCTGCATGAGGGGGCGGAGAACTTCCTGGCCCTGCTGCCCTTCTTCCACGCCTTCGGGCTGACCTTCAACCTGTTCTGCGCGGTGCAGAAGGCGGCCACGCAGGTGATGCTGCCGAAGTTCTCCGTCAGCAAGGTGCTGGACGCCCACCGGCGCCGCCCACTCACCTTCTTCGTGGGGGTGCCGATCATGTTCGAGCGGATCCTGCGGGGCGCGCAGAAGAAGGGAGTGTCCCTGAAGACGCTGCGCTACGGGGTGTGCGGCGCCGCCCCCATGCCGTCGGCCGTGGGCGCCGAGTGGGAGGCGGCAACCGGCGGATTCTTCATCGAGGGCTACGGCATGACCGAGACGAGCCCGATCGTGGCCGGCACGCCCATGGGACCCGGCCGGCGCCTGGGCGCGCTGGGGCTGCCCTTCCCCTCCACCGATGTGCGCGTGGTCAATCCGGATGATCCGGACCCGGACCGCCAGGTGCCCGACGGCGAGCCGGGCGAACTGCTCGTGCGCGGGCCGCAGGTCTTCGCCGGCTACTGGGACGATGAGGAGGCGACGGCGGCCGCGATGCTGCCCGGAGGGTGGTTGCGCACCGGGGACATGGTCCGCCGTGAGGACTCGTTCCTATGGATGACGGACCGCAGGCGCGAGCTCATCCTGACCGGCGGCTTCAACGTCTACCCCTCGCAGGTGGAGGCGGCCATCCGCGACATGGACGGAATTGCGGACGCCGCCGTCATCGGGCTGGACGGCGGAGCGGATGGCGAGCTCGTGTGCGCGGCCGTCGTCCTGGATGCCGGAGCACCTGCGGGCTCTCTCACGCTGGAGGACGTGCGCTCCCACGCCGAGCGGACCCTGCCCCACTACGCCCTGCCCCGCCGCCTGGAGATCATCGACGAGATTCCCCGCAGCGCGATCGGGAAAGTGCTGCGCCGCGTCGTGCGCGAGCAGATCACACGGAACGAGCACCCGGCGTCGAAGCAGACATCGAGGTAGACATGATGGAACGGGAGCGGCGGTGGCACCGTCGATCTCGTCCGAAGAAGTCGATCTCGACGAGGGCGTTCAGATGACCGCGTGCTCCCAGGACTCGACGTCCCCGGGGACCACGTGGAAGAGGGGATGCGGCTCGAGGCGCTCGGGCAGGGGCAGCAGATCCGGAGCGCGCCGAGCCAGCTTGGCCTCGAGGTGGCTCCGCTCCAGCCGCATCTGCCCCTCGGTCACCGGCAGGCTGAGGCCCGCGCAGCCGTCCTCGGGCGCATCGATCTTCGAGGAGTCGAAGCGGTAGCCGCGTCGGACGGCCTCATGGTGCAGCCCCCACAGGTAGCAGCCCACAACCGCCACCGGGGACGTTGAAGGCGCTGAAGGCGCTGAGGACTCTGAGGACATTGAGGACGCTGAGGAGTCAGCAGCGCGGAAGCGCTCGAGTTGGGGATGGTGTCGGTACCCGCGAGTGCGACCGGCCAGGACGGCCTGGGCCAGCAGCGACTCGCGCCAGCAGGCCACCAGACCCGCACGATCCAGGTGACGGGGGTGGAGTGACCACATTCGCACGGAAGTCCTCCGAAAGCTCAGTTATCGCTGTGGTGTCTGACGCCGACCGGCGCAATCACAGCAGCCCGGAGGCGTCCAGGACCGCACGCAGGGCGGCGACCTCATCGGCCTCGGCGCGCACGAGAGGCAGGCGCAGAGCAGCGCTGGGGATGCGCCCCTGGAGCAGCAGGGCCTCCTTGGCCATGACGGCGCCCTGACCGCCGCCCATGATCGCCTGCACCAGGGGGCGGATGCGCCGGGCGACCGCCCGCGCCCCGGCGAGGTCCCCGGCATCGACCTCGGTGATCATCTCGCGCCAGGAGTGGGCGTCGGCATGCGCCACGACCGAGACCACGCCCGATGCCCCGTGGGCCAGCCAGGCGAAGTTGAGGCCGTCATCGCCCGAGTAGTACTCCAGGCCGGTGGCCTCCATGCGCCGGAAGCCCTGCTCGACATCGCCCGTGGCGTCCTTGACCGCCAGGATCCGCTCGTGCTCGGCCAGCCGGGCGAGGGTCTCGTCGGTGATCCTCACGCCGGTGCGACCGGGGATGTCGTAGATCATGACGGGCAGATCGGTGGCCTCGACGATCGCCATGATGTGGCGGTAGACGCCCTCGGCGCTGGGGCGGTTGTAGTAGGGGGCGTTGATGAGCAGGCCCTCGGCGCCGGCCTCCTGGCTGCCCACTCCGATGCGCACCGCGTGGGCGGTGTCGTTCGAGCCCGCACCGGCCATGAGCATGGCGCGACCGGCGAGCGCATCCCTCACCTCTCGCAGCAGTGTCTGCTTCTCAGGCAGATGAGTGGTGGGGGCCTCCCCGGTGGTGCCGGCCAGCAGGATCATGTCCGCACCATCCTCGACGAGAGTGACGGCGAGGCGCTGAGCGGCCTCGACATCGATCTCCCCCTCGGGAGTGAAGGGCGTGACCATGGCGACGCCGACGGAACCGAAGGGACGAGTCGGAAAAGCACTCATATCGGCAGTGTAACGGGGTCGCCCGGAGCATCAGCGGCCGTGGTCCCCGTGAAGAAGATCTCCATACGCGGTTCCTTTCAGAGCCATCGGCTTCGCCGAGCCGGACCGGAATCGAGCACGGACGCGTTCAGCCGGATCGAGTCGATCCGAGCGGGTTCGGCCGGTCCGAGTCGGATCGGGCCGGTTCGAGCCCCCACCACCGATAGGCTCACGATCATGACGTCCTCCGATTCCGTCTTCGATGCCGATCCCACCGCCGGCCTGTCCGTCGATGCGCGAGGAGGGCTCCGCCCGCGCACGGATGCGGACCACCTGCACGGCTCTTCCGATCGGTGCGCCGGTGGCGGCTGCGATGGCCTGCACGCCTCCGACACCTATTCGCCCGCGACCGAGACCGGCGGCTTCGTGCGCAAGGCCGATCGGGCGGATCTGCCCGCCATCGGCACGGTCCACGCGGCGACGATGCTGGCCTCGCTCACCGCCGGGCATGACGGCCCCCTGCCCGACGGCGTGCGCGCCATGGTCTCCGCCCCGGTGGTGGCCGCCGGCTGGGAGTCCGCAATCACCGCTCCCCCGAGCCGACAGCACTACGTCCTGGTGGCTACCCAGGACGACGACGTCGTCGGACTGGTGGGGCTCGCGCCCACCGAGCTGACGACCGACGGCGGCGCCGCCGGAACTGCCGCCGATACCGACAGCTCCGACAGCCCTGGCGGGGCCGCCGGTACCGGAAGTGCCGACGCGCGCAATACTGCCGGTTCCGAGCGAGCCCCTGCCGCCGAGCAGGTCGCTGAGATCACAGCGCTCGGCGTCGCGCCGGAGCGCCAGCGCCGCGGTCACGGTTCTCGGCTGCTCGCGGCGGCCGTGGATATCGCCAGGCAGGACGGCGCCACGATGCTGGCGGCGTGGACCGTGCGCGGCGATGAGTCACTGGCGCGTCTGCTCACACAGGCGGGTTTGAAACCCACCGGTTCTCACCGCACGCTGCCCGTCGGCTCTGGCGTGACCGAGGATTGCTGGGCCGCCCGCATCTGAGAAGTGGGCTGCGCCCCGCTGCGGGTGCGCGGCCTCAGATGCCGAGAAGCCGATCCAGCCCCACGGTGAGTCCCGGGTGCCCGCCGACCTCGCGGACGGCGAGGACGACGCCGGGCATGAAGGAGGCGCGGTCGAAGGAATCGGTGCGGATCGTCAACTGCTCGCCGGGATTGCCGAGGACCACCTCCTCGTGGGCGGTCAGCCCGCGCAGGCGAACGGCATGCACATGAACGCCATCGACGACCGCGCCCCGGGCGCCGCCGGGATCCGACGCGGTCGCATCCGGCATGGCGGGCAGGCCGGCGCGGTCGCGCGCCTCCGCGATGCCCTTGGCGGTGGCGATGGCGGTGCCCGAAGGGGCGTCCACCTTGCCGGGGTGATGGAGCTCGATGACCTCGGCGGACTCGAAGTACTGGGCGGCCTTGGCCGCAAAGGCCATGGCCAGGACCGCCGAGAGAGCGAAGTTGGGGGCGATGAGAACGCTGCGGCCGGCGGCATCGGGCTCGGCGAGATGCTCGCGGACCCGCGCGTAAGACTCCTCGGTCCATCCGGTGGTGCCGACGACGACGTTCACACCGGCGTCGATGAGGGCGTGAACATTGGCCTCGGTGACGTCGGGAACGGTGAAGTCCACGGCGACGTCGGCGCCGTTGAGGTGCTCGGGGGTGATCTCGACGCCGACATCGAGGCGGGCGACGAGCTCAAGGCCCTCGGCCTCCTCGACGGCCTGGCAGACGGTGGATCCCATGCGCCCGGCGGCGCCTACGACAGCAACGCGAATCGTCATGCCATCAGCCTAGATGATCGGTTCCGGGGGTGCTGAACGGGTTGAGGCCTCTCCCCTCGCGCCCCTCCCGCCGAGATCGGTCCGCTTCCGCCTCGAGATCGGTCGCACTCCGGCTCGAGATCGGTCCAGCGCCTCTCAGACCGGCGGCCCCACCAGGACCCGGGCGCGCTCCTGCGACACGAGCCACTCGGCGAGTTCACGCACCTCCTCACCGGTGACGGCATCCAGCAGGCGCAGGTTCTCCTCCATACTGCGCAGCCGCCCGGTGACGACCTCACCGCGCCCCAGGCGCCCCATGCGGGCCAGGGAGTCCTCCCCGCCCAGCACCATGGCGCCGCGGATCTGCCCGCGAACGCGGGCGAGCTCACGGTCGGTGACGCCGTCGGCGGCCAGCCTCTCGAACTCGCCGACCATGACGGCGCACACCTCGTCCACGGCCTCCGGGGCGCAACCGGCGTACAGCCCCAGTGCTCCCGCGCCGGCGTAGGAGGCGTCGAAGGCGTAGGTCGTGTAGGCCAGTCCCCGCTTCTCGCGGACCTCCTGGAACAGGCGCGAGGACATGC
>ERZ773038.33-NODE-33-length-99072-cov-16.341820_pt1 | contig 99072 bp, 85 predicted proteins | sample MGYA00511665_ERZ773038 | MGnify/ENA primary metagenome ERZ773038 (study PRJEB29015, sample SAMEA2737966) | human oral metagenome | biome: human oral; feature: human-associated habitat; material: dental | place: China | collected 2028 ... | reverse complement strand
CTAAATCGTTAGGTCGGGAAACCGGCGCGGGGGTTCGAATCCCCCATTCTCCGTAGTGAACGAGATTATCTATTGATATCTCGTTTTAATTATACGTTTGTGTGCGGGTGGGATGAGATGAAAAAAATGAGATTGTCACGTTTTATTGTTTTTGTTATCACGGTATTATTAACAATTTCAATAGGACTTTTTTTTATTTTCCAAGATTCTGTTATTATAAAATCGGTATCAAAGCCTGTTAATTTAGTTGTTTCTAGCGCTGATGAGATCGTACATTGGCCTTTTCAAGTAATTGATAATACTAAGCATTTGTTTAAAACTAATTCAGAAAATAAAACATTAAAGCGTAAGTTAGAAAAATTTGAGGGGCAAAAAGGTGATTTAGAGAGATTAAAAGAAGAAAACACAGCACTTCGTAAGACTTTAAAAATTAAAGAAAATTTCCCTGATCTAACTGTTTTGTCATCTAAAGTCATTGTTCGTTCCCCGGTTTCTTGGTTAGATATATTAACTATAGATTTAGGAAAAAATGATGGGGTGACAAAAAATATGTTAGTCCTTTCAAATGGTAATTTAGTGGGGAAAATTACTCAAGTTACTGCTACCTCTAGTTCTGTAAAACTGCTTTCCAATACTAAAAGCATTGATGAAATTCCAGTCAAAATTGCAACCCAAAAGGGGGATGTTTTTGGCATTTTAACACATTATGATCCTAAAACCAGTACTTTTGAAATTACTCAATTAACCTCCTCCTTAGATGTTAAGAAAGGGGATAGTGTTACAACAAGTGGTTTAGATGGACAAAGTGTTGAAGGTGTGTCTGTTGGTAAGGTTGTATCTGAAGAAAATAATTCAAACAATCTTTCTCGGAAAATTTTCGTTAAACCAGCGGTAGATTTATCTGATATCTCCCATGTAACTTTAGTAGGTGATTAATATGTCTATCTTTAAAAATAAATTATTTGTCATTTTATTTGCCTTTCTTATGTTACTTGTAGATGGGCATTTATCTTTATTATCACGAATCTTATTTCAAAATCAGTTTATTGTGTCAAGTCATTTTTTATTCATTGTGTTATTGTTTTATACTCTTGTATTCAATCCTTATTTTATTTTTGGACTTGCCTGTGTTTTAGGAATTATTTATGATTTTTATTATTTAGGGGTATATAATTTGGGAATTGCAACTATGTTGTATCCTTTAACAATTGTTATTATGTTTAAATTATGGAAACATATTCCAAATGGTCCTGTTCAACGCTTTCTAGTTTTTTTTATCCTAATCTTTTTTCTTGATTTTGCTAGTATTGGTATGGCCTATTTATATCAATTGACAGCTTATCCTTTAAATGATTTTATCACTTATAATTTAGCACCTTCCTTAATTTTTAATATACTGGCTTTTCTCTTCTTTCAAAAACTTTTAGAAAGGATTTACCTATGAAAGGCGATGTTAAAGCATTTTAAATAAAAATGTAATAATGACGTAATATATGAAAAGGTTTTTTTTGATATAATTATAAAGTCTTATCGAAAAAGGAGTTATATTTGTAATGAAAAAAAGAATTTTATCAGCAGTTTTAGTGAGTGGTGTAACTCTTAGTTCTGCGACAACATTATCAGCTGTAAAAGCTGATGACTTTGATGCGCAGATTGCGTCACAAGATTCTAAAATCAACAACTTGACCGCACAACAGCAAGCAGCACAAGCACAAGTTAATACGATTCAAGGACAAGTAAGTGCTTTACAGACACAACAAGCTGAATTACAAGCTGAAAATCAAAGACTTGAAGCTCAGTCTGCTACTTTGGGCCAACAAATTCAAACACTTTCAAGCAAAATTGTTGCACGTAATGAATCTTTGAAGCAACAAGCTCGTAGTGCTCAAAAAAGTAACGCAGCTACCAGCTATATTAATGCTATCATTAATTCAAAATCAGTTTCTGATGCTATTAATCGTGTTTCGGCTATTCGTGAAGTTGTATCTGCTAATGAAAAAATGCTTCAACAACAAGAGCAAGATAAAGCAGCTGTTGAGCAAAAGCAACAAGAAAATCAAGCAGCAATTAATACTGTTGCAGCTAATCAGGAGACAATTGCTCAAAATACAAATGCTTTAAATACACAGCAAGCTCAATTAGAAGCAGCACAACTAAACTTGCAAGCTGAATTGACTACTGCACAAGATCAAAAAGCTACTTTAGTTGCTCAAAAAGCGGCAGCAGAGGAAGCTGCACGCCAAGCAGCAGCGGCACAAGCGGCAGCAGAAGCTAAGGCCGCAGCAGAAGCAAAAGCTTTACAAGAACAAGCAGCGCAAGCACAGGCAGCAGCAAATAATAATACTCAAGCTACAGATGCTTCTGACCAACAAGCAGCGGCAGCTGATAACACTCAAGCAGCACAAACAGGTGATTCAACTGAGCAGTCAGCAGCGCAAGCAGTAAATAATTCTGATCAAGAAAGTACTACAGCAACAGAAGCACAACCATCAGCTTCTAGTGCTTCGACAGCGGCTGTAGCAGCTAATACTTCTTCTGCTAATACATATCCAGCAGGGCAATGTACTTGGGGTGTTAAATCATTAGCTCCTTGGGTAGGAAACTACTGGGGTAATGGTGGACAATGGGCAGCAAGTGCAGCAGCGGCAGGATATAGAGTTGGTTCTACACCTTCAGCTGGAGCTGTAGCTGTATGGAATGATGGCGGTTATGGACACGTTGCTTATGTTACAGGTGTTCAAGGTGGCCAAATTCAAGTTCAAGAAGCTAACTATGCAGGTAACCAATCTATTGGTAACTACCGTGGTTGGTTTAATCCAGGTAGTGTAAGCTATATCTATCCAAACTAATTTAATATTATAAAAAGGTAAGATTTATCTTATCTTTTTATTTTTCCTTATATTCATCATAATTGGATTGAAAAATTATTCTAAAAACGTTAAAATGAAAGAGGATTAAAACTTTGGAGGATTTATGTCTTATTCTAATTTAAAATTGTTTGCTTTATCTTCAAACAAAGAATTAGCAGAGAAAGTGGCTAAGACTATTGGTATTAGTCTTGGAAAATCAACTGTTCGTCAATTTTCTGATGGAGAAATTCAAGTTAATATTGAAGAATCTATTCGCGGAAACCATGTTTTTATTTTACAGTCAACAAGTTCACCTGTAAATGATAACTTAATGGAAATTTTGATAATGGTTGATGCTCTTAAACGTGCTAGTGCTGAGACTGTCAGTGTTGTCATGCCTTATTATGGTTATGCTCGTCAAGATCGAAAAGCACGTTCGCGTGAACCCATCACCTCCAAGTTAGTTGCTAATATGCTTGCTGTGGCGGGAGTTGATCGTCTTTTGACTGTTGACTTGCATGCAGCACAAATTCAAGGTTTTTTTGATATTCCTGTTGATCATTTGATGGGAGCCCCTTTAATTGCGGATTATTTTGTTCGTCGTGGTATGTGTGGCAGCGACTATGTCGTTGTTAGTCCTGACCATGGAGGCGTGACACGTGCGCGTAAATTAGCCCAATTTCTTCAAACTCCGATAGCAATTATTGATAAACGACGAAATGTTAACAAAATGAATACAAGTGAAGTCATGAATATCATTGGCAATGTTTCTGGGAAAACGTGTATTTTAATTGATGATATGATTGATACTGCAGGAACAATTGCTCATGCAGCTGACGCCCTTGCTGAAGCAGGTGCTACTGCAGTTTATGCTTCATGTACACATCCAGTTCTGTCTGGTTCTGCTTTAGATAATATTCAAAATTCGGCTATTGAAAAATTAGTTGTTTTGGATACAATTGATCTTCCTGAAGAAAAATTGATAGATAAAATTGAACAAATTTCAATTACTGATTTGATTTCTGAGGCTATTATTCGTATTCATGAAAAACGACCGCTATCACCTTTATTTGAATTTACAACTTTTAACTAGGAATCGCTGAAATAGCGATTTTTTTATAGGATGAAAAACCTGCTTTTTTTTTGTATAATAGTGTTAATCTATTTGTAAGGGGTATTTTATGGATTTGAGTAAACGTTTTAATAAAAATTTAAATAAGATTGAAGTCTCTATGATTCGTCAGTTTGATCAATCTATTTCAGATATTCCAGATGTTTTGAAATTGACTTTGGGTGAACCAGATTTTGCAACTCCAAAACATATTAAGGAGGCTGCTAAAAGGGCAATTGATGCTGATGAAAGTCATTACACAGGAATGGCAGGACTTTTGGCATTAAGGCAGGCAGCTAGTGCTTTTGTAAAAGAAAAATATCATCTTACCTATAATTCTGATAATGAAATTTTAGTAACAATTGGAGCTACAGAAGCTTTATCAGCTAGTTTAACAGCTATTTTGGAACCTGGTGATAAAGTGCTTTTGCCTGCACCAGCTTATCCCGGTTATGAGCCTGTTGTTAATTTGGTTGGGGCTGAAGTAGTTGAGATTGATACCAGATCTAATGATTTTGTCCTAACACCAGAGATGCTTGAAGAGGCTATTTTAAAAGAAGGAGAGGCTCTTAAGGCTGTTATTCTCAACTATCCAACCAACCCAACAGGAGTAACTTATTCGCGCCAGCAAATCAAAGAGTTAGCTGATATTCTTCAAAAATATGATATTTTTGTCATCAGTGATGAAGTTTATGCTGAACTGACTTATACAGGAGAACCTCATGTTTCTATTGCTGAGTATTTGCCTGATCAAACGATTTTGATTTCTGGTTTATCGAAATCACATGCTATGACAGGTTGGCGTTTGGGCTTGATTTTTGCACCGGCTGTTTTGACAGCACAGTTGATTAAGAGTCATCAGTATTTGGTAACTGCAGCGACCACCAGTGTACAATTTGCTGCTATAGAAGCTTTGACCAATGGTAAAGATGATGCTCTGCCAATGAAAGAAGAATATATTAAGCGCCGTAATTATATCATTGAAAAAATGGAAGCAATGAAGTTTAAAATCATCAAACCTGATGGTGCTTTTTATATCTTTGCTAAAATACCAGTTGCGCAAGGACAAGATTCCTTTAAGTTCCTACAAGATTTTGCTAAAGAGAAGGCAGTAGCTTTTATTCCTGGTGTTGCTTTTGGAAAATATGGAGAAGGTTACTTACGAATTTCTTATGCAGCAAGCATGGAGACTATAAAAGAAGCGATGAAACGCCTTAAAGAATTTATGGAGCGATATGCAGACTAAAGAAACAAGAGGTTTAGTGCTTTATAATCGGCAATTTAGAGAAGATGATAAGCTGGTTAAAATTTTTACGGAAACTTCCGGCAAACATATGTTTTTTGTGCGTCATGCTACTAATTCAAAATTGTCTTCTGTCATTCAACCATTGATTCTAGCTGATTTTATTTTAAAAATTAATAATCATGGACTTTCTTATATTGAAGATTATAAGGGAGTCTCTCTTTTTAAGGAAATTAATGCAGATATTTATAAATTAGCTTATGCTACTTACCTTGTGTCTTTGGCTGATGCTGCTATTTCAGATGCTGTCTATGATGCCCCTCTTTTTGCTTTTTTAATTAAGACCCTAGAATTGATGGATGAAGGTCTCGATTATGAAATTTTGACCAATATTTTTGAAATTCAAATTCTAGATCGCTTTGGCGTTCAACTTAATTTTCATGACTGTGTTTTTTGCCATCGTGTCGGTTTAGCTTTTGATTTTTCACATCGCTATTCAGGTCTTTTGTGTCCTGAACATTATGAAAAAGATCCTTATCGTAGTCACTTAGATCCTAATGTCCCTTACCTTTTGAACCAATTTCAAACTTTACATTTTGATAGCTTAAAGACCATTTCAGTTAAACCTGACATGAAACAAAAGCTGAGAAAATTTATTGATGAAGTTTATGAGGACTATATTGGTCTTCGTCTCAAAAGTAAAAAATTTATTGATGATTTAGATCACTGGGGACAAGTTATGAAATAAAGGAAAATTTCAAAAAAGAGACACTTTTGATGATAGGCATTTAAAATCACTAAGTTTGTCATGAAAAAATGATATGCTAAAATAATTGATTATTAGTAAAAAGTAGCCTTAATTTTGCTGAATTGTTTATTTGTTATTTTTTTGTAACGTTTAAGATTCTTTTATTCATGGTATAATTAAGAATAACTATAACGAGGAGTTGGATTATGAAGAAAATTGCAGTTGATGCTATGGGTGGAGACAATGCCCCTCAAGCTATTGTCGAAGGAGTTAATCAGGCTTTAGCAGATTTTTCAGATATTGAAATTCAACTCTATGGTGATGAAGCAAAAATAAAGACTTATTTAAAAGCAAATGATCGTGTGTCTATTATCCATACGGATGAAAAAATTAATTCAGATGATGAACCTGTAAAGGCTATTCGAAAGAAAAAACAGGCTTCAATGGTTTTAGGAGCACAGGCTGTTAAAGATGGTAAGGCTGATGCAGTTCTTTCTGCTGGGAATACAGGAGCTTTGCTAGCTGCTGGACTTCTTGTTGTTGGACGTATCAAAAATATTGACCGTCCTGGTTTGATGTCATCACTTCCTACGATTGATGGTAAAGGATTTAATATGCTTGATTTAGGAGCTAATGCTGAAAATACAGCTCATCATTTGCATCAATATGCTATTCTTGGCTCTTTTTATGCTAAGAATGTCAGAGGCGTTGCTCATCCGCGGATTGGTCTACTTAATAATGGTACAGAAACAACTAAAGGAGATCCACTGCGTAAAGAAACCTTTGCTCTTTTAGCAGCAGATGAAACGCTCAATTTTATAGGAAATGTTGAAGCACGCGATTTGATGAACGGTGTCGCAGATGTTGTTGTAACAGATGGTTTCACGGGAAACGCTGTTTTGAAATCCATTGAAGGAACAGCGCTTGGCATTATGGAACAGCTGAAAACATCCATTAAGCAAGCTGGTTTAAGAGCAAAATTAGGAGCTCTTTTACTCAAAAATAGTCTTTATGATTTGAAAGATTCTTTGGATTATTCAGGTGCAGGCGGGGCTGTACTTTTTGGACTTAAGGCTCCTGTTGTAAAATGTCATGGTTCAAGTGATGCTAAATCTGTTTACTACACTATTAAGCAAATCCGAATCATGCTTGAAACTGATGTTGTTGGTCAATTAGTAGAAGAATTTTCAAACAGGGGGGACTAAGATGACTAATGAAGAGATTTTTGACAGGATTTCTAATCTCATTAAAGAACAGCTGCACAATGAAAAAATAGAAGTTACTGTGAAGACCAATATTCAAGAGGACTTAGGAATTGATTCCATTGCACTTATGGAGTTTATCATTACGCTTGAAGATGAATTTAATCTGAACATTCCTGATGAAGATGTGGAAGATATTCAGACCATGGGAGAATTAGTCGACTATCTTTCTAGGCGTTTAAAGAGTTCTTAGATAAATAATACTAATATGTTAATAATGGAGGGTTTAGTTATAGTTATATGAAAGCTAAATCCTTTTTTTTTAAAATTTCTCAGGTGACATTTTTGTCACTACTTTTTTTGCATTGCCACTTTTATAATAATATCATAGCTTGAAGGAGTAGACATCTAGACATCGTTTTGGCTATCAGCAGGAAACGCTACGCAATTTAGACTTATCTATTCGATGTGGTGAAAAGATCGCTGTTATGGGGAAAAGTGGTTCTGGAAAGACAACTTTGGCAAAAATTCTTGCAGGCTATTATACTGTTAGTAGCGGTGACTCTTTCTTAGATGGAGAAAAGATAAATTATTCCCAGCTGCGCCAATTAGTAACTTATGTGCCACAGCAGTCTTATGTTTTTACAGGAACAATCTTAGATAATCTGCTTCTTGGTGCTGAAGAGGAAGTAACGGATGATCGCTTAATGGAAGTTTGTTCAATTGCTGAAATTTTAGACAATATCAAGGCAATGCCTTTAGGTTTTCAAACACAGATTTCAGAAGACGGCGGTTTATCTGGTGGTCAAAAACAGCGTTTAGCTATTGCACGTGCTCTCTTAACCAGACAGCCTGTGTTGATTTTTGATGAGGCAACTAGTGGTTTAGATCGTGATACCGAAGAAAAAGTTATTGCCAATTTATCTAAATTGGATCGCACGATTATTTTTATTGCTCACCGAGGCAGTGTTTCTTATTATGCTGATCGAATTGTTGAGATTGACTCTGGAGAGAAAATTAAGGATAGAATAAATCATCGTCCTTTCTCATTTTTGATGATGACTCTTTGAAAGATTGTTCGTTAAATGCGAACGATCTTTTTTTAGTTTTATTATAAAGTTTGTAGATTGTTGAATTTGAAGTGAAGGTATGTTAAAATAAGATGAATACTTTATGAAAGGCGAACAATTTGATGGCAAAAGAACTTATTTATTCGGGTAAAGCTAAGGATATTTTGACGACAGAAGACGAAAATGTGATTATTGCACAATATAAAGACCAAGCGACAGCTCTTAACGGAGTGAAAAAAGAACAAATCGCAGGTAAGGGGCAGCTTAATAATCAGATTTCGTCTTTAATTTTTCAAAAATTAAATGCGGCTGGGGTTGCAACGCATTTTATTAAAAAGATTTCAGAAACAGAACAATTGAATAAAAAAGTTAAGATTATTCCGCTTGAAGTTGTTTTGCGTAATGTGACAGCAGGCTCTTTTTCCAAACGTTTTGGCGTTAAGGAAGGTATTCAGTTGGAGAAGCCAATTGTTGAATTTTACTATAAAAATGATGATTTGGATGATCCTTTTATTAATGATGAACATGTGAAATTTTTAAAGCTTGCTAACGATGAAGATATTGCCTATATTAAAGCTGAAACACGTCGGATAAACAAACTCTTGTCAGATTGGTTCCATCAAATCGGACTTAAATTAATTGATTTTAAATTGGAATTCGGTTTTGATAAAGATGGTAAAATTATCCTAGCAGATGAGTTTTCACCAGATAACTGTCGTCTTTGGGATGCGCAAGGGCATCACATGGACAAAGATGTCTTCCGAAGAGGGTTAGGAGAATTAACGGATGTTTACGAAGTGATATGGGAAAAATTGCAAGAACTTAAGTAAGGATTGAACATGGATAGACGTATTTTTGTTGAGAAAAAAGCTAACTTTAGCATTAAATCGGAGTCACTGGTCAAAGAACTAACACATAATTTGCAGTTAACCTCCTTAAAAATTTTACGTATTGTGCAGGTTTATGATATCTTTAATTTAGAAGAAAGCCTGTTTGCGCGTGCGCAAAAGCATGTCTTTTCTGAGCAGGTGACAGATACAATTTTAGATGAAGCAACTGTGCAGGCGGATCTTAACAGCCATGCTTTTTTTGCTATTGAAGCTTTGCCGGGTCAGTTTGACCAGCGGGCAGCAAGTTCACAAGAGGCTTTGCTCTTACTTGGTAGTGACAGCAACGTAACGGTTAATACTGCCCAGCTTTATCTGGTTAATAAGGATATTGATGCATATGAGTTGGAAGCGGTGAAGCATTATCTTTTGAATCCAGTTGATTCGCGTTTCAAAGATATCACCTTGCCTATTCGTCCACAGGAATTTTCAAATTCTGACAAAACAATTCCAAATTTGGATTTCTTCAAGACTTATACAGCTGAAGATTTTGCGGCTTACAAGGCGGAACAAGGTTTGGCTATGGAAGTGGATGATCTTGTTTTTATTCAAGATTATTTTAAATCAATTGGGCGTGTGCCAACAGAAACGGAATTGAAAGTTTTGGATACCTACTGGTCTGACCACTGCCGTCACACGACTTTTGAGACAGAATTGAAAAATATTAACTTTTCAGCTTCTAAGTTCCAAAAACAATTGCAGGTAACTTACGATAAATATATTGCCATGCGTGACGAATTGGGACGTTCTGAAAAGCCACAGACGCTTATGGATATGGCGACAATCTTTGGTCGTTATGAGCGTGCTAACGGTCGTTTGAACGACATGGAAGTGTCGGACGAAATCAATGCCTGCTCGGTTGAAATTGAGGTAGATGTAGATGGCATCAAAGAACCTTGGCTGCTCATGTTCAAAAATGAAACCCACAATCACCCAACGGAAATTGAGCCTTTCGGTGGAGCTGCAACTTGTATTGGTGGTGCTATTCGTGACCCATTGTCAGGTCGTTCTTATGTTTACCAAGCTATGCGTATATCAGGTGCAGGTGATATTACCGCACCAATAGCAGAAACACGCGCTGGTAAATTGCCGCAACAAGTCATCTCTAAAACGGCGGCGCACGGCTATTCGTCATACGGGAACCAAATAGGACTTGCGACTACCTATGTCAAAGAGTACTTCCATCCAGGCTTCGTTGCTAAGCGTATGGAGCTAGGTGCTGTTGTCGGTGCAGCACCAAAAGAAAATGTCGTGCGTGAAAAACCAGAAGCTGGTGATGTGGTCATCCTTCTTGGTGGGAAAACAGGACGTGACGGTGTCGGTGGTGCTACAGGCTCATCTAAGGTTCAAACGGTTGAATCGGTTGAGACAGCAGGTGCCGAAGTGCAAAAAGGGAATGCTATTGAAGAACGTAAGATTCAACGTCTTTTCCGCAATGGCAATGTCACTCGTCTCATCAAGAAATCAAATGACTTTGGTGCTGGCGGCGTCTGTGTGGCTATTGGTGAATTGGCAGATGGTCTTGAAATTGACTTGGACAAAGTGCCACTAAAATACCAAGGTCTTAACGGTACCGAAATTGCCATTTCTGAGTCACAAGAACGCATGTCTGTTGTTGTTCGTCCAAGTGATGTGGACGCCTTTATTGCAGCATGTCATAAAGAGAACATTGATGCAGTTGTTGTCGCGACTGTTACTGAAAAACCAAACCTTGTCATGACTTGGAAGGGTGAAACCATCGTTGACTTGGAACGTGCTTTCCTTGATACTAACGGTGTGCGTGTGGTTGTTGATGCAAACGTTGTGGATAAGGATGTTGCCCTTCCTGAGGTGCGTACAACATCAGCAGCAACACTTGAAGCAGACACAGTGAAAGTTCTGTCTGATCTTAACCACGCTAGTCAAAAAGGGTTGCAAACCATCTTTGACAGCTCGGTTGGACGTTCAACAGTTAATCATCCAATCGGCGGTCGTTATCAAATTACGCCTACTGAAAGCTCTGTGCAAAAATTGCCAGTACAAAATGGTGTCACAACGACAGCTTCTGTCATGGCACAGGGATTCAATCCTTATATTGCGGAGTGGTCACCTTATCATGGTGCAGCTTACGCTGTTATTGAAGCAACAGCTCGCTTGGTAGCAACAGGTGCTGATTGGTCTCGTGCGCGTTTCTCTTACCAAGAATACTTTGAACGCATGGATAAACAAGCGGATCGCTTTGGTCAGCCAGTAGCTGCTCTGCTTGGTTCGATCGAGGCACAAATCCAACTTGGTTTGCCATCAATCGGTGGTAAGGACTCTATGTCAGGGACCTTTGAAGAGTTGACGGTACCGCCAACCTTGGTTGCCTTTGGTGTGACAACAGTAGATAGTCGCCAGGTTCTTTCTCCTGAGTTTAAGACTGCTGGGGAGAATATTTACTACATCCCAGGACAGGCTATTTCAGAAGATATTGATTTTGACTTAATCAAAGATAACTTTGCACAATTTGAAGCTATTCAGACTAAGCATAAAGTAACAGCAGCTTCAGCTGTTAAATATGGTGGTGTTCTTGAAAGTTTAGCACTTATGAGCTTTGGTAATTGTATTGGTGCAACTGTAGAAATAGCTGAACTTGACAGCAGCTTGACAGCGCAGCTTGGTGGTTTCGTCTTTACATCTGATGAAGCCATTTCTGACGCAGTGAAAATTGGTCAAACTGTGGCAGGCTTTACAGTAACTGTCAATGGTGTCAACCTGTCTGCTACGAAATTACTTGCAGCTTTTGAGGGCAGGTTAGAGGATGTTTACCCAACCGAATTTGAACAGTCAACAGCTCTTGAAGAAGTACCTGCTGTGGTATCTGATGCTGTTATTAAAGCTAAAGAAAGAATTGCACAGCCTCTGGTTTATATCCCAGTTTTCCCTGGTTCCAATTCAGAGTACGATTCAGCTAAGGCCTTTGAACAAGCTGGTGCCAAAGTCAACTTGGTGCCATTCGTGACTCTTAATGAAGCAGCAATTGAGGCTTCTGTTGACACCATGGTTGACAACATTGTTAAAGCCAATATTATCTTCTTTGTCGGCGGCTTCTCAGCGGCAGATGAGCCAGACGGTTCGGCTAAGTTTATCGTCAATATCTTACTTAATGAAAAAGTTCGCTCTGCTATTGACAGCTTCATTGAAAGGGGTGGTCTCATCATTGGTATCTGTAATGGGTTTCAAGCTCTTGTCAAATCCGGGCTTCTGCCTTATGGTGACTTTGAAGAAGTTGGTGAGACAAGCCCAACTCTCTTCTACAATGATGCCAACCAGCACGTGGCTAAGATGGTGGAAACCCGTATCACTAATACCAACTCTCCATGGTTGGCAGGTGTTAAGATCGGTGATATCCATGTAATTCCAGTCTCTCATGGTGAAGGGAAATTTGTCGTGACAGCTGAAGAATTTGCGGAGCTGCGTGACAATGGTCAAATCTGGAGCCAATACGTGGACTTTGATGGTAAGCCTTCTATGGATTCTAAATACAATCCAAACGGTTCGCTCAACGCTATCGAAGGGATTACGAGCAAGAACGGTCAAATCATTGGTAAGATGGGACACTCGGAACGCTATGAAAATGGGCTCTTTCAAAACATCCCAGGTAACAAAGACCAAGGCCTATTTGAAAGTGCAGTGAAATACTTTACTGGGAAATAGCCTATTTGTAGAAGGGATATTATGAAACAGTATGTTGCAAGGCTAGAAAAAGATTTTTCACTCATAGAACACGGATTTAAAGAGGAAGAACAAAGAGCCTTAACTGATTATAAATCCAACGATGGTGAGTATATCAAGAAATTAGCATTTTTAGCTTATCAATCTGATGTTTACCAAGTAAGAATGTATGCTGTATTCCTTTTCGGATACTTATCAAAAGATAAAGAAATTTTAATATTCATGAGAGATGAAATTTCTAAAGATAATAACTGGAGAGTTCAAGAAGTGTTAGCAAAGGCGTTTGATGAATTTTGTAAGAAAATAGGATATAAAAAAGCACTTCCAATTATTGATGAATGGTTAAAAAGTAGCAATCTCCATACGAGGAGAGCTGCTACAGAAGGGTTAAGAATATGGACAAATAGACCATACTTTAAAGAGAACCCTAATGAAGCTATCAGAAGAATAGCTGACTTAAAAGAGGATGTAAGCGAATATGTTAGAAAATCAGTAGGGAATGCTTTAAGAGACATTAGCAAAAAATTTCCAGATTTAGTTAAAATTGAGTTGAAAAATTGGAAATTAGAAAGTAAAGAAATTAACCAAGTTTATAAATTGGCAAGTAAATTTATTGATGCCTAGAATTTAAGTACAAAAGGTATATAAAATGACATACGAAGTAAAATCTCTCAACGAAGAATGTGGGGTCTTCGGTATCTGGGGACATCCTCAAGCAGCTCAAGTCACTTATTTTGGACTGCATAGTCTGCAACACCGTGGTCAAGAAGGTGCTGGCATTCTGACAAATGATGCTGGCAAATTGATACGACATCGTGATACAGGATTAATTTCAGAAGTTTTCAAAAATCCAACTAATTTGGAAAAATTAACAGGTCAGGCTGCTATTGGGCATGTCCGTTATGCAACGGCTGGGGAAGCCTCCATTGATAATATCCAGCCTTTCCATTTTAAGTTTTACGATATGGAATTTGGTCTGGCACATAACGGTAACCTGACTAATACGAAAACCCTGAAGAAAGAATTAGAACATAACGGCGCTATCTTCTCTTCTTCATCTGATACGGAAATTCTGGCTCATCTTATTCGCCGCAGCCATAATCCAAGCTTTATGGGTAAGGTTAAGGAAGCGCTCAATACGGTCAAAGGTGGTTTTGCCTATCTTCTGATGATGGAAGATAAGCTGATTGCAGCTCTTGATCCAAACGGTTTTCGTCCGCTTTCTATTGGTAAAATGGCAAATGGTGCCATCGTTGTTTCCAGCGAAACCTGTGCCTTTGAAGTGGTGGGTGCCGAGTGGATTCGTGATGTCAAGCCGGGTGAAGTGGTTATCATTGATAATAGTGGTATCCAGTACGACACTTACACGACAGATACGCAGTTGGCTATTTGTTCAATGGAATACATCTACTTTGCCCGTCCTGACTCAAATATTCACGGGGTCAATGTCCACACTGCTCGTAAACGTATGGGAGCACAGTTGGCGCGTGAGTTCAAACATGAGGCAGACATTGTGGTCGGTGTACCTAATTCCTCACTCAGCGCAGCTATGGGCTTCGCCGAAGAATCAGGACTGCCAAATGAAATGGGTCTCATCAAAAATCAATACACCCAACGAACCTTTATCCAGCCAACGCAAGAACTGCGTGAGCAAGGGGTTCGCATGAAACTTTCTGCCGTATCTGGAGTGGTTAAGGGCAAACGTGTCGTCATGATTGATGACTCCATCGTGCGTGGAACGACCTCACGTCGTATCGTTCAGCTCTTGAAAGAAGCTGGTGCTACAGAGGTTCACGTGGCTATCGGTAGCCCAGCGCTGGCTTATCCATGTTTCTATGGGATTGATATTCAAACACGGCGTGAATTGATTGCGGCTAATCATTCTGTTGAAGAAACACGCCAGATTATCGGTGCGGATAGCCTAACTTACTTGTCTATTGACGGTTTGATTGACTCTATCGGACTTGAAACAGATGCCCCAAACGGCGGTCTCTGTGTTGCTTACTTTGATGGCAAGTACCCAACACCGCTTTACGATTACGAAGAAGAGTATCGTAGAAGCTTGGATGAGAAGGTTAGCTTTTATTGATAGACCGAACTCAATAGCAGCTCTGCTATTTCCAAAGAAAAAAAGAAGGAAAAATATTATGACAGAAAAAAATGCTTACGCTCAATCTGGTGTTGATGTTGAGGCGGGATACGAGGTTGTTGCTCGGATTAAGAAACATGTGGCGCGTACGGAGCGTCTTGGGGTTATGGGAGCTCTCGGTGGCTTCGGTGGGATGTTTGATTTGTCCCAGCTGGACGTCAAAGAGCCTGTCTTGATTTCAGGAACGGACGGTGTCGGAACTAAGCTCATGCTTGCGATTAAATATGACAAGCACAACACTATTGGCCAAGACTGTGTAGCCATGTGTGTTAATGACATCATTGCAGCGGGGGCTGAACCTCTTTATTTCCTAGACTACATTGCAACGGGTAAGAATGAACCTGCTAAACTGGAGCAGGTGGTTGCTGGTGTGGCTGAAGGATGTGTCCAAGCTGGTGCTGGTCTGATTGGTGGCGAAACAGCCGAAATGCCCGGTATGTATGGCGAAGACGATTACGATTTGGCCGGTTTTGCAGTCGGTGTGGCTGAAAAATCACAAATCATCGACGGCTCAAAAGTCAAAGAAGGTGATGTGCTTTTAGGTCTGGCTTCCAGCGGTATTCATTCAAACGGTTATTCGCTTGTCCGCCGTGTCTTTGCAGACTATACTGGTGAGGAAGAACTGCCAGAATTGGAAGGTAAAAAACTCAAAGATGTCTTACTTGAACCTACTCGTATCTATGTCAAAGCAGCTCTGCCATTGATTAAGGAAGAATTAGTCAACGGTATTGCCCACATCACAGGTGGCGGCTTTATCGAAAATGTCCCACGTATGTTTGGGGACGATTTGGCAGCCGAAATCGAAGAAGACAAGGTGCCAGTTCTGCCAATTTTCAAGGCGCTTGAAAAATATGGTGAGCTGAAGCACGACGAAATGTTTGAAATCTTCAACATGGGTATCGGGCTCATGCTGGCTGTCAGTCCTGAAAAGGTTGACCGTGTCAAGGAAGTCCTTGATGAGCCTGTTTATGAGCTTGGGCGTATCGTGAAAAAAGCTGACGCAAGTGTGGTGATCAAATAATGAGCAAAAAAATTGCTGTTTTCGCTTCTGGTAATGGGTCAAATTTTCAGGTCATCGGCGAGCAATTCCCAGTAGAATTTGTTTTCTCTGACCATCGTGATGCCTATGTCTTGGAGCGTGCTAAAAATCTCGGTATCAAAAGTTACACCTTTGAACTCAAGGAATTTGACAACAAAATTGCCTATGAGCAGGCTATCATTGACCTCTTGGAAAAATATGCTATTGATCTTGTTTGCCTAGCTGGTTACATGAAAATCGTTGGCCCAACCTTGCTGGCTGCCTATCAAGGTCGCATTATCAATATCCATCCAGCCTATTTGCCAGAATTTCCAGGTGCTCATGGTATCGAAGATGCCTGGAATGCCGGTGTCACTGAGAGCGGAGTGACCATTCATTGGGTGGACTCAGGTGTGGATACTGGCAAGGTCATTAAACAAGTCCGTGTTCCACGGCTAGTTCATGACACGATTGAAAGTTTTGAAGAACGCATCCATGAACAGGAATACCAACTCTATCCGGAGGTTATTAAAGAATTGATGGAATAAGAAAGATTTGTGGATTAACTATAAAAGTTATGAAGGAGCTGGATAATGAAAAATACAAATTACACCAAACAAATTATCTCTGATTATTGTGTCTTGGACACTGAAACAACAGGTTTATCATCTTATTATGATGAGGTGATCGAAATTGGTATTCTAAGAATTAGAGATAATAAAATTGTGGGACGATATTCTCAGTTAGTTCAGCCAAAATATGAAATTGATTCTTTTGTAACTTCATTAACAGGTATTACAAATGAGATGGTTGCCAATATGCCATCCATACTGGACGTCAAAGAAGAGGTGTTATCATTTATTGGTGATGATATCATTATTGGGCATAATACTTCATTTGATATAAGGTTCCTTAATGAAGGATTTAAGAAAATACTTAATAATAGATATATGGATACTATCCAGTTTGCACGTAAATTATATCCAGAATTAGAACATTATCGACTTTCCGATTTAACTAAATATTTGGAACTTAATAATAATGAACATCGTGCGATGGCTGATTGCATTGCGACAAAGGAATTATACGATGAAATAAAATTGACAATGGCTAAGAAAGGTCTAAAAATAAAGGATCTTTGGGCAAACAGTAAATATCATGGTGGGAAAAATATTGACATTAGTTCAATAACACCAACAACTGTTGATATTGATGAGGACAGTTTTTTCTACGGTCGACATGTTGTGTTCACTGGGAAACTGGAAAAAATGATTAGACGTGATGCTATGCAATTAGTGGTAAATCTTGGTGGAGTCTTAGACAAGAATGTAACTAAACAAACTAATTATTTAATATTAGGTAATAATGATTATAATGCTATTCTCAAAGGAGAAAAGTCTTCAAAACAGAAGAAAGTAGAACGATTAAAACTTGAAGGTCAAGATATAGAAATTATAGACGAACTTACTTTTTATGACTTGCTCAATGATTAAAGAAACTAGAATAATTTAAGCTTGAATCTACGAGCGTTAGCGAGTAAACCGATACTTTCCGACACAGCAAAAAGACTGGGAACAGATGTCTGTCACCAGTCTCGGGAAAATTGAGACTTTAGACTCAATTTTTAAGCATGGAATTTCAAAGGAAGTCGCTGCTGTCCGTGCTGTTTTAGGAAAGTATCAAAGAAACACTGAAACACTTTTCAAAAAGAAAGGAATTGAACCCGTCCGGAAGGTTCGGAAAAAAGATAAACATCTCCTAGACGCAAGCGTCTTCGTCGAGTTTCCTATTTTTCATTCACCTTCTAGTCGGACTTGGTATCTTAATTATGACAACTAAACGCGCACTTATCAGCGTCTCAGACAAATCGGGCATTGTTGACTTTGCTCAAGAATTGAAAAACTTGGGTTGGGAAATCGTCTCAACCGGTGGAACTAAGGTTGCCCTTGACAAGGCAGGGATTGACACCATCGCTATTGACGACGTGACTGGCTTTCCTGAAATGATGGATGGTCGTGTCAAGACTCTTCACCCAAACATTCATGGCGGTCTCTTGGCGCGCCGCGACCTTGATAGTCATGTTAATGCTATGAAAGAACATGGCATCACGCCGATTGATTTAGTTGTTGTCAACCTTTACCCATTCAAGGAGACTATTCTTAAACCAGATGCGACCTATGCAGATGCGGTTGAAAATATTGATATCGGCGGGCCATCTATGCTGCGCTCAGCAGCTAAAAACCATGCCAGTGTGACGGTTGTGGTTGACCCTGCTGACTACGCTGAGGTTCTTGACGAATTGTCAGCGAACGGAGAAACAACTTATGAAACTCGTAAGCGTCTGGCAGCAAAAGTTTTCCGTCACACCGCAGCTTACGATGCCCTCATCGCTGAATATTTCACTGCTCAAGTGGGTGAAGAAAAACCTGAAAAACTGACGCTGACTTATGACCTCAAGCAGCCAATGCGTTACGGTGAAAATCCACAGCAGGATGCGGATTTCTACCAAAAAGCTTTGCCAACTGCTTATTCTATTGCCTCTGCTCAGCAGCTCAACGGTAAGGAATTGTCCTTCAACAATATTCGCGATGCTGATGCGGCTATACGTGTCATTCGTGACTTTAAAGACCGTCCAACCGTTGTGGCGCTCAAGCACATGAATCCATGTGGTATCGGTCAGGCTGATGACATTGAAACAGCTTGGGATTACGCTTATGAGGCTGATTCAGTTTCGATCTTCGGCGGCATTGTTGTCCTAAACCGTGAGGTTGATGCAGCGACAGCTGAGAAGATGCACGCTATCTTCCTAGAAATCATCATTGCGCCATCTTATACAGACGAAGCGCTAGCTATTCTCACAACCAAAAAGAAAAATCTGCGTATTCTGCAACTTCCCTTTGACGCTCAAGAAGCTAGCGAGGCTGAAAAAGAGTATACTGGCGTGGTTGGTGGCCTCCTTGTGCAAAATCAAGACGTGGTCAAAGAAAGTCCAGCCGATTGGCAGGTCGTTACCAAGCGCCAGCCAACTAAAACGGAAGAAACTGCTCTTGAATTTGCTTGGAAAGCTATCAAGTATGTCAAGTCTAATGGCATTATCGTGACCAATGACCACATGACACTTGGTGTCGGTCCGGGTCAGACCAATCGTGTCGCTTCTGTTCGCATCGCCATTGACCAAGCTAAAGATCGCCTTGACGGGGCTGTTCTTGCTTCTGACGCTTTCTTCCCGTTTGCTGATAACGTTGAAGAAATTGCAGCTGCTGGTATCAAAGCTATCATTCAACCCGGCGGTTCCGTCCGTGACCAAGAGTCTATCGATATAGCTGATAAATACGGCATTGCTATGGTATTTACGGGTGTGAGACATTTTAGACATTGATGGGTATTTAAAAATTAGCTCATTATTAACTGTGATGAATGACTTATCGCTAACAACGAGAGGAGATGCAAGTCGTCTTCTCTTTTTGTATGTCTAAAACAATGATCATTTTAGTTTTAGAAATGATTAAAACGATTTGTTGAATCTGCTCATGATTAATCTCGAAAAACTCAGCTTCTCGCTTAACTATCCTTCATACGTTTTATGGTGTTTAAGGCTGTAGTGACCAGTTCATTAACAGGCATTGTTTGGTGATCTGTTTTTAACCATTCATCAAAAATACTGTAGAGACCGCCGATAATGAATCTACTATCATAGGTGATTTGTCTTTGATCACTGTTTGTGATGTGCCAAGGTGCCATGACAGTGGTATAAGCAGCAGGAAGCTTATCATAATACCTTTGCAAGACAAGCACTAGCAGGTTTGCATCCTGTAAAATTTTTAATGACTCAGTGTACTGGCTCCAATACTGAAAAAAAAGATTCACTAAATCTTCAAAATTAGTCAGTTTTTCTGTTTGAAGCTCAATAATGTAGTCTTGGATTAAGCGGTCTAAATAGTTCGTAAGGACTTGCTCTTTTGAATGGTAATAACGATAAAACGTTCGTCTAGCAATCTGGGCATGCTCGCTGAGTTCTGCAATGCTGATATTATGCAGAGATTTCTTAGTCGCTAATAAATCGAACAAGGCTTCCTCCAGCCATTGCCGTGTTTGATATTCCATGGTAGCTCTCCTTTCCTGTCACACTTCTGGCCAAACTGTGCCAATTTCACTTAGCCTCTTGTTTTTGTAACAGTTTGTCTTTATACTAAAAGTGTTGCGCGTGATATATTATTATCATTTATCCTTAACATTGTACAATTGTTAGTTGTTATTAAGGAGGTAAAAATATGAGCATTCTTTTTAATGTTTGGATGCTGCCTATTTTATTTATTTTACACGATTTTGAAGAAATGATCTTTATGCCCTTGTGGAAAAAACGGCATCATCAAAAGTTAATGACTTTTAAGAAACCGTTCTTTGGTTCTGTTACGCAGGGTTCTGCCTTTGCAGTAGGCGTTTTAGAGGAATTTGTCATCTTGCTGCTTATTTCTGGTCTTTGTCAAATGACCCACAATACCTTACTCTATTTATCTTTTGTAATAGCTTATACATCTCATTTCACGATCCATTATATCATGTGCCTGCGATTTAAGGGCTATGTTCCCGGAGTCGTCACGGCAAGCTTAGAATTGCCAATTGTTTTAATGATTATTTTCCGCTATTGGCCTTCTGACATTTCCCTGCTACCAGTCATTGTCTATCTTTTCATAGCTATGGCAATAGCTTATACTAATCTTAAAGTCATGCACCAAATCATGCCAAAAATTCAATTAAGCCTAGAAAAATACATGAAATAAAAAATGATTAATTGAGAACTATTTTAAGCTTTCTGAAAGAAAAGTTTAAGGAGCGATTAAGAAAGTTCTTATATACTATAGTCATCCTAGCAATAGGAATCCTAAAACTTTTCTTTTTCATAAATCTCCTGGACCAGCCTTCAAGCTATCTTGAGGGCTGGTCTTTTTGCCGTCCAATCCATGGATAACCTTTTTAGTAATTTTATGTTACACTATAAGTCAATTAGAGTTTCTGATTTATTTATAAGATAATATAAAGGAGGCGTTATGAAAAAACTAAGGCTGATCCTTGTGGCGATTTTAGTAGTTATTAGTGTAGTGATTGGAGGTTATAAAATAATGCAAAAGGTAGAGCATGATAAAATGGTTGAAATTGTGTATAGTAAGGAAGTAAAGAAAATTATCGAGGATGATTTGAAATATTACGATAAAAATGCATTATCAGATAAAGGTTTTATTAAATCATATAAAATTGACGCTACTACTATTGAACATAACCCGATGGGAGGGATAATGTTTGACGTGTACGTAAATAATAATCATAAATTACGGATTTTTTTCACACTGGAAAAAAATAATGGTGTCATTCAAAACTCAGGTGGTGGTAATTCTGCTGAATTTGAAAAATTAATTAATGGGGACAATCATGAATAGGGTTTATAGTGAACATGAAAGGCAAAGAATTGCTGAAAGAGAATACAAGGCTTACGAGCCTAATCAACTTGTAAAAGTGAAGTCTGATGCAGGAAAAGATATAGTAGTTGGTACTGTCCGTCAAGTTGTTACGGATAAGACCGGTTTAAAAGCCTACATTGTGGAAAGCCCAGATAAAAAGGCTGTTTCTGTACTCTATCGAGGTTCGGAGGGACCAGGAAAGAAGGGGTCAAAAGCCGACTGGTTTGATAACGATCTCCCCATGGCCAAAAATATTGTAACAGGACATAAGGAGGCGACGCCACAGTTGAAGTCAGCTGCTAAGACACTTAATCAGGTCTTAAAAGATTATCCTAATGCCAAAATTAATGTCTACGGACATTCTCTAGGTTCCATGGATGCTCAGTATGCCTTAGCAAATGTTTCAGATGTTAATCGTATTGCTGGTGCCTATGCCTATGAGGGACCTAATGTTTATCCTATTTTGACAGACAAGCAAAGAGCAAAGGCAAACGCTTTAAAGTATCGTATTCACAATTATATTGACCAAAGGGACCTTGTTCCTCTGGGGTATGTTGCGGAAACTCCTAACCACAAGTCAGAGTTAAATAGTAAAAATGCTATAGGGATTGTTTATCATGTTGATAGCAAAATGGTCTTGAATCCTGTTGACCAGCACATGTGGGGAGGCTATCAGTGGCAGTCTGATGGCTCATTAAAAATTAAGCAAGATACTTCAGCTAAAGAGATGAAGTACAGTACTGCTTTAGATACTGTTGCTATTGGAATGTATCATTTCTCGACTTTCAAAACAGAGCGTGAACAGCATGGTCTGACGAGCAATGAAGAGTTTTTCCTTGATAGTACGCAAGCATCAGTGGTTGCGACTGGTTTGGTCAAGGCATCTGAGACGGTTAAAGATGAGGTTGAGGCTGCCAAGAAGCGTGCAGTTGAGGAGGCTGAAGAGCTTTATCAATCTACGAAAACAGCCCCTTTTGGGATAACCGAACTAAGTCCCGAAGAGATTCAAGAAGCTTATGCAGCAGCTGGTGTGACTTACGACAGCATCGTTGGGAAGACAGAGCGCCATTTTGACAAGAAGGTTAGCAAGGCAGAGAAGATTGTCACGGCTTATAGCGAGTTACAGGGCAAAATTCAGGCTGGTGTTAATGATGCCTTTGCCAAAGATGCCAGCTTAGCAGGGAAGTTTCAACAATGGTCAGTGAATTAAGTCAAAAAATCGATGAGCTGGATGCGGCTATTAAAAAGCATAACAGCAGTCTAGCGCGTTTGGAAGATGATTATAATTTTCAACGCCGCCAGTTTGAGGAGGAATACTTTCGTTTAGAAGATACCAACCGAGCCCTTAATCGTTATTACGAAGAAAAGTATGAGGAAGTCTTGGCTTATCTCAGGCAGGTAGAGGGTGATACCTCAGATGAGCTGATGGCCTTCAATCGGCTTATGGAAGATTATAGAGATGCGACAGAGCTCAGTTATCGCAAGGAGCGCCAGCATTTGGATGATAAGGAAGACTGCTTCAGGCAGGATTACCAGAGAAAGCGTGATGTCGTGGAGCGGGAGATAGCTAGCTGTATGGCACAGAAAAGGCAGATTTTAGAATAGGAGGACATATGGCAAGTATCTTGGAGACTGTTGGTAGCGTGATGATGGGAGAGACCGATCTCAAGGAGTTAAAAAAGAAAGTGGAAAGGGCCCTTATCAAATCCGTCTACGCTCCTCTAACCAAAAGTAGTCGCAGTGGGATTGAGTCTAAGTATGATGCGCAAATCACAAAGGCAGCCAGTGAAGGGAAGACAACGACTGCCACTATTGTTGGGCAGTTGGACACAGCCATCAGGGGTAAAGGTCGTAAGGCGGTTGAGTCGACTGTTAGGAAATATAAGAATGATTATGATGCTTTGTAGAAAAAAAGAGACGCTATTTTCAGCTCAGGAGTGTTTTTATCATTTAAGAAAAGTTTAGGATATCTTTCAGCTTTATTTAAGCTAGTCTTCGTATACTATAACCATTCTAAAACTTTTCTTTTTCATAAATCTCCTAAAAAGCCCGCTTCAAGCGGGTTTTTCATTTTGGTTTGAGAAATTGATGGTACTGACAATCCAAGACAGCAAAGCAAAATGTTGGTCAGAAATCTTAAAGGCTTTTGGCATTAACCGCGTCGGACACTATCGCATCATCTGCCCTATTGAATATGAGGAGCTGACTATTGTAGCTGTCAACGGCGGACATAGGAAAGATGTTTATACTAAGAAGTAAGCTGAAAGGCTTACTTTTTTGTTATAATTAAGGTAAAAATAAATGGAGAATTGATATTTGACGAAGAAATCACAAAAGACCTCTAATGAATTGATATCTATGATGAAAGAAGTTAAAGGCATAACTTTCAACTATATTAGTGATCAAGACGCAGCGAATTATCTGGATTATGTTAATAATTATTTCAGAACAGCATGCTACAGAAAAAGTTTTGAAAAATATACAAGTGGGGAGCACAAGGGAAAATATATAGAGCTAGATTTTCTGCACCTTCAAGAGCTTTCAACCCTTGATATGCATCTAAGGCACCTTATATCTAAAATGTGTTTAGATATAGAACATGCTTTAAAAGTGTATCTTGTTAATTTTTTTGATGAAGGAAATGTTGACGAGTATGATTATGTAAAGAAATTCTTGGACGAGAGTTCTAACGGCTATATAAAGTATAATATTAGCAGATTACGTTTTAATTCTTATAGTAGTAATCTGGTTAATAAATATTTTTCGTTTAGAGACAAGAGTTTATATAAATATGATGAATGTCCTGTGTGGGCCTTTGTGGAAGTTCTAACATTTGGAGATTTTGTAAAATTTTATTTCTTTTGTCAAAAGAAGCTTAGCAAGGATAAATCTGATACTAACATAACAATTCATACATCTGATTTCTTAAAAAAACAAAATATTATTAACCTCGTTAAAAGCCTCCGAAATGCCTGTGCACATAATAACTGTTTGTTGGAAAATCTAAGAACAGACAAAGCAATTATTGTTCCCCGAGTAGTAAAGGATAAGGTTCATGCTATTTCATCTATATCAACTTCATCTAGGCAAAAGAGGCTAACTGTGCGCCCTGTTTTAGAATTTACGTCTTTGGTCTTGCTATATTCGGAATTAGTTTCTGAAAAGGTTCGGACTCATCGTTTTCAAGAAATGATTGATTTATTTAGAGGTCGTATGTTGGAGAAAAAAGAATTATTGAAAGCTAATGAAAAGCTAGTAGCAAATTATAAATTTATAGAAAAAATAATAGAAAATATCGTTGACAATTGAAAAATAAAAGTATATAATATACCTTAATATTAAAAAACAAATGTTTTTGTAAGGGATGAGGCAGATGCAGCATCCTATTTTTTATTTTTCCAAAACTTCACACCATTCTTATATGACTTTTCCCGCACCACATCAGTGGTGCTTTTCTTTTCCGAATAAATGGGATTAGAAATTCAAACTCCCGAACAAATATGTTATAATAGTCCTGTATAATTCGTGAAAAGTTGTTAGTTTTTGCGAAAATGTTTAATTTTGGGCATATGCCCCTGTGATTGTTTTATATTGAGGTATCTTGCATTATGAAACTTTTGGTTGTTGGTTCTGGTGGTCGTGAGCATGCGATTGCCAAGAAGTTGTTGGCGTCTCGGGATGTTGAGCAGGTCTTTGTTGCTCCCGGCAATGATGGCATGACTCTGGATGGTTTGGATTTGGTGAATATCGGAATTTCCGAACATTCCAAGTTGATTGACTTTGCCAAAGCAAATGCTATTGCTTGGACCTTTATTGGTCCTGATGATGCACTAGCGGCTGGTATCGTTGATGATTTTAACCGAGCTGGGCTTGAGGCTTTTGGTCCAACTAAGTTAGCAGCAGAGCTGGAGTGGTCTAAGGATTTTGCTAAGGAAATCATGGTCAAATACGGTGTTCCGACAGCAGCCTATGGCACATTTTCCGACTTCGAGAAAGCTAAAGCCTACATCGAAAAGCAGGGCGCTCCAATCGTGGTCAAGGCGGATGGCTTGGCATTGGGTAAGGGAGTGGTCGTGGCTGAAACCGTGGAGCAGGCGGTCGAGGCGGCGCATGAAATGCTGCTGGACAATAAGTTCGGCGACTCGGGTGCGCGCGTGGTTATTGAGGAGTTCCTTGATGGCGAGGAATTCTCCCTATTTGCCTTTGTTAATGGGGACAAGTTTTATATTATGCCTGCGGCGCAGGATCACAAGCGTGCCTATGATGGTAACAAGGGACCAAACACAGGTGGTATGGGTGCCTACGCTCCTGTTCCTCACCTGCCGAAAAGCGTGATTGACCGGTCGGTTGATACCATTGTCAAGCCAGTGCTTGAGGGTATGATTGCTGAGGGCCGCCCTTATCTTGGCGTGCTCTACGCGGGGCTTATCTTGACTAAGGACGGTCCTAAGGTTATCGAGTTCAACTCTCGCTTTGGCGATCCCGAGACCCAGATTATCCTGCCGCGCCTGACCTCTGACTTTGCGCAGAACATCACGGACATTTTGGCCGGCAGGAACCCTGATATCACTTGGCTGGATTCGAGCGTGACCCTAGGCGTGGTGGTTGCTTCAAATGGCTATCCGCTCGCCTACGAAAAAGGGGTGCTTCTGCCAGAAAAGACCGGTAGCGACATAATCACCTATTATGCAGGGGCTAAGTTTGATGGCAATAGCCAGCTGCTCTTGTCAAACGGCGGCCGCGTCTACATGCTGGTTACTACAGCCGACAGTGTCAAGGCTGCACAGGACAAAATCTACACCCAGCTGAATAAACAAAACACAACAGGCCTCTTTTATCGTACGGACATCGGAAGCAAGGCTTTGTAAATCAAATGTATTAAACTTTGAGCCGTGAGGCTTGAATATAGAATTCTGGTGTTTGAAAAATGAAAAACAGACTGCTATTTTTAGAAGGTTCTAGCTTAACTTCAAGAGAGACTCTAACAGTATTGCTAAAAGAGGGCTACAAAGTTGATGTCCTGTCTCCTGATAAGTTTTCTATTGCAACATTCAGTCGACTCACTCATAGAATTCCGACAGTTGATGTAAATCGTTTTCCTTTAGATTACTTGAAACAAGTTAATCAGCTGCTTCATCAAAAAAATTATGCAGCTATTTTGCCGACACATGAGGAAGGCTGGTTATTGGCAAATGGGGAAAAATTTTTACCAACTCGTTTGCCAGTAGCGCTTGCTGATAAGGAACAAATTGAAAAGCTGGCTGGGAAGATTGCGTTTGCTGAAATTTCGGATCAGTTAAATCTGCCAATTCCTAAATGGGAGCGTGTGGAAAATTTAGAATCTGTTTCTCTTCCTTATCCTTATTGGCTAAAGGCAGACTATGGTACTGCCGGTCGTTCAGTTTATAAAATCACAAGTAAGGAAGATTTGGCGGAAGCTGCGAGCAGATTAACAGCGAGTGATGAAAAATGGATGGTTCAGCAAGACATAGTCGGAGACTATGGTCAGGTTCAAGCAGTATTTCATCATGGTCAGTTACTTGCGGTTCATTCTAGTGTTAAAGTGGGTTCTGGTGCCGGTGGTTCAGCTGCTGCTAGATTAAGTATAGAATCTGAGAAAACGAGAGAGCATGTCGAAAAATTAGGTCAATTTTTACAATGGCATGGTGCTTTAACTTTAGATTTTATACGTACCGACGGTCATTTTTATTACATAGAATGCAATCCTAGAATGGTTGAACCTGCTAATGCCTATAAAGCAGGAGTTAACTTCCCAAAAATCATGATAGAGTTAGCCAATGGCTGCTATTCCAAATCTGATGTTAGTGTTGGGCAAGCAGGGGTAGGGACGCATAGCCTGATGGCTTTGCTTATCGGTACTGCTGAGCGAACGAAGAGTAGAAAGAAGATTGTACGGACAATGAGGAAGTGGCTTTTTAACAGTGACAGTGAAGAGGTGTTAACACCTATTTGGAAGGATCCTCTAAGTTTTATACCTCTTGCGATTATTATCGGTCGCTTATTGATAAATCCTAGAAGTGTCACCAAGTTGGTTGATAAGACCGTTAAACATTATAGTGTGGAACCGACCACTCTAAAAAATATTTGAGCAAAAGATTCCGTTTATTCAAAGGAACATTCTGTTAGTTTTCCTATTTTTCTATGAAAATTTTGCAAGCGACAAAAAGTCGCTATAAAATAAAAAACGAAAGGAATTAAACACGCCTACGACAACAACACTGGGCAAAAAGATAAGTCTGACGACGAGGCACAAGCCTCTAGGAAAGACTTATGCTGTAGATGTCTGAACTTTCTACGCCGGTAGGCTAAGAAAGTCCTAGTCGTCCTGATGGGGGGGCGTCAGCGAAATCAAAGTTTTCTGATTTACCGCCCATTTTGTTGGAGGTCGCTTTATGGCGTTTGTATCTTATTATGAAACCACTTATTTCTATTATCATGGGCTCCAAATCCGACTGGAGCACTATGCAAAAAACCGCTCAAGTTTTGGATAACTTCGGCGTAGCTTATGAGAAGAAAGTCGTCTCAGCCCACCGCACACCAGACCTCATGTTCAAACATGCAGAAGAAACCCGCAGCCGCGGCATCAAGGTCATCATTGCAGGTGCAGGCGGTGCCGCGCATTTACCGGGTATGGTGGCAGCTAAAACAACACTGCCTGTTATCGGTGTGCCTGTCAAATCACGCGCCCTCAGTGGCTTGGACTCGCTCTATTCCATTGTGCAGATGCCGGGCGGTGTGCCTGTGGCAACCATGGCCATTGGTGAAGCGGGAGCGACCAACGCTGCCCTGACAGCCCTGCGTATCTTGGCCATTGAAGACCAAGACTTGGCAGCCGCGTTAGCAGATTTTGCAGAGAAACAAGGAAAAATCGCAGAGGAGTCAACGAATGAACTCAACTAAAACCATTGGCATAATCGGCGGCGGTCAGCTGGGTCAGATGATGGCTATCGCGGCGGTTTACATGGGGCACAAGGTGGTGACGCTGGATCCGACGGCGGACTGTCCTGCTTCGCGCGTGTCTGAGATGATTGTGGCGCCTTACGATGATGTGGATGCTTTGCGAGAAATGGCTGTACGTTGCGACCTGCTGACCTATGAGTTTGAAAATGTCGACGCTGACGGCCTTGATGCGGTCGTAGGAGACGGTCAGCTGCCGCAGGGGACTGATTTGCTGCGCATTTCGCAAAACCGTATTTTTGAAAAGAATTTCCTCGCCAACAAGGCTGGCGTGACGGTCGCTCCATATAAGGTGGTGACCTCTAGCTTAGACTTGGAGAATTTGGATTTGGGCAAGACTTACGTCTTGAAAACGGCCACAGGTGGTTATGATGGTCACGGTCAAGTCGTTATTAAATCACACAACGATTTAGCTGCCGCGAACCAATTAGCAAACTCTGCTGAGTGTGTCTTGGAAGAGTTTGTAGACTTTGACCTTGAAATCTCGGTCATTATCTCAGGAAACGGCAAGGACGTGACGGTCTTCCCCGTTCAGGAAAATATCCACCGCAACAATATCCTCTCAAAAACCATTGTCCCAGCCCGCATTTCAGACCAGGTAGCCGAGAAGGCCAAAGCCATGGCGGTGACCATTGCTCAAAAGCTCCAGCTGTCAGGAACCCTCTGCGTGGAAATGTTTGCGACTGCTGACGACATCATTGTCAACGAAATCGCACCACGCCCTCACAACTCAGGGCATTACTCCATCGAAGCCTGCGACTTCTCACAATTTGACACCCATATCCTAGGCGTCCTCGGCCAACCCCTCCCAGCCATCAAACTCCACGCCCCAGCCGTCATGCTCAACGTCCTTGGCCAGCATATCCAGCAAGCCCAAGCCTACGTCGCTCAAAACCCTAGCGCCCACCTCCACCTTTATGGCAAGGCAGAAGCCAAACACAACCGCAAAATGGGCCACGTGACCCTGTTTAGTGATAAGCCTGATGAGGTGAGAGAGTTTGGGGAAGGGAAGGAATTTTAGGAGGTCTTCTAATGCCGTTAAAGTATTTTGAAATCAAAAAATTATTAAGAAGTCAGATAGGTTTGATTGACTCTCTTATGAATAAGTTATTAAAGTATATGTTATTGTATGGGTTCTTGCTTGTATTTTTTGCAATTGGAAAAACTCAAAATACTGATGGTGATTCAGTAAAGCTCTTTATTTTGCTATTAATTATGGGAGGACTTTATCGATTTACTGTTCTTTTTGAGAAAATTAATATAAAAAATTTGACGATAGCTTTTAGAAAAGGAAATTTTCTAGATGATAAGCGCACGAAGATGTTGATTTCTGACATAGAATTATCACTAAATAAAATAAATAGTTTTGCAAATTGGAGCTGTGGTATTCTAGCTACTATTTCAATATTTATTACTACAACATATCTTAATTTCTTTAATCATCTTATTACTAAAAAAGAACTTTCAGAACTGCTAATTAGTGAAGGTAGCAGTTTACAAAATAGTTTTATTGGCCTTTTAGGACAGTTAATGTTGATAATAATTCTATTTTTATTAGTTTACTATCTCACTGTTCAAGCTTTTACTTATGATAGACGATTTGTAGCGACTATTTTAAAAAGTAGTCTTTATATTGGTGAAGATGATAGAAGTATTGTTGGTTTCAAGAAAAAATTGGAGTATAGTTTGTTCCATTTTACATCGGGAGTTTGATAAATGAACACTATGAAAACAATCGGCCTTATTGGTGGCATGAGCTGGGAGAGTACAGCCGCTTATTATCAGCTTATCAACGAGACAATTAAAAAAGAGCTTGGCGGACTGCATTCGGCCAAGATTCTGCTTTACAGTGTTGATTTTGCGGAGATTGAGCACTATCAGGCCAGCGGTGACTGGGCTAAGAGTGCGGAAGTCCTGAGCCAAATTGCCCAGAAACTGGAGCAGGCTGGTGCGGACTTTATTGTTATCTGCACAAACACCATGCACAAGGTTGCCCCGCAGATTCAAAAGCAAATCGCGATTCCAATTTTGCACATTGCGCAGGCAACTGCTGAGGCTATTCTTGAAAATGGCATTCAAAAAGTTGGTCTCTTGGGCACCAAGTACACCATGACTCAAGACTTTTACAAGGAAAAGCTGCTTGAAGCAGGGCTTGAGGTGCTGATTCCAGACCAAGCTGGCATTACTGAAGTCAACCGAATCATCTATGATGAGCTGTGCTTGGGAGACATCAAAGACAGCTCAAAGCAGACTTACCTTACCATTATTGATGATTTGAAAAATGCTGGCGCTAAAGCCGTTATCCTAGGCTGTACAGAGATTGGCCTTTTAGTCCAACAAGCAGATACCGACCTCCCCCTCTATGACACAACAGCTATTCATGCCCAAAAAGTAGCGGAAATGGCAATAAATGGGTAAGTATTATGGTAAAATAAGAGTGCAATTTAAAAATAATTTTGTCTATGCCGAAGTAGCCATACTTTATAAGTAATTTATTAGATTTGAAGGAGATAAAATGTCTAAGTTTAAAGTAGTTTATTATTGGTCGGATGGAACTAGCGATGAAGAAGATGAGTATTATGATTCTTATGAAGAAGCGTATGACGCAGGGAGATATGGTTTACAATGTGCAATAGAAGGCGCTGAAATTCTGCATATGTCGAATCCTGGAGATTATCCTTTCGGTGAAAGTGATTTTGAAGATGATTATTTTGAAGTTGAAGAAATTTAACTGTGTGGTCAATTTCTTATAATTCAATAAGTGCTACAGTGCTTGAGGTTGGAATTGCATTTATTTGTGTGAGGGATTAATTTGAAAATTAATATTGTTGAAAAAGATGAATTAATATTTTATGGGCTTGCCAATAAAACAAGTCTTAATGATAATTTTTTAAGTTATTGGGAAAATTATTATGAGTATGTTTCTAGTGATTATCACTCACCTATTGGATTTTCAACTCACCCAAATGAAAACGGAGAATTTGTTTATTATACCTGTGTTCAAGATAAACCCAAGAATACAGAAGTGTTTGAAAAGGTTACTTTGCCAAAAGGGAATTATGCTATTTTTGAATTAACAGGCTCGGTTTTAAAAACTATTCCAAAAGCTTGGGAATTTGCTCAAAAAAACTTTGTAATATCTAATTCTCCAAGCATTGAGGTGTATTCTGAGGGAGATAGATTAGGTGAGGACTATCGAGTAGATTTGTGGATACCCATAGAAGGTATGAAGACAAATTCTAAAGAAAATAAAGACTTTATCAATAGTACTAAAAGATTATTGTCTAGCTCGGTAGATAAGACAGTCAAATTTGTTAAATCTGATACTGGGAAGTCGATGCTATTTTATTTAGGATTGGGTTTTCTTGCTGGTGGTTTAAGTATTTGGTTATCTAATAGTAATCAACAATTTGATGGAATTTCTAATGATGAGGATTTCGATATTAATGATTATTCAATTAATGATATTGAAGAATATTCTAAACAAGATGAAGTAGCAATAGGAACGCATGCTTCACCTATTGAACATGATGTAAGGCCGCATGGCCAGCATTATAATACAAAAGAAGGACGAATTTGGAAAGAAAAAGAAGGTTACCACAGGGGAGGTAGAGAAGAATAATGAAGTGTGCATATTGTGGAAATACTGATAAAGAATGGTTGTGGGATGAAGATGATACCTTTTGTTGCTCATTATGTTCAAGTCGAACACTTTATGAAAATGGTGAGTTAGATTTAGTAGAATGTCCAGATTGTCATCAATTAAGAGACAGAAAAGCATTTTATTGCAGACACTGCAATAATACTTGGGAATAATAAATTCAAAAAAGAAAGGAAAGGATATTGTGTTCTCTAACCTGAACACGGACGGAAAGCTTGGAATTTAGATAAACTACCTCGGACGTAAGCGTCCGTCGTTGGTTTCCTAAAATTCAGTCGCTTTCTGGTCGCCCTTGGTATCTTAATTATGATTAACCGTTATTCACGCCCTGAGATGGCGAACATTTGGAGTGAGGAAAACAAGTACCGTGCTTGGTTGGAAGTGGAAATTTTGGCTGACGAGGCTTGGGCTGAGTTGGGTGAGATTCCTAAGGAAGATGTGGTCAAGATTCGCGAGAAGGCGGATTTTGATATTGATCGCATTCTGGAGATTGAGCAGCAAACACGTCACGATGTGGTGGCCTTTACTCGTGCGGTTTCTGAGACGTTGGGTGAGGAGCGCAAGTGGGTACACTTTGGTCTGACCTCGACAGACGTGGTGGACACAGCCTATGGTTATCTTTACAAACAGGCTAATACCATCATTCGTAAGGATTTGGATAATTTCCTCAATATCATCGCTGATAAGGCCAAAGAACACAAGTTCACCATCATGATGGGGCGCACACACGGTGTCCATGCGGAGCCAACAACTTTTGGTCTCAAGCTGGCGACTTGGTACAGTGAAATGAAGCGTAATATTGAGCGTTTTGAACATGCTGCCGCTGGTGTGGAGGCTGGGAAAATCTCTGGTGCTGTTGGGAATTTTGCCAACATTCCGCCATTTGTGGAAAAATATGTTTGTGACAAATTAGGCATTCGTGCTCAGGAAATTTCGACTCAAGTCTTACCGCGTGATTTGCACGCCGAGTATTTTGCAATACTGGCAAGCATTGCCACATCAATCGAGCGCATGGCGACTGAAATCCGCGGTCTGCAAAAATCCGAACAGCGTGAAGTAGAAGAGTTCTTTGCCAAGGGGCAAAAAGGCAGCTCTGCCATGCCCCATAAACGCAACCCTATCGGCTCTGAAAATATGACGGGGCTTGCGCGTGTGATTCGCGGACACATGGTGACAGCTTATGAAAATGTGTCCCTCTGGCACGAACGCGATATTTCCCACTCATCAGCTGAGCGCATTATCGCGCCTGATACGACCATTCTCATTGACTATATGCTCAATCGCTTTGGCAATATCGTGAAAAACTTGACCGTCTTCCCAGAAAATATGAAGCGCAACATGGGCTCTACCTTTGGTCTCATTTTCAGCCAGCGTGCTATGCTGACCTTGATTGAAAAAGGCATGACCCGCGAGCAGGCTTACGACCTTGTTCAGCCTAAGACTGCGCAGTCTTGGGACAACCAAGTGGACTTCAAACCGTTGCTGGAAGCAGATCCAGAGATCACGTCTCGCTTGAGCCAAGAAGAAATCGACGAAATCTTTAATCCAGTCTACTACACCAAGCGTGTGGATGAAATCTTTGATCGGATTGGATTGGGAGACTAAATACAAAACAAGGCGGCCGATGGGCTGCCTTTTATGCTATAATCAAGCTATGGACAAGAAAACACTTATTCAAACTTTTTATGATCATGCAGACAAAGAGCGGGCGCATGCTATGGCAGCCTATATGCGTGACCAGTTTCCTTTTCTAGGTCTTTCTACTCCGCTTCGCCGTCAGTTGGAGAAGGACTTTGTTGAAGAATCTAAGGCGTCTAAGGCGGTTGATTGGGTTTTTGTGGAAGAGTTGTGGGAACTGCATGAGCGGGAATTTCAGTACGCTGCTTGTGATTATTTACGGGCTATGCAGATCTTTTTAACGGAAGCAGATCTGCCTCGTCTCAAACAGCTGGTTGTAACCAAGTCTTGGTGGGATACAACGGACAGTTTGGACAGAACCATTGGCAAGATCAACTTTCCCAGTAATATAGTTGATGCAACTATGTTAGAGTGGTCCTCTGATGATAACTTTTGGCTGCGGCGCGTGGCAATTGACCACCAGCTTTTACGAAAAGATAAGATGAAGACAAATCTTTTGGAGAAGATTCTCATTAACAATCTCAATCAAAGCGAATTTTTCATCAATAAAGCTATTGGCTGGATCTTGCGAGACTACTCTAAGACTAATCCAGATTGGGTTAGAACTTTTATTGAAAAGCATAAAAATCAGATGGCAAATTTATCGATTAAAGAAGCTAGCAAATATTTATGATAAGCCGTTTATCATATTTTATATCACACGAAAAATAACCGCTGGACAAGTAGGATAAGCTGAAATTTTGCTAGCCAGTTGTTTTTAAGAGCCTGTATTCATAAGTTATTTTATTGCGGCCTTGCAATCGCTTTTAATAAGCTAACGTTTATTTATAACTAAAATGATTTCTGTAAGTATAGGTTCTAAGTATAAAGAGTAAGAAAACAAAGATTAATCGTTTGCTGCAAGACTACGCTTATGTCTTATGCTTCCTTTTTGAAACTCGCTGAATGTGTTCCCAAAAGATGTCAGAAAAATATATAGAAGTCTAGTAAATTTACTATATTATAGAGTTATGATAAAATAGTAAAAGTTTAGACAGAGATTATAGGAAAAGGTTTTATGTTAAAAGATTTTGGGAAGAAAATTAAGAGCCTGAGGTTAGAAAAGGGGCTGACCAAAGAGGCTGTCTGCCTTGATGAATCTCAATTGTCAACACGGCAGCTGACTAGAATTGAATCAGGACAGTCTATGCCAACTCTTAATAAAGCTGTTTATATTGCAGGACGTTTAGGAGTGACGCTTGGCTATTTAACGGACGGAGAAAATGTTGAGTTACCCAGTCGTTATAAAGAACTAAAGTATTTATTATTACGAACGCCAACCTATGGCGACCAGCAAAGATTAGCTGAAAAAGAAACCTATTTTGACGAGATTTTTAGTCAGTTTTATGATGATTTGCCTGAAGAAGAACAATTGATTATTGATGGTTTACAATCGAAACTAGATATTCATTTTAGTGACAATATCGATTTTGGCGTCGGTATTTTAAATGACTATTTTGATCAGATTTTAAGAAAAACTAATTATCAGGTCAATGATTTGATTCTGATTGATCTCTATTTTTCCTGCTTAACTGTTAGTGGTTTGGATTCAGCTATTTTTGATTCAAGAAAATATAATCAATTATTGGAAACATTGCTTAAACAGGTACATTGTCTTCCATTGGAAGATCTTTTCGTTTTAAATAATGTTTTATTAAATAATTTTGGACTTCTCTTAGAATTGAAAAAATATGATTTTGTTAAGCAGCTTATTGCTGTCAGCAATAAAATCATGGCTAGAACTCATGATTTTCAAAAAAAGCCTATTGTTAATCTTCTGACATGGAAGCATCATTTATTTGTTGAAAAAGATTATGCGGAAGCTAAAAAGAGCTATGATGCTGCTATCTTATTTGCCCAGTTAACAGAAAACATTAATTTAAGAGAAAATTTGGAGAAAGAATGGCAAAAAGATTCTCAGAACGGGACATAAATGTCCTGTTCTTTTTTTGAAGGATCATTTATAATGAATGATATCAAAAAAGAAAGGAGAATAACAGGATGTTTTCAATTTTAACAAGTATTTTGATGGGTCTTGACTGGTGGAGCTTATAATAGACAGCCCTTATGTCAGATGATGATTTTGAGATAGTGTTAACTCTTGTGTTTGCTAACACGGCACAGTAATAAAAAGAGAAGCAAATTCAATAGACATATCACATTTGACTCAAGATAGAATCAACGAAGTCTTCGGCATCAGCTGCTGCATTAAACTTGTGGTATCTTGCTCAGATAGGAAGACTGGATGAACAAAAGTTAAATGAGTCTGAGACTAAAGTCACTAACTAAAACAGAGACTCACATCACAATCACACGTGAATCTCTGTTTTTCTTAGCTGAGAAATCTTTTTGTCTCAGACTCATTTGATTGAGTATATCTTATTTTTAGAGAATTTAAATTAACTTATCAGTTCTTATCATTTGGAGGGGTTCCGTTTCCAGGAAAGGCTGGATGGTGGCCATTTGGAAGGAGCGGAACAGTATCTTTTGATACATGCCTGCCTGAAGGATGAGTGGTTGTGTCTTTTGTTGCTTTGATAACTGCTTTATGACCATCAGATGTTGTAACCGTGTAGGTTTTGCCTGCCTTGATGGTTTTATTTGAAAAGACAACATGGTCAAAGTCTACATCTGCCTTTGTTTTTGCAACGATATGTCCTTTTGAGTCAGTTATAGTAATGGTATCACCGGCTAATCCTGAAACAATCGCAGCAATATAAGCTTGTTTGGTTCCCTTTGAGAAGCCCTGAGCAAATCCCATATGGCCAATTGCCCAAGTTGTTCCTCCGGAAGCAAACCCTGTACCATCATAATCAATGGCTGAGCTGTAATCAGTGATTGATTGAATTTTGAGACTACCATCGGTAATATAGAGATTTCCATTTGAATCCACACCGTCATCTTTGCCAATACCGCTGATATTAGCACCAGAAATAACAATAGCAACCTCATTTTCGATATCTTTCTTGCTGTTTTTCAAATGCGATAGGTCAGCATCGTCTTTTGTTGTCCATTCAGTCGCGTTGATAGCATCATCACCAGCATTGATCGTTATTTGACCTTTTTTCAAATTCACATAGCGGCCTTCGATTCCTTCAGAGCCAGATGTAATTGTTATGAAAGTTGACCCTTTAACGGTTATCTCGTCGTTCGCTGTAATTCCTTTACTTGTAGAGGTGATTTTTACAATAGAATCTTTGATCTGGATATCACCTGAATTGACATCGGTATTATCTTCAGCTTGAATCCCATCATCTTCTGCCGAAATGGTAACATTTGACTTTTTAATGGAGACGTTTGATGTGGCATTAATCCCATCTTTAGCAGTAGAAGACAGCTCTAAGGTTACTTTATCAGCTTCTAAACTGTTTGCTTTGATAGCGTGACCAGCTGTACTTGTGACTTTCAAACCGCTTTTCTTTTTACTTGAAATGTAGAGTGCTCCTCCTGTTTCGATTGTATTCTTCAAAGAAGACGAAATAGAGCTATCAGATAGGACTTTAATATCTAAATCTCTTGATGAATAAAGAGTGGAGTCAGTCAAATTCACTGCATCGAGTTTGAGCTTCACTGTATCGGTCACTTTATCTGCTACTGATATGCTGTAGCCGCTGGCAGACCCTGTAAGGGTATAAGTTCCTGCTGATGTAATGGTAATGTTTTTTCCATCAATGTTCACACCAGATGAAGTTGTTTTTACGCCTGTGTTGTCAAATTTAATATCTGCTTTTTCAGATTTGTCATCTTCTTTGTATTCGTTGACTTCTTCCTCTTCATCATCATCATCTTTATCATATTTTGCTGATTCTAAAGCATTGACTGATTGAGACTTAACTTGAGCTTCATTACTTGTTGTTTCATCGGAAAGTTCATCATCACTTTGATCGGCTGACTCAGAAGCTGTTGCGTCATTGTTTGTCTCAGCTTCATTGCTTTCAGAAGCAGCCTCACTGCTTGCTGTGCTATTTTCTGATGAGACAGTCTCAGAAGTAACTTGGCTGTTGTCACTATCAGTGCTGTCAACTGTCTGAGAGTTTGCAGTGTCTGTGTCAGCTGCAGTTGAGGATGTGGTTGTGTTGTTTTCTGAAGCAGTAACGTTATCAGCAGAAGCAATTTGGCTGCCTCCAAGTAAAACAATAGCTCCTGCTAAGGCAATACCTGTTACGAGACCTTTGGAGGATTTACGTTTGACATCATGTCCCTTAGCATTTGAGAAAACAGAGCGATTAAAAAGAAATTTTTTACTCATTATAGTTTCTAGCCCTTCTAAAAAGTATGAATAGCAGTTTTCTTAAAAGCTTATTCAACTTTAAAAATATAATAAAAAAGAATGATAACTTGATCATTCTTTTTTACACCGTTCTATTATATCAAAATTCAGAAAATTCACAAGGGCGCTGTCAAAACCTGAATTCCGAACTTTTTTAACGGTTTCCTTAGATGATAGGAACGGCGGGATGGCGCGCTGCCGTTAGGGCTCTTTAGCTAGTGCCTATCTCATAACTAAACTATTTTTCTGCGAATGCAGATTCTTAGAAAGATTTGTGCTATTCTGCTTACTTCGTTTCTGTTATAATAGTCTTATGACTAGAATTTTAGATAACGAACCTATGGGTGATGAGGAATTTGCAGAACGCACACTTCGTCCGCAGTATTTACAGGAATATATTGGTCAGGATAAGGTTAAAGACCAGCTGAAGATCTTCATCAAAGCAGCTAAACAACGTGATGAGGCTTTGGATCATGTCCTTTTATTTGGTCCTCCCGGCCTTGGTAAGACCACCATGGCTTTTGTTATTGCCAATGAATTGGGGGTTAATCTTAAGCAAACCAGCGGTCCAGCTATTGAAAAAGCTGGTGATTTGGTTGCTGTTTTAAATGATTTAGAGCCTGGGGATGTTCTTTTTATTGATGAAATTCATCGGCTGCCTATGGCTGTTGAGGAAGTTCTTTATAGTGCCATGGAAGATTTTTATATTGACATTATGATTGGTGCAGGAGAAACTTCTCGCAGCGTGCATTTGGATTTGCCGCCTTTTACTTTAATTGGGGCGACAACACGGGCAGGTATGTTGTCAAATCCTTTGCGGGCGCGTTTTGGGATTACAGGTCATATGGAATATTATACAGATATCGATTTAACTGAAATTGTTGAGCGAACAGCGGATATTTTTGAGATGACCATTACCCATCAAGCTGCGTTAGAATTAGCACGGCGTTCCCGTGGGACTCCGCGTATTGCTAACCGACTCTTAAAACGTGTCCGAGATTATGCCCAAATTATGGGAGATGGTCTTATTGATGATAAAATAACAGATAAAGCTTTGACCATGCTTGATGTTGATCATGAAGGCCTTGATTATGTTGATCAGAAGATCCTTAAGACGATGATTGAGATGTACCATGGCGGGCCTGTTGGTCTGGGGACTTTGTCAGTTAATATTGCCGAGGAACGTGAGACCGTTGAAGACATGTATGAGCCCTATCTTATTCAAAAGGGATTTATCATACGGACTCGCAGTGGACGTGTAGCCACTGCCAAAGCTTATGAACATTTGGGTTATCGTTACACAGAATAACAGTAATCATTCTGACAAGAAAAGTTAAAGGAATAATATGAAGAAAATTTGTTTTGTTTGTTTGGGTAATATCTGCCGCAGTCCTATGGCTGAATTTGTGATGAGAGAGGCAGCATCCGATGCGAGTCTAGAGATTGCCAGCCGGGCAACGTCAGGCTGGGAACATGGAAATCCTATTCATCGCGGAACGCAAGGGATTTTTAGAAAATATAAAATTGCTTACGCTTCCTCTAAGAGATCTCAACGAATTAGTTTGGCTGATTTTGCTTACTTCGATTGGATCATTGGAATGGACGAGACTAATGTCTGTGATCTCAAAAGGTTATCTCAAGGACAATTTGATGATAAAATCTTTCTTTTTATTGATGGTGGTGTACCGGATCCTTACTATACCGGAGACTTCGAAGAAACTTATCATCTGGTCGAAAAGGGCTGTCAAATTTGGTTGAAAAAAATTAAATAGTACATCTTGTTATATTTTCAAATTGTAGTAAAATGACATATATGATAAGAAAAATTGAAGGAATATGATAAGAAAAATTGAAGGAATATGATAAGAAAAATTGAAGGAATATGATGAGAAAAATACAGATAACGAGAGAAAAATTAGAGCTGTTAGCAGTTATTGTCATCCTTGTATGTGGTTTATCTGTTTTCACCCTTAAATTTGGTAGCAAAGCAACCTTAACTTATGAAGGTGGTAAGATTAACTATACAGGCTATGTTCTCAATCATCGAATGAATGGTCAAGGGAAACTAACTTATCCTAATGGTGATGTTTATGAGGGGCATTTTGTTAATGGTATTTTCAACGGTCATGGCCGCTTTAAGTCCAGCATGGGCTGGTCTTATGTTGGCGAGTTTAAAAAAGGACAAGCAGATGGTCATGGGAAATTAACGGCTAAGGACAAAAAAATTTATAAAGGGACATTTAAGCAAGGGATTTATCAAAAATGAGAATAAAATGGTTTTCTTTTGTTAGAGTTACAGGGCTGCTTTTGGTGCTGCTTTATCATTTTTTCCAACGAGCTTTTCCGGGCGGCTTTATAGGAGTAGACGTTTTCTTTACCTTTTCGGGTTATTTGATTACAGCTCTACTGATTGATGAATTTGCCAGGAATAAGATGATTGATCTTTTAGGCTTTCTAAGGCGGCGCTTCTATCGCATTGTACCGCCTGTTGTCATTATGGTTTTGGTCGTTCTGCCTTTTACTTTTTTGATTAGGAAGGATTTTGTGGCAGATATTGGCCGCCAAATTGCTTCTGTTCTAGGTTTTACAACTAACCTTTATGAAATTTTTACTGGCAGCAGTTACGAAAGCCAATTCATCCCCCACCTTTTTGTTCATACTTGGAGCCTAGCTATTGAAGTGCATTTTTACCTTTTTTGGGGGATTCTTGTCTGGTTCTTATCAAAAAAGGTTAAGGATCCTACGCAATTTCGCGGCCTTATCTTTTTGATTTCAGTTGGTTTATTTTTGCTGAGCTTCTTCATCATGTTTGCGCGTGCCTTTTTTGTTAATAGTTTTTCGACGATTTATTTTTCAACTTTGTCACATATTTTTCCTTTCTTTTTAGGAGCCATTTTTGCAACGATGTCAGGAATTAGTGAGACAACGAAACGCTTTAAGAAAAATGTGCAGCTCTGGCAAACCAAACGCGTTGTCTTTTTCATGGTTGGCAGTGCAGCCTTGCTATTTCTGTTAGGATTTATTCTTGACTTTAATAATATAATCACTTATTTATTTGGTTTTGCTTTAGCCAGTCTATTCACAGCTGTAATGGTTTATTCCAGTCGTGTTTTAAATGACCAAACGCCACATTTGCAAGAACCTGCTTTTGTTACTTATTTAGCTGATATCAGTTATGGTGTTTACCTTTTTCACTGGCCTTTTTATATTATCTTTGGGCAATTAATGAATAACTGGTTGGCTGTCATTTTTACGGTTCTTTTCTCTCTTATCTTTTCAACGATTTCTTATTATGTTGTTGAACCTTATATTGCAGGAAAGCAAGCTGTTTTGTTTGGGCTGACTGTTCCTATTGAGCATTACAAAAAATGGTTCTACAGTTTGGTTGGTTTATTAACCGTTGTGACTTTAGGTATTGCCTTTACGGCACCAAGTGTCGGCTCTTTTGAAACAGGACTTTTAGTTGATGCGCTCAACCAAGCTGATAATAATATGAATCGGACACATACACTGGCTGCTGGAGACGCAAGTGCTATTAGTGATATCACTGTTATTGGTGACTCAGTTGCTTTGCGCTCAAGTACTGCTTTTTCTGAACTTCTGCCGGAAGCTCAGGTAGATGCGGCAGTTAGCCGTAATTTTGGGAATGCCTATGATATTTTTAAAAATCATATTGATAATAGTACATTATCAAAAACAGTTGTTTTAGCGGTTGGAGTTAATTCGGTTGAAGGTTACAAAGATAATATTCAACAATTCATTGATAATCTCCCGGATGGCCATCGACTTATTATTGTGACTCCTTATAATACTAAAGATGAACGTATTCCAGATGTTCGTGATTACGAATTAGATTTAGCGAAGAAATATCAGTTTGTCACGATAGCTGATTGGTATCAAGCAGCTGTGGCACATCCTGAAATTTGGACAGAATCTGATGGTGTTCACTATAATGACAGCAGTGATGAAGGTGCTAAACTTTATGTCGAAACTATAAAAAAAGCCATTCAGACATCTGCAAAGCAGCCTGCTAAGGGTGAAAAACAACCCTAGCCATAGTCTTTAGAGGGGAGGTCTTGACTTAAATCGAAGCGCGAGATAAAGAAGAAAGTTGAGATTTTTTTCGTTGTTTTGAGTGTCTTGTGCTGATTGGATCAACGAAATTGATTTTAGATTTATAGGTGCTTTTAAGTTACTAAAGATGTTAGAAGTAATAACATTAAAAAATTGATAAAAAAGAGCCTGAATTCAGTTTACAAGAGCTCGCTTCTGCGTTATAATTGTGGTGACATAAGATGTGAGGAATGGAGGATATGACATGTCTGCTTTGTTTTATGATACCTTAGCAGCAATTTGGATTTCTATTGCTGGCGTGGATGCTCGTTGGGGTCATTAATATTTTGTGAAGGTTGGGACAAAAGTGTTCCGACCTTTTTATTGTGCGGTGGTATTAGTTTGATGCAGCGATTGATTGAACTTTTTGCCTCTTAGTTTTTAGACTTAAACCTTCAATAGTTCAGGAAACGGTGTGCTTATCTAATCCCATGAACGTCCGATCATGTTGATACCTAATCCAATTTGCGAAAGGCGAGACAACAAAATCAACATCGCAGTTTCATTGCGATTTACCATTACCGATTTTTGACTCATTTTCTTTTTTAAATAAATATGAGCAAATTGTCTGATAATTATGGTATAATGCTTAAAAAAACTATCTATAAAAAGAGGATGAATCATGACATTAGTGTATCAATCAACCCGTGATGAAAATAATAAAGTAAGCGCCAGTCAGGCTATTTTGCAAGGCTTAGCAAGAGATGGCGGTCTTTTTACGCCGACATCTTATCCACAAGTTGATTTGGATTTTGACCAGCTTAAAACGGCTTCCTACCAAGAAGTTGCCAAGTTGGTTTTATCAGCTTTTTTGGATGATTTTACAGAAGCAGAATTGGATTATTGTATTGCTAATGCCTATGATGATAAGTTTGATACACCGGTCATTGCGCCTTTAGTTAAACTTAATGGCCAATATAATCTTGAACTTTTTCATGGTTCAACTATTGCCTTTAAGGATATGGCGCTTTCGATTTTGCCTTATCTTTTAACAACGTCAGCTAAAAAGCAAGGCATTAATAACAAGATCGTCATTTTAACAGCGACATCTGGAGATACTGGTAAGGCAGCTATGGCAGGCTTTGCGGATGTTCCGGGAACAGAAATTATTGTCTTTTATCCTAATGGTGGTGTCAGTAAGATTCAAGAATTACAAATGACGACACAGGTAGGAGATAATACACATGTTGTTGCTATTGAAGGAAACTTTGATGATGCTCAGACAAATGTCAAAAAGATGTTCAACGATAGTGACCTGCGAGCAAAACTTTTAGAGCACGGTGCCCAATTTTCATCGGCAAACTCTATGAATGTCGGACGTTTAGTGCCACAAGTGGTTTACTACGTTTATGCTTATGCCCAGTTGCTTAAGTCAGGTGACATTAAAAACGGTGATAGGGTTAACTTTACAGTACCAACAGGAAATTTTGGAAATATTTTGGCTGCTTATTATGCACGTCAAATTGGTGTGCCAATTGGCAAACTTATCTGTGCTTCAAATGAAAATAATGTTTTGACTGACTTCTTTAAAACAGGGACTTATGATAAGAAAAGAGAATTTCGTGTAACAACCAGTCCCTCAATGGACATTCTTGTTTCATCTAATTTGGAACGTCTTATTTTTCATCTTTTGGGAAATGATTCTGTTAAAACAAAAGAACTCATGCAGGCTTTGATTGAAAAGGGTGAGTATACTTTAGAAAAAGCTGATAAAGCTATTTTAGATTTATTTGCTGCGGGATTTGCGACCGAAGAAGAGACAGCCGCTGAGATTAAACGTGTTTATACCGCTTCGCGTTATATTGAAGATCCGCATACAGCAGTTGCTTCGGCTGTTTACCATGCTTATAGGAAATCTAGTGGTGATCAAAGCCCAACTGTAATAGCTTCAACAGCTAGCCCTTATAAATTTCCGCGTGTCGTTGTTTCTGCAGTCGGAGGTAAAGATCCAAAAGATGATTTTGCAGCTGTACGTGAACTGAGTCGTTTATCAGGTGTATCAGTGCCAAGGGCAGTTGATGGCCTTGAAACTGCTGAAGTTCGTCATCGAAAGGTTGTCGCGACAGCTGATATGCAAAAAGCAGTAGAGTCATATTTAGGAATTTAACAGGAGGCTGGAACAAAAGTGTTCCGACCTTTTTATTGTGTAGTGGTTTTCGTTTAACGCAGTAGTTGATTGGGATTTTTGCTTCTTGGTTTTTAGTATTAGTCCACTAAACTGTTGGGGTTTATCTAGTCCCATGAAGCTCAGTTTGTATCAATGCCTAATCCACTTTGCGAAAGGTAGGACGATAAAATCAATATTGCTTTTTATTATGATTTACTTATTTTTATAGGTAATCTTATGGATTTGGATTTACACTATTTTATGGATAGTTACACAGCAATCATAGAAGTCTGTCCTATCCTCTCATTTATAGGAAGGAAGATAAAGAAGGTTAATGCTTGAATGTGTGATAGAGAGAAAGTTTTAATTGCTTTGCTGTATTTTCAGCAAAGACTGCTTTTTTTCTATTGCTTGAAAATTCAATAACATATGAAAAACCTTTATACATAATCAAGATGAATCAAAGAAAGAAAATTGTTCAACTTGCTTTACCAGCTATGGCAGAGAATTTACTGCAAATGCTAATGGGAGTTGTTGATAACTATTTAGTGGCTCAGATTGGCTTAGTTGCTGTATCTGGCGTTTCGGTTGCTAATAATATTATTACGATTTATCAGGCTATTTTTATTGCACTTGGGGCGGCAGTATCCAGTTTAGTGGCTAAAAGTTTAGGTGAAGATAACCAAGCCAGAGTGAGGTTTTATCAGTCTGAGTCCGTTGCTATTACATTAATGCTGAGTGTAGTGTTAGGGTTTACATCTTTTGTTTTTGGTAGCAATATGCTTCATCTTTTAGGAACAACAGATAGTGTCACACAGGCAGGAGGAATTTATTTAGCTATTGTTGGCGGTTTAGTTGTCAGTCTTGGCTTACAAACGACGCTGGGTGCTATTTTGAGAGCACAAGGGAAAGCACGTTTGCCCATGTATGTCAGTTTACTAACCAATATTGTTAATGTTATTTTAGCAACTACAGCTATTTATATTGGACATTGGGGAATTGTTGGAGTTGCGGCAGCAACAGTCCTTTCACGTTTTCTTGGAACCTTCGTTTTAGCTTGTCAATTACCAATTAAAGCTATTTTGAGGTCAATGAGAATTAAAATTGACAAGGCCTTCCTAGCTATTGCTTTGCCTTCAGCTGGTGAGCGTTTAATGATGCGAGCAGGTGATGTTGTTATTATTGCTATTATCGTTAAATTTGGGACAGCTGCGGTAGCTGGAAATGCTATTGGTGAGACCCTGACACAGTTTAATTATATGCCGGGAATGGGGGTTGCCACAGCAACAGTTATCTTAGTGGCCCATAATTTAGGGCGAGGAAAAAAGAAGGTCATTAAGGAAGTCGTTAGAGAATCTTATATTATTTCTACCGTATTTATGCTGTTAGTAGGAGCATGCATCTTTTTTGGAGGTAGGCAGCTAACCTATCTTTTTACAGAAAATAAAGCAGCTCTTCAGGCGAGCTTAGTTGTGTTGTTTTATTCTTTTATAGGGGGGCCAGCAACATCAGGAACTCTGGTTTTCACAGCAGTTTGGCAAGGTCTAGGAAAAGCTAAATTGACTTTCTATGCAACGACGGTTGGTATGTGGTTAATTCGGATTGTGTTAGGTTATTATTTAGGTGTCAGTTTAAATCTTGGTTTAGCGGGTGTTTGGTTAGCAACCTTAGCTGATAATGTTTTTAGATGGCTGTTTCTCTATTGCTTGTATAGAAAGTATATGCAGGGATTCAATAATAACCTATCCAGTTCATAACAGCCAGCGATAAGGCTTAAGTAAGAAAGTTGGAACAAAAGTGCTTCGACTTTTTTATTATGCAGTGGTTGATTGAAAATATTTATCTAATTTCATAAATGTCGCTTCGTGTCAATACCTAATCAACTTTAGGTAAAACAACACAATTGATATCATAATTTCATGATGATTTTCCTTCTTTTTTGACTATTTTTCTAGAAAGCAAGGTAACAGAAAGAAAACGGTGACAGTCTTATTAAATTTTGCTTCTTAAAAGAAAGATAGAGAAAAGTCCGAACATTATCATTGTATTTAATATAGAACTTTCAGCTTTTTTATGCTAAAATAAAAAAACGTAGAAGATATTTGGAGGCTAATATGAAGGCGATTATTACAGTGGTTGGAAAAGATAGGACTGGAATTGTAGCAGGTGTGTCAACTAAAATTGCAGAGTTAGGTCTTAACATTGATGATATTACACAGACTGTTTTAGATGAGTATTTTACGATGATGGCAGTCGTATCTTCTCAAGGAAGTCAGGATTTTGCACAGCTTAGGAAAGAGTTTGAAGCTTTCGGTGAGACCTTGAATGTCAAAATTAACATTCAAAGTTCAGCTATTTTTGACGCTATGCATAACTTGTAAGAATAGGAGTTCTAGTCTGATGGATATTAAACAGGTTACCGAAACGATTGCAATGATTGAAGAGCAGAATTTTGATGTTCGGACAATTACCATGGGAATTTCGCTTCTTGATTGTATTGATTCGAATATTGAAAAAGCAGCTGAAAAGGTTTATCACAAAATTGTAACCAAAGCTGGCAAGTTGGTTCAAGTGGGGGACGATATTTCAGCAGAACTCGGTATTCCAATTGTTAATAAGCGTGTATCGGTTACACCGATTTCAATTATTGGTGCAGCAACAGATGCGACGGATTATGTGCCCTTAGCTAAGGCGCTTGACCGTGCGGCAAAAGAGATTGGAGTGAATTTTATCGGTGGTTTTTCTGCTTTAGTACAAAAAGGCTATCAAAAAGGGGATGAAATTCTTATTAATTCGATCCCAAAAGCTCTTGCTGAAACGGACTTTGTCTGTTCATCTGTTAATATTGGTTCAACCAAGTCGGGAATCAACATGACAGCTGTCCGCGATATGGGACGCATTATTAAAGAGACCTCAGCGGCTTCAGAAATGGGACCGGCAAAATTAGTTGTTTTTGCCAATGCAGTAGAAGATAATCCTTTTATGGCAGGAGCCTTTCACGGTGTTGGGGAAGCAGATGTTGTCATCAATGTTGGTGTTTCTGGACCGGGTGTTGTCAAGCGTGCCTTAGAAAAGGTTCGCGGTCAAAGTTTTGATGTGGTGGCTGAGACTGTTAAGAAAACGGCTTTTAAAATTACCCGTATTGGTCAGTTAGTCGGTAGCTTGGCTAGTGAACGTCTTGGTGTCAAATTTGGTATTGTGGATTTATCTCTTGCACCGACACCGGCTGTCGGAGATTCTGTAGCTCGTGTTCTTGAAGAAATGGGGCTGGAAACCATCGGAACTCATGGGACAACAGCGGCCTTGGCACTCCTCAATGATCAGGTCAAAAAAGGCGGTGTTATGGCTTGTAATCAAGTCGGTGGTCTCTCGGGTGCTTTTATTCCGGTTTCCGAAGATGAGGGGATGATTGCTGCTGTGCAGGAGGGGGCTCTTAATCTGGAAAAATTAGAAGCCATGACAGCTATCTGCTCGGTTGGTCTTGACATGATTGCCATCCCGGCAAATACACCAGATACGACGATTGCAGCCATGATTGCAGACGAAGCGGCTATCGGTGTTATCAATCAAAAAACAACAGCTGTTCGTATTATTCCTAAAGGTAAAGAGGGGGATATGATTGAATTTGGCGGTTTACTCGGTTATGCTCCTGTCATGCCGGTTAATAAAAAATCATCTGCAGACTTTATTGCGCGTGGCGGACAGATTCCGGCACCTATTCATAGCTTTAAAAATTAAGTAGAGCACTTGCAAGTCTTTTGCAAGTGTTTTCTTTTAATGTTATAATATAGGCTAGATTGGGAGAGAAAAATGGCAGAAACAAGACTCTATATAGCTAGACACGGAAAGACAATGTTTAATACAATTGGCCGTGCTCAAGGTTGGAGTGATACTCCTCTTACACAAGCGGGTGAAGAAGGGATACGGGAATTGGGAATTGGTTTAAGGGAAGCCCGTATCCCTTTTAAAGCCGCTTTTTCCAGTGACAGCGGCAGAACCATGCAAACAATGGAGATTATCCTTCGTGAAACGAATAATGAGAATTTGCCTTATGTACGAGATAAACGGATTCGAGAATGGTGCTTTGGGAGTCTCGATGGAGGATATGATGGGGATCTTTTCCAAGGTGTCTTGCCTCGAACAGCAGCTTTTAATACTGGCAAATCCTTTGAAGAAGTGACTTACCCTGAATTAGCAGCTAGTATCGTTGAAGTGGACACAGCTAATTGGGCTGAACCTTGGCAGATTCTTAGCAAACGTATTTATGATGGTTTTGAAGCTATGGCACAAACAGTTGAACAATCTGGAGGCGGAAATGCTATTATAGTCAGCCATGGAATGACTATTGGTACTTTTATGTGGCTGATAGATCATAAGCAGGAAAAAGCGGCTATTGATAATGGCAGTGTTTCTGTTGTTTCCTATAAAGATAATACGTTTTCTATTGAAACGATTGCAGATATGTCTTATCGTCATCAAGGAAGAAAAATTTTGGAAGATATTTATGAAGAGAAATTCTAGTTTATTAACAATTGTGCTGCAAATAGGTATTATCTTTGTTTTCATTTTGGGCATTTATCTTTTTTTACATAAAGGTAAACAAGGGGCACAAGAAAATACGGTAGGGAACAAAACGCAGCAAGCTGCTGAGACAAAAAAGAGCAAACAAACAGCAGGCTTACCAAATGTTTCAGCAAATGATTGGGAGTTAGTTTTGGTTAATCGTGATCATATCACTGCTGAAATGAACCCTGATGTAACTGATATTGATGGTGTTAAGGTGGATTCTCGCATTGCAGAAAATACAAGGAAATTTTTAGCAGCTGCGCAAGAAATTGACTCCAGTGAACATTTGATATCAGGCTATCGTAGTGTTGCCTATCAAGAAGAACTTTATAATAATTATATAGCTCAAGAAAAAGCCAACAATCCCAGCCTTAGCCAAGAGGAGGCGCAAAAACAGGTTCAAACCTATTCTCAGCCGCCGGGTTCTAGTGAACACCAAACGGGACTGGCTATTGATATGAGTACAGTTGACAGTCTTAATCAAAGTGACGCTAATGTCGTTGCCAAGGTTGCTGCCATTGCGCCTAAATATGGTTTTGTCCTTCGTTTTCCTGAAGGTAAAAAGGATGCTACGGGTATTGATTATGAGGACTGGCACTATCGCTATGTTGGTGTTAAATCTGCTAAGTATATGACCAAACATGATTTAACCTTAGAAGAATATTTAAAAAAATTAAAGGAGAAGTAGCTCATGAGAGCAAGACTCAAATTTAAGTCTTTTGTTGTAATTGTTTTACTTCTTTTGCTGGTGATTTTGCTCCCGATTTTGGCGAGTGGAGGATTGGCCGATGCTAACAAAAAAATGCCAAGTCCTTATAGTCATAAAGAGTTTGTCAAAGAAATTGCTCCAACAGCTCAAAAGTTATCAAAAATCTATGGCGTGAGGAGTTCTATTATTATTGGACAAGCAGCGCTGGATAGTCATTTTGGCAGTACTTTGCTAGCTAGTAAATATCACAATCTTTTTAGCATTGAAGCAAGTCCAGGTCAAGGAGCTGTTCGCTTAAAAAGCCATGAGTACAAGAATGGGCGTTGGCAGGAAGTGACAAATCGCTACCTTGTTTATGAATCTTGGAAAGAATCCCTTTATGATTACATGGCTATTCTACATGAAAATAAAATTTGGGATAAGGCACTGTATATAACGATGATGACTTCTAGTGGTTATAAAACAGTTGCAAGAGCCTTACAAGCAGCTGGTTTTAATAGTGATCCTAACTATGCAGACAAGTTGATAGCTGTTATAGAGGAAAATAATTTAACAGATTATGATAAATAGGTATTCTAAAAAATGGTTGAGTTTATTAGTTTTGGATAAAGATATCTGACTGATGAAACAACATCGTTTAGAATGCTTTTTTTAATTGTTTTCAAGCTATATTCTTCAACAATCAAAATGATTGTTGTCTTGATACTAACAGCTTCGCTGTCTCCGTTTCCCACCTCAAAGCAAAAGGTTTTCCAGATCTTTGAGTTTTCTCTGCTCTCCAATACCGTTTTATAGGTGGTTGTGATATGTGTTTGAGCAGTCAATAATAAGATTTAATGAGACAGTCAGACTTGTCACTAGCGGCTACCATTAATTAATGAGACACTTAGCACCTATTAACTTTGCCGCCTTGCCTAATCTATTTTTTTGATTTTTATTGAGCATTAATGACATCTGTCATATTAAGGAAATGACAATTGCTAGATGGAAGATAGATAGCGATTTGGTATACTGAGGATAAGATAGCGCTTACAACATTTTAAATAAATTTTTGAAACTTAAATACTGGCCGACCTAAATAGGAAAGAAATGAGGTATTAAAAATTTTCGAGCAGCCAATTTTTATGGCTGTCTGTTTAATTAGAGTTTGTCAGTTTCATAAATTTGAAAAGGAGAGCAAGGAAATGGAAGAAGAAACAGTTTGTAAAAATTGGTTCATGCGTAAAAGTGGTAAAAGCTGGATTTTTGGCTGTGCCGTCTTTTTTGTGTTAGGTTTGGCAACTGCTTTACCGGTGGCAGCTGAAGAAATAAGTCAAACAACTGCTGCTGATACTGCTGTTACAGAAGTAAGAACAGAAGACAGCAGCCAGACGTCATCTCAAGAAACCGCAGTTACAGAAACGACTCAATCTGAGGAAACTGCTTCAAAACAACTGACAACTCCGGCGGTAGCAGGTCAAACTACAGAGCCTACTGATAATGAACCCATCAGTTCCTCTGATGGTGCGAGCAGTCCTTATCAAGTGACTGACACGACAGAACCTCAACAAACTCTCACTCCTGCTGACTCTGAACCTCAAGCAAAGGCGGATGTTCAACAAGCAGCAGCTCCTAAGAAAGAAGAGATCAACCCTGTGACCAATTTAGAAGATATGTCACATGATACGAATGGGACTTGGGAAGTACGAGAAGATGGTATTCATTCTAATGCCATTGGTAAAGGTGATTCTTTCTTGTATTCTCAGTCAAGTAGTAAGAATTTTGTCTATGCAACAGATGTTACTTTTAAACAAAACAGCGGTGCAGCAGCTCTTGTTTTTAGAAGTAACAACGATAGCAATAACAAAAATATGTATGCGGTCAATGTGGATATAGGCGGACACAAGGCTAAATTTTGGCGTTGGGTTGACAATAAAGATATCCAATTAATTGATGAACGTGATGTGGTACCGACAGCTGATAACCGCTATACTCTTAAGGTTGTGGCGGTTAATAACTGGATTTCTTATTATGTCAATGATGTTTTGATGGCTAGCACAGGTGATTATGTCCTTCAAAAAGCTGATAAAGGACAAAACACTGTCATTCCTGAGGGACACTTTGGTCTTTTGAATTGGAATGGCGATATGGTTTTCCAAAATACAAAATTTGCCCTATTGGATGATACAACAGCTCCGTTGATTGATAATATTACAGTAAGGTCTGATAGAGGAAATGTCGAAAAACAAGGTCAATTCTTCTCTGAGGAACCCCTTCATATTCAATATGTTAGCAATGATGCCTCTCAAGTGAGCTTGGATATTGCTAAACATAATCCTGCAGCTACTGTCACAGTAGAAGATAAAACTGGTCGTGTTTACACAGATCCTTCTCATCTTCCAGTTAATGTAGGAGCTAATTATTTCACTGTTAAAAGTACAGTTATTGATTCATTTGGTCGTACAGTAACCTTGACTTATCGTATTAATGTCCACCGTCGGCAAAATGACGAAGTCTATTATAATGAACTTTACCGCGACCAATATCACTATTCTGTAAAAGACGGCTGGGCTAATGATCCTAATGGCTTGGTTTATTACAATGGTGTTTATCATCTCTTCCATCAATTTTACGATGATACGAAATGGGGCCCTATGCACTGGGCGCACGCGACTAGTACGGATTTGATTCACTGGAAAGAAGAGCCAATTGCTTTTTACCCAGATTCAAACGGCTACATGTTCTCGGGCTGTGTAGTGGTTGACGAACATAACAGTTCAGGCTTATTTAAGACGGCTAAGGGTGGTTTAGTTGCGATTATCACAGCTAATGGAAATGGACAGCGCATGGAACTTGCCTATAGTGAAGATGAAGGCAAGACTTGGCAGAAATATGACAGGATTGTAGCCGATTGGTCAAATGACCCATTGCAAAATCAGGATTTTCGTGATCCAAAAGTTTTTCACTGGAATAACCAATGGTTCATGGTACTAGCAGGGGGTCCGCTTCGCATTTATTCTTCTAACAATTTGAAAGATTGGAAAGTGGAGTCTACTTATCCTGATCTTCATACAGAATGTCCAGATATGTATCCAATTGTTGCTAATGATGGTGTGCTTAAATGGGTGTTGTCTCGCGGCGGTCGTTTTTACAAGGTTGGTGATTTCAAACAAGTAGATGGTAAATGGACCTTTATAGCAGATGATGCTTATAAAGATAAGGATCAGGTCATGAACTTCGGTAAGGATTCTTATGCCGCCATGACCTACTATGTACACGATTTTGGTACAGAAATCCGAACAACCATTCCCAAATTAACAGAAGTCAACTGGATGAACACCTGGGAAGATTATTGTAATCTTGTAGCAGATACAGTTGGACAGGACTTTAACGGTACGTTTAATTTAAACCTTGATCTTGGCCTTGTCAATGAAAACGGTCAGTACATCTTGACGCAAACGCCTGTTAAGGCCTATGATAGTCTTCGTGATGTGAATACTGCCTTGCATTTCAAAGATGTGACAGTAGACGCTAATAATACTCTTTTGAAGGACTTCAAAGGAGACAGTTATGAAATTGTTTCTCATTTCCGACCAGATGAGAAGACCACAAAAGTAGGCTTCAATCTTCGTGTTGGCAATGGTCAAGCAACGAAAGTGATTTACGACTTGCAGACAGAAACCTTGTCTATTGACCGTAGTCAGTCGGGTACTATCTTATCTGCTGCTTTTGCAAAAGTTAATAGTCAGCATGTGACTAAAAATGCAGATGGCTCCATTGATTTGCATATTTATGTTGATCGTGCCAGTATTGAAGTCTTTTCCAAAAATAATACAGTGGCTGGTGCTAATCAAATTTTTCCTAATCCAGAAGCTGTAGGAGCCAGTATTATTGTAGAAGGCGGCAAAGCTCAAGCAGATATCTCTGTTTATCAAATGAAAACGATTTGGACAGATAAGAAAGATACGACAAAACCGGTGACCATGAACACAACAACTGCGAGAGAGCTAGCTCTTCAAGTTGGTCAAACTCAGGATCTGCAAGTCTATCTGGCGCCAGCAAGTGTTAGGCAAGATGTGGAATGGACGATCAGTGATCCAAGTCTTGTTAGGACAAGTCAAAAAGGTAATGTTCTTCATTTGACCGCTGTGAAAAAAGGAAAGCTTACCATTACAGCAATTTCTAAAGAAAACCCAAGTCTCAGTAAAACCTTTACAATCAGTATCACCTTAAATAATTTCAAGACTAACCTCAAAGGTTTGCAGTCTGTTACTGGTAAGTGGTATGTTGATGATGAAACGCTCTATGATAGTAATACAAGTTCGAATGATTACTATATGGCTTCTCAAAAACCGGGTTTCAAAGAATATGATTACGATATTGATCTCAAATATCAACGTGGTTTAATTAATCTTTTTGTTGCTTCTGGCAATATTGATCCGAGTCAAGCATATTCTGTACAATTTGGTGACAGTGAGACCGTTCGGCTTTACCGTTTTGCTGGTGATACTATTGCAGAAGCTAATATGGGTAAACGAATCAATGATGATCAATACCACCATATTAAAGTCACAAAAACAAAAAATAGTATAATCATATCAGTAGATGGTCAAGAAGTGATGAGTCATAACTTTGATCAGGTGGACTCATACTTTAATGATGCTTATGTAGGTCTCGGTTTGTGGGACGGAGCTGTTGAATTTCAAAACTTCTTTGTAACAGATCATGCGACTACTCCCAAACCAGATTCTGATCCGACACCGCAACCAGATGCACCAGAAGCATTGGCTCAAGAAAGGGAATTGATTGACCCTGCAACTAGCGTCCGTGTCATTCTTCAAAAAGGGGAGCTAGCTTCTATCGTTAGAGTAAAGGTCAGCCATATCGAAACGAATGATGCTCATACACCAGCTGTTCTAAATGCAAAAGACTATGATCTCTTCAATATCACACCTATTGATAAAAATGAGAAAGTTGTTTCTATTACGAAACCAGCGACAGTCTTATTGCCAATTGATGCTGGAAAAGTGGTAGATAAAGTGGTGTATTTACCAAATACGGACAAAGAAGAAAGCCTTCCATTTACGATTGTGAGTTTGACAGATAGCAATGGTAAGAAGCAAAGTTATGTTCGCTTTACAGCAGAACACTTTAGTGAATACGGCTTAGTCTATCAAGCAGAAAATCAAACAAACCTTAGGAGTAAAGAAAAGCAAGACAATGTTGCTATTTCTTATCCATTAAATTTAGAACAAGAAGTTAAGGTTTCATCTATTTCACGAAAATATGCTGCAAATAAGACAGCAGATGTCAATAGTGTTCAACAAACAGAACCTTCAGTAATGAGTTCTTCATCTAAAGCAACGCTGCCAGATACTGGTGATCATAAGACAGATTTAAGTCAATTAGGAGTGTTGGCAATGATTGGCTCATTTCTTGTAGAAATAGCTGGCTATTTCAAAAAACGCAAGGATTGATTAAAGTAAACCTCTAGATTTTGACGCGTCTAGAGGTTTGTTTTTGGCTAACAATAGATAGAGGTGTCTTATGCTAAAGAAAAAATTAGTTTGTTTATTAATCGGTTTAATTGCTTTTCTTGGCTCCCTTAAAATTTACGCTGGAAGCAGCGAAAGTGCTGAGTATCAGCAAACCAATCATTATAATACACCTAAAGGATTTATGAATGATATTCAGACGATTTTTAAGGGGAGTGATGGTTACTACCATATGTATTATTTGTTAAATAGTAACTATAAATTGGCAAATGATGGAACAGAATGGTACCATGTGAGAACTAAAGATTGGGAGCATTTTGAAAATTTAGGAGTAGCTATTCCTAAATTTGTTAATGGTTGGTCAGCAGTAGCAACAGGGTCAATTTTTCAAAATAGTAATCAATTTTTCAAAGATTTACCTACCAGTGCGATTGTAGCCTACTTTACCAGCTATACTGATACAGGTCAACATCAATATGTCGCTTATTCGTTAGATAATGGCAGCAGCTACCAGCCTTACAATAATGGTAAGCCAGTTATGACTTCACAAACAAAAGAGCAAAATGCGCGAGATCCTTACATTTGGTATGATTCTAATTCCAAAAGGTTAATGATGTACCTAGCTGAGGGTGATAAAATTGGGATCTATGCTAGTTCAGATGGGAAAAATTGGGCTTATCAAGGAGCGACTGTCCTCAATCAATATACCTTAGGGGGAAAAGACTTAGGTCTTGTGGAATGCCCAAATTTAAAAACTTTTTATGATTCTGCCACGAATACGACGAAACATGTTCTCTTTTTTGGTGCAAATGGTTACCAATATGGTTCGACGACAGGAACTTATTATATGGTTGGTCATTTAGATACTCAAGGAAATTTTGTGCCAGAGCAAAATGCAGAACGTTTGGATCAAGGCTCAGACTATTACGGTGCCAACTTTTATCAAGAAAGCGATCGTGTCGTTAAGAGTATAGCTTGGATGGGGAATTGGGATTACCTGCAAGGGCAGATTCTTGATGATCAAGGCCAAGAATCCAAACATTTAGGTTCCGTTAGTTCAGCTAGAGATATTACAATGGTTAAAAGAGATGATAAATATGTTTTGGAGTCTTACCTTAAAAATAACAACTCTAGGACAAACACTGTTAGCTACCAAAGCAACGCTGATACGGCAAAACTTGCTGATAATGGCTATCATAAAACTTTATTATCGGTATCAAGATGGCATTCACAGGAACTATCTTTGAAATTTCAAGCTAATGCTGCAACCCTAAACGGACATATTCGTTTAATTTTCAAACAAGCAGATGCCCAAGTGTCTCTTGACTACAATACTGATAATGGTTACTATGAGGTAAAAAGAACCAGTTCTAAAATAATTGGCAGCCAAAAAGTGAATTATGAACGCTCATATGTTGTTGATAGCCACTGGAATGGGCAAAAGGAACTTAATATTTATCTCGTAGCTGACAAAAGCAGCTTGGAATTTGCTCTGCCGAATGGTCAGACCTACTCCATGGTCAAATTGTCCACTGCCAGTGATATGGATATCGTTATTGAGACTAGTGGAAGCAACCGTTTACAGGCAGATTTAGCTAATTTGGAAACGTAACAGCAATAAAACTAAGTCTTAAGTCGGATTTTTAGCACTCAAGTAGAAAGAGTGCTAATTTTTTGTATTTTTCTCTTGACAGAAATTAGGAATGGAGTATAATGGAATTATGAAGTTAGCAGTCGTCTGTTAAGAGTGCTAACTCTATTGATTAAAGATGGGAGGTGGACTTAGGTGATTACCCAGCGTCAAAAGGATATTCTCAATTTGATTGTTGAGCTTTTTACCAAGACACATGAGCCCATTGGGTCTAAAACACTCCAGAATTCAATTGCATCAAGCAGTGCTACCATCAGAAATGATATGGCAGCTTTAGAAAAATTAGGACTCTTAGAGAAGGCGCACACCTCCAGCGGTCGTTTGCCCAGTCAAGAAGGCTTTCGTTATTTTGTTGAACATTCTTTGAATCCAGACAGTTTGGACGAACAGGATGTTTATCAAGTCATTAAGGCATTTGATTTTGAAGCTTTTCGTTTAGGGGATCTTCTACAAAGAGCCAGTGATGTTTTGGCGAATCTGACTGGCTATACAGCACTGATTTTGGATGTGGAGCCTAAAAAGCAACGTTTGACTACTTTTGATATTGTTAAGCTTAGCAATCATGATGCTTTAGCTGTTTTGACTCTAGATGAAGCCAGTCCTGTAACGGTGCAATTTGCCATTCCCAAAAATTTTTTGGACAGCGATTTAATGACAGTGGCTAAAATAGCTCGGGAACGTTTTTTAAATCAAACGGTTCTAGATATTCATTATCGTTTACGAACGGAGCTGCCGCAGATTATTCAGAAATATTTTCCACGAACGGACAATGTTTTAGATCTATTTGATCACATTTTTAATCCTATTTTTCAAGAAGAAGTTTTTATCTCTGGTAAAATTAAAACTTTGGAATTTGCTGGACTTGACACTTATCAATTCTTGGAAAATCTACAATCAGTAGCTCTTGAAATTCGCCAAAGCCTTCCTGAAGATGAACTTCATCGAGTTCAAGTTGCTGATAGTAAAGAAAAGAGTTTAGCAGATTTAACCGTTATCAGTCAGAAATTTCTTATTCCTTATAGAGGGTTTGGAATTTTGACCGTAATTGGTCCAGTAGATTTGGATTATCAAAGAACAATAAGCTTGATTAATGTTATTAGTCGTGTTTTAGCTGTAAAACTAGGCGATTTCTATCGTTATCTCAATAGCAATCATTACGAGGTTCATTAGGGATGATTTGTATCTTAAAATATAAAGAAAGAAGGTAAAGCCTTGTCGAAAAAAGATAAAAAAGAAGAGATCAAGGAAGAAGTAGAAGCAACTGAGCCTACAACTGAAGAGTCCGTAGAAGAAGTCGCTGAAGAAACTTCTGAAAACAAGGAGTTGCAAGAAGCACTTGAGCGAGCTGAAGATTTTGAAAATAAATATTTGCGTGCTCATGCTGAAATGCAAAACATTCAGCGTCGCGCTAATGAAGAGCGACAAAGTTTGCAGAGGTATCGCTCTCAGGATTTAGCCAAAGCTATCTTGCCTTCACTTGATAATCTTGAACGTGCTCTTGCTGTTGAAGGTTTGACAGATGATGTCAAGAAAGGATTGGAAATGGTTCAGGAGAGTCTCATTCAGGCTTTGAAAGAAGAAGGTGTGGAAGAGGTTGAACTTGAGAATTTTGATCCTAATTTGCATATGGCTGTGCAGACTCTTGATGCAGATGATGACCATCCAGCAGATAGTATTGCACAAGTCCTTCAAAAAGGGTATCAGCTCCATGAACGTTTGTTAAGACCGGCAATGGTAGTTGTCTATAACTAAAACAATTTGTCCGAAACGACAGTAAACTATGAAAAAAGTTAAAAACATGAGCTCAGCTTTGCCTACAGTGAGCGAAGCGAACTACAGCGATATTTACCGATGTGGTGAAAGTTTCAGTAGCTTGCGCTACTGAAACAAGGGGATTTTTTGGGACTTCAGTCTCAAAAATAAGTGATGAAATCCCGAAGGGAGTTGCTCATATCCCCACCACTAAGGGAAATAGCAAAAAAGAAAAATATTTAAAGAGGAATTAAGAAAGGATTTGAACCCGAACTAATACTTCGGAAAATAGATAAACCGCCTAGCACTCATTGAATGCGTCGTTGGTTTCCTAATTTTCAGTTGCATTTTCGGCGTTCTTGGTAACATTATTATGTCTAAAATTATTGGTATTGATTTAGGTACAACAAACTCAGCAGTTGCAGTTCTTGAAGGAACTGAAAGCAAAATTATCGCTAATCCCGAAGGAAACCGTACAACTCCTTCTGTAGTTTCATTTAAAAATGGTGAAATCATCGTTGGTGATGCTGCTAAACGTCAAGCAGTGACTAATCCAGAAACAATTCTTTCCATCAAATCTAAGATGGGGACTTCTGAAAAAGTTTCAGCTAATGGCAAAGAGTATACGCCACAAGAAATCTCAGCTATGATTCTGCAATATTTGAAAGGTTATGCGGAAGATTACCTTGGTGAAAAAGTCGAAAAAGCCGTTATTACAGTTCCTGCTTACTTTAACGATGCACAACGTCAAGCAACTAAAGATGCTGGTAAAATCGCTGGTCTTGAAGTAGAACGTATTGTCAACGAACCAACAGCTGCAGCACTTGCTTATGGCCTTGACAAAACAGATAAAGATGAGAAAATTTTAGTCTTCGACCTTGGTGGCGGTACTTTTGACGTATCAATCCTTGAATTAGGTGACGGTGTCTTTGACGTTTTGGCAACTGCTGGAGATAATAAACTTGGTGGTGATAACTTTGACCAAAAAGTCATTGATTGGTTGGTTGAAGAATTCAAGAAAGAAAATGGTATTGATTTATCAACTGATAAGATGGCTCTTCAACGCTTGAAAGATGCTGCTGAAAAAGCTAAGAAAGATCTTTCAGGTGTAACATCAACACAAATCAGTTTACCTTTCATTACCGCTGGTGAAGCAGGACCCCTTCATTTAGAAACGAGCCTTTCTCGTGCTAAGTTTGATGATTTAACACGCGATCTAGTTGAACGTACTAAAACTCCTGTTCGTCAAGCCCTTTCAGATGCTGGTTTGTCATTGTCAGAAATTGATGAAGTTATCTTAGTCGGCGGTTCAACACGTATTCCAGCTGTTGTAGATGCTGTTAAAGCTGAAACTGGCAAAGAACCAAATAAATCAGTGAATCCAGATGAAGTTGTTGCTATGGGGGCTGCCATTCAAGGTGGTGTTATCACTGGTGATGTCAAAGATGTCGTTCTTCTTGACGTAACGCCATTGTCACTTGGTATCGAAACAATGGGTGGTGTCTTTACTAAACTCATTGATCGCAATACAACAATCCCAACTTCTAAATCACAAGTCTTCTCAACAGCTGCAGATAACCAACCAGCCGTTGATATCCATGTTCTCCAAGGGGAACGCCCAATGGCAGCGGACAATAAAACACTTGGCCGTTTCCAATTGACAGATATTCCAGCTGCGCCTCGTGGTGTGCCACAAATCGAAGTAACATTCGATATTGATAAGAACGGTATCGTGTCTGTTAAGGCTAAAGACCTTGGAACTCAAAAAGAACAAACAATCGTCATTCAATCTAACTCAGGTCTTACTGATGAAGAAATTGATAAAATGATGAAAGATGCTGAAGCAAATGCTGAAGCTGATGCTAAGCGTAAAGAAGAAGTTGATCTTAAGAACGAGGTTGATCAAGCTATCTTTACAACCGAAAAAACTATCAAAGAGACTGAAGGAAAAGGTTTCGATACTGAACGTGATGCCGCTCAGGCCGCTCTTGATGACTTGAAGAAAGCCCAAGAATCAGGTAACCTTGACGATATGAAGGCTAAACTTGAAGCACTTAATGAAAAAGCTCAAGCTCTTGCCATGAAACTTTATGAACAAGCTGCTGCCGCCCAACAAGCACAAGCAGGTCAAGAGGGAGCTCAATCATCTGATTCTGATTCATCAGATAAGGGCGGCGACGATGTTGTAGATGGAGAGTTTACGGAGAAATAAAATAGTTCAGTGGACTATTTTATCCCGAGCTTGAAAATCAGGAGAGTGAGGTAGTTAAGAATGACTAATCACTAAAGTGATTGTCTTTCTCCACAGCAATTGTTATTTGGCGAATGTCCCAAACGTCTTACTAGCCTGATTTTCGAAAAGTATCATTTCGAAAATCTCACGTCATGACTATAAGCCCAAATTAAATTCAGAGGTTGCAAACCAGCCTCTGTTTTTGGAATATGGCTGATGCAAAAAGGAATTGCTGAGTTGTTCAGCACAAGTCCTCAAAATATTACAACCTTCTAAGTTTCAAAGAAAGGAACTGAACCCGATCTTCAATTCCTAGAAATAAAAATAGCGGAAAGGAAAAGTGTTTGTAACTGAACACAGGCGTTAGGTTGGTGCATTCTAATCATTTTGAATGAAACTGAATACGCCTACGACTCTGTGAAAAAGAGAAATACCTCCTAGATACCCTGGTATCTTCGTTGGATTTCCTGTTTTTCTTTGAGTCGCTTAACGGCTTAATATCTTATATGAACAATCAAGAATATTATGATCGTCTTGGTGTCTCAAAGGACGCTTCACAAGACGAAATTAAAAAAGCCTATCGCAGGATGTCTAAAAAATATCATCCAGATATTAATAAAGAACCAGGTGCGGAGGAAAAATATAAGGAAATTCAAGAGGCTTATGATACACTAGGCGATGAACAAAAACGTGCTGCTTATGATCAGTACGGTCCAGCTGGAGCTAATGGCGGCTTTGGTGATGGTAGTGGTTTTAGTGGCTTTGATAGTTCGGGCTTTGGTGGTTTTGAAGATATCTTTTCAAGCTTCTTTGGCGGCGGAGCCTCTAGGAATCCTAATGCACCCCGTCAGGGTGATGATCTTCAATATCGTGTTAATTTACAATTTGAAGAAGCTGTTTTTGGAACAGAAAAAGAAGTGCACTATAATCGTGAAGCAAGCTGTCATACTTGTAATGGCTCTGGCGCTAAACCAGGAACTAGTCCTGTTACTTGTAGCAAATGCCATGGTTCAGGTGTTATCAATATGGATACCCAAACGCCACTTGGTATGATGCGTCGTCAAGTAACCTGTGATGTTTGTCATGGAACGGGCCAAGAAATTAAAGAGCCTTGTCCAACTTGTCATGGAACGGGTCATGAAAAGCAAAGCCATAAAGTTTCTGTCAAGATTCCTGCTGGTGTTGAAACCGGTCAGCAAATTCGGTTGGCAGGACAAGGGGAAGCTGGTTTTAATGGCGGCCCTTATGGTGACCTCTTTGTCATTATCAATGTCCTCAAGAGTGATAAATTCGAACGTGATGGTTCAACCATTTACTATAGTATGGACATTAATTTTGTTCAGGCTGCACTTGGTGATACTGTTGAAGTACCAACAGTTCATGGTAATGTTGAACTCGCTATTCCAGCAGGTACCCAGACAGGTAAGACATTCCGTCTCAAAGGTAAAGGAGCTCCGCGTTTGCGTGGAAATGGACAGGGAGATCAGCACGTTACTGTTAATGTTGTTACTCCAACAAAACTTAATGATGCCCAAAAAGAGGCCCTACAAGATTTTGCTAAGGCTAGTGGTATAAATCCTGTTCATCCTAAGAAAAAAGGTTTCTTTAATAAAGTCAAGGACGCTTTTGATGAGATGTAGAATGTGTTAATATAAGAGCAATCGCAGTTGGCTTAGGCATAGTCATTACGATTGCTTTTTTGTTTCTCATAAAAAATCGGCGAATCCTAGGTAGGACAGAATAGGCAGTCACAGGTGTAAGTTAGCGGCAGATAGTATGATAATTGGCAGTGATATCCACAGCAGTTGCTATGTTAAGTATATAAACAAGTTAAGCTAAATTAATGCTTTGATTAAAAAGAAGATTTAACCAACTCTGTCCCCATACAATTTTTCTGATTGTGTGTTGTTCTTAGATAATTGTCATGCTATAATTTTTCTTATGATACGGTATAAAGCGATTATTTCCTATGATGGCACTAATTTTTCGGGTTTCCAAAGGCAGCCGCAGGTGAGAACAGTGCAAGAGGAAATTGAAAAGACTCTTTTACGTTTGAATAGCGGGCAGGCTGTTAAGGTACATGGGGCTGGCCGAACAGATGCGGGTGTGCATGCTTATGGTCAAGTCATTCATTTTGATTTGCCGCAGCAAAGGGATTTAGAAAAACTGCGTTTTGGCCTTGATACACAGACACCAGATGATATTGATGTTATTCAGGTTGAACAAGTAGCAGATGATTTTCATGCTCGTTACCAAAAGCATCGCAAAACCTATGAATTTTTAGTAGATTTGGGGAGACCTAAGAATCCTTTGATGCGCCATTATGCCACCCATTTTCCGTATAAAGTGGATTTTTCAGTTGTTAAAGCGGCTATTAAAAAATTACGTGGAACCCATGATTTCACTGGTTTTACAGCGTCTGGTACTAGCGTGGAAAACAAGGTTAGAACAATCAGCCGTGCTACTGTTGAAAAAGACGACAAGACTGGATTTCTCATTTTTACGTTTACAGGAAGTGGTTTTCTTTACAAACAAGTCAGAAATATGGTTGGAACCCTATTAAAAATTGGCAATGGCCGCATGCCGATTGACCAAATTGACAGAATTTTAGAATCTGGGGACCGCAGTCTAGCTGGTCCGACAGCTGCAAGCAATGGACTTTATCTTAAGGAGATTATTTATGACGACTAAGTATATTTTAGCTATTTCAGGTAACGATATTTTTAGTGGAGGTGGGCTTCATGCAGATCTAGCAACTTTCACAAGCCATCATTTACATGGTTTTGTAGCAGTGACTTGCTTAACAGCAATGACTGATAAAGGCTTTGAAGTGTTTGCAACAGACAAAGCTGTTTTTGGCCATCAGCTCAGTAGTCTCAAAGATGTGCCGCTTTCAGGTATTAAGCTTGGTCTTTTGCCTAATGTGGACATAGCAGAGCAGGCTTTGGATTTTGTTAAGGTACATGACGATCTTCCAGTAGTACTTGATCCTGTCTTGGTTTGTAAAGAAAGTCATGATGTAGAGGTTAGTGCTTTGAGGGATGAGCTCTTAAAATTTTTCCCTCATACTGCTGTTATTACTCCGAATTTGGCTGAAGCTGAATTATTGACGCAAATGCCAATAAAAAATCTTGATGATATGAAGGCAGCTGCCAAATGCCTTTATCATTTAGGGGCTAAAAATGTTGTTGTTAAAGGAGGAACGCGACTGAGTTCAAAACGAGCGATAGATGTCTTTTTTGATGGTGAAAAGATGGAAACTTTGGATTATCCTTTGCTGGCAAATAACAATATCGGTGCAGGCTGTACTTTTGCATCAAGCATTGCCAGTCAAATAGTGTTAGGTAAGTCCGTTTTAGAAGCAGTTAAAGTATCCAAAGAATTTGTCTATCAGGCTATTCAGCATTCAGATCAATACGGAGTCAATCAACATTATGAAAAACAGTAATTTACAAGAAATCAGTCTTTTAGCTGTCTTAACAGCTTTAAGCGTTGTTTTTGGGTTATTTATTAAAATTCCGACACCAACTGGCTTTTTAACTTTATTAGATGCAGGTATTTATTTTACAGCCTTTTATCTAGGCTCCCAAGAAGCTGCGATTGTTGGTGGTTTATCTGGTTTTTTAATTGATTTGATTGCCGGTTACCCTAATTGGATGTTTATCAGTTTTTTAGCGCATGGCTCACAAGGTTACTTTGCTGGTTGGACTGGGAAAAAACAATTTTTAGGTCTGGCTTTAGCTTCCCTGTCTATGATTAGTATTTATTTGCTCTGTTCCATTCCTATGTATGGATTAGGAGCTTCAATTGCCGGTGCTTGGGGAAATATTTTGCAAAACTTTTTTGGTATGTTTGTTGGTTATACGCTTAGCCTTGCCTATAGGCGCGTGAAGCCTTGATCATTTCTGATTTAGTGATGATAAACGAAAATAAAGAGGTTGAAAATGGATTTAGAAAACTTAGCCGAAGAAACGAGAATTGTTCTAACAGATCTGATTAAACGAAGCGACATCAAGAAAGGACAGATTTTTGTTTTAGGTCTGTCCAGCAGTGAGGTTGCCGGTGGTGTAATTGGGAAGAATTCTAATCTTGACATCGGAGAAGTTATTGTTAAGACGATTCTTACTTATCTCAATGACAGAGGAATTTACCTAGCGGTTCAGGGGTGTGAGCATCTCAATCGTGCTCTTGTGGTTGAACGAGAGTTAGCTGATAAAAGAAATTTGGAAATTGTAAATGTCCTGCCTAATCTTCATGCTGGCGGCAGTGGTCAACTAGCAGCTTTTAAATACATGAAAGATCCTGTGGAAGTTGAAGAAATTGTAGCTGATGCAGGTCTTGATATTGGAGATACTGCTATTGGTATGCACGTGAAACGCGTCCAAGTTCCTTTGCGTCCTCTCCTAAGAGAACTGGAGGGTGCTCATTTAACGGCTCTTGCCAGTCGGCCTAAGTTAATCGGCGGCAGCCGTGCTAGCTATCAGCCAGATCCTATTCGTAAATTTTAAAATTATAAAAATGAATTTGGAAATAAGAATAAGCATAAAGCCCTCATTAGAAATCATTCTAATGAGGGCTTTTAGCGTTTGTGGTCTGTTTTGGAAATTATTATCAACGGTAGTGGTAGGCGTTTGACCTACATTTATTTTCTAATTGTTGATTTGTGATAATAGCCTTCTTATTTTTTAGCAATAGGGATGGCATTAGCTGTTGGCAGGGAAATATGATTTGCCAGCAATGCTTCTTGATAGAGGCGATAAAAAGTATAATAAATATGATTTTGCTTGCTATTTTGAACAAAAATATCTATTCGAAAAACGATTTGACCTGTGACGGGAGAGGTCGTTGCTCCTAAGATATTAGGAACACCAACGATTTCAGGAAACTGACTGATATTGTCTTCATTGACTTGCTTGATAATGGTAGTTACTTGTCTAAGATTAGTATTAGCATAGATAGGAATATCTATCTGTGCTCGCATATCACCGCGTGACAAATTACTGACGATGGTAATATTGCGATTGGGGACGAAATGCAGAGTGCCATCAAAATCACGAATTTGTGTGGTTCGGATGCCAACACTAGAGACTGTTCCAGAGATTGAACCCGTTGTTGCTCTTAATTTAACGGAATCTCCAACATCAAACTGACGTTCCAACAAAATGAAAAAGCCATTTACCAGATCGGAAAGGAATCCTTGAGCACCAAGACCAATAGCCACCCCTGCAATACCTGCACCAGCTAGAAGGCTTGAAACAGGCAGACCAATAATAGCTAAAATCCAATATATCAACAGAAAATAGAGACTATAATCCATGATATTATGAAAAAGCTTAATCAAGGTTTTTTGTCGGCCTTGGCTATATCTAGCTAGAGCAGTGGATCTTGCAATTGTTTTTTCAAAAAGATAACTAATAACTCTTTTAGCAATAATAAAAACAATGAGTAGAAGCAGAAGGGACAATAGTTTTGACGCAAATTCAAATAAGAGGTTTTCTAAGTTAAAACGGCCAAAATAAGAAGTAATCAATTTCATAAATTTAGTTTATCAAAAAATGAAAAAATAGGGAAATGTGAATCCTACAAGAATTAATTTGGCTCTCAATTCTGCTTGAGATGGGAAATAGGAGCAATGAAATTGACTTCATCAGTACAATAACATATCATAAGACTTTCAAAGCAGATTAATAAAAACAATAACACCTTTGAAAGCCATGAATCAGGTTATTATGCCTACTGGCTTATTTAATAAGTTATTGTTCTTTATGAGGCGTTTTAGTCTGATTAAGCCAAGCATAAGCCAGACCGATAAAGATGCCGCCACCAATCCAGTTACCGAAGAAAACAACAATCCATTGACGGATAATATTGAAAAATTCAAGTCCTTTAATGTGTTCTACAGAACTAAAAGCTGCCAGCATAAATGAGGCAAAGTTGGCGATCAAGTGTTCGTTGATTAAAAAGACAAACATAAAGATAGCCGAAAGAGCAATAGTAATTTTGGCACTTTCTTCTTTAAGAAGCATGTACCCTAAAATTGCAATATTGACAAACATATTGGCTGTAATGCCTTCAAAGAAGTTTTGCCAATCGCTCTTAGCTAATTTGGTTTGAACGGCATTAACTAAAAAGCTTTTATGTGTCAATTGAGCAAAAGAGAAAGATTGGTTAAAGAGCCAAGCTAAAATGATAGCACCGATTAAATTGAAAAAAGTACATGTCAATAAAATGGTTATGGCTTTCTTGAAAGAGATGTGTTTGTAGTAAGCTCCTGAAGAGAGAAACATCATGTTTGATGTCGCTAACTCACCATTGAAGAGCAAAACATAAACCAAGCCGAAACTAAAAATAAAAGCAAAAGCAAATCGTCCAAAGGCAAGTGAGAATTGTGAAATAATATCGGCTGCAACTACACCGACTGCAGTACTCATTGTCAAATAAGCACCAGCAAACATGGAACGCAGAGCGTAACGGCCAAGGTTTTCATCAAAAAGTGCCTCTTTTTTGCGACAGGCGGAAGCAATTTTTTCATAAAAAGTGCTTGTAATAGTTGTATCAGTCATAAATAGTACCTTTCTAAATTTTAATTTGTTATTTTTTAGGATAAATTTGCTTATATTATACCTTTTTTAAACTAAAATGAAAAGGATTTCATAAAACCCTCTTCTTTTATGAAAGAAACTAACTTTAATTGCTATTTTCAGAGAGTTTGGAAGTTTTTCAAAAAGAAAAAAACTTCCAAATTAGCAATAAATATGATACACTGGAAAGGCAAATAAATTTTAAGGAGAAATGACTTCATGTCTACATCATTTGAAAACAAAGCTACCAATCGTGGTGTTGTTACATTTACGATCAGTCAAGATAAAATCAAACCAGCTCTTGATCAGGCCTTTAATAAAGTTAAAAAGGATTTAACAGCACCAGGTTTCCGTAAAGGTCATATGCCACGTACTGTTTTTAATCAAAAATTTGGAGAAGAGGCTCTTTATGAAGAGGCTTTAAACAGTATTTTACCAGCAGCTTATGAAGAAGCCGTTGCTGAATTAGAACTTGATGTTGTCACTCAGCCGAAAGTTGATGTTAAGTCAATGGAAAAAGGTAAGGATTGGGAAATTACAGCAGAAGTTGTAACAAAACCAGAAGTAAAGCTTGGAGATTATAAAAATCTTGAAGTATCAGTAGAAGAATCAAAAGAGGTTACCGATGCAGAAGTTGATGAAAAAATTGAACGTGAACGCAATAATTTAGCTGAACTGGTTCTTAAAGAAGATGCAGCAGTTGAAGGTGATACTGTCGTGATTGACTTTGTTGGTTCAGTTGATGGTGTTGAATTTGATGGTGGTAAAGGCGATAATTTCTCGCTTGAACTTGGTTCTGGTCAGTTTATACCAGGTTTTGAAGATCAATTGGTTGGCAAAAAGGCTGGTGAGACAGTTAAGGTTAATGTTACTTTCCCAGAAGATTACCAATCTGCTGATCTTGCAGGCAAAGATGCAACATTCGTAACGACTATTCATGAAGTTAAGGCCAAGGAAGTTCCAGAACTTGATGATGAATTGGCTAAAGATATTGATGAAGAAGTTGAAACATTGGATGAACTAAAAGATAAGTATCGTAAGGAACTGGAAGCTACTAAAGAGACTGCATACAATGATGCTGTTGAAGCAGCAGCTATTGACTTAGCGGTCGCTAATGCTGAAATCGTTGAATTGCCGGAAGAAATGATTCATGATGAGGTCCAACGTGCGATGCAAGAATTCATGGGTAATATGCAGCGCCAAGGGATTTCATCAGAGATGTACTTCCAACTGACAGGTACAACTGAAGAGGATCTTCGCAAGCAATACGAAGCGGATGCTGACAAACGCGTAAAAACAAACCTTGTTATTGAAGCAGTTGCTAAAGCAGAAGGCTTTGAAGCGACAGATGAAGAAATTGAAAAAGAAATTTCTGATCTTGCAACAGAATACAAGATGGAAACTGAGCAAGTGCGCTCCCTTCTTTCACCAGATATGCTCAAACATGACATTGCAATGAAAAAAGCGGTTAACGTTATTACTGATTCTGCTAAAGTTAAATAGTCGTCTTTTAAAAACTGGGAAGTAAAGCTCCTGGTTTTTCTACTTTTATAAGCAATTAGTTAATCGCACATAAGAGAGTCGTTATTTTTGATGATGTTTATATTGAAAAGGAAAAAACAAAAACAATGAGGAAGAAAATTGCAAGCTGGATTCTTTTTATTTTAGGAGGGATAGCCATTTTTCTAGGGCTATCGGCTTTATTAACACTTTCTGCAGCTGACAGAAACCTAATCGCAATAGCTATGATTTCGGGCTTGTTTCTTCTTGGAGGCTCATTTATCCTGAGTGCCTTATATAATTTAAAATGTCAGAAATTCTGGAAAAAAAGTATTTTGACTATTTTAGTTAGCTTTATGATTAGTCTGATTTTTCTTGTCTATGCTTTGATGGTGACACCATCTGATATTACGGACATACCCCAATTTGTAGGGATTAAATGGGAACTTAATAGAAACGATATAGACAAAGAAGAAAGCAACTTAGGTAAAATGAAATGGTATTCCTCTCTGTCTGAGGCTTTGCAAGATACGTCTTCCATTCATTCAAAAGAGGGTTATTCTTATTATAAAAAAAGAGGTTCTCTGTGTTCTCTGTTAGATAAACAAATTTTGTCAGCAGAAAATACGACAAAGATTAATCTTTATTATAGTATCAATGATAATCACTATGTTCTTGTACGACTTTATCAGAGAAATAAGAGCTATTCAAAACCTTATGACTTTACCCTCATCTCTTGTAAAAATTGTCGGTTACATTGGCCTTATCGATATGATTTAGATGATTCTGTAGCAGAAAGTATTATAGATAGCATCGTTGACAATAATATCAATTTAAAAGATTCGCAAAATATAATAATATCTGGCGTTTGGGATAATAAAAAAGAATTAAAATCACTTCGAATTGACGGAAGAGCATTGGACAAAATAAAGCCAGTAAGAAAGGGCAGTAGATACTACTATTGGTCCTTTCATTCCGACAGCTTTGCTGCCAAACTCAAAAAGATTAATTTTACAAAATTCACTTATGAAGAAATGATAAAAACGTTATCTATTAGCTATACAAAAGATCAATGATGGCATCTTTTAACAAAGGGACAGAATAAATTTTATATTTATATATTCCAGTGACAAGTTGTCAATGGCAAGGCTTAATAAACAGTATCAAAGAAATTTATCAGACCAAAAAATCTACATTATCCTTATGAAAGCGAACCAAATGCTTATAAAAAAACTTTCTTTTATCAGTTTTGAAAGAAGAATTAACCTTTGACGAATAATACATTTTAGCGTAAAATAGTAAGGAACGATAATTATAGATAATCGGATTATTGTGGGGATTTAGCCTTGACCGATTATGATAAGGAGAACCACTTTGGAATTAGAAGTATTTGCTGGACAAGAAAAAAGTGAATTGTCAATGATTGAAGTTGCTCGTGCCATTTTAGAAGAACGTGGCCGAGATAAAGAAATGTATTTTAGTGATCTCGTTAATGCTATTCAAGTTTATTTAGAAAAGTCAGATGCAGACATTCGTGAAGCGTTACCGTTTTTCTATTCAGACTTAAACACAGATGGCAGCTTTATCCCACTTGGTGAAAACAAATGGGGTCTGCGATCTTGGTATGGTATTGATGAAATTGATGAAGAGATTGTGACACTTGAAGAAGATGAAGACGGTGCACCAAAACATAAGAGGAAACGTGTTAATGCCTTTATGGATGGTGATGAGGATGCTATTGATTACAGTGATGACGATCCTGAAGATGAAAGTTTTAATACCGCTGAAGAGGATACAGAATATGATGAGGAAGATCCAGATGATGAAAAGTCCGAGGTTGAATCCTATGATTCTGAAATCAATGAAATCATTCCAGATGAAGATTTAGACGAAAATGTTGATTTAGATGAAGAAGATGACGATTATTCTGATGATGAGGAAGATGAAGAAGGAGAATAAATTTCTTCATTGACAAAATTCATAAGATAGTTTATATTATTTATTGGGCACCTCTTTTGAGGTCAGAATAAGCTCTCTACTTGTAGGGGGCATTTTTTCATTTTCCTCACAATATAAAACAAAGGAGCATTTAATGACAAAATATATTTTTGTAACAGGTGGTGTCGTTTCGTCAATTGGTAAGGGAATTGTTGCTGCAAGTCTTGGACGTCTTTTGAAAAATCGTGGGCTTAAAGTAACCATTCAAAAATTTGATCCGTATATTAATATTGATCCTGGAACAATGAGTCCTTATCAGCATGGTGAAGTTTATGTGACTGATGATGGTGCTGAAACTGACCTTGACCTTGGACATTACGAACGTTTCATTGATATTAATCTGAATAAATATTCAAATGTTACAACAGGAAAGATATATAGCGAGGTTCTGCGTAAAGAACGTAAAGGTGAATATCTTGGAGCAACTGTTCAAGTTATTCCCCATATTACAGATGCTCTAAAAGAAAAAATTAAACGTGCAGCTACAACAACAGACTCAGATGTTATTATCACTGAAGTTGGTGGTACGGTTGGTGATATTGAAAGCTTGCCCTTCCTTGAAGCCCTTCGTCAAATGAAAGCTGATGTGGGTGCTGATAATGTCATGTATATTCATACGACTTTGCTTCCTTATCTCAAAGCTGCAGGAGAAATGAAAACAAAACCAACCCAACACTCTGTTAAAGAGCTGCGTGGTTTGGGAATTCAACCTAATATGCTTGTTATTCGGACAGAACAGCCAGCCGGACAAGGTATTAAAAATAAATTAGCTCAATTCTGTGATGTTGCTCCAGAAGCTGTTATTGAATCACTTGATGTGGATCATCTTTATCAAATTCCGTTAAATCTTCAAGCACAAAATATGGATCAGATTGTTTGCGATCACTTAAAACTGGATGTGCCTGTTGCCGATATGACCGAATGGTCAGCAATGGTTGATAAGGTTATGAATCTCAAGAAAAAGACTAAGGTTGCTCTAGTTGGGAAATATGTAGAATTGCCAGACGCTTATTTATCAGTCGTTGAAGCTCTTAAGCATTCGGGCTATGTCAATGATACAGCCATTGATCTCAATTGGATTAATGCTAATGAGGTCACTCCTGAAACGGTTGCTGATTTGCTGGGAGATGCTGATGGTATTATTGTTCCGGGTGGATTTGGCCATCGTGGAACAGAAGGGAAAATAGAAGCTATTCGTTATGCGCGTGAAAACGATGTGCCTATGCTAGGAATCTGTCTTGGCATGCAATTGACTTGTGTTGAATATGCTCGTCATGTCCTTAACCTTGAAGGAGCTAATTCTGCGGAATTGGATCCAGATACCAAATATCCAGTTATTGATATTATGCGCGATCAGATTGATATTGAGGATATGGGAGGAACGCTTCGCCTTGGTCTTTATCCATGTAAATTGAAATCAGGCAGCAAAACAGCATCAGCTTATGGCAATCAAGAGGTCGTACAGCGCCGTCACCGTCATCGTTATGAATTTAATAATGCCTTTCGTCAGCAATTTGAGGAGGCTGGTTTCGTATTTTCAGGAGTATCACCAGATAATCGCTTGGTAGAAGTGGTGGAATTGTCAGATAAAAAATTTTTTGTTGCAGCTCAATATCATCCAGAATTACAGTCTCGTCCGAATCGTCCGGAAGAACTTTATACAGCTTTTATTACTGCAGCGGTTGAAAACAGTCAGGCACATTAATTGATAGAAAAATGAGTTACTTGACAGGGCTTTCAGTAAAAAGAATAAAGAGATTCCATGTAGATTAAACTTTTGCTTATAAAGAAACACCTTCTTAAATCTCATTTACTAGATTTAAGAAGGTGTTTCTTTTTTTGGATCATTATTACAGCTAATCGTTCAATTCAAAAATGAATAAATCATATTAGCTATTACAAAAATACATTCCAGCATAAAAATTCCAAAACAGAGAAGCTTGACAGTACCGCTTCGGCTATACTTAGAAATTAAGACTAATACTGCGAAACTTAATAGTATGAACGAGTAAATAATAAACATCATATATTCAGCACAATCTCTTTATAATGGCGTATTGTAACCAACCCCCAACAACTACTACGCCAACCTTCACCTTGGATTTGTACAAAGCAATCAGCATCCAAAGATTTAAATACTTCAAAAGCTAAACTATTCATACTGACTCTCCTTTAAATAAATATGGTTTCTATACCCGTTATAGTTAAAGAAATTGGCTGCCAACAAAACGAATACACGTATAGTTTAGTTTTTTTTTAAGAAAAATTCAAGAGAATTTTATCATTGTAATGAAATATTTAGATATTATTATATTGTTTTTCTGGTTTTTTAAGTTTTTTGCCATGCAAAATTATTTTTTAGCAGCTATTATTGTATTAAATAGCTTAAAGTAATAACGAATTTGATTGTATTAAGTCACTTTGAGTAATGAGGTGATTACTATAATTTCAAGGGAAAAATGTTGACGTTTTATAGATATATTTTTCAGTATCAAAAGTTTTGATTTTACTTTGGTGGTTTCAATTGACCTTTTTAAGATTTGACACTTGAAAAAAGCAAAAAAACTCTTGACACTATCTTTGTTAGTTGATATAATTTAAAAAGTTGCTATCGCGGGGATGGCGGAATTGGCAGACGCGCAAGACTAAGGATCTTGTGACCGCTTTTGGTCGTGAGGGTTCAAGTCCCTCTCTCCGCAAAGTGAGCTGACTGTTCAAGTCAGCTTTTTTTGTTGTCTAGGTCAGTTAGAGAAAAGGTTGAAACTTTTGATAAGGGCTGGCAATTTTACTGTAAAAGTGATAAAATAAACAACGTAATGGGTTTGACCCAAAAAATATTTAGGAGGCCTTTAAAAATGGCAATCGTTTCAGCAGAAAAATTTGTCCAAGCAGCTCGTGATAATGGTTATGCTGTCGGTGGATTTAACACTAACAACCTTGAATGGACTCAAGCTATCTTGCGTGCAGCAGAAGCTAAAAAAGCTCCTGTTCTCATTCAAACTTCTATGGGTGCTGCCAAATATATGGGTGGTTATAAACTTTGTAAAGTTCTTATCGAAACTCTTGTAGAATCAATGGGAATCACTGTACCAGTTGCTATCCACCTTGACCATGGTCATTATGAAGATGCTCTTGAATGTATCGAAGTTGGCTATACTTCAATTATGTTTGATGGTTCTCATCTTCCAGTTGAAGAAAACCTTGAAAAAGCTAAAGATGTTGTTGCAAAAGCACATGCTAAAGGTATTTCAGTAGAAGCTGAAGTTGGTACTATCGGTGGTGAAGAAGATGGTATCATTGGCCGCGGTGAATTGGCACCAATTGATGACGCTAAAGCAATGGTCGAAACCGGTATTGATTTCTTGGCAGCTGGTATTGGTAATATTCACGGTCCGTACCCAGCAAATTGGGAAGGTCTTGACCTTGATCACTTGAAAAAATTGACAGAGGCTGTTCCAGGTTTCCCAATTGTACTTCACGGTGGTTCAGGTATTCCTGATGATCAAATCCGCGCAGCAATCAAACTTGGTGTTGCCAAAGTTAACGTTAATACTGAATGTCAAATCGCATTTGCTAATGCTACACGTAAATTTGCTGCTGAATACGAAGCAAATGAAGCAGAATACGACAAGAAAAAACTCTTTGACCCACGTAAATTCTTGAAACCAGGTTTTGAAGCTATTACAGAAGCGGTTGAAGAACGTATTGATGTCTTTGGTTCAGAAGGTAAAGCTTAATTTTGCTGAACATACCAATCAAGAAAATCTCGCTTAGGCGGGGTTTTTTGTTATAATGAGATAAAATAAGATTTCCAATCAGAAAATTGATGTGAGGCACATACGGTAAAAGCGATGTTGACATTATGTTTCATGCTCTGTTTGAGGTTTCAAAAGGAAAGGGCTGCGCTCTCTACTTGCTTGGTTAAGTTTTTTCCTTGTGACTGCCTTTACCATCAGTCTAATGATAGGTTTCTATTTTCTCACTCCCATTTTTTGGACATTATTCAAGCCTTTGGTTGTTTTATTAATTCTTTTGTTGCTAGGTTCACTTATTTTCATTGTTATGATAGTGGAAGGTTTATATTATTTGTGGAAATGCAAAGAAAAAGAATTAGATTATTAGTTATTAGTAGAAGAGTTTTAAACTCTTGGGATTTTTAAAGGATTACTATCTGTTTTTGTGTCAATCGAAAGTAACTATTTTTGTTGACAAAATTTTTAGAAATAGTAAAATACTAATGTTAGCCGATTTAGCTCAGCTGGTAGAGCAACGCACTCGTAACGCGTAGGTCACAGGTTCAAGTCCTGCAATCGGCATAGAGGTAAAAATACTTAACTTAAAAAGTAGAGAACATTATGTTTGTTCTCTACTTTTTTTGCTTTGAGCTAGATAATCATTCAATTAAACTAGCGGCATAAGCGTCTAGGAGAATGCGCGAAAGGATAGAAAGTGGTAAGCGTGAGTGAACTTCATAGTCTGGAAAGTAAGACAGTTCTGTTTTAAAACCTATTAATTGTAGTGAGGTTAAATGAGCTAAGGAATGAAGATGAATGTTATTGCATGAAAAGCTAATAGTCGTATAAAAGAAGAATTATTCATTTAAGTATGAATAATCCTTTTTTATGAATTCAGCTATTAGTTCTTTTTTGATTGTTGTTGGCTATATAGGATAAACTTCGTTTTATCAACCCAATCCCGGCGATTCCAATGAAAACAAGACAAGTGACTCTTGTATAAAAGAAAATAGTTTCTAAATTCTTAACATTACTAGAGAATGCATAGGCACTTAAGGCTGAGTATTGATGTTGCTTCCAAGAAACTCCGATCAGAGTCAATAACAAAATAAATTGTTGAATAATAGCACCCAGTCCGTAAAATTTGGAGTGAGTAATTCTTCTTTCTAAAAGCGGTAACGTCTCATCTCTTGTAAATTCTTGGAGAATGACATGATTGCCGCTAGCAATAAAAGCAGAGCTTAGCAGAATACCTAGGAGATAAGCTGAGGGCCATAAAAGTAATAAAAAACTTGCTGTACTAGCCAGTAAACAAACGATAGTAAAATAAGATGGATTTATGATCTGTTGAAGTTTCTTTCTGCTTGTCATAGAGAGCATTAAGCCTAGAACGAGCATTGTATAAGAAAGTCCAACCATATACAGTTTATCAGTAGCTATAAAGTAAATAAGGCTATAGATGACTAAAAAATTTCTGGCAGCACCGAACCATAAAGTCAATAAAGCTTGTTGAGAAAAATGCAAGGGTTTAAAAAGCAGACCGATAATGATAAATAAGCAAAGAGAAAGTCCAATATACAAAGCATAGTTTGTATTAGCTGTCTGTTTAAGTAATCTTGTAAAAAAAGAAAATAGCAGCATGCCAATGGCTGGAAAAAAATGAAGATAAGCATTTCGTTTTCTTTCAAAAGGAACTTGCTGGCTAAAGTTGGCTTCTTGTTCCAATTGACAGATAAAGGCATATGAAGTGAGCAACATAAGCAAAAAGAAAGCAAAAACTAAGGTTATGGAAGTATGGCGAAAATATAAAAATAATGAAATGATGATTCCTAAAATAAGATAAGCCATTATTATTGTTCTTTTATAGGACCATTCATTTTTTTCTTTCAACATACTTTTGATTGTCTTGAAAAGTGCCTTATAATTGGCTAAACCAAGCCCTATTAAAACAGCACCCAATTCCCAAAATAAAAAAGAAAAATCACCAAATAAACAAAGGCAAGTTCCCAAAATAGCTAGCAGGAGGCTATATCTTAAAACTTTGTATGGATTTTTCAATTCGCCAAATCCTTGTATGGCGAAGACCCCTGCTTTTTCAAATGAGTATAATAAAACAAAAGGAAGTAAAAAGTGATACTGCCCATAATGCTGATATAAAAGTCCTGCAAAGATGATGTTTGGAATGATAACAGCACCTTCTGCTAAAGCTTCCCCTAGTGATGCTGAGGTATTTTTTATCACTGAGTTCATTAGAGTCACCAACTTTCAAAGTTACCACCATTATAATGACTCTTATTGGAAAATACAAGTCACCGTTTCAGCATACTGGTAAATTCCCCAAATAAGTATCATTTTATTATTTTAGTCAGGTCAAAAAAACAAAAATAGAGAGTACTAGGACAAAAAACGATCCATCGTCATGAAATCGTAATTTTGGTTTTGTCGTCCGGTTTCCACAAAGTGGATTAGGTATTGCTATAGACTGTTAAAGGTTTGAATCTAAAAACCAAAATGCAAAAATGTCCGTCAATCACTGTACAATAAAAAGGTTGGAACATTTTTGTTCCAGCCTCAATAAAAGAACCGTTTCCGCTGTAATAAAAAGAAGTTTAATTGTTAGAAATGATATTGAGAGGATTTTCAAAATCTTCAGTTTAAAATTTAGAATGAAACTAAACTAGTGCAAAACGCAGCCAATAGTTATAAGCGTTGGCGTTTCATTTGCCATCTCTACCACCCAAGGAAACTGTTAAAAAAGACTACGAATACAACTTCTGAAATGATTAGAACACTTTGTTGAAATTGTTGTCCCCTCAACTTTCTATGGTTCTTTCCTTAATCCCAAATAGTAAGCATGAAAAGCGATATGTTTTTCGACAAAACTGGCAATAAAATAATAACTGTGATCATAGCCTTCATGCAGATCTAGAAGCACCTCAATCCCGTTTGACTCAGCAGCCTGAACAAAAACTTCTGGCTGTAGTTGTTCTGGATAAAAGTTATCTGCTAACCCTTGATCAATCAGAATTGGTCGTGCTTTTTTCACCTGTGATACAAGTTTGCTGCTGTCATAGGCTGCCCAAGTCTTCTCGTCCTTGCCAAGATAAGCAGAGAAAGCTTTTTTACCCCAAGGAACATTGCTCGGATTGACAATAGGTGCAAAAGCAGAGATGGCAGTATAACAATCTGGATTTTTTAAACCGATGTGTAAAGCGCCATGACCGCCCATACTATGTCCAAAAATAGACCGTTGATTCGTTACAGGGAAATTCGCTTCAATCAGCTCTGGCAATTCTTCTACAATATAGTCATACATGTGGTAATGTTGCGACCAAGGATTCTGAGTTGCGTTGAGATAAAAACCAGCTCCTTGTCCTAAGTCATAAGCTTTATCATCAGGCACATTCTTACCCCTAGGTGACGTATCTGGTATGACTAAGGCCAAGCCATATTTGGCAGCATACTGCTGAGCACCAGCTTTGGTTGAAAAGTTTTCATCTGTGCAAGTCAAACCAGATAGGAAATAAAGAACAGGGACCCTCCTATCTGCTGCCTGAGGCGGTAGATAAATGGCAAAGGTCATCTCAGTATTCGTTGTCTTTGACGAATGGCTGTAGCGCTCATGCCAGCCACCAAATATTTTATTTTTTGATAGTTGTTTCATGGCTGCCTCCTCAGTAATGAATGACTGTGCGAATAGATTTGCCTTCATGCATCAAGTCAAAGGCATCGTTAATCTGCTCTAGAGACATGGTATGGGTAATAAAATCACTCAATGCAAACTCGCCAGCCATATATTGTCCAACAATTCCCGGCAGCTGTGTTTTGCCTTTAACACCACCGAAAGCTGAACCACGCCAGACACGACCTGTAACCAATTGAAATGGACGAGTATGAATTTCAGCACCAGCTGGTGCTACACCGATGATAGTACTCTCTCCCCAACCCTTGTGGCAGCATTCCAAGGCAGCCCGCATGACTTCTACGTTTCCGATACATTCAAAGGAATAATCAACACCGCCGTTGGTTATGTCAATAATGACTTCCTGAATTGGTTTAGCATGATTATTGGGATTGACCAAATCGGTAGCTCCCAATTTTCTAGCCTTGTCAAACTTATCGGGATTAATATCAATAGCAATGATTCGAGAGGCTTTAGCCATACGAGCACCAATAATAGCAGCTAGTCCGATACCGCCTAGACCAAAAATGGCCACAGTTGCTCCCTCTTCGACTTTAGCTGTATTCAAAACAGCCCCCATGCCAGTTGTTACACCGCAGCCCAGCAAACAGACTTCTTCAAGCGGCGCATTATCCTGTATTTTAACCAAAGAGTACTCTGAAACAACAGTATGTTCTGCAAATGTTGAGGTTCCCATATAATGATAAATAGGTTGACCATCCTTAAAGAAACGAACTGTCCCGTCAGGCATGACACCGCGGCCTTGTGTCTCACGAACGGCTGAGCATAGGTTGGTCTTTCCTGAAAGGCAAAACTCACATTTACCGCATTCGGCTGTATAAAGCGGGATCACATGATCACCGACCTGAAACTCTGTTACGCCTTCGCCCACTGCTTCAACGATACCAGCACCTTCATGTCCCAAAACGCAAGGGAAAATCCCTTCTGAATCTTTTCCTGATAGGGTATAGGCATCGGTATGACAGACTCCTGTCGCTGTAATATGCACCATAACCTCTCCCTTTTGTGGCATCATCAGGTCTAACTCTTCAATTTTCAAGGGTTCATTGGGTGCCCAAGCAACTGCTGCTCGTGTTTTGATAGTATTCATAACTATGTCTCCTTTTCGCTTTATTTGTTATTAGACTTGTTTGGCAGCTTATTTCCATCTATTTGATTTGTTTTTTGCCAGCCAGTTTTAGGCGATTGGCACACAAGCAACCGACTCCACCGTTTCATTGCGTTCTTATTTTCAAGTAACGATTTGAAAAAGCCCGCCCCCATTGCTTAAAGAAAATAATTAGTTTCCCAACAAGTCTATTAAAAATCAGGCCATGTTATGGCATAAGAAATCATTCAAAGTTCCATAAACTGACCTTTGTATTATCTTAACATATAAGTACCGCTCGAGGTCAATTGTTTGCTGCCTTTTGTTTATAGATAATTACTTTTCTTCACATGTCTACTGTGCAATACTTTAGTAGCTATTGTCAAATGGTTTTTATTTTGCTATAATACTAAAGTATGTGGTGAATTCACCTTAAACTAAGTAGGAGGAAAACAGTTAAATGGCTAAAGTATGTTATTTTACAGGACGTAAAACTGTATCAGCAAATAACCGTTCACATGCGATGAACAAAACAAAACGTGTTGCAAAACCAAATCTTCAAAAGGTAACTGTTCTTATTGACGGTAAACCTAAAAAAGTTTGGGCTTCAGCTCGTGCTCTTAAGTCTGGTAAAGTTGAGCGTGTATAATGTGAAGAGCCTGCGGGCTTTTTTTGTTGGTTTGTTTATATTTCTATTATGCTTAACCTTGATTTTTTCTTTTTAAAAGATATCTGAAATAGATTAAGCGCATCAGAAATCCTGCTGTCCAGCCAAAAGGAGCAGCCATCCAAATACCATTGAAGCCTAATGAAGTGTGCGAGAGTAAAACAGCTAAAGGTACTTGAAGAATACAGAAAGTTGTTATAGAAGCAATTAAAGGAAGGAGTGACTTTCCGTAACCTAACAGAATGCCATTAAGAACTTGCATAGCTCCGAAAATGGGATAAAAGACTGATACGATATGTAGGTATTGCTGACCGATCTGCACAACGGTTGCATCACGGTTAAAAATAGAAATGAGGACTGGAGCAAAAATATAAATGATAACAGATATGCTAACCGATAAGCCTATTGAAAAAAGCAAGGTATGATTGCCTCCCTTTGTAATCCGCTTTCCTTTTCCAGCACCTTCATTTTGAGCGGTGAAATTCATTAAGGCTTGTCCAAGATTAACAGCGGGCATTTCTGCAAAAGAGTCAACCTTAGAGGCGGCTGTGTAAGCAGCAATAGCACTTGTTCCAAAGCTGTTGACAAGAAATTGAATGACAAGAAAACCAAAACTAATGAAAACCTGTTGCATCATGGCGGGAAGACCAATGGCTAAAGATTTTTGTAATGTTTTAAGCTGCCATTTTAAATGGAACAAGTCAGGCGATAATTGGGGATATTTCTTTTTCATATAAATTAAACAGATAAGAAAAGAAAAAAGTTGAGCGAACACTGTGGCCATAGCAGCTCCAGCACTGCCTTGGTGAAAAACGGCGATGAAAATAATGTCCAAAGAGGCATTCAGACAGATCGAACTGATTAAAATAAAAGTTGGTGTTTTAGAATCTCCTATTCCTCTTAAACAATTTGCTAAAGTATTGTAAGCAAAAAGTGGGACTAAGCCCAACAAAATAATTTTTAAATAGCCGTCGGCCTCAGGTAATAAAGGTTGTGGAACATTTAACTGCTTTAAAAAAGGGTTTGCATAATAGATACCGAAAAGGGTTAACACAAAGGCCAGTATACTTGTGAACATCAAGTTGGTATCCAGAACGCTTTTCATTTTTTGGAAATGCTTTGCTCCATAAAGTTGAGATATTAACACGCTGGCTCCAATGGAAACTCCTGTTGAGAGAGCAACTGTCAGCGTAACGACTTGGGTACTGGCTCCGACAGCAGCCAGTCCTTTTGTACCCACAAGATTTCCAACAATTGCAGTATCCGTCACATTATACAATTGTTCACATAAATTTCCTAAAAGAATAGGAATGGAAAAATATAAGATTGTTTTTAATTCACTTCCCTTGGTTAAGTCCGTCATTTATCTGCTCCTTTTAATCGCTATAGTAAAGTAAAAAACCATACAATCCGTACAATATTGCACAATACTATTATAAATGAAAAGGATCGCTATCGTATGAGTAAAATTGTCAGCAAGACAATTTTATCAAAGCCAGTCAGCAGCAGATTCTGCTTTAAATTTTCCTGCTGACTTTTAGTCGTCAATCCTGTTGAATTATGTTAAAATGGTCTTAGTAATGCGAGGAAATGATATGTCGGAATTGTTTAAAAAATTGATGGATCAGATTGAGATGCCGCTTGAAATAAAGAATTCAAGGGTTTTTTCATCTGCTGATATTGTGGAAGTGAAGGTTTATCCTGAGAGTCGGATTTGGGATTTCCGTTTTTCTTTTGAGACCATCCTACCAATTGATTTTTATCAGGAGTTAAGAAGCAGATTAGTGACGAGTTTTGAAACAGCTGATATTAAGGCTGTTTTTGACATTGAAGTGGAGAATGCTGAATTTTCTAACGAGCTTTTGCAGGCTTATTATCAGGAGGCTTTTAAGCAGCCGACTTGCAATAGTGCTAGTTTTAAAAGCTCTTTTTCGCACTTAACTGTTTCCTATACTGATGGGAAAGTTCTTATTTCAGCGCCGCAATTTGTCAATAATGATCATTTTCGAAAGAATCATTTACCTAATCTTGAAAAGCAGTTTGAAGCGTTTGGGTTTGGGAAATTAAGTTTTGATATTGTATCTAATCAAAAAATGACAGAGGAAATAAAACATCATTTTGAATCCTCTCGTCAGCAGCAAATTCAAAAGGCTAGTCAAGAAACGCTAGAAATTCAAAAATCATTAGAAGCTTCAATGCCGCCGCCTGAAGAAACGCCTAAACCCGTATCAAATTTCAAAGAGCGAATCAAGGATCGGCAAGCAGCTTTTGAAAAGGCTGAGATTACGCCTATGGCTGAAATTGAAACTGAGGAAAATCGTATCACATTTGAAGGGCTTGTTTTTGATGTGGAACGCAAGACAACAAGAACCGGACGTCATATCATCAATTTTAAAATGACGGATTATACCTCCAGTTTTCCGATGCAAAAGTGGGCTAAGGATGATGAAGAATTAAAGAAATATGACATGATTTCTAAGGGTGCTTGGTTGCGCGTGCGTGGCAATATCGAGAATAATCCTTTTACAAAAGCCCTAACCATGAATGTCCAAAATGTCAAGACCATTGTTCATAAAGAGCGTAAGGACTTAATGCCCCAAGGGGAAAAACGTGTTGAATTTCACGCTCATACCAATATGTCAACCATGGATGCTTTGCCAACAGTTGAGCAATTAGTGGCCAAGGCGGCTCAGTTTGGTCATCCTGCGGTTGCTATTACGGATCATGGCAATGTTCAGAGTTTCCCTCATGGCTATCATGCAGGCAAAAAGAATGGCATTAAGGTTCTCTTTGGCTTGGAGGCTAATCTTGTTGAGGACCGTGTACCTATTGTCTACAATGAAGTTGACATGGATATGAATGAAGCGACCTATGTTGTTTTTGACGTGGAAACTACAGGACTTTCAGCCATCAATAATGATTTGATTCAGATTGCAGCTTCTAAGATGCATAAAGGAAATATTGTTGAGCAATTTGATGAGTTTATTGATCCCGGGCATCCGCTCAGTCAGTTTACAACCGATTTAACAGGGATCACAGATCAGCATGTGAAAGGGGCTAAGCCCATTTTACAAGTATTGCAGGAATTTCAGTCCTTTTGTCAAGATACAGTTTTAGTTGCCCATAACGCTACTTTTGACGTTGGCTTTATGAATGCCAATTATGAAAGGCATGACCTTCCAAAGATTACGCAGCCAGTCATTGATACCTTGGAATTTGCACGAAATCTTTATCCAGAATACAAGCGTCATGGTTTAGGTCCTTTGACTAAACGCTTTCAAGTATCGCTTGAGCACCACCACATGGCTAATTACGACGCTGAGGCAACTGGTCGTCTGCTCTTTATCTTTCTTAAAGAGGCGAAAGAAAAGCATGGGGTCAACAATCTTTTAGATCTTAATACTAAAATTGTTGATGATAATTCTTACAAGAAAGCTCGGGTAAAGCATGCAACCATTTATGTCCTGAATCAAAAAGGGTTGAAAAATTTATTTAAATTAGTCAGTCTATCCAATGTTACTTATTTTGCAGGTGTGGCTAGAATACCAAGAACGATTCTTGATCAGTATCGTGATGGCCTCTTACTGGGGACAGCCTGCTCTGATGGTGAAGTTTTTGATACGGTTCTCTCAAAAGGGGTTGAAGATGCTGTGGAGGTAGCCAAGTATTATGATTTTATTGAAGTCATGCCACCTGCTCTTTATGAACCTCTTCTTGCTCGTGAATTAATCAAAGATGAAGCAGGAATTCAGCAAATTATTAAAGATCTTATTGAAGTTGGTCGTCGTTTAGATAAGCCTGTCTTGGCAACTGGTGATGTCCATTATCTGGAACCGGAAGACGAAATTTATCGTGAAATCATTGTTAGAAGTCTGGGACAGGGAGCTATGATTAATCGTCCTATTGGGCGTGGTGAAAATGCTCAGCCAGCTCCTCTGCCCAAGGCTCATTTTAGAACAACCAATGAGATGTTGGATGAATTTGCTTTTTTAGGTGAAGATTTAGCCCGTGACATTGTCATTAAAAATACAAATGAGATGGTTGAGCGTTTTGAAGATGTTGAAGTTGTTAAAACAGACCTCTATACACCTTTTATTGAGAATTCTGAAGAAAAAGTCGCTGAGATGACTTATGAAAAGGCCTTTGAAATTTATGGCAATCCTCTTCCGGATATCATTGACTTGCGTATTGAAAAAGAGTTGACTTCCATTTTGGGGAATGGATTTGCGGTGATTTATCTGGCTTCACAGATGCTGGTAAATCGTTCTAATGAACGTGGTTATCTGGTTGGTTCTAGAGGTTCGGTTGGTTCTAGTTTTGTGGCAACCATGATTGGTATTACAGAAGTGAATCCTATGCCGCCACACTATATTTGTCCCAATCCAGACTGTAAACATTCTGAATTTATCACGGATGGTTCTGTGGGTTCAGGCTATGATTTGCCTGATAAAGTCTGTTCGGAATGCGGCACTCCGTACAAGAAAGATGGTCAGGATATTCCTTTTGAGACCTTCCTTGGTTTTGACGGAGACAAAGTTCCTGATATTGACTTGAACTTTTCAGGTGATGATCAGCCGAGTGCTCACTTAGATGTTCGTGATATTTTTGGTGAAGAATACGCCTTTCGTGCAGGAACAGTTGGTACGGTTGCAGATAGAACGGCTTATGGCTTTGTCAAAGGCTACGAAAGAGATTATGGCAAGTTTTACCGCGATGCAGAAGTTGATAGGCTGGCGCAGGGTTCAGCCGGTGTCAAACGAACAACTGGACAGCACCCCGGTGGGATCGTTGTTATTCCAAACTATATGGATGTTTATGATTTTACACCTGTTCAGTATCCTGCGGATGATTTAACAGCCGAATGGCAAACAACCCACTTTAACTTCCATGATATTGATGAAAATGTTCTTAAACTTGATGTGCTTGGTCATGATGATCCCACCATGATTCGCAAGTTGCAGGATTTGTCTGGTATTGATCCAAAAACAATTCCTGCTGACGATCCAGAAGTTATGAAACTGTTTTCAGGAACAGAAGTCTTGGGAGTTACTGAGGAAGAGATTGGAACACCGACTGGAATGTTAGGAATTCCTGAATTTGGAACCAACTTTGTTCGTGGAATGGTGGATGAGACCCATCCAACGACATTTGCGGAGCTTTTACAATTATCAGGACTTTCACATGGTACAGATGTGTGGTTGGGCAATGCACAGGATCTCATCAAACAAGGCATTGCAACGCTGTCAACGGTTATTGGTTGTCGTGATGATATTATGGTTTATCTTATGCACGCTGGTTTAGAACCTAAGATGGCCTTTACTATTATGGAGCGTGTACGTAAAGGGGCTTGGCTGAAGATTTCGGAGGAAGAGCGAAACGGGTATATCTCAGCCATGCGTGAGAATAATGTGCCGGATTGGTATATTGAATCCTGCGGAAAAATTAAATACATGTTTCCTAAAGCCCATGCGGCGGCTTATGTCTTGATGGCTCTTCGTGTTGCTTATTTTAAGGTGCATCACCCAATTTATTATTACTGTGCTTATTTCTCTATTCGTGCCAAGGCTTTTGAATTAAAGACAATGAGTGCTGGTTTGGATGCTGTTAAGTCACGCATGGCTGATATTAGTCAAAAGAGAAAAATCAACCAAGCTTCAAATGTTGAGATTGATCTTTTTACAACCTTAGAAATTGTCAATGAAATGTTGGAGAGAGGTTTCAAATTTGGACAGCTGGACTTGTATCGCAGTGATGCCACTGAATTTATCATTGATGGCGATACATTGATACCTCCTTTTGTGGCTTTGGAAGGTTTGGGCGAAAATGTTGCCAAACAAATCGTAAAAGCACGTAATGAAGGAGAGTTTCTTTCTAAGACAGAACTGCGTAAACGCGGCGGTTTGTCATCAACTTTGGTTGAAAAGATGAGCGATATGGGAATTTTAGGTAGTATGCCTGAAGATAATCAATTGTCACTTTTTGATGATTTCTTTTAATGTGATAGGAGGTTAGGATAAAATTTTTTATCCTAACTTTTATTTTATTAAAACAGTAGATTTGTTCGGCAACTAATGCTTCTTTTTTATTGCTTTCCTTAAGTCGAGGGCGGAGAGTAATAGTTCAGTGGACTGTTTTACAGCTTAATTAAAACATTTTTCTTGAAAATAACACTAATTAGTAGTAAAATAAAAAGAGGTAATGGTCATAGAGAGGAGTTGTATGGGTGATTTAGATAAGAATCCTGCAGTTAAAGCTATGGTTGTTTTTCGCAAGGCTATGCGAACAATTGATGCGCAAGTTGCTCCAAGCTATAAAAACAATGGTTTAACACAAACCCAGTTTGCCGTTTTGGATGTTCTTTATGCTAAAGGAGAGATGACCATCAGTCGTTTGATTGCTTCTATACTGGCGACGTCTGGCAATATGACGGTTGTGATTAAAAATATGGAACGTAATGGTTGGATTTACCGGAGCCCAAATCCAGATGACAGACGTGCCTCGGTTGTTGGTCTGACGGAAGTTGGCAAACAATTGATTCAAAAAGCTTTGCCTGATCATATTGCTATGGTAGAATCTGCTTTTTCTGTAATGACAGAAGAGGAGCAGTTAGTCCTAATAGATCTGTTGAAAAAGTTTAAATCTCTTTAAAAAGGAACAGGTTTTAGTTAGCAATAGTTTAATTATATATTACTATTTAGTGATAAATTATTTAATAAGGAGACATTATGTCAAAAAGAATTTTATTTATTGTCGGTTCGTTTAGTGAAGGATCATTCAACCGTCAATTAGCTAAAAAAACAGAAACGATTATTGGTGATCGGGCTCAAGTTTCTTATTTAAGTTATGATCGTGTCCCGTTTTTTAATCAGGATTTAGAAACGTCAGTACATCCCGAGGTGGCACATGCACGAGAAGAAGTTCAAGAAGCAGATGCTATTTGGATTTTTTCACCCGTTTACAACTATGCTATTCCGGGCCCTGTCAAAAACCTGCTTGATTGGCTGTCACGCTCTCTTGACTTGTCAGATCCAACAGGACCTTCAGTGCTTCAAGATAAGATTGTGACGGTTTCCTCCGTTGCTAATGGAGCGTCTCCAGAGGAAGTTTTTGAGGATTACCGTTCTTTACTTCCTTTTATTCGTATGCATTTGGTAGATCAATTAACAGGTGTTCCAATTAACTCAGAAGCTTGGAGCACAGGTATTCTTAAAGTATCAGCGGAAAAATTAGCAGAATTATCTGCTCAGGCAGATGCTCTATTGTCTGCTGTAGAAAATTAGGCAAAAGGTATTCTTTAAAGATTTGAATGGGATAGAGCTATTTCGTTTATCTTTTGTGAGGCCGCAAGTTCATCTTGTTTAACTCAAGTCACGTCTGCGGTTTGCTGTCTGGTACTAAAAGAACACTTGAAGTTCATTCTTAACAATGAGCTTCAAGTGTTCTTTTTGTGTCTTAACTTTTTTATGTGAATGAAAATGTAAGAGAATTCTTTTTGATAGTTGCTTTTTTTAGTTTTCAAATGACTGTTATAGTGGGATTCTTATCTGTTACAAAAGTTTGTGAATAAAATAATTTGCGACTGCTAAAACCCTTTTTTATAGCTGTAGAAAGCGGTTCAAATTCTTGCACTTTGTGAAAAAATAAGCTACTATAAAATGGCAAGAAAAATTTTGGAGGTCATTATAGCAATGTTATCTAAAAAACAATATTTGGATATGTTTTTAAAAATGCAGCGTATCCGTGATGTCGATACAAAACTCAATAAATTAGTTCGTCGTGGTTTCGTACAAGGTATGACACACTTTTCAGTAGGAGAAGAGGCGGCTTCGGTTGGTGCGATTCAAGGCTTGACTGATCAGGATATTATCTTTTCAAATCACCGTGGACATGGTCAAACCATTGCAAAAGGGATTGACATTCCTGCTATGTTTGCAGAATTAGCCGGTAAGGCAACGGGTTCTTCAAAAGGTCGTGGTGGTTCTATGCACTTGGCAAATCTTGAAAAAGGAAACTATGGGACCAATGGTATTGTTGGCGGGGGTTATGCCTTAGCAGTCGGTGCTGCTTTGACACAGCAATATGACAATACGGGAAATATTGTTGTCGCCTTTTCAGGAGACTCGGCAACTAATGAAGGCTCTTTCCATGAGTCTGTTAATTTGGCAGCTGTCTGGAATTTACCGGTTATCTTCTTTATTATTAATAATCGTTATGGTATCTCAACAGATATCAATTATTCGACTAAGATTTCACATCTTTATTTACGTGCTGATGCTTATGGTATTCCTGGACATTATGTTGAAGATGGTAATGATGTCATTGCAGTTTATGAAAAAATGCAGGAAGTCATTGATTATGTGCGTTCAGGAAATGGGCCAGCTCTTATTGAAGTGGAATCTTATCGTTGGTTCGGACATTCTACTGCTGATGCAGGAGCTTACCGTACAAAAGAAGAAGTAGATGCTTGGAAAGCTAAAGATCCTCTCAAGAAATACCGCACTTATCTAACGGAAAATAAGATTGCAACAGATGAGGAACTTGATACGATTGAAAAAGAAATCGCACAGGAAATTGAGGATGCAGTGAAATTTGCCCAAGATAGCCCTGAACCAGAGCTTTCTGTAGCTTTTGAAGATGTTTGGGTAGATTAGCTAGATCAAGAAAAGTCTTGTTATTTTGTGTAAAACTTCATATATTATGCCTTGTCAGAGCGATTGACATGCTGATAAATTGACAAGCGAGAAATGCAGTCGTTTTCTGATGCTTTTAGGGTTTCATTAAAATGAGGAGAAAGAGATATATGTCAGAAACAAAAGTAGTAGCCTTACGGGAAGCTATCAATCTTGCTATGAGCGAGGAAATGCGTAAGGACGAAAAAATTATTTTGATGGGTGAAGATGTCGGTATTTATGGTGGTGACTTTGGAACTTCTGTTGGTATGCTGGCTGAATTTGGTGAAAAGCGTGTTAAAGATACCCCTATTTCAGAAGCAGCCATTGCAGGATCTGCAGTAGGTGCCGCTCAAACTGGACTTCGTCCTATTGTTGATTTGACCTTTATGGACTTTGTGACTATTGCCATGGATGCTATTGTTAATCAAGGTGCTAAAGCCAATTATATGTTTGGCGGCGGACTTAAAACGCCTGTAACCTTTCGTGTGGCCTCAGGCTCAGGTATCGGCTCAGCAGCGCAGCATTCTCAGTCACTAGAAGCTTGGTTAACTCATATTCCGGGAATCAAGGTGGTTGCGCCTGGCACAGTCAATGATGCTAAAGCCTTGCTCAAATCTGCTATTCGTGATAATAATATCGTTATTTTCATGGAACCAAAAGCGCTTTATGGCAAAAAAGAAGAGGTCAATTTAGATCCTGATTTTTATATTCCGCTTGGTAAGGGCGAAATTAAGCGCGAGGGAACAGATGTTACCATTGTGTCTTATGGTCGTATGCTGGAACGCGTTCTCAAAGCCGCTGAGGAAGTGGCGGCTGAAGATATCAGTGTTGAAGTTGTTGACCCGCGTACCCTTATTCCGCTTGATAAAGACTTAATTATTAATTCTGTGAAAAAGACGGGTAAGGTTATCCTAGTTAATGATGCTTATAGAACAGGTGGTTTCATTGGTGAAATAGCATCAGTGATTACTGAAAGCGAAGCATTTGATTATTTAGATGCACCAGTGCTTCGTCTCGCTTCTGAGGATGTGCCTGTTCCCTATTCTCATGTTCTCGAAACAGCCATTTTACCAGATGTGGCAAAAATTAAAGAAGCTATCTATAAACAAGTCAGGAAAAGATAGGCAATTAAAGGTGAATAGATGAGAATGAGAAAGATTAGATGTTTACGCTAGGCAAGCTGAACTTTTGTTCTTTCTCAGCTTTAAAAGGAAGGAAATGAAATGGCAGTCGAAATTATTATGCCTAAACTTGGTGTTGATATGCAGGAAGGCAAAATCATCGAGTGGAAAAAACAAGAAGGTGATGAGGTCAAAGAAGGGGAGATCCTCCTTGAGATTATGTCTGACAAGACCAATATGGAAATCGAAGCTGAGGATTCAGGTGTCCTGCTTAAGATTGTTAAAGGAAATGGTCAAGTTGTTCCTGTAACTGAGGTCATTGGTTATATTGGTCAAGCAGGTGAAGTTCTTGAAATAGCTGATGTTCCTGCAAGTACAGTTCCTAAAGAAAATAGTGCAGCACCTGCTGAAAAAACAAAAGTAATGTCTTCTCCGACAGTTGCAGCAGCCCCTCAAGGAAAGGTTCGAGCAACACCAGCAGCTCGTAAGGCGGCTCGTGATCTAGGAGTTAACCTGAATCAGGTTTCAGGGACAGGCGCTAAAGGCCGTGTTCACAAGGAAGATGTTGAAAGCTTTAAAGCAGCTCAGCCTAAAGCAACACCATTAGCTAGGAAAATTGCTATAGATAAAGGTATTGATCTAGCCAGTGTCTCAGGAACAGGTTTTGGCGGCAAAATTATCAAGGAAGATATTTTAAATCTGTTTGAGGCAGCTCAGCCTGTTAAAGATGTGTCAGATCCTGCTAAAGAAGCAGCTGCCTTACCAGAGGGTGTTGAAGTCATTAAGATGTCTGCCATGCGTAAGGCAGTGGCTAAAAGCATGGTCAATTCTTACCTGACAGCTCCAACTTTTACTCTCAATTATGACATTGACATGACTGAGATGATTGCGTTGCGTAAAAAGTTAATTGATCCTATCATGGAAAAAACAGGTTTTAAAGTTAGCTTCACAGATTTGATTGGTCTGGCAGTCGTAAAAACCTTAATGAAACCAGAACATCGTTACCTCAATGCTTCACTCATTAATGACGCGACTGAGATTGAACTTCATCAATTTGTTAACCTTGGTATCGCCGTTGGACTTGATGAAGGACTGTTAGTACCTGTTGTTCATGGTGCAGATAAGATGAGCTTGTCAGATTTTGTTATAGCTTCAAAGGATGTCATTAAGAAAGCTCAGACCGGTAAATTAAAAGCCACTGAAATGTCTGGTTCAACCTTTTCCATTACAAACTTGGGGATGTTTGGCACTAAGACTTTCAACCCCATTATCAATCAGCCAAATTCGGCTATTTTGGGTGTAGGAGCAACTATCCAAACGCCAACTGCTGTGGATGGTGAAATTAAGATTCGTCCAATCATGGCACTGTGCTTGACCATCGATCACCGCTTGGTTGATGGCATGAACGGCGCTAAGTTCATGGTTGATCTTAAAAAACTGATGGAAAATCCATTTACATTATTAATTTGAGGTTTATGTCAACTGTTGACAGATACATTTGGTTGTCTTATAAATAAAGTTAGAAACTAAAAAGGAGAAGAAAATGGCAGTCGAAATTATTATGCCCAAACTCGGTGTTGATATGCAGGAAGGCGAAATCATTGAGTGGAAAAAACAAGAAGGTGATGAGGTCAAAGAAGGGGATATCCTCCTTGAAATCATGTCTGACAAGACCAATATGGAAATTGAAGCTGAGGATTCAGGTGTCCTGCTCAAAATTGTTAAAGGAAATGGTCAAGTTGTCCCTGTGACTGAGGTCATTGGTTATATTGGTGCTGCTGGTGAAACGATTGAAACAAATGCAGCGCCAGCAGCTTCAGCTGATGATCTCAAAGCAGCGGGTCTTGAAGTTCCTGATACTTTAGGCAAGTCAGCAGCACCAGCAGCTCAAAAAACTCCGCTTGCTGATGATGAGTATGATATGATTGTCGTTGGTGGTGGTCCTGCTGGTTATTATGCTGCTATTCGCGGTGCACAATTGGGCGGCAAGGTTGCTATCGTCGAAAAATCAGAATTTGGAGGGACCTGTTTAAATAAAGGCTGCATTCCAACTAAAACTTATCTTAAGAATGCTGAAATCCTTGATGGCATCAAAATTGCAGCGGGTCGCGGTATTAATTTTGCTTCAACCAACTATACCATTGACATGGACAAAACGGTTGCCTTTAAAGATACCGTTGTTAAAACATTGACAAGTGGGGTTCAGGGTCTTCTTAAAGCCAATAAAGTGACTATTTTCAATGGTCTCGGTCAGGTTAATCCTGATAAGACAGTGACTGTCGGTTCAAAAACGATTAAGGGACATAATATTATCCTTGCAACGGGTTCAAAAGTGTCTCGTATTAATATTCCGGGAATTGATTCACCTCTTGTTTTAACATCGGATGATATTCTTGATCTTCGTGAAATTCCAAAGTCACTTGCTGTTATGGGCGGTGGTGTTGTCGGCATTGAACTCGGTCTTGTTTACGCTTCCTATGGTACAGAAGTGACTGTTATTGAAATGGCTGATCGCATTATTCCTGCTATGGACAAGGAAGTATCGCTTGAACTGCAAAAAATTCTATCCAAGAAAGGAATGAACATTAAGACTTCTGTTGGTGTGGCTGAAATTGTTGAAGCTAACAATCAATTAACGCTGAAACTCAATGATGGCTCTGAAGTTGTGGCTGAAAAGGCCCTGCTTTCTATTGGTCGTGTCCCACAATTAAGCGGTTTGGAAAATCTTAATCTGGAACTTGAACGCGGTCGCATCAAAGTGGACGATTATCAGGAAACCTCTATTTCAGGTATCTATGCCCCGGGTGATGTTAATGGAAGAAAGATGTTAGCGCATGCTGCCTATCGTATGGGTGAAGTAGCTGCCGAAAATGCTATCTGGGGAAATGTTCGTAAGGCTAACCTGAAATATACACCCGCAGCTGTTTACACCCATCCAGAGGTTGCTATGTGCGGTATTACTGAAGAACAAGCCCGTCAAGAGTATGGAAACGTCTTAGTTGGGAAATCCTCTTTTTCAGGAAATGGACGTGCGATCGCTTCTAATGAAGCACAAGGATTTGTCAAAGTTATCGCAGATGCTAAATACCATGAAATTCTTGGAGTCCATATTATTGGACCAGCAGCTGCTGAGATGATTAATGAAGCCTCAACGATTATGGAAAATGAGTTGACGGTTGATGAGCTGCTACGTTCTATTCATGGCCATCCTACCTTCTCGGAGGTTATGTATGAAGCCTTTGCAGACGTCCTTGGCGAAGCTATCCATAACCCGCCAAAGCGTCGTTAATGATAGAATCATTATAGAAACTCATCTGACAGAGGATAAATTGGAACTATTTTTGTATATTTAATTTCCTTCTTTTATCCTTTTTAAAAGAAATTTGGAGAGAAAATGAAATATATTATCAGTCATTCAAATGATCCAGCTTTTAATATAGCTCAAGAAGCCTATGCTTTTAGGGAAATGCTTGATGAAGATGAAATTTTTATTTTATGGATCAATGAACCAACCATTGTTATTGGCAAACACCAAAATGCCATTGAAGAAATCAATAAAGAGTATACAGATGCTCATGACATTCATGTCGTTCGTCGCCTGTCAGGCGGCGGTGCAGTCTACCATGATCTTAATAATCTCAACTATACCATTATTTCCAATAAAGCAGATGAAGGGGCTTTTGATTTTAAAACCTTTTCAAAACCAGTTATTGATACTTTAGCGAAATTGGGGGTCAAGGCTGAGTTTACTGGACGCAATGATCTTGAAATTGATGGCAAAAAATTCTGTGGCAATGCCCAAGCTTACTATAAGGGACGAATGATGCATCATGGCTGTCTCATGTTTGATGTTGATAGATCTGTCTTAGCAGATGCCCTTAAGGTCAGTAAGGATAAGATTGAATCTAAGGGGATAAAATCCGTTCGTGCGCGTGTGACCAATATTAATGATGAGCTGCCTCAAAAGATGTCCGTTCTAGAATTTCGGGATGCGCTCCTTGAACAAGTTAAAGAAGAAAATCCAGATATGACCGAATATACTTTTTCAGAAGCAGAATTGGAACGCATCAAGCAGTCAGCTAAAGAGCAGTTTGGCAATTGGAATTGGATTTATGGGACTGCCCCAGACTATACTATTAAACGCAGTGTCCGTTATCCTGCAGGTAAGATTACAACCTATGCCAATGTTGAAAAATCGGTTATTAAAGCCATCAAAATTTATGGAGATTTCTTTGGTATCGGAGATGTTGCCGATATTGAAGAGCTGCTTGTTGGCTGTCGCTATGATTATAAGGATGTCCTAGAAAAACTTAAAACCATTGATACGACGCATTATTTCACACGAATGACAAAAGAAGAAGTGGCCAAAGCGATTGTGGCCTAGGCCTAGATCATGTATCATTTATATTATTTGAAAAGATTTCGTTTCACGTTTGAGACTGACTTTAAGAAGTGGCTTATTGTCAACTTTTAGGAGAATGATTCATTTGGTGACCGAGGTCTTTTTTCATTTCTGTCAATGGCAGGTGTTTTAATACAGGCAAAAGCTGCTATAAATTTTTCTTATAGAACTTCATAAGAAAAATAAATTATGCAAGGCCAAAAAGAGATGCTATTATAGTTTTAAATTGGAGAAAGCTGGTAAAAGATGTCAGAAGGAATTTATGAGAAATTGAAGGAAATTCGGCATTATCTTCATCAACATCCTGAAATTTCAGAAAATGAATTTGAAACAACCGCATTCATTAAAAAGCATTTGAAAGATTTGGGCATTGAACCTCTTGCTTATCCTTTAAAAACAGGCGTCATTGCAGAAATCGGATCGGGTCAACCCATTATAGCTCTGAGGGCTGATATTGATGCTTTGCCTATTATCGAAAAGACGGGTCTCGCTTATGCTAGCAAGAATGGTGCCATGCACGCTTGCGGTCATGACTTTCATCAAACGAGTTTATTAGGCGCTGCCCAAATTCTCAAGGAAAGAGAGGCAGAAATCAAAGGGACTATCCGCCTTATCTTTCAGCCGGCTGAAGAAAATTTTCAGGGTGCATACCAAGTGATTGAAGCGGGTGGTATTGAAGGTGTCTCTGCTATTATCGGCTATCATAATAATCCGCATTTAAAACCGGGTCAGATTAGTCTTCGCTCAGGTGCAATCATGGCTGGAGTCGAGCAATTTGAAGTAACTGTGGCTGGTATCAGTGCCCACGCAGCTCGTCCTGATTTAGGAGTAGATGCGGTCTTGGCAATCACGACCATGATTCATAATTTGCAGCAGATTGTCTCACGTACGGTTTCGCCATTTGATTCTGCCGTTTTGTCAGTCACTCATATTGATGTTGGTACAACTTGGAATGTCCTGCCAGCCAAAGGATTTTTTGAAGGGACTATTCGGACTTTTGATCCAAAGATTCGTTTAGCTGTTATTAATAAGTTTACCAAAATCGTCGAAACAACAGCAGAACAATTTGGTGCTCAGGTTTCTATTCAGTGGGGAAATTCACCAAAAGTGACTTATAATGATGCTACTTTGACGCCTCTTATTTTTGAAAATTCCAAGACATTTGCTCAGGTCATTGAAACCTTGCCATCAACTGGCGGCGAAGATTTTGCAGCCTATCAGGAAAAAATCCCAGGTGTCTTTGCCTTTGTTGGATCAAATGGTGCTGACAATGCCCCAGACTGGCATCATGATGATTTTATTGTCAAAGATGAAGCCTTACCGACTGCTGTCAATTATTTTGTTGAAAATGCTTTTAAACTACTAGAATATTATAGAAGCTGACAGGAACCTTTTATATGTGTCCTATCAAATAGACACTAGTAAAAAAACGTTATCGCTTAATTTCAATTAAAAAATTCCCAAGACTGCTGTTTTATGCTCTTGGGAATTTTATTTTCTATAAATTAATTTGATTGTGTTAGTCCTTCTAGGTAACGTTTTTTCTTTGGAAATAGGAAAGAAAGCACTAAGAAAATAAGTAGGCAAGGGATCCAAATTTTGTAGATAGAAATGTAAGCTTCTACCATACTGGAGTGGTTATATTGACTTAAATTTGCCATATTATTGCTAACCATTGAGATAAAAACAGTGACGCCTAGAACAGAGCCAATCTGTCTGACGACTCCAATAACGCTTTGAGAGGCGGTGAGCAGTTCACCTTGTAAAGTTGATGCCGCTAAAACATTGACAGGTCCAGCAATAATACCAAAACCAATTCCCAAAATTAAGGTTATGAGAGCCATTGCCATCACTTTATTTGGATTGATGCTGACGATTAAAAGGTAAGAAAGTAAAATAGCGGTCAGCCCCACAAAAACCAGCAATCTTGGGCCCAATTGGTTAATAACCAGACTTCCTAAACCACCGCAGATAAAGACCACTAAGGACATAGGCAGTAAAATTAAGGCCGCATCAAGTTCTGTCTTTCCTTGAATAGTTGTAAAAAAGGTTGGCAAAATCACGATCACGCCAATATAGAAAAATTGCGCTAATAAGGCGACTAATGCTGAAGCTGTGAATTCTCTAATCTTAAATAGATTCAAATTAATCATCGGACTCTTACTATGCTTTTCAAGGATAATAAAGGCAAAGAGACTAAGCAAAAATGTTATTAAACAGCCTAAAGTGCGCCAGTCACCTGCTCCCCAATCTCTTATTTTAATTAAGCCCAATGTCACTAAAAAGAGACCTAGCATTGAAATAAAGCTGCCAGCAAAATCAATTTTGGACTCAGTCTTTTCCTCACTTTTAAAATGATAAGATAAAATCATGAGGCACGTTGCGATTATGATGATTGGCAGATTAATAAAGAAAATCCAGTGCCAAGAAAAGGTATCAGTAAGAATACCGCCCAAAGTAGGGCCGATAGCAGCAGCACCACCCTGCATGAGACCAAGAGCAGCAACAATTTTAAAGCGATCTTTAACCTCCCAGGAAGAAATCCCTAAACTGTTGCCTACTGGAAGTAAAATAGCGGCTCCAAAACTGGAGATGATACGTCCAAGAATTAATTGAGAAAATCCATTAGCAAGCCCAGACAGTAAGCTGCCTATTCCAAAGAGCAACAGACCAAGGACAAATAACCGACCCTTGCCATAAATATCAGCAATCTTACTTAAAGGAATGGTACAGGAAGCAAAGATGATGGTATAAACATTGATGGTCCAAGAGAGTTGATCCAGTTTTACTCCTAAGCCCTTTTGAATAGCCGGTAAGGTGATGTTCATAATAGTAGTGTCTAACATTACGATAAAAATCCCTAAACACATGGCTATTGTTAACATGATTTTTTTAGTCATAGTGACCTCCTTTTAAAAAAATACGAGCATATACTCATGTTCAATTGTATTCTTGGAAAGGACTTTTGTCAATAAATAAATGAGTTTTTATTCATATTTTTTCAAAAAACGTTCTCTTAAAGAAAGAAAAGGTGTGATATAATAAGAAAAATGAGTAATTTTGAAAAAAGGAATAGGAAAATGGCAGAAAAAAAGATCAGAAAACCCAAGCAAGAAAGAAGTATTGAAAAGCGCAACAAGATACTTCAAGTTGCTAAAGATTTGTTTTCAGATAAAACTTATTTTAATGTGACAACCAATGAAATTGCTAAAAAAGCTGGTGTCTCTGTAGGGACACTCTACGCTTATTTTGCCAGCAAAGAAGATATTTTAACAGCGCTTTTAAAAAGGTATAACGACTTTTTTCTGACAACAATTTTTGCTGATATCAATAGTCAAGATTCTTTAGATAGGTTCAAAAAGAACCCTAAGGAATGGCTGAATGTTTTGATTAATCAGTTATTGGCTGCAGAAGATAAAATTTTTCATGCTCAAATTGAGATGTTAGCCTATGCTATTCCACAGGCTAAAGCCTTACTGGAGGAGCATAATAATAACTTGAAAAACTTGACCTACAAATGTCTTTTATATTATAGCGATCAGGCTGCCAATCCGAGCTTTAAAACCTTGTCTCTTGTGGTCTTTGATTTTATTTCAGCTTTGATAGATGAATTGCTTTATCATGAGCACACGCAAGAAGAAGCACACCAAATAAAAAAGACTGGCATAGACAGTCTTGATCTGATTATTAAGTCTTATTTATAGTCGTTTGGTTTATGTTTTAGGACATCTTCGTAACTTGCCTTACCTAACTCAGGTTAGATCTGTCCCACTTTGGCTAGATGAGATCGCTTGTTTACCATCAAATGTGCAACGGCTCAGTGCTAAAAGCGAATCAAACGATAATACAGTAACTTGTCATTTTTTAAAAGATTATAAAAGGGGAGTAGGCCTAATTAAGATTTCAGAAAAATCCATTTTGTCTACCTCCCTTAATCATTTCATAAGCTTTAGCAATGATGGATTAATTTAAAATGATTGAGCGATTTTATCCAGCAGATCAACTAAATGCCTGATATCAGGTGTTAAGGTTGAGGATTTTAAGTAAGCGTAGTTAACATAAAATCCTAATTTATTATTTTCTTTAAAAGGAATTTTGACCAGATGATGATCCTGTTTGGTTAGTGAGATATCTGTTAACAAACTGACACCCATATTGTGGTTGACCATTTGCTTGATAAGAGTAACATCATCAGATTTGAAAAAAATCTGAGCCTGATTTTGATGGGTTTGATTAAGATAATCAAAGGCCTTTAGATGGATATTGTGTTCATCTAAAAGAATAAAATTTTCCTTTAAGACATCAGCAAAAGCGATGGCTTTTTTTCTTTTAGCCAATAAATGATCTTTAGAAACAATCAGATAGAGTTTCCGATGAAGAATTTTTTTGATAACTAATTCATCATGGTAAAAAGGTTCTATTGTGCCAATTAAACTGAGATCCAGCTCCCCCTGTAATAGTTGCTCCAATAACTCAACAGAACCTCCTCGAATGGAACGAATACGTTTCAGAAAAGCTAAGTCTTGATTGGTTTCTTTAAGCAGCGACAGTAAATAATTGATAATAATGGGCGGGCATCCTAAAGTAGAATAGTGAGCTAGTGAACGGTTCATTTCCTTTTGAGCAGAACTAATTTCCGGCAGGATTCTCTCAAGGTGACGCTTCAAAATGTTTCCTTGCTGCGTCAAAGCAAAAGTACGATGAGAGGGATCCTTAACAATAAGGTCACAATTAAATTGTTCCTCTAATCTTTTGACAGAATAGGAAACAGAAGGCTGGCTAATTTGAAATTTTTCAGCAACCTTAGTGAAGGACTGTAATTGTGACAGGTGATAAAAATACTTTAAATCTTTAATATTCATTGTTAACCTTTCTATTATTTTTACTAGTTTAGCATATTTTTGGCATTTAGGTATTTTAAAGATTGTTATAAACCCGTGGTGCTAGTTTATTTTTAGTTCACAAAAAAGTCCATTTGGATTATGCT